>Ga0306912_1000746_pt1 | contig 17704 bp, 16 predicted proteins | sample AntRauFillE10628_FD_190443 | JGI IMG/M metagenome (GOLD analysis project Ga0306912, IMG submission 190443) | Saline lake microbial communities from Rauer Islands, Antarctica - Metagenome Filla E10 #628 (v2) (version 2) | ecosystem: Environmental > Aquatic > Non-marine Saline and Alkaline >... | reverse complement strand
TTTTGATTGTTTGACTATTTAAATTTTTGAGGGCTTTGCAGGGATTGAGCGTCATGGAACCAGAAAAACGAATCCGGAGAACCGCGAGGCCCGTTCATCCCGTATCGGTGCGATCGTCGTTGCTCTCTCTCCGTTGCCGAGCTAAGCCCTTGATCGGGGCTTTATTTGCCGAAGGAAGGCAAGTTTTTCGGCTATGCTTCGAAATTAACGGCAGTTTAGATTGGTCCGTTGTGGTGACTTAAACATGTGGGTGTCCTTTAAAGATTCATAACAGGCGAGTGCCGGCCCTACTTCAACTCTACGACGATACGTTTGAGCTTTGCTGAATGCGCAATTGTGTCACCGTCCGCCAATAGGGTCAGCCCTTTGCCTCGTCCGTATTTTTCTCCCGTCTGGTCCCAGACGATGGTGAGGATCCGTCCCTTGTAGAGCAAGTTATCCAGGCAGAAGTAATCCCAGAATTCTTCCGGTAGCAGAGGGTTCACCTCCAAGATGTTATCGGCTCGCGGGCGCAAGCCGACCAAACCGGTAATGATCAAATCGTTGTAACTGGAGTGGTTGTAGTCCTTGCCCCGCTCCTTGCCGCCTTTTTGCTCCGACCAAGTGCCCTCCTTCCAGCTTTTGAGTCGGGTTCGGGAGATCCAGTCCCCCGTGTAAGGATTTAAATTCTCGTCGATCCAGGGCACGATCTTTCCGTCTGCTCGCTGGCGGGTATGGGATCGGGTGTAGCTCTGGAGCGTGGTAAAGAAATCTCTCTTATTAATGGCATCCTGCTGGTAATTATTCAGGACGTTGGCCATTGCAGTAAGGGTGACCGAGGTGGCCATCGGCCAAGAGGGGCCATTCCACTGGCACTCGTGCCCTTTGTAGGAGATACTGAATCCCGGGTGTCGCTGCTCGGCAGTGGTGGGCCCGTATGGGGCGAAGAACCCCTGCGGGTCCATCAGTTGCCGCCAGGCGCCTTCATAGCCCTTCCCCTTTTCGGGCAAATTAAAATACCAGGGTGTATAACCGTGGAGCTCGCGAACCTTTGCTAGTTCAAGCTTATCACGGCTCAACACTTTGAAAAACTGGGCTTCTTCATCCCAAAGTTTGGAGAGGACCAATGATTGAATTGCCTCCGCCTTTGCTTCAAATTTTCGGGCCACTTCTTCGCGTCCGGCCAAACGCGCGATCTTCGCAATCGCCACAGCATCGCCATACATGTAGGCATTGATAGTGGCGCGGTAGCCGCTACCTCCAATGGACACCTCCATCCCGTCGCGGTCGTCAATCTGGTGAAAGAGTCCTGACTCCCCTTGGTTCGTCTTTTCCCAAGCTTCGTAATTTCCGATTAACTCATCGAGTAGGCCCACGAGCAGGTCTGGATTCGGGTTCACTAGGTGGTGCGCATAATAGGCGTCCGCGATCCAGAAACTGTATTGCCGAGGCTTGCCGCCGTGGCGCAACCAGAAGGTGGCGTAGTCATTCAGATAAGCCGAATTATGCAGCCAGCGGCCTTCGTAGAAATGGTGACCAGCGGGGCAGCTGATTGTATTATGTTTCCTCGACCAGGATACTTTTGGGAGGAACTCTGTGATCACAGTGCCGTCTGACGTGCTCTTGACGTGTTTGCGATAGGTCCACCAGCGAAAGTAATAGGTCCGCTCAAAGTCTTTATCCGGGCACTCGAAAAGCGGAATATTGTCCTTTAGGAAATTGTAGGCCTCGGAGTTGGGAATATTGGCATAGAGTTCTTCATCGTCGGCATTGAATCGCTCGACGTAAGCCTTTAGCTTATCGGTGCTCAGGAGCGCTGCTTCAAGTTCAACTGCATCGCTTGCATACAGTCCGACCGCACGGATCAGGAGGGTGCCAATGATGAGACCATGTTTGATGAGCATTATTATATTCCGGAAAGGTTTGAGCTTTGGAATTTCGTGCGTGACTTGAATCGCCTACCTAGGGGCATCGATATAACGAACTTCCACGTAATAGGCCCCACTTTCATCGCCGTTGGGGCGTTCCAGCCAAGTTTGCAACATCGTGGGCCCGGCATCAAGCTCCAGTCGAAATGCGGCATGGGTGCCTCCCGGCTTAAGATCCATCGACAACTTATGATCACCAATCTGCAAACGTGCTGACTTCATATCCATTGGTTTGTCCAGATAGGGTGCCCAGCGGTAAAGCGATATTTCGTAGAGGCCTGCTTGCTTCGCCTTCACTGCCCACGGGCCGTTAATCAAATCACCACGGCGGATGTGATTCTGGTGCCAGGCCGTAACGACTTCGTCAGGCATGAGCCAATCGTGGCTGGTCAGCGTCATTGGATTCTCGTCGCCACCGAGGACGATGCGCACCGTCTGCTCGATGGATGGTTGGAGGGAGGCCCACCAAGTTTCGTAGTCCTCACGAAGCTGATCCACAACCTCCGGATGCTGGTCCGCGATATCAGTTTGCTGACCGGGGTCCGTCTTCAGGTCGTAGAGTTCCTTGCCTTCGATGAGGCGCCAGGACTCACGCATCGCGACTGAAGCATCCCACTTTGGCGGTTTGTTGCTGCGCTGGACATGGGCAAAGAGAGTGCGATAATCAAAATGACTTTTATTGGCTCCTCGCAACAATCCACTTAGAGGTAAGCCATCGATTGCTGGCCCGTTCGGTTTTTCCAGGTCGAGGAGGTCGATGAGAGTCGGCAAGACATCAATGTGTGCGGTCAGTTGGGGCACATCACGTCCGCCGCCCAGTCCTCCTTCGGGCCAGTGCCAAAAACTCGGCACCCGGTGCCCGCCTTCCCAGGCAAAGCTCTTCCATCCGCGCATGCCGGCGTTGTAGTATTCGTAACCGGACTTCTGGCAGATCCAACCGGCGGTGGTGCCGTTGTCCGACATGAAGATGAGAAGCGTGTTCTCCGCCAGACCCATGGCATTGAGCTCCTCGCGGAATTTGCCGATATTCTCGTCGATATTAACGATCATACCGTAAAAACGGGCCAACTTTTCCGGTATCCCCATTTTGAGGAAGGGTTCTGCATAGCGGTCTTCAACGATGTAGGGGCCATGGGGCGCATTGGTCGAGAGATAGAGAAAAAAGGGCTCATCCTGGTGCGCTTCTACAAACTTGGTTGCTTCCTCGAACCAGACATCGGTGCAGTAGCCCTCGTATTGCTTCCACTCCCCGTTGGTCATGTAGGTGTCGTCGAAATAGTCATTATCCCAGTAATCAGGGCCGCCGCCAATCACGCCGTCCAGGTGCCAGATGGTATGGTCAAAACCCTGGTCCGAAGGACGGAAGGGATAGTTCGCCCCCAAGTGCCATTTACCGATCATGGCGGTGGCGTAGCCGTTGGCCTTAAAGACCTCAGGCATGGTCAGCTCCTCCGTGCGCATCATGGAGCGGCCATTGATGGTGTGCCAGACGCCGGTGCGTGTGGAGTAGCGACCGGTCAGGAGGGCGGCACGGGTGGGCGAACAGGTGGGATCGACATGATGATCTGTCAGCCGCACACTCTCGGCATGCAGCTGGTCCATGTTCGGCGTCTTGAGATAAGGATGACCGTGGGCCGAGATTTCACCGTAGCCCTGATCGTCCGTAATGATAAGGATGACGTTGGTCGGGCGCTTGTCCATGCCCACAGCGTGTAAGGCTGACAGCAATAAAAGGATGGAGACGAAAACCTTAAGGGAATTAGAGAACATAATGTGCATGATTGGTTTGGGAAATTGCCAAGAGCTATTATCGTTAAAAAAAGCCTACTTCTTATGCGAAGGCGTTAAAAGTATCGGACCCGGATGATTGATTTCGGTGGCATCGCTGGCCGCACCAGGAAATTCCGCGTGAGGATTTTGTCGGCCATGTTTTTTCCCCATCGGAATAATCTCACCATCGACGATGCGTGGTGGCTCGCGGCGATTCGGCGTCGGATTTGCAGGAATGGTATCTCCGGTTTGCTCTGTCCAATCCGCCAGCAAGCTGCGCGCCTGACCCAAAATATGGGCGTAGGCGGATTGCTCCGCTAGGTTCCACAGCTGGTAGGGGTCCCGGCTGACTTGGAAGAGTTGCTCCTGCGGACAGGGGTTGGCGAAAATCTGTTGCTGGTGTGACAAGGTCTCGCCGGCAGCTTGCGCCTTCCACAACTCTTTACCTGATAGGTAAACCATGTCCGATTCATGCCCGAGGTTTTGTAGGTTCGGGTAATTATTTTTTATGTAGAGGTAGTCGCCAAAACGCACCATGCGCTCATGGCTCTGATAGACATGCCAATTGTGCTCGGCGAAAACCACTTCCCTCACCACAGCCTCGGGGTCTTTCAAAATCGGCGTAAAACTTTGCCCCTGAATCGGCGCAGGCGCCTCAATCCCGGCCAGCTCCAGACAGGTCGCACTCAAGTCGATCACGCTGACGAAGCTATCCGTCACTGAAGGTTCTTTGATCAAGCGCGGATAATGCACCACCCATGGGGTCTTAATCCCACTGTCGTAGAGGTAGGTTTTATCGCGCGGAAAGGGTCGGCCATTATCAGAAGCCACCACGATGAGTGTGTTTTCCAACACGCCCTGCTGACGGAGTTCTTCCGTAACCAAGCCGATGAAGTGATCGTAGCGGCTCACTTCATGATAATACTGGGCCAGATCCTCCCGAACCGCTGGCGTATCGACGAGATACGGCGGCACGATCACATCCTCAGGAGCATATACCGGGGCCTGGTCATTGATCGTCCAGCCGCGGTGCCCGTCGTAGGCAGCGAACCAGAAAAAGAAGGGTTTATCTTTCGGGCGATCTTTAACGAAATCCACCCACTCTTCGGAACCGCTCGGCCCCACGCCACGGCTCATCTTGTCGAATGCGCGGTCTTCATAACCCTTAAACATGTGGTTCTTCCCAGAGAGCGCGGTGTAGTAGCCCGCCTCGCGCAGAAGCTCGGGAAAACGCAGTTGGTCATCGGGCAGCTTCGAATGAAGCTCCGGCGCTCCCGTGTTGTGCGGGTATCTGCCGGTGATGATGCTGCAACGCGTGGGACTGCAACTACTGGTCGTGAGGTAAGCGTTGTCAAAACGCATGCCTTCTGCCGCCAGCGTATCGATGTTGGGCGTCTTAAGCGTGGGATGCCCGTAGGCACCGAAATCCTCCTGCGACATATCATCGGCGATGAAGAAGACGATGTTCGGACGCAGATCTGCGGCTGGCTTTGGATTCAAGTCAGTCTCTGCGTGGAGACTCCCGGTGTAAACAACCATGCTTACAGTGAAAAGAAGTATGCTTTTTATAAATCTCATAGTTGGTGGGGATCTGTGAGTGATCGAGGCATTGCTTAATGTTACAGCTCCTTGTTACTGCGAATCATCTCACCGACTGCTTTCAGCGTCTTCGCATCGATCTCTCGCAGCTTACCGTCGTAACCGGGGCCGACGTTGATGGAGAAGATATTACCGTACTCCAGTGCCCCGAGGTAGTCCCGGTAGATTTTTTCGGCACTGTGCGCGAGATGGTCGTGCTTCGGCAGGGAGTAGAACCAGTCCGCCCCACCCTTGGCATGGTTGGGCAGGATCGGATAAGTAAACTCCGCGACCAGATAGCCGCGGTAGTTCTTTTCGGCCTCCTTATTGTATTTAGTCGCCGAGGCGTCGCCGATCGGCCCGGGCCGACCGCGCTCACGCAGGTTGAGGCGGCCCGCCGGCTCGCCGTGATTGAACCCGACAAAAGAATTGGGTTGGAATTGATGCACCCACTCCAGGGTTTCCTGATGGGAAAGACCACCTGTCCCCGCAGCATGATCCATCCACCAGAACTCAATGGGGCCATACTGCGTGAGGAGTTCCTTGAGTTGCGCTTTCTTCATTTCAGGGTTGACGCCACCGTTCCGCTTTCCATCCACAGCCCCCGGCCAGTTCCAGTCGCCTTCCGAGAAATAGAGCGCCAGCTTGAGCCCATATTTGTCGCAGGACTCCTTTAATTTCGCCAGCACATCCACCCCGATCGGGCTGTTCGTCACTTTTTTGTCCGTAGTCGCGGTGTCCCAGAGGCAGAAACCGTCGTGATGCTTGGCCAGAAACAGGATGTAATTCATCCCGGCCGCTTTGGCGGTTTCGCACCACTGGTCGGTATCAAAGCCTGTCGCTTTGAAGTAGCTGGCATCCTTGTCGAGGGTCGGCGTCCACTCCTGGCCTGAAAAAGTGCTGAACGACCAGCAGACAAACATGCCGAATTTGAGGTCCTTGATTTGCTGGGCCCGGACCTCGTCGGGTATCTTCATTTCGCTGGGCTGCACAGGCTTCGCGTAGCTGAACCCGATAGAAACCAAACATAGATAAAGGATGAAGTGTCGAATGATCATAATTCTAGGTTGAATGCATCAACACGAAAGGCAAGAAATAGCCTACTCATGATGATACTTCGATCCGGTCTGGATCGATACGGCGCGGTAGAGTTGCTCACAGAGGAGCATACGGGCGATTTCGTGGGTAAAAGTTAGCGGTGAGAGTGCGAGAAGCACGTCCGCTCTTTGTTTGACGGCATCACTGAGACCGTAGGCCCCACCGATGATAAAGACGGCGTGCTGGCCCAGGAGGCTCTGCAACTCATTGGCCAGTTTCGCTGAAGTGCGTGTCGTGCCCTCCTCGGCCATGGCATAGACTCGTGCGCCCTTGCGCTTGTCGAGCGCTTCCAGTATGCGCTGCCCCTCGCTGGCGACGTCGCCGTCCTTGAGTTCGATCAGATCGAAATTCCCCTGCCGCTGTAAGCGCTTGGCAAAGTCATCGCAGAGCGCCGCCAGGTGGCGGTTCTTCATTTTTCCAACGGCGATAATGGTGTAGGCGAACATGGGAATCGACGAGAAATTGTGATGATCTGCCCATGACAAGGGAAGTCAGACTTTTGCCTGCCTCAAGTTGTGGACGTAAAAAACGGACCTAAATCGCGTAACTCTTGAGCACGTCCAGATCGATATATTCGAGGACAGAAGCGTGGGTGGCTTCAAGACGGATGCGCGGAGCAACCCCGGCCGCGTGGGCCTCCTCCCAGCGCCCCCGACACAAGCACCAGAAATCGCCCTCTTTAAGCCCCGGAAAGCCGTATTCGGGCAGCGGCGACATCAAATCGTTGCCACGACTGTGACTGAACTCGAGGAAGTCCCTTGTCATTTGCGCGCAGACCATATGCTGCCCGCCATCATCCGCGCAGGTGTCGCAGAGACCCGTCCGGAAAAAGCCAGTCATCGGCTCGGTGCTGCAAGAGATCAGTGAGGTGCCCAGAATATTTCGTGCCATGAATATTAAGAAACACCTTGAGTCGCCGCTGTCAAATACCGGGGACTGCTGAAATTTAACTCATCTATCATAATTAAACCTGAAAAGCGGTTTTTGAGTCGCCTTCGCCGCGGTCAAAAGGCGTTTTTTAGAAGTCCCCTTCGTAAGATAAATCAGCCTTTCGACAAAACGCCTGCATATCCTCTTGTAGCGGTGCAGCAAAGCTGACCGTGCCCTCTGGAAACTCAAAATCGTAGCGGTAGCAGTGCAGTGCTTGGCGCTGCATGGGGAGCATTTGCCCCAGTCGCTCCGTCCAACCGTTTTCGATAAACTCAATGTAGAGCGTCTCATCGGGGCCATAGATCTTGTCGCCCACCACCCGGTGGCCGATGTGCTCCGCATGCACCCGGATCTGGTGTTTGCGACCGGTCTCGGGCCGAATTCGGCAAAAGGTGTAGCCATTTGCCCTCATGAGCGGCTCAAAGTCTGTGACCGCAGTTTGGGCCGTGCGGTCCTTACTCACTTCGGACTTCACCATGACGGGCCCGCCCCGACGCCGCGCGATAGAGGCATCGACATGTAACTTTTCCGACAACTCACCCTCGAGGATCGCCAGATAAGTTTTTCGGACGATTCGATTCTGAATCGCCATCTGAAACTTGCGCGCCACCGAGGGCCTCTTGGCAAAGATGACGAGGCCGCTGGTTTCCCGGTCGAGGCGTGCGACAAGATGCAGCTTCTCCGAGCCAGTGTATTTACGGACGACACCGACGAGACTCGACATGGGGCCGTTTTTCGAAGGATGGCACACCAGCCAGCCGGGCTTGTTGATAATAAGCAGGTTGTCATCCTCCTGAACAATCCATTCCGGAAAATCAGCTGGATCGACCAATGGAGCTTCTTTGCCGTAGGGATCTGTCATTTAGACTTCGTAGGGACTTCGCTAGCGAATGTCCAGTCTGGAAGGATGCACATCGGCAGCAGCTTAAACAGAGCAGAAATAAACCGGGCAGGAACGTCCTGCCTCCAGGGGGGCGGACATTTCTGTCTGCAAGGACTCACCCGTCACCCAAGCGCATCTTCCGCAGGATCGCGCCGCCGATTCGCGTCACCCAGACCCGGGGCGTTTTGCTGCCAAAAAATGCGATGCACTTGTTCTTCCAGCCTGTGACGACCAGAGATTTACCCTTGGCGAGCCCGCGCAGCGCCCTTTCCGCGACTTCATCGGACGTCATGTCCAGCATCTTATTAAAGCCCCCCGCTTCCATGGGCGGCGTTTCAAATCCGGCCCGCTTAAAAAAGTTCGAGCGTGTCGGACCGGGGCACACCGCCATGGCCCGAACTTTCGTGCCACGCAAATCCTCGTTGAGCGCCATTGACCAGTTCAGCACGAAGGCCTTCGTCGCGCCGTAGGTGGCCAGGTAAGGCGTGGGCTGAAAAGCGGCGGTTGAGGCAATGTTCATGACCACCCCGCCACGTTCTTGCATCAGAGGCAGCAGACGCGCCGTCAAATCGACCACGGCCCGAATGTTCAAGTCGATCATGTTCAATTGCTTGTCAATATCGGCCTCCTGCATCGGCCCGTAGTCACCAAAGCCACTATTGTTCACCAGCAGAAGCTCTCCTGGGGGCGCACCTGCGATAATTGCCTTCAACCCTGCTATAGCTCCTTCAATTTGCCCGGCATCGCTGAGATCGACGGATAGATGGGCCCCATGCTTGCCCAAAAAAATCTCCGGTTTTGAACGAGAAAGATTGCATATTGTGACCTCCGGCACTAACTTATTGATTGTCTTGATTAAAGAGCAGCCAATTCCGGAAGAACCGCCCGTTACGATGATAACGGAAAAGCGGTTCAATGTTTCATTGAGTGGAACCCGAATTGGCATTTTTGTGTCTCGTTTAATTTGGACGGCAGCGTCAACCGACTCTGTTAAACTGAACCAATAAAGGAAGGTAAATATATATGAAAGAAAATGACATCATCATCTCCGGTCACAATATGGAACTGACTGAGGCGATTAAAAACATGGTTCACGAAAAGGCTGAAAAGCTATTCGAGCACGAAGATCACATCATGCGCATGCGGGTCGAACTCGACTATGACACGCACAATGCATCACACCACGGCGAATTTATCGCCAAGGGGCAACTCGAAGTGCGTGGCAACGATCACTTTGCCAGTGCAGCCACCGATGACCTCTATAAATCAATTGACGACATGGTCAGTAAACTTGACAGGATGTTGCGGCGAAGATCGCGACTAGCGAAGGTCAAGCGCAAGGATACGCACCCGATCGATATTCCTGCCGAAATCCCCAAGGCGTCCTAAATACGTCCCCCATTTCTTTCCTCAAAGGCCCGGCCTATGCCGGGCCTTTTTTGACTTCAAGCAGTTCTAAAATTGCTAAAAATTTGTAAAAACACTAAAAAAGCATTGTTTTGAACGAATTCAGCTTGCCTGTGCACCGACAACTTACATTTTCTGAGCTTTATGCGGCCATTCCCCCTACTAATACTACTACCTCTATTTTTCTTCATCACTAGCATCACCTCCGCCCAGGTCGTGATGACGCCTCCGATTGGCGTCAACAAGGTGACCTGCCTGGCGAATTCCGATACGATTGTCGGCATTCCCTTTCGAAAGGAAGGGAGCCGCAGCACCCTGACGACGGGCGACCCCATTGCGGTGACGGAAGAACCGGATCTCCGCGAAATTCCTTTGCAGTCGCTGACGCTGGAGGCAGGAAGCCTTGTCCAGCACTACCTCAAATTCGACGGCGGCACGCGCGACGGTCGCTGGTATGACATCACCGCCAACACCGCTTCCAGCGTCACCATCGATTTGAACGGCGATAATCTGACCGGTGTCGTCACCGGCGACCGCGTCGTGATCACCGAATATTGGACGCTCGACACCCTTTTCCCGCCCGCTCAGGCCACGACCGCTTGGACGGAAGACCCGCAGAACGCTGGCGTGTTTATTCCGAATGGGCATGCGATTGTGGCGAGCACATCACCATTTCCTTCCGGGCGTCGAACAGAAATGCTTTTCCCAAACTATCAAGAGAGCGGAATCAACCTCGCCGCCGCAGGAACCTACTATATTTACAACGGTGGATGGCGCAAACAGGGCGAACCGGTAAGCGCTGACTTTGGTTCTTCATTCTTAGTTCCCGATTACTATATAGTTTTACGCCATCCGTCAGGCATTTCGCATGAAACGATATTTAGAGCTAATGGTGAAGTTACAATGGGCAATCACTCCATTCCACTCAGCACCAGAATCGATGGAAAACAGGATAACTTAATCGGTTTAACTCGAGCGGTAAACATCACTTTAAATGAGTTATCCTTGGGTGGCACACAAGCCTTTCTCTCTAGCACTACTCCATTCCCAGCTGGTCGCCGAGACGAACTATTGGTTTTCAACAATGAGGTCGCAGACAGGAACAAGGCCGCATCTGCAACTTATTATTATTACAATGGCGCGTGGCGCATGCAAGGACAGCCAATCTCCACTGATTTCGGCGGAGATGAAATAAAGGCCGCGTTCGGTTTTATCATTCGTAAATACCAAGATGCAAATGGTGAAACAGTTTTCTGGAACAACACACCATCTTACTGAAGCATAAGATGGCATTAATTAAATCTCTCTGAACCTACCTAGCTATCGAGTCAATTTTTATGAATAAATATATAATTATTCCAACGATCATATTTGCTATGTTCTGTGGACATTCTTCTGCATCAATCGCGTTAAATTATACCTTTGGTGTTGCGTACGCTTCAGATGGAGCAACGAGCATACCTGACGACACTTTGTGGGTCATGATTGTCGATGATGGAGATGGTTTACTACCTGGAGGCCTACAAGTGAATACCAGCTTAAACAGCAATGAAGATGAAAGTGCTATTGCTAATGATTTTAATAATTTAACGATAGCAAAGGGTAATCTTATTGGTAACGACAGAATCTTTGATTTCGGAGGATTCAACGGTACAGCGATTTTTGGAACAGCCGGTGTCGCTACGGGAGGAACTAATTATTCTTTTGGTCCCAATAGCAGTGATGATTTTTCGACTGCAGATGTTGGAAATTCTTTTGGATTTTATTGGTTTCCGGGTGAATCTATTAATGGAAGTCTACAATTAGGCACGGTTGTAGAAGTTGGTGGTATTTCAGACATGACGCAGACTGAACGAATGATTATTCCTTCAGACGGTGCAACAGAGAGCACGTCGGCTACCACTAGTGTCCTTGGAGGGACTTACTCTGATCTGCGTTTCACTGCAGTCGCCGTGCCCGAACCCTCGGCATTTGCACTGGTCCTGCTCGGTGCTGCGGCGCTGTTGCTCCGCAGGCGCGTTTGAAAATTAACTTGCCCCCCAAATATCGCCAAAACCTCAGTGCGAAGGCGTCCGTAATTTACTTTGTATCTCTCAAGGTTTGATTTAATCTTTCACATAACTAACTGCTGATCTGTTGAACAGTACACTTTAAGGGTTCATGAAAAAACATGTGGTGATGATGACCTATGCATTTGCAGCGTCATTCGGATATTCTTCTGCATCAGTCACATTAAATTACACCTTTGGTGTAGCTTACACTTCAGACGGAACAGCGGGCGTACCTGATGACACTTTGTGGGTAATGATTGTCGATGATGGAGATGGTTTACTACCTGGAGGCCTACAAGTGAATACCAGCTTAAACAGTAATGAAGATGAAAGTGCTATTGCAAATGATTTTAATAATTTAACGATAGCAAAGGGTAGTCTCATCGGTAATGACAGGGTCTTTGATTTCGGAGGATTCAACGGTACCGAAAATTTTGAAATAGCAGGTAGTATTTCGGGAGGAACTAATTATTCTTTTGGTCCCAATAGCAGTGATGATTTTTCGACTGCAGATGTTGGAAATTCTTTTGGATTTTATTGGTTTCCCGGTGAATCTATTAATGGAAGTCTACAATTAGGCACGGTTGTAGAAGTTGGTGGTATTTCAGACATGACGCAGTCCACTTCGACTGAACGAATGATTATTCCTTCAGACAGTGCAACAGGAAACCCGTCGACTACCACTAGTGACCTTGGAGGCACTTTTCCCATATCCCGTTTCACCGCCATCGAGGTGCCTCCCAGCGGCTACCAGATCTGGCGTGATTCTTTCTTCACCCAAATCCAGATCGATGCGGGTGAGGCGGCTCCCGATGCCGACCCCGACGGTGACGGATTAGCCAATTTGCTGGAATACGCGACGGGCCACCCTCCCCTGTTGTCCAGTGCGGCACCTTTGACGCTGACACGAGCCGACGCGTCCTCCGTCTTGCTGGAATTCAATCGTATCGCCGATCCTGAATTGCGCTATCGAGTCGAGGCGACGGACAATCTGGGGCTTTCCCCCTGGCCGGATCTGGTGTTTGAATCGAGCGGTGCCGGAAACCTGGAAGAACTCGTCGAACTGAGTCAGCCATTATCATCCGGCCAGCGATTCTTCCGCCTGCGGGTTGATTTTGTGCCCTGAATTGGGGGACAAAAAGTTGTGCGACGATAAAAGCCTGTAGCGATGGCCTCGAGTGCCGTCTATTTATCCTTGCCTTGGCGGTTCAGACCTTGCTCTCGCAAGTTCGCTACAAAAATGCGGTTCAGACCTTGCTGTCGCAAGTTCGCTACAGAAATGTGGTTCAGACCTTGCTCTCGCAAGTTCGCTACAGAAATGCGGTTCAGACCTTGCTGTCGCAAGTTCGCTACAGAAATCAAACTAAAGACCAATTTTGCCACCCGAAAACATTGACAGGGGTTCAGAGCGTCGCGATGAATGCGTAACTATTTAAGCTCGGGTGGTGAAATTGGCAGACACGCCAGATTTAGGTTCTGGTGCCGTAAGGCGTGAGGGTTCAAGTCCCTCCTCGAGTATTTCCAGGAAAATGAAACGTCTGGCTTCAATCCTTCTTCTTTGGTTGCTCCTTCCCACGGGCTACCTTTCGGCGGAAGGCACCGAGCCCCCTTACCGGACCTGGTCCTCTTTCGCGGGCTCAAGCATTGAAGCTCAACTGGTCAAGAGGACTTCGAATCATTCGGTCACGCTGAAGAAGAAAGACGGCACCACCCTCTACGTCGATTTTCGGCAGCTCAGTTCCGCGGACCAGCGCTACCTTGAGAAACTGGCCGCTCTGGAAGGCCGGCCCGAGCGAGTTCTCTTTATCGGGAACAGTTATACCCAAGGGGTTCGCGACATGATCACACAGCTTGTGGCCGCATCGCCCTACGCGGATTAAATGTGATGCCCGAGTCGCGCCTGTCGGTCAGGCCTGGGCTCTCCTACGGAAAGACCATCCCGATATGGGCCTCAAACTTTACAAGAATGACGGTAGCCACCCCGCTGGCCCCGGTGCCTACCTCGCCGCCTGCGTGTTCTACGCCACCCTCTTCGATGCCGACCCAACAACAGTGGAATTTGACGGGGGCTTGCCCGAGGCGGAGGTTCGCGCCATCCGTCAAGCTGTGGCAAAATATCTAAGAAACATGTAGCATCGGTCCGTAAGGCCGATGAGCGAGGCATCAAGTGTAGCATCGGTCCGTAAGGCCGATGGCGGGGCATTGTAGCATCGGTCCGTAAGGCCGATGAGCGATACCCTGATAGACCTCGTGGCCTCCCGCTACGCACTCCGAGCTAGGCAGGACTCTGTCGCTCGTGAGAGCGGGGTTCAGGCGATTCGATCCCCCATCCCAGTCCGACCCACCCCAAAACAGAGTTTTGAGGCTACATTAAGTGGCCTCGCTCGTGAGAGCGGGGTTCAGGCGATTCGATCCTCCATCCCAGTCCGACCCACCCCAAAACAGAGTTTTGAGGCTACATTAAGTGGCCTCGCTCATAAGAGCGGGGTTCAGGCGATTCAATCCCCCCATCCCAGTCCAACCCACCCCAAAACAGAGTTTTGAGGCTACATTAAGTGGCCTCGCTCATAAGAGCGGGGTTCAGGCGATTCGATCCTCCATCCCAGTCCGACCCACCCCAAAACAGAGTTTTGAGGCTACATTAAGTGGCCTCGCTCATGAGAGCGGGGTTCAGGCGATTCGATCCTCCATCCCAGTCCAACCCACCCCAAAACAGAGTTTTGAGGCTACATTAAGTGGCCTCGCTCTGGAATACATGCCCATTTCCGAAAATAGAGGACTGCACTCGACCTCCCTAGCCCCTCGGCACCAACCAGAGGGCTTGATAGGGCTTGATGGAGAAACCACGCGCGCCCCGCTTCACTTCTCGAGCCCGGAGAATGTCGTAAAAGACCGCTGCCTCGGTGAACTTCGGATCGGGGCAGAGTTGCTTGAGGGTCTTGCTTTTGTGCGTAAGATTGAAAATGCAATAAATCGCCTCTTCTCCATCGAGTGAGGTGCGCTTGTGCACAAAGAGATCGGGGTGGACGTCATACACCTCTTGCGGCGCATCGGGATGGAAGGCCGGGTGCTCGGTGCGGCGGCGCAGCATTCTCAGGTAACGGTTGAAGACCAGCTTCCCAACGCCGGACTTGAGGTGGCCCTGTAGTTCGGCCAACTCCCACTTGCGGCGATTGATGGTTCGATTGTGCCCCGTCTGCTCGACGCCCTCCTGATAATTCTCAGTGCCGAAGAGACTGTGCACGTAGATTCCGGGGACACCGCGCAGGGAGAGCGCAAGGGCCTGCGAGCAGAGAAAGCGTGACGCGCCAAGCTTGACATCGTCCGGCATGGAGAGCGCCGAGTAGTAGGTGATATTGAGCTCGTAGGGTTGCTTCGAGCCATCGGGCATGGAACGCCAGCTCACTCGCCCGCCGGCGGACTCGACATGCTCGACCAACTTGTCCCGCTCCAGAGTCGGCAGGATGCCTTCGACCGGGCGGACGCCGATACCGTCGTGACTGGCGGTAAAGTTAAAAAAGGTGCAGCCCTCGGGGGGCGGAGCCAGCTCGCGCGCCCACTGGGTCAAATATTTTCCGTTACCGGTGGTAAAGGCATGCAGCAACAGCGGCGGCAGGCTGAACTGGTAAACCATGTGGGCCTCATCGCCTTCGCCGAAATAGCTGACATTCTCGGCATGCGGGACGTTTGTCTCCGTCAGGATGACGGCCTGTGGTGCCACGATCTCGCAGACATCGCGAAAGAGCTTCACCATCTCGTGCGTCTCGGGCAGATGCAGGCAGTTGGTGCCGAGCGTCTTCCAGAGGAAGGCGACGGCATCGAGACGGGCGATGCGCATGCCCTTGGAAAGGTAGAGGAAAAGAATATCAAGGAACTCGAAAAAGACTTCCGGGTTCTGCCAGTTCAGATCGACCTGGTCGGGCGAGAAGGTCGTCCAGACATGCGACTCCCCATCGCGCGTGCGGGCCCTCGTCAGCAGAGGGGTGGTGCGAGGGCGGACGACCTGACTGTAGTCCTTCTTCGGATCCATGGTCAGGAAGTAGTGCCGGGCCGGCTCGATTCCGGCCACATAATCCTTAAACCAGCTGCTTTTTGAGGAGCAGTGATTGAGGACGAGATCAAACATCAGGTCGAAGTTGCGCCCGAGCGCAACGACATCATCCCAGTTGCCACAGTCCGGGTCCACCTTTCGGTAGTCGATCACGGAAAAGCCATCGTCAGACGACCAGGGGCAAAACGGGAGAAGATGAATCGTCCGGATCGCGCCTTTGAGGTGTTTGCGGGAAAAGGTATTGAGCGCCTCCAGCGGCACACCCGCCCCCGTGTGGCGGATGGTGTCGGCATAGGTGATCATGACGCTGTCACGCTCGTCCCAACGGGTCACGGAATCAGCGACATTCAGTCCTACGCCGTAGCGACCGATGACCATGTAGAAACGCTCAAGCAGTCTTTCGGCCTCGTTGCCGTAGAGTCTCTCGAAACGCTTTCGAACCTTACGAAGTTGATCTTTGGATACGACTTTAATCATAATTGAACCTGTTTGGTGCGACTGAGGTTCTTGGGCGCATCGCCGGTCAGCATGGTGATATGGTGACGCAGTGCACGGCGCAGAACCGTGTAACTATAGTAGCGGCGGGCCACCTTGTAGTTGTGGTCAACAATCGAGTCACGGTATGCTTTGTCTTTAATCACTCGGCGGACTTCATCGAGCAGCGCCCCAGTAATGAAGCCGTCCATCTCGATCAGCTTGAAACCCTTCGGCTCGATATCCTGCACGAAGATGGAGTAACGGTTGATCACGACTGGGACCTTGAAATAGATCGCTTCGAGCAGCGCATTACCGAAGCCCTCGTAAGTGCTGGGATAAGTTATCAAGTCGGCGTGTTTATAGATATCCCAGAGGGTGTAGATCTTGTTGCCCAGATGATCTACCTGGCGCACCTCCCCGATCCGTGAGGCGAAGAAACGCAGATCGACTCCCTCCTGCCGGGCCATCTCCTCAAGTTGATGCTTGTAGTCAAGCCCTTCGTCGCCGGCGTCATGAGAGATGACTAGCTTGCAGCGCTCGTCGTTGAGCATGCCAACCAATTTGATGGCGTGCTCGATCCCCTTGCGCGGCACGATCCGGGTGGGCTGGAGGATAAGGATGTCATCCTCGTTGATGCCAATCTCCTTCCGAATATCCGCCGTGTAGGGGTCGGCTTCCGGCGGCGGATTATCAAAGTCGAAGACGTTCGGCATGAGGGTCGAGTTCACCCCCTTTCGAAGCGCGAGCTGCTCCAGCGCCGCTTGGTTGATCCCGATGTGATGGAGGTGGGGCAAACTGGGCGGAAAGGCCATGTCCAGGTAGTCCTTGACGCCGCCGACGGAGAATCGGGTCCTTTCCCAGTAAAAATCGTGGTGGTGAGCGATGGCAGGCATCTGGGTCTCGGCGAGAAACTCCGTCAGGGCAATGCCCAGTGGCACGTGCATGGGGATCGCGAGCACGTTTTGTGGAATTAGGATGTCGATCTCGTGATGGCTGACGAAGTCGTAAATCGTCTGTTTGAGATAGTCCGCCATCGTGTTGATGCGCTCAGTCACATCAGGGTTGCGGCGCGGATGGCCCCAGATGCGCTGATTGATCCACTCGTTCTCCGGATGCCCGAAATACGCCTCCGGCACACAGTAGCTACAGCCGGGATCGCGGTCACTGCGGCCACTATACCAGTAGCTGATGTGGTCATCATCCCAGAGCACTTCCGCCCACTTGGCACTTTCGAGCGACACCCCGTCCGAACCGGCAAAGCGCGTGGAAATAAAACCTATATTCTTCGACATTGAGTAGTTTTGTTACAATTCAGAGTAATATTAAAAAAGCAACGATACGCCACAAGCATTATTGAGGCCATATCGGCGACTTTCCAGAACGAACTGAAAACGACCCGGGAGGGCGAACGTCCCCGTGAGCCGCGCCACGGCCAGCCACTCTCAACATCACAAAACAAATTCCCGCGACACCGCAACCGCTGCGACTATCGTTTCATTCTCGGCAAGACGAATCCGCCCTCCCGTTCGCGCCACGGCCAGCCACTCTCAAC
>Ga0306912_1000745_pt1 | contig 17724 bp, 11 predicted proteins | sample AntRauFillE10628_FD_190443 | JGI IMG/M metagenome (GOLD analysis project Ga0306912, IMG submission 190443) | Saline lake microbial communities from Rauer Islands, Antarctica - Metagenome Filla E10 #628 (v2) (version 2) | ecosystem: Environmental > Aquatic > Non-marine Saline and Alkaline >... | reverse complement strand
TCGGGCAGGTTTTCCGGTGCGGGCGGGGCTGAAGATACGCTCGCCCTGGCGCAGCTGCTGCCACTCGGCGGCGATATCAAGCACCGTCGTCGCCTGGCCGAAGCCGAGCGCGATCTGGCTGCTTGGGACTACCACGCCGCGCGGCTCGAAGTGGTTCTGAGCACGAGCCGTCGCTACATCACTGCACTTGCCGCCGCGCGCCGACTCGACCTCGCTCGGCGCGAGCTGGAAGTGGCCCGCAAGCTGGAATCGATCACCGACAAGCGGATCGATTTTGGCGAGGCCTCACCCGTCGAGCGCGCCCGCGTGGCAGTGCCTGTCGTGGAGGCCGAGCTGGAGCTGATTCGCGCTGAGCTGGCAAATAACGCCGCCCGGCAGCGTCTCGCCCTTGCTTGGGGCGAGCGGAGCCTCGCGGACAACCGTCTCACCAGCACACTCGACATGCTCGCTCCGTTGCCCGCGCCATCGGCGCTTGTGGCCACGGTCAACAACTCGCCCGATGTCGCCCGTTGGGCCGCCGAAATCAGTGCCCGCCAAGCGGCCGTGAAACTCACGCGCGCCGAAGCGATTCCCGACCTGATGCTGCGCGTCGGCATCAAGCAAGACCGGCGCACGAACGACCACGGCCTGATCGTCGGCATCTCGCTCCCCCTGCCCATCTTCGACCGCAATCAGGGTGCCCGAACCGCCGCCCGCGCGGCCGAGAGAGCCGCCGGGGAAAACCACCGCGCAGCTGAGCTCAGGGTCGAGAGCGCATTCAGCTCCGCTTATTTTGCTCTTGCCGTCTCCCACGCGGAAAGTTCCGCCCTGCGCGAGCGCGCTCTACCAGCCGCCCGCGAAGCCTATGAAGCCACCCTCAGTGCCTTCAGCGCGGGTCAGCTGGGCTACCTCGACGTGCTCGATGCCAGTCGATCCCTGCTCAAACTAGAGCGTCGCCAAGTCGATGCGCTGGCCACCTATCACAATGCCCAGGCTGCACTCACCGCTCTCCTGGGTGGCGACATTCCTAACATTCACTCTCAATCCACTCCGCAAAAAACGCAAAAATGAACCATCCCATCCAACAGAACCACCTCCGCTTCCCACAATCGTACCTCATTGCCATGCTTTGCCTGGCGCTCGCCATCCTCGTCGGCTGCGGCAAAGCACCGAACGATCAGGCAAAAAACAACGGCAACGCAAGTCAGGGCGACGACGTCATGGCTGGCTTCATCGGGCTCAACCATAGCCACGAAGCCCCCGGCGAAACCTGCTTCATCTGCGACCCGGCGAAGCGCGACCCAGGTCGGCTCTGGTGTAAAGAACACGGACGCTACGAAGACCGTTGCTGGGCTTGCCACCCGGACATTGAGGATCCTGACCGGCTCTTCTGCCGCGAGCATGCCCTCTACGAGGACGAGTGCCATATCTGCCACCCAGAGATCGCAAAGCCCGACTCCACGACAAAAACGACAACACTGACGACTGCCAACGAAACCACTGAAATGAGTGCCGCTGCAGGCGAGCAAAAAAGCGCGGAAGGCGGTCTCTACTGCAAAGAACACGATGTTAAAGAACGGGAGTGCGGCATCTGCCAGCCGGGGCTCGCGAGTTCCCTGCAGCCGGGCGAGAGCCTGAAAGTGCGCTTTGCCTCGGATCAATCCGCGGAAAAAGCGGGCATCCGCGTTGGCTCGCCGCAGGCGGCGGAGGTGACGCCCTCCGTCTCCGTGTATTGTCAGACCGAATACAATTTAAACGCTCTCGCCAAGATCACCCCGCTGGTCGATGGCATCGTGAAACGCGTACACAAGGACTTGGGCGAGACGGTCGAGGCGGGGGAGCCGCTGGTCGAAATCCATGCCTCCGTCGTGGCCGAGGCGAAAAGTGCCTACCTCTCGGCGCTCGTCCGGCTCGATACCGCGCAACAGACCCTCAAGCGACAGGAAAAGCTGGATGCCGAAAATATTGCGGCAGAAAAAGACTTGATCGAAGCCCGGGGCGCATTCCGCTCGATGCGCTTTACCTCCGAGACCGCACGCCAGAAGCTGATGAACCTCGGCATGTCCGCCGAAGCCGTGACGCGCGTTGAAGCGACCCAAGACACGTCCGCCAGCCTGACCCTCCGCGCCCCATTCCGGGGCACCCTCGTTTCCCGCCATGCGGTCGTCGGGGAAACCGTCGAACTCGGACATGAACTCTACACGCTGGCCAATCTGGAAAGCTTCTGGCTCGAGCTTTCCATTCCGCCGAAAGCGCTCGATCGCATCGTGATGGGGCAGCCGGTGGAAGCGCACTTTGAGGAACTCGGCGACCAACCCGTCATAGGGCGCATCACTTGGATCGACTCCGCCGTCGATCCAAAAACCCGCATGGTGCGGGCGCGCGCTGTCGTCCGCCCGGACGGGCACCGGGTCTCGGTCGGGCTCTACGGCAAGGCCAACATCGCGATCAGCGAGCGTCAGAACGGCGTTGTTGTGCCATCTTCAGCCGTGCAGCGGCACGAAGACAATGACTTCGTCTTCGTCCGCGACTCGTCCGACCTCTACTCACTTCGCCGCGTCGAAATCAGTGCCCGCCGCAATAACCAAACCGAAATCGTCCGCGGGCTGACGCCGGGGGAATCTGTGGTCGTCGATGGCAGCTTCATCGCCATGTCCGAATTCCTCAAATCCCGCCTCGGCGCTGGTTGCGTCCACTAAACGCTGGTTGCGTCCAGTAAAAGCCGCTTTTCTCCCACGCTATGATCCACAAATTAATTGATTTCTCACTTAAGAACCGCCTGCTCGTCCTCGTGCTCGCGGCCGTTCTCTCGCTTGCCGGTATCTGGCGGTTGAGCATGCTACCGATCGATGCCTTCCCGGACACGACACCGGTGCAGGTGCAGATCAATACCGTCGCCCCGTCTCTGAACCCGGAGGAAATCGAGCAGCAAATCACGCAGCCCGTCGAGCTCTCGGTTGGGGGGCTGCCGGGCCTGACGAACGTTCGTTCCGTCTCGAAGTTCGGCTTCTCCCAAGTGGTCGCCACCTTTAGCGACTCGACCGACATCGTCGATGCCCGGCAATATGTCTCCGAGCGGATCAACACGGTCGAGATGCCCGCAGGTGTTGCGCGCCCTCAGCTCGGCCCCATCGCCACCGGTATGGGGGAGGTCTTCCACTACATCGTCCGCTCCGAAGACCCCGACCGCACCCTCGAGGAACTGCGCACCCTGCACGACTGGGTGGTTAAGCCCGAGCTGCGCAAAGTGGCGGGCGTTGCCGAGGTCAACTCCTGGGGCGGCGAGGTCAAACAGTATCACGTCGTCGTCTCACCCCCCGCGCTCCTGAAATATGATCTGACTCTGGAGGACGTGCATCAGGCCCTTCGGGACAACAACGATAACGTGGGCGGGGGCGTGATCACCTCCGGCGGGGTCGCTCAGCTCGTGCACGGCATTGGCCGCGTGGCCTCCATCCCGGAGATCGAATCCATCGTCGTGACCGCTCGCGACGGCAACCCAGTTTTCATCCGTGATGTCGCCAAAAAGGTCGTCATCGACCATGAGATCCGGCGCGGAGCCGTCACCGCCGACGGGCGGGGCGAGTCGGTGCTGGGTCTCGCCTTCATGCTGATGGGCGAAAACAGCCAGGAAGTGACGCAGGCGCTGAAAGCTCAGCTCGATCAAGTTCGGCCGTCCCTTCCAGAAGACGTGATCCTCGAAATCGTCTATGACCGCACCGAACTGACCAATTCGGTCATTCAGACCGTCCAGCACAATCTCCTGCTGGGTGCCGTTTTAGTCGTTCTTGTCCTCTTTATCCTCCTTGGTAATCTGCGGGCCGGTCTCATCGTCGCTCTGGTGATTCCCTTCTCTATGCTCTTCGCGGTGCTGGGGATGTATGAATTCGCCATCGCCGCCAGCTTGCTTAGCCTAGGTGCGATCGACTTTGGCATTATTATCGACGGCTCCGTCGTCATGACTGAGTCGAACCTCCGTCGGCTCCAGCAGCGCGCCCGCGAGCTCGGTCGCCCCATGACCTCCGAGGAGCGCCTGCAAACCGTAGCCGAGTCAGCAAAAAAAGTGGCTCGCCCTGTGGTCTTTGGGATCGGGATCATCATCGTCGTGTTCCTTCCGATTTTCAGCCTCGAAGGCATTGAGGGAAAGATGTTCAAGCCCATGGCCGCGACTTTCGTCCTCGCTCTCCTCGGTGCCCTGTTGCTCGCGCTGACCCTCTCGCCGGTGCTAAGCTACTACTGTCTGTCCAGTAAACCCAAGACCCGGGAGGGCTTCGTCGAAGGCACCATCGCGAAACTCTATGCACGACTTTTAAACGCAGCCATCCGTGCCCGCAAGTTGATCGTCGTCCTTGTCGTCGTAATCCTTGGGCTCACCGCATGGAAAGCCACCGACCTAGGCGGGGAATTTATCCCCCGCCTGAGCGAGGGTGCCATTACAATCAACACCATCCGCATCGCCGGTATCTCCATTGACGAGTCCGTCGACTACAACACCGAAATCGAGCGCATCCTGCTCAAAGCCTTTCCCGACGAAGTCCGCCACGTCTGGAGCCGGATCGGCACCGCCGAAGTGGCCACCGATCCCATGGGGACCGAGCTCACCGATATCTTCATCTCCCTCAATCCGCGCGACCAATGGACCCGCGCTCCGGACCAAGCCGGCCTCGTCGCCGCCATGCAAGAGGAACTGGCCGACCTGCCTGGTCTCAACATGATTTTCACTCAACCGATCGAGATGCGGCTCAACGAGATGGTCTCGGGCATCCGCACTGACCTCGGCATCAAGATCTACGGAGATGACTTTGACGAACTCCTGCGCCTGAGCAACGCGATCCAGCTCATACTTGTCGACATCCCCGGAGCCTCTGATGTCGCCGTCGACCAACTGACGGGGCAGCCCATGCTGCAAGTCCGTGTGGATCGCGAGGCCATCGCCCGCCACGGCGTGCCAGCGAGTCAAGTGCTTCAGTACGCCCAAGCAGTCGGCGGGCAGCATGTCGGCGAAGTCTTCGAAGGCCAACGTCATTTTGATCTCGTCGCGCGCCTGCCAGACAGCCACCGCGAAGATCCTGGCGCACTGGCCGACACTATCGTGCCGACCAAGACCGGCCAACGACTGCCGCTCAGCGCCCTGGCCGATATCGAAACTACCGAAGGCTCCTCCACCATCACCCGCGAGTGGGGGCGGCGGCTCATCCGCGTGCAGTGTAACATCGCCGGACGCGATGTCACCTCCTTCATCGCCGAGGCCAAAGAGCGGATAGCCGAAGAGATCGATCTGCCTAGCGGCTACATCGTGGAGTGGGGCGGACAGTTCGAGAATCTCGAACGAGCCCAAAACCGCCTCTTACTCGTGGTGCCGACCACGCTACTGCTCGTCTTCCTGCTGCTCTACTTCAGCATGCAACGAATACGCGACGTGCTCCTGATCTACACCGGCATCCCCTTCGCTCTGATCGGCGGCGTCTTCGCGCTCTGGATCCGCGACATCCCATTCAGCGTCAGCGCAGCCGTCGGCTTCATCGCCCTCTTCGGCATCGCCGTGCTCAATGGGCAAATCCTAATCCAAGCCATCCGCGACTACCGGAGCGAAGGCCTCACCGTCTACGAAGCCGTCACCGAAGGCGCAAAACAACGCCTCAAACCCGTGCTCGCCACCGCCGTCACCGACGCCGTCGGTTTCCTCCCCATGGCACTCTCCAGCGGCGTCGGTGCCGAGGTTCAACGCCCGCTCGCCACAGTAGTGATCGGCGGCGTCCTTACCTCAACGCTGCTCACCCTGTTTTTTCTGCCCGCACTCTACCGCATGGTCGCAGGCCGCGACCAGGAAGACCTCACAGATTAAACCAATGAAACGCGAAGCCGTCACCCATGCGCTCCACGAAATCGAAGGTGTTCAGGGAGCCAGTTTTTCCGACGTGCTCGGCTTCGGTCGAGGCAAAGCGGATAGCGCTGGCTACTCACCTAGCGCAGACCCCTCAGGCTACGTGAAACACGTCAAAGTCGAAGTCGTTTGCGACGACTCGTTGGCTGACAAAGTCATTCATGCCATCCATCGCTCAGCCCACACGGGTCTACGCGGTGACGGGCATATCTTCGTCACCGATATCGAGCATAAAATTCGCATCCAGGAAGCGTTCGAATAATCCGATGATAAAGAAGGAACCTACAGAAGAAACATCAGCCAGCGGATGCTGCGATCACACGTATAGCTCGAAGCTGCTTTCAGAGCCTGTGCTCCTCGGCCTGTCTGGACTGTCGATTGTAATCGGCTTTATTCTCAAGTTTTCGGGTGCGGCTCCTATCGCCGAAAATCTGGCTTTCTTGATAGGAACGATCATCGGCGGGCTCCTTGTGTTCCCCTCAGGGTTGAAGGCGATACGCTCAATGAAGCTGAACATGAACGCCCTCATGACAGTCGCCGTTAGCGGTGCATGGCTGATCGGCGAGGGCGCGGAGGGTTCAGTCGTCGTCTTGCTCTTCGCATTCTCAGAGTGGCTCGAATCAGTCAGCGCCGAACGAGCGCGAAAATCGATTCGCAATCTGCTTTCATTGGCTCCGGAGACCGCGTTACGAAAATCAGATGAAGGCGCAACCGAAGAGGTCGAAGCTGCAAAGATCAAAGTCGGAGAAACCGTCATTGTGCGCAGTGGGCAGCAGATCCCGCTGGATGGGATCGTGCGCAAAGGGCACTCTTCGGTGAACCAAGCACCGATCACGGGTGAGTCCGCGCCCGTCGACAAACAACCGGGCGATGATGTCTTTGCCGGAACGGTCAATGGCGAGGGTTCCTTTGAGATTGAAGTCACGAAGCTGGCCTCCGACTCCACGCTTTCCCGTATCATTCATCTAGTCGAAGAAGCCGAGCAAAGCCGTGCACCGACTCAGCGATTTGTGGATCGATTCGCGGCGATTTATACGCCAGCGGTGTTCGTCGGAGCCATCTTGACCGCTGTGCTAGCTCCCTTGTTCTTTGGTGGAGATTGGTCGACCTGGATCTACAGGTCATTGGCTCTTCTGGTCATAGCCTGTCCCTGTGCGCTTGTCATCGCGACCCCTGTTTCGATTGTGTCCGGACTCACCGCTCTGGTTCGTCGTGGAGTGCTCGTCAAAGGAGGTATACATCTGGAAGCTTTAGGAAAAATCAGAGCGTTGGCCGTGGATAAGACGGGGACGATTACCGAGGCTAAGCCCAAAGTGATCTCCGTCCGTTCCCTGTCGGATAAAACCGAGGACGAAGTGCTGGCCATCGCTGCGGCGGTCGATAACCACTCCCAGCATCCCATTGCCCGAACCATTGTCGCTGAAGCAGAAACCCGTAAGCTACCATCTTCAACCAGCTCTGAATATCGCTCCATCACTGGCCAAGGCGCTACCGCAAAACTAGAAGACGGCCGCCTGGGATTCGTCGGCAATCAACGGCTCGTAGGAGAGGCTGGAATCCCCGTAGAAGAACACCAAGCAGTTTTAGAGCTGATCGAATCAAGGGGCCTTTCGATTGCACTGGTCGGCTATCTCCCCAACGAAGGATCGAGTGGGGAACTGTTAGGCGTCATTTCGATAGGCGACGCGATTCGCCCGGATGCACGGGCAGCGTTGGATCGATTGCAGGCTGCTGGAGTAGGGAAAATTGTCATGCTGAGCGGTGACAATCAGAAGACGGTCAATGCCATAGCCGAAGAAGCTGGAATCAAAGATGCTTTTGGCGATCTCCTGCCGGAAGACAAAGTTGCTAGGATTCGCGAACTGGTCAAAGAATATAAATATGTCGGCATGATCGGAGACGGGGTGAACGACGCCCCGGCACTGGCCGTCGCCAGCGTTGGCATTGCCATGGGAGCCATCGGCAGCGATACCGCAATCGAAACGGCCGATATGGCACTCATGGATGATGACTTAGGTAAACTCGCTGGCGCCATTGAAACGGGTCGTCGAACGCTGTCAGTCATTCGCTTCAACGTCGCTTTTGCGCTTTCGATCAAAGCGATCTTCCTCGTGCTGGCAGTTCTGGGAATTGCCAACTTATGGATGGCCATCCTCGCCGACACTGGCACGACGCTTCTAGTGATCGCCAATTCCCTGCGACTACTCACCTTTAAAGACTCGAGATTTCGGAAATTACAATTGACTAGAAGCATTAATTGATACTGTGTCTCAATACTATGAAGCAATTCTACAATAGTCTATTGCGAGGGTGCCGCCTAAAGAAGCTTGATCGATTCGTGACGTTCATGCTCGTGGGCACTCTCTATGGCGGCCTAATTTTTGTAGCGTCTTATACGCCGCTGTCTGCTCAGACAGAGATCTCGGTGGGTCTCGACGGACAATTAGAGAAATTCGCGGCTGAAGTCACCGCTCTTTCGGACGAGGTTGACGCCATCACGCAAGCCTACGTCGACGGCAAGCCGTTGGACGCTTCCTTTAAAGAGTTGATCGCCCATTGGGAGGCGGTCCACATCCACGAAGCAATCGAAGCGGAAGCGATCTACCTCTACCCACCGATCTGGCAAGGGATTTTCGCAATGAAGAAAACTGCGGAGAAAAAGGGTGCAACGACCGACATGGCACTCGCAGGCGAACGAACTAAATCAGCCTTCTGGCAAGCACTGGGAGGACTGCGGGCAATCGCCCACAATGAACACGCGGCACCGATGGATATGGCGGCAGCCCACGACACTGACGAAGTCGATGGCAGCGGCGCCCAAGCAATCGCTCCTGCGGTGAACCTTATTGAACTGACTGGCGATGACAACATGCGCTACAATAAGACGCACTTTGTCGTAAGGGCGGGCGAACCAGTGACACTGCGATTTAAGAATATTGGTGAACTGCCTGCCGAAGTTATGGGGCATAACGTGGTCGTGCTGAATCGAGGAACGCCCGTCGAGCGCTTCGGCATCGCTGCCGCAAAAGCACCAGAGAACGACTACATACCGACTGGTGCCGAGAATGCTGCAAGCATTGTGGCACACACCGAACTTCTCGGCGGTGGCGAAATGGACGAAATTTCCTTCACGTTAGAGGAGCCGGGGGATTATCCCTTCTTGTGCTCTTTCACCGCTCATTTTCGTCTAATGCAAGGTAGCATCCGCGCCGTCAGCGAATCTGAAATCGATCCCGTCGACATGATTGAAGAGCAACTGCGCTTCGCCTTGGAGGCCTATCGAAAGGGTGATCCAGCTGCGGCTGAGGCACTTGTTCTCAAGACCTATAACACTGTCTTTGAAGGCTTGGAAGGTGACTTGATCGAGCGCGATCCCGAGCTCGTTACCCAACTGGAACTCGACTTCAACGCGGGGCTGCCTTCCCTCTTTCAAGAAGGTGCCCCCGAATCCGAGGTTCAAATGCAGTATGAAGCGATGTGCAGCCGCTTGAAAACTGCAAAACGCCTGCTCAAGGAAGCCGAATCCGAACGTAAGCCCATTTTTTAATATGACCCGGCGCAAATATCTCCAAATACTGGCCGCCGCCGGATTACTCAGTCCGGCTGCGGTGCTCCGTGCCATGGCCAACCCCCTTTCCGCAGAAGCGGTCGATGCTCTTCCGAAAATATCCGGCCCACTTACCTTGTATCTCGGGCGCGGCGAAGGCGGCCTCTACGAACGCATACTAGACGCGATCCGGGAACGGAACCCGCAGATGGATCTGAAGATTCGCAGGGGTACCTCTTCGGCACTCGCCAATACGATCGTGGCTGAGGCTGGTGCGGGAGTGAATCGTGCGGACGTTTTTTGGGCGATCGACAGCGGCTCCATCGGGCGAGTCGTCAACAGTGCGTCACCGTTCCCGATTTCCTCCAGTCTCAGTGACAGGCTCAAGCCCGGATTCCGTTTCGCCCGTTGGACTCCCATCTCCGGGCGCATCCGGACAATCCCCTACAATACAGAGCGACTGACCAAAGAACAGGTGCCCACCTCCATCATGGAGCTACCAGAAAGCGGTTTAAAAGTGGGGTGGGCACCCGCCTACGGAGCCTTTCAAACGTTTGTCACTGCGATGCGCTTGCTCGAAGGCGAGGCATCCACCCGAGCTTGGCTGCGAGCCATGCGTAAGAACACCCAAAGCTATGCGGGGGAGTTCGGCGTCGTCATGGCCGTCTCTCGTGGTGAGGTGGACGCTGGATTAGCCAACCACTATTATACACTTCGATTGAAGAAGGGCCGACCGGACGCACCCGTCGATCTCGCCTTCACACAGGGCGATGCTGGTTGCCTGCTGAATGCTTCGGGTGCCTTGCTACTCAGCAAACGGCCACAAGCAGAACTTTTCCTCAGACATTTATTAAGCCGTGAAGTGCAAGGTTTTCTCTCCCGAGAAGCCTACGAGATCCCCCTCGTCGAGGGGGTGGAGCCACCCGTCGGACTACCCGATGTTGGAGGACTCGACTTGCCAAAACTCGATCTCGAACGCCTGGCCGATCCACGCCCTACGCTCGATTTGCTGAGGGAGACTGGGGTTCTCTAAAGCCTACGCAATATGTCCGAAAGGCTGCCCCATAACCGTATCCGCTGCTATCTGCTCGCACTGCCCGTCGTAGCGCTCGCCTTTTTGCCCGTGCTCGTTCTGATCATCCTGGCCACCGATGCACCCTTCGAGTTTGGAACGCGGAATTGGCGCATTTTGGGTAACACCCTTGCTTTAACAGTATTGACGGTGTCGGGAGCAGTCATACTCGGTGTGCCGCTTGCATTCGTCACCACGTGTTTGCGTATTCGCTGGGCTGGCTTGGCTCTAGCGGCTCTTGTCACACCACTAGCCGTGCCCAGTTATATCGGGGCATTCGCTTACTTTGCGGCGACTGGACGAGGCGGCGAAATTGAAGCGCTCCTCGGCATCGCTCCGCCCGAAGTACGCGGCTTATTCGGCACTGCCTGGGTCATGGTTCTCTATACTTTCCCTTTTGTTCTCATGCCTGTCCGCGCTTCGCTGCGCCGACTCGACGCCAACTTAGTGGATGCCGGACGCACCATGGGATTGTCGCCCTACGGCGCATTCATGCACGTCATACTTCCGCGGATTCGCGGCGGGATCGGGGCAGGTGCCTTACTGGTGGCACTTTATACGCTATCTGATTTCGCAACCCCCGCGATCTTGGGGCTGGATACCTTTACCCGGGCGATCTACGTCGAATACAACGCCTTCGGTCTAAACCGCGCTGCTTGGTTATCTCTGCAACTCTTGAGTCTGGTCGCGGTCGTTGTTTTCTTCGAATCCCGCATTCGAACGAGAAACGAACGCCCAGGGCGCACGCTACGATGGACGCCGACGCCCGTTTTTGCAGCGAGCGCTTGGTCGGTTATCACCTTCCTCTGGCTTTCGGCGGTCGGATTGCCATTGACGCTTTTTCTGATTTGGCTCGGACGTGAAAAATCTTCCGGGTTCGACTTCAACACAATCTATCACTCCGTGATTCCATCGGCCCTAGCTGCGGTCTTCGCGGTGCTATGCGCGATCCCGTTGGCTCAAGCCGCTTCGGCAGGCCGTTTGGGCCGCTGGATGGTTCGGCTCACTTCACTCGGCTTCGGCATCCCCGGCATTGTGATGGGAACCGCGTTGGTTTACGTCGGCCTCCGATTGCCCTTCATGTATCAGACCACCGCTATGCTCGTCGTAGGCTACGTTTTGAGGTTTCTTCCGCTAGCCACTGGATCGCTCCGCGAAGGCTTGGAACGTGTCGAAGGCAATATGATACATGCAGCAAGGAGCCTCGGAGCCTCGCAGGGCGAGGCGTTCCGACGGGTCAGCCTGCCACTGGTGTTTCCAGCGGCATTAAGCGGCGCAGCCTTGGTTTTCCTTGAAGCGATGCGGGAACTCCCCTTGACTCTTTTGCTCAGACCAACTGGAACCGAAACACTGACAACAAGGCTGTGGCAAGTATACGAAGCAGGCTACTTCGGCGAAGCCGCCGTGCCCGGCCTATTGTTGATTTTGACCTCCTCCTTCGCCGTGCTATTGTTTCTGCGTAGCGAACGCTTACTAGGGCTTGCCGCTGAGTCCGAAGCCTAAATAATCTAATAAACTCGAATATGCTTTCGATCCACAATTTAACTATACGCTATGGCGAGCAAAACGCAGTCCGAGACCTGAGTCTGGTCGTTGATTCCGGCGAGATCATGTCTCTGGTGGGGCCCACTGGTTGCGGAAAAAGTAGTGTTTTACGTGCGGTGGCGGGTATTCGAAAGCCAGACGGTGGCCAAATCGTAATTGAAGGTTTATGCACTTCCAACCAACGATTCGTGCCTCCCGAAAAACGGCGCACAGGATTGGTTTTTCAAGATTTCGCACTTTTCCCCCACCTCAATGTGGAGCGAAACATTGGCTTTAGGGTCAAAGATACAAAAGCAGTCGAGACATGGATTTCGACACTCGGGCTTGAGGCATTTAGAAAAGCCATGCCCGAAACACTTTCCGGAGGGCAAAAACAACGAGTGGCCCTGGCTCGCTCACTGGCTCACCGCCCTAGGCTCCTATTGTTGGACGAACCGCTCTCCAATTTAGACGCAGCGATGAAGATGGAGCTGCGCCCACTGATTCGTGAGGCCATAAAGCAAGCAGGCGTCACCGCACTTTGGGTGACGCATGACCAAGAAGAAGCGATAACCATCGGAGACCGAATCGCGGTGATGCAACACGGGCGAATCGAGCAAGTCGGCACCCCGCAACAATGCTACGAAGCTCCGACATCCAGATTTGCGGCTGAATTTTTCGGCGAAGGACGCTTCTTGGCTGGCGAACGACAGGGTGAATGTGCGCGAACTCCCTTAGGAGAGTGTCAGATAGTTAGCCACACACCCCAAAAAAAAGAGGGCGCGATTGAAGTTCTACTTCGACCGCACGATATCGCCTTGGTCTTGACTCCAACCGGTAACGCCATGGTCGAGTCACATCGTTATGAGGGCGAAACGCGGCGTTATGGGATTCGGCTGGAGAATGGCGACTATCTGGAGGCAAGGTTAAGCCACGAATTACAGTTTGAGGTAGGTAAGCGAGTTGAGGCGACAATTAGTGCTGGTCACCCGCTGGCAGCTTTTTCCCCTGCGTCTTCTCAACAACCCCCTGAGTCATAGCTTCGCACTAATAAACATTTTGCAGCAGTCACACCTACCTGTAGCGACCCTAAATAACATTTTGAATTTTAATGGCACACGATCACAACCATTCGCATGGAACCGAAGACGTCAGCGACGGGGTGCTGCTCTGGGCAATCATCGTTAATCTAGGGCTCTCCGTCTTTGAGTTTATTGCCGGACTCATTTCCGGAAGCGTGGCGCTGATGGCGGATGCGCTGCATAATACCAATGATGCGGGCGCTCTACTGATCGCTTACATCGCCCGCAAAATCTCGCGGAAAGGCGCAGACCATGCCTATACCTTCGGGTATCGTCGAGCCGAGTTAATCGGGGCCATGATCCAGTTGACCGCACTCATTCTAGTGGGGCTCTACCTCGTCTATGAAGCCGTGCGGCGTATGTTCAATCCGGAGCCTTTAGAGGGCGGTTGGATTATGGCAGCTGCGGGGGTCGCCTTGGTGGTGGATGTCGCCACAGCTTGGTTACTCTGGTCGATGTCGAAGGGCAGCTTGAATGTGAAAGCTGCGTTCATGCACAATCTCACGGATGCGGGCGCCTCGGTGGCGGTTCTGCTCGGTGGTGCCGCGATTTACTGGTTGGGTTGGAATTGGGTCGATCCTCTCCTCACCCTGTTGATCGCCGGCTACATTCTCTGGATGTCTTGGGGAATGCTGCTACGAACCTCCTCGATTTTGATGGAAGGCACGCCTGCAGAGTTAAATCTGGATGCCCTTAAAGCCGCCGTCGAGCAGATCGAAGGTGTGGCTGAGATCTATCATATTCATGCCTGGGAATTGGATGAAAACCTGATTGCCTTGGAGGCGCACATTTTAGTCGAGGACCGGATGACTCTGGCGGAGGTGGAATCGACAAAAAATGCCATCAAGAGTCTTCTTCAGCAGAACTTCTCCATTAAACACAGCACCTTGGAATTCGGGAGCGTGCGCCATGATAACCTGGATACAGTGGGTTGTGGCCGTGCGGGCCACATTTGAGACTGAAAGCTCGGTTGTGAGGGAGGCTTCTATGCCCCTTTCCGGATGCTGATGTTATCAGGAAGCGATTCGAAAGGAAAAGTCGCAGTCTGTCAGGATTTCGAAAGCCCGCTGGCTATGTTCGAGCAGTTTGCCTAGGTTGCGCAGGGTAAGTAGGGAGAAGCGTATCGAGCTCTCGTCCACTTCGATCAAGAGATCGAGGTCGGGGAGTTTCAGTTCGAAGGAGGTCGCATCTGGTTCATAACTCAGATGCTCAGCCAGCCCATCGATCGCTTCCACTGCGTCGATTTTGTCTTCGACTTGGATCGGAGTCGGGAAGTGCACTACGAGATGATCGCAGTGGGCGCTAAAACATAAATGCAGACGGGGGTCCATAGCGATGGCCTCGTTGTGCAGTTGAACGAGTTCAGTCGTGAGAAAGTAGTGTTTGGCTTCGTCCTCGTCCTGATCGATTTTGATCTGCGCGTCAAAGTCCGGCGTTTTGATCCAAGCCTGCCCGTCCTCGCAGCTGTAGTCGAACTCCTTGCGCTTGTAGCCAAAGTTCGCGCGGATATCGCGGTAGAGATCATCGGCCAGTTCCTTGACGTGCTCCTGCCCGGCACGCCGCACGAAGGCACGGGTCGCGTCGCTTACGTCGTCCGGCACATGGTGGTGCTTTCGGAAGCCTGACAGCTTCCGTATGCGACCGGAGACGCAGCCAGTGATCCGGCTCGGGGCAGAGAGTGCTGACTGTGCTTGCGGTGAATCCATCGGTCGTAATCTAAGAAGAATTTTTTTTGCTACCTTTAGAAATCTTCCCCGGTGAAGCCGGGTAGGGTGGTGTCACCGCCAATCCTCGACCTCCAGGCCGTTCACCCGGCGGAAAGCTTTGTCGTTGGTTATACAAATCAGTCCAAGGCATTTCACGTGGGCAGCAATCAGCATGTCGTAAGCTCCTATGCGCAAGCCGTCCCGCTCCAGTTGCAGACGCACATCACAAAATGTCTCTTAAATTTTATGCACGTCAAGTGCATTACTTCGATTATCGAAGTTGAGTTGTTCGAATAGAAGTAGAAGACGTAAGCGGGTATCTAAGCACCGATGCTTAGAAATTTCTAATCGTTGGTGCAGCGGAATCTAAGTTCGACCGTGATTTTGAATAACTATCAAAAGGGTGCTGGTCAGGTTGAGCTTCCCTGGATACAAACTGTGATGACGCTTGGATAAGGTGACGAGGAGGCGAACCAATCAGATTATGACCGACTCGATAGGCGGGAATCGGACCACGAAGATGACGACCACGAAGATGACGACTGAGGACTTGAATTCGGACGGCAGTGCATGCATGGAAACGGACTGCCCACGCTACGAAGGCTGCTCTCGGCGTCGGGCTCGGGGCTGTCGGGATTGTCCGATTCATGTGACCAGTGGCCGGATTCGTCGACTTCTCGAGTGGTCGGCCCTGAGCAGCGAGCGCAAGGAGTTCGTTCTCATGTTAATGGCGGCAGTAACTCTGGCGGCGGGGGGGCTGGCCGGTTCGCTGGGCTGGGGGATCGTGTCGGGAGTCGCTTATACGCTGACCTATCTGACCGGTGGCTGGTGCGGGGCACTGAATGGCCTACAGTCGTTGCGTGAACGTCAACTCGACGTCGATTTGCTCATGATTCTAGCCGCGCTGGGGGCTGCCGTGGTCGGTGCGCCTTTCGAGGGTGGAATGCTGCTCTTTCTTTTTTCGCTCTCAAATGTGTTACAAAACCACGCGCTGAGCCGCTCTCGCTCCGCCATTCGCTCGCTGATGAAACTGCGCCCTTCGGAGGTGCGCTGTGAGATGGATGGTGAAACGCAGATGCTTGCGGTGGAATCGGTCGCCGTCGGTGCGGTGGTTCGCCTACGACCGGGCGAGCGTATCGCGTTGGACGGCGAGGTGCTGGAAGGGGAGAGCTCCATCGACGAGTCTTCCCTGAGCGGGGAGTCGATGCCGGTGCACAAGGAGCCGGGCAGCGGGATTTTTGCCGGCACCATCAATCAGCATGGTAGTTTACGCTACCGGGTGACTAAAGCCGCCGCAGACTCGACGCTCGCCAGGATCATCAAACTGGTCGAAGAAGCGCAGGAGGAGAAGGCTCGCAGCCAACGCTTCTTGGAAAAGGCGGAAGGCTATTATGCGGGCTTTGTTATTCTCTTTACGCTTGGGTTGATTGCCGTGCCGCCTCTGTTTATGGATGCTGATTTTGCCGCCAGTTTCTACCGGGCCATGACGATTCTGGTGGTGGCTTCGCCCTGCGCCCTGGTCATTAGCACGCCGGCCGCCTTCTGGGCCGCGATCGCTGGTGCCGCACGGCGAGGCGTCTTGTTTAAGGGTGGTGTACACCTCGAGCAACTCGCCTCGGTCGATACGGTGGCCCTCGACAAGACTGGCACCCTGACGACGGGCCTTCCGGGAGTCACAGATGTGGTGTCTTGCCCGTACTCTGCTGACATTGAAGACGACCGGCAGCGCCGCCATCTCGACTTGCTGCAATTGGCAGCGTCACTTGAGTCGCACTCCGAGCATCCGATCGCCCGTGCGATCGAACAGGAAGCCAAAGAAAAACGCTGCGGATTGTTAGCGGTGGAAGGCTTCCAGTCTTTTCCCGGCAAAGGCGCAGAGGCTTCAGTGCAGGGTCGGCAAATTTTGATCGGCAGTCCGCGCCTCTATGGCGAGCGCGGGGGTGCCCTAGATCCGGATCAGACGGTTGCGATCGATGCCTTACTTTCCCAAGGTAAGACGGTCGTCCTGCTCGCGGAAGTCGAGCGCGGCGGTTCGGTGCGTCGTCTGCTGGGGTGGCTCGCGGTGGCGGATCAGCTCCGCGAGGATGCAATTGTGGCGATCCAGCGTTTAAAGAAGCTCGGCGTCCGCCGGATCGTCATGCTGACCGGCGACAATGAGAAGGTCGCGCACGCGGTGGCGAGCGAAGTGGGAATTAGCGAGGTCTATGCCGGACTGTTGCCGGAGGAGAAACTGGACAAAATCAAAGAACTTACGGGGCAGGGGACAGTGGCCATGGTCGGCGATGGGGTCAACGACGCGCCCGCCCTGGCCAAGGCGCATGTCGGCATCGCCATGGGTGCGGCTGGCACGGATGTCGCCATGGAGACCGCCGACGTCGTGCTGATGAGCAGTCGGCTGGAACACCTCGTCAACGCCTTTGCCCTAGCGCGGAAGAGCCGGCGCATCGTCACCCAAAACCTAGGCTTTGCACTCGCCGTCATTCTGGTGCTGGTCAGCTTCGCCTTGTTCAACCGCATGCCGCTTCCGCTGGGGGTGGTCGGGCATGAGGGCTCGACCGTGCTGGTCTGCCTGAATGGATTGCGTCTCCTCGGCTTCAAGCAACGAGGGGGCTGACTTAAAAGATGACATGGGAGGAGTTTGCGCTACCGGGTGACGAAGGCCGCCGCCGACTCGACGCTCGCCAGTATAATCAAACTGGTGGAAGAAGCACAGAAGGAGAAGGCTCGCAGCCAACGCTTCCTGGTTCATATATTACACAGGTTCTTAAATTACACAGGGTATTAGATTAAAAAAGATTTGCTATGGGTTCTTAAATTACACAGGGTATTAAATGAAAAAAGATTTGCTATGAGTTCTGCTTTCTTTAGGTTTTTGGGATGGAGTATTTGAGACGAGGAGGGTTTCGGGGTCGGCATTTGGTGCATGGGCA
>Ga0306912_1000744_pt1 | contig 17726 bp, 12 predicted proteins | sample AntRauFillE10628_FD_190443 | JGI IMG/M metagenome (GOLD analysis project Ga0306912, IMG submission 190443) | Saline lake microbial communities from Rauer Islands, Antarctica - Metagenome Filla E10 #628 (v2) (version 2) | ecosystem: Environmental > Aquatic > Non-marine Saline and Alkaline >... | reverse complement strand
GGGGCAGTCAAAGCGTTTCTCCTTCGAACGCCCATAACCGGCTTGCTCGTTTTCAGCGGTATGCCCTTCGAAGTAGGTGTTGGTTAAATCATACAAAGTGATCGTCGCAGTGAATCCAAACAGGTCCGGCTACTTAAATAGCCTGTGTATTCAAAGCATCCATTATTTTGTTGATTCAAAGTTGGATTTTGACTTAACAAATAGAAATGATTCCACGTCACATAGAACCGCACCTACTCGAATGCTTCAAAAAATACCCCGTCGTCACACTCACAGGCCCGCGCCAGTCGGGGAAGACGACATTGGTACGAGAACTCTTTGCAGATAAGCCCTATACGAATTTGGAACACCCGGGTGTCCGCGAATTTGCTCAGAACGATCCAGAGGCATTTCTCTCTCAATTTCCCGACGGAGTCGTCATTGATGAAATTCAGCGAGTCCCCGAGCTCACCTCCTATATTCAGGTGATTGTCGATGAAAGGAGGCAGAACGGCCTTTTTGTAATCACAGGCAGTCATCAGTTTTCTCTCAGAGAAGCCGTCAATCAGTCACTCGCAGGACGGACCGCCATACTCCGCCTGCTGCCATTGAGCATCGCGGAACTCGCCCACAATCAAACACTCGGCAACTTGGACGAACTCCTCTGGCAAGGCCTTTACCCTAGGGTGCACCAAGAAGGCATTGCACCCGACCAAGCCTACAGTGATTACTTCGAGACCTACATTGAGCGCGATCTAAGGCAAATCTTGCAAATAAAAGACCTCAGCTTATTTCAACGCTTTGTCCGTCTCTGTGCAGGACGCGTCGGCCAACTCGTCAACTTGAACAGTCTGGCCGCCGATACAGGCATCACGCAGCCCACCGCACGTGAGTGGCTCTCCGTATTAGAAAGTAGTTTCATTCTCTACCGGCTCATGCCTTGGCATAGCAACTTCCCCAAGCGCTACATAAAGAGCCCCAAATTGTATTTTCACGACACTGGGCTGGCCGTCTGGCTCTCGGGCATCACGGAGGCGTCTCAATTAAACAATCATCCATTGCGAGGGGCTTTCTATGAAAATCTAGTCATTTGCGAAGCACTCAAGCATTTTGAGAATCACGGCATCCACGCGGCACTCATGTTTTTCCGAGACCAAACTGGCAACGAAATCGACCTCCTCATACCACGAGGTGCACAACACCAGCCCGTCGAAATCAAATCCGGCAAAACTCTCAGCCCATCTTGGCTCGACCGGCTCAAATGGTTTCAAAAGACCTTTGCCGACCAAAGCTTCGCCCCCGCACTACTCATTCACCCTCGCGAGGACGAACAAGTCCGTAGCCACTGCACCGTGACAACTCATACCGCGTTTACCCAACACTTGCCGAGCAGAGTGCTACTTAAATAGCCTGTGTATTTAAAGCACTTATTTCGTTGATCGTGTTGGTATTTGATTGGATCAAAAAATAGATAAGTGAGCTTAGGCTTTCGGCAGTTTCAGGGTGAAGCGATTCTGCTCACTCAAGTTGGTTAGATCAAGCGTCGGTGAATAGTCATACACTTCAACCTGTTGATTCGGAGTGAACTCCATCAGTCGCAACCAGCCATCGCCGCCATTTGGCTTCGTTTGGAAATTCACCAGCATCTGGTGAACCACGCGGCCTGCCGGGGTGGTGGATGTGACCCTGCCCAAGCCGTCGCGCAGCACGTGGCCGTTCAAGGTGAGGATAAAGTTCTCGTGTTTGCTGACTAGGTTCTGCCAGAGTTCCTCGCCATCCATCACATCACCTTCAGGGCCTTTGCCGACGCCGTAGGTATGTGGATTCCACTTCTGCTTTGCCCCGTATTTTTTCCAGTCATAGCGGGTTTCGTCGTAGTAGGTATAAGCGTGGGTAATGAGGATCGCTTCCCGCTTCGCATACTTAGCCGCAACCTCATTTGCCCAGCGGACGACATCGGCGCGGGGCCCGAATTCCAGCCCGATCACGATGAAGTCCCGTCCTCCTGCGGAGAACAGATGGTAGCTATTGGTCATGCTCTCAGGTTCTTTGTCGTAAGTGCCGCCAAAAGTCGGGAGCTCGCGGAACTTGGAGACAGGAAAGTAATCGTTCAAAAGGGTAGTGCGATCCGTCGCATGCCCTTTTTCACTGTAATCGTGGTTCCCGGGAACGAAGAAATAGGGTAGTTGCCCGTCAAGTTGGCTCATCGCCTTGGTGGCGATCTCCCATTGCGGCGGATTGTTGTGGTCGGTGATATCGCCAAGATGCAACACCGCCTTGATACGGCGAGCATCCTTGTTTTCCACCAACCAACGGGTCTGGGCAAGAAATCCGTCGGGATGGCCGTTGCAATACTTCTGGGTGTCCGGCAATACCGCGATGGTGAACGAACCGTCGCCGGGCAGCGGGGGCGCTCCCTTCTTCATTGAGCCCTTGAGCTCGGCTGCCTTGGCGAAACCAGGGAGTGAAGCGGCCAACGGGAACGCCAGGCCGGCTTTGAGAAATTGACGACGGCTGGGATGGGTCATAATGATTGGGAAGAGACTGGGGAGGTGAAGGCCTTGGTGATTGAGGCGACTATTCTGAGGTGTCTTCTATCGTGGAATCGCCGACTGAGGTGCCCTGAATCCAGTGTAGAGGTGATTCTCTTAGTATGTTAGTTTTATGCTACGTATATGATTATGAGTAGCTGGTGAGTGTGCCTGGCGTCAAGTCGCCTAGGCGACTTGGTGTTGATTGTTATTAGTTACTTAGAGGTAATGCAAGCTTGCATTGCCTCTAGCTCCCTTCCCCCTAGGGGGAAATTTTTTTCTTCGATTTGGATGGGCGTTTTATAGCCCAGCGACGAGTGCTTTCTGTAGCCGTTGTAGTAGCATTCAATATATTCAAAAACGTTTGCCCTGAGTGCCTCCAAGTCAGCAAAGATTAATTTGCCAACCGATGAGGTTTTGTAGCGACCGTAGAAGGATTCCATGGCGGCATTATCGTAGCAATTTCCTTTGGCGCTCATACTCTGCTCAATGCCAAACTTCACCAGCTCTTCGCGGTGCTGAGCGCTAGTGACTTAAATAGCCTGTGTATTTAAAGCCCCCAAACTTAAGGATCTTTTAAGTCGTTTTATTAGATCGCCCTTTCAGGGCTTGATATCTCTAACCCATTAATACCTAGGGCGTTGCCCCAGGCTGTCGTAGTTTGCCCCGTTGGGGCGTGGCGATGAGTCCGTGCCTTTTGGTCCTGCCCGTAGCCGAAAGCCTTCGCGTTTGGTCCTGGCGCGTAGCCGAAAGCCTTCGCTTTTGGTCCGCACCCCATTCCCCTGCCCTCATTCCTCTGCCGCAAAAAAAACGACTGGCAGGGGAATTGGGCTTCAGCAAACAGTCCAACGTGTCAGCTCAGTGCTGCTGAACGTTTGCTGAAGCTGCACGCTACATAGAAAAGCCTGGGCTACTTAAATGGCTACTTAAATAGCCTGTGTATTTAAGGCTACTTAAATAGCCTGTGTATTTAAAGCACTAAAGAACCAGTCTCGTGAATGAAGCACCCAAACTATGGGTGTCCTCTTTTTTCCCATGGGTGTCCTCTTTTTTTTCCTTTTTCCCCTTTTTTCAGGAAAACAGATTCTCGTAGTCTGAGCTGAGCCGATAGCGTCGGGATCGCTTGGCGGGGTCTGCCACCACGAGGAAACCCTGCTCAACCCACTGCTGGCAATAACGCGAAGCCTGGCGGGGCGAAACCTTGAAGAGCGTGGCAACATCCTTCGCGCCGATCTCAATGCACTCGCGAAACAATGCCAGTGCCTGGCGTTGTGGCGGGGAGAGTTTACGCAAAATGCTGGACTGATCAGTCTGCCCGAGCGACTTTTGCCTGCTAGCCTGTTGGCGAACCTTTGCGAATGACTCGGCCATGCCTTTTCCAAAGTATTCGATAAATCCAGTCACATCTGCATTGGCTCGGTTGCCTACATAATAATTGTGGCCCTCTCCTACAGTCAGGGCGTTGTAATAATCATCTAACTGCCGAGCATAATAGGCTTCGAGGGCATAGATGCCTTTAAGACCATAGCCATAGCGATGCAGAATAAACGTAGTTAAGAGGCGCGCCGTTCTGCCATTGCCATCGTAATACGGGTGAATCGTGGCAAATTGATAATGAGCCAGTGCGGCAATAATGGGAACCGGCAGCTCATCCTTCAAAACCTCACCATCGACCCAACAGACGAGCTGCTCCATCAGCATCGGCACATCACTAGCCTCCGGTGGCATGTAAACGATACCTCCGTCCTGTGAGTTGCGAATCACGTTTTGCCCATCACGATAAGTCGTAGGCGTCGGCCTCCCGTGATAGGTCAACCCATGAATTCGCTGGATGAGCGATTCGGAGATCCCTTTCGGCTCCCGCGCCTGCGACTCAACGAACTCCAGCGCACGAAAATAGTTCCGCACTTCGACCTCGTCGCGTTCGCGACCAGGGAATCGCCCGGCACCTTCGATGACCTCCTTGACCTGCGCTTGCGTCAGACGATTGCCCTCGATTTGCGTCGAATAATGCGTCGAGATCAGGCGCGCACTTTCCCGCAGCGATTGAAGCAAGCCCGGCGTCATTGGCAAATCCGTGATGACCTGCCGATCCGCCTCGATGCTCATCAGCGCTTTCGTGATCACAGGCGTGATGCGGTAAACAGGCTGAAAATCTTGATGCATGACAGTCTAAATACCTAAATGACGATTAAATGTCAATTAAATGTCCGTTAACCGGCGCACAAACGACTTATAAACGCTCACCACGAGGGTGACACGCCTGCAGAAAAAGAAAATGTGGCAGAAAGAATTTAAATTTAATGAGACTCCTGTCGGCCTGCGGTGGTTAAACTCCCCTCCTGCCCGCAGGGATAGGAGGGGCGCGCAGCCGCCATTCCTGACGGCAGAAGGGCTGGTGATAGCAGAACTTCTCAGTGAGTATATGCGCACCTAGTGAGGGGGGTGAGCACACTGCCAAGCAATAGGCAGGGTTCGAGTGACTTAAATAGCCTGTGTATTTAAGGCACTTAAGATAGTGGGCGATCATGGGTGCGGCGGAGTGCAACAAGCGAAGAAGGCGATCATGTATCGCCTTTTCTTGAGCCAAGGCTCCCAAGGAGCGGCGGAACATGTCCGCCGAGGCGTGTGCTAGGGTGGACTGGCGATGATCCTATTTCACTTTCCCGCCGGCTTCCAGCAATCTCTTCATCGAATCACCCATCGCCTTGCCGATTTCGAGGTAGGACGCCGCATTTCCTTGGTAGGGATCACGGCCGCCGGGGGATACGTCACGACACATCGGGCGGGTGTCGATGCTGATCACGTTTTTTGCAAAATCGGGATACTTCTCTGGATCGCCGACAGCCATCTGCGCGTCGAACACCTTCTGTTGGTTGGGGTTCATCGGACCACCGCATTTGGCGAGGGTTCCGACCACCACAGGTAGCCCGGGAGCACCGAGATCCTTGCGTAGGTCGCGGATGAGGTTGGCGAGGTTTGTTTCGTAGGAGGCAGCCTTCGAGTCCCATTTTCCGTCCGCAATCCCCTGGAACCAAACCAGCCCGGCCAGCTCTGCACCTGGCTCGGAGTCGCCTGGATAGATCCGCTCCAGCTCGTCGCCCAGCGCCTTCTTCACGGCGTCCGTCAGCTCCATGTAGGACTGGCCGTTGAGCAGGTAGCGATCCAGATCGAGCCACTCATCCATCCGCTCCAGTCCATTCCATGTATCCTCGCCATTCCCGGGGTTCTTGCAGACGTAGGCTTTGCCATCGAGCGCCTTGTTCACTCCCTCCCAGTAGCTGCCGGTGATCGAGTCGCCGATAAAGAGCACGCGCGGGAGCGGCTTGGTCGAGTTCTTGCGCTGCGCGATTGCGGCAAGCACCGTTTCGGTCACCTTGGGTGCGAGGTTGCCGACGCTGTGGACGTTGTCGCTCTTGGGAAATCCCTGGCGCCGGACCTCGGCATTGAGGTCGTTGATGATCACGCCGTTCTCCCGCATGACCTTTTCCGCCACCTTGTTGTAGGCGTCCTCATCGCCGTTGCGCCGCCCTTCCTCACCCTCCCATACCGGCGTGGCCGATCCCCAGATCAAGGTTGCGCCCGTCTTCTTCATCTTCGCCACGAGCGTGCGCAGGTTTTTCTCAAAATCCTCCACCGAGGTGGTGTTGTAGCCGGAGAAATACTTCGAGCTGGCATCCCGGTAGACGGAGTCCCACACCCCGAAATTGAAGTGGATGACGTCCCAGCTCCCTCCGTGGTCGGCGCCGCCACCGCTGGAGGGCGGGCGAAAATCGTGGCTCAGGTCGCGCGATCCGCGGTCGAACCAGATGTTGTGCCTCACCCCGAAGCGGAGAATCATCACCGGCTCGTCATAGGCCTCGCCGAGTCGGTGTCCTAACATCAGATCGACTCCCATCATTTCGCCAGCATCCGGGCCGATGCGGACATCGGTCGCGACTCGGAGCGGACGCGCCGGGGCCTCGGTGTTGTTGTGGATCGGGTGCGCATCGTAGAGGACGACGTCGTTGCGCGTGATCCATTCACCCTTTTCGTCCTTGAGGAAAGCGTATTCCGGATTCTTGGCCACCACCGTGTCCAGCGTCCCGGGCAGTTGAATCTGCGGCAGCCGGAAGGCCTGTCCGGGTTGTTTATAGAAAATCGTGCGGAAGGGGTAGCGCTTCTTCGGTTCGAGGGTCACGGGCGTGATGCTCGCCTGCTCCTCTCCGATGCCCCGGCGGTAAACTTCCTTGCCATCCAGGGACGTCAGGTTGAAAGCCGAATCACCCTCGCCGGGGAGAAACTCGTATTGCCCCGCTTCCTTCACCGTCAGCCAGCCGCGCAGAACGGTGGTGTGGCCGTCTTTCAAAGCTTCTTCAGGAAACGGGGCCATCGGAACCGGCACGCGGCCCCGCTTTTTCGGGTGGACGCGCTTGGTGCGCTGATCACCCAGTTCGACCAAGCCGGTGACCACCGGCTTCATCGCTTCGTAATCAGCGTCTGCCGAGTAGGCTCCCTGATACACCGAGCAGGTCACGTGCTTTTTCTCCTCGCCCTCAGTCTTCTCCGCGTTCGTATAAAAATCCTCGTGGATGCCCTCGGTGCGCCCCTCGATCATTCCCTGTTCGAGCACCATTTCATCACCCGCGAGGATGAAAACCTTGATGGGCTTTTCGGATGCAAAGGCCAGCAGCGGGAGTGCGCTGAGAATAAGGCCGATGTTTTTCAGGGACATGGGGAATAAGCGTAGAAAGGGAAATGGAAATTGCAGGATGAAGACTATATGTGGAGGTCGGTGGACGTTGAAGGAATGTGCTTGGTTCGCTGGGGTGCCGTTTGCTTACTGCTGGGCACTTTGATAAGGGTGGAATGGCACGGGCCGCTGGCGGTCGCGGCCGAAGAGGTGTTCGATTTCCTTCGGCCATGTTCCAGAGGCGAGTGGCAGGATTTGAAAACTGCCGCTGAGCTTGGGTGTCTTTGCGGGTTCCACCTTGTGTTCGGGTAGCTTGAACTTGCTGCCGACTCCGGAAACCCCTGCGTTGTGACCGACGATGATGCCCTTGTCACCCCGCTCCACCGAGAGATCAAAACCATCGCCGGTGGGCAGGATGGCGATACCTTTGCCGGCGGGATCGACAAGCAATGCCACGCCGACATCCTGGCGGTTGCCTTCAAAGTAAAGATCGTCGGAATGTAGGGCATGGCGACCGTAGCGGCCGAGCATGTTTTTCCCTGGATAGGTGGGATATGGCCCTGGGCCGATCCAGTGCAGCTCGTTTGAGGCTGTGGGAGCGGCGAAGGCCACGCCCGCCTCCAGCCAGATGCCAGTGGCGTCTTGGGCATCCAGATCGTAGTCGATTCGCACCGGCCCATGGTTCGGGATGGTGCAGCGCACGATACCGGAAACCGATTGTCCCGGGCTTTCGCTACGGGCAAAGGTGAGCTTGCGACTGAGTTCGAGCCCACCGGCAAGTTGTTTTTCCTGCAGCGCGCCGGTTTCTGTGGGTGCGAGCAGATGCGGTTGCCAAAGCTTGCCGGCATTTACCCCTCTGCCCGTCCAATTCGCCGTCAACATTCCATCTGACCGACCGGCGCGCAGGCGAATGCCCGGCTTTTCACCGCCGATGAACCATCGTGCCCACGACTCGGTAGCTGGGCGATCGGTGGCCGGGATGGTTTTGGACCACGAGGGTTTGCGGAGCGGCAGGGAGTCCATCAGGACGCGGTGTCCGGCGGCATTCTTGATGTCGAGTTTCACCCATGCGGTGGTTGCGCCGGACCAGGTGTCGGACGGTAGCTTGATGCGGACTTCACCTTGGCTTCGCGCCTTGATTTCGGATGAGAAGACGCCTGCCGCCGTCGGAAGACCGTCGACGAATAATTGCCACGAGCCGACCATGCCGGAAAGCGACAGGACATCGTGGTAGTTCGCCAGCGTGAGCGCCAGCGTCCCATCCGTTTTCAACTGATGGGCGACTACCCGCACCGGGGCGAAGACTGCCTGCGCCTGCCAGTAGTTGGTTTTTGGGATGCGGTCGGAATAGGTGAGCCCGTCCGCGCCGCGATTACCACCGGTGTCAATAAAGGATTGCTCGTCGCGATGCTCGGCATACGGATGGGCAATCACTGTGGCCGACTTGCGGCGGAGGATGCCTTGGTCCTGAAACATCCAGATCGCGCCGCCGATGAATGAGTTTTCCTTCAGCACGATGTCCCAGATCTCTTGCAGGCCATCACCGCCGAGGGCCATTTGGTGGGCGAACTCGGTCATGATCACCGGCCGGTCCGTGATTTCTACGGCCAATTTCTCCGCCCGACTGCGCCCCGGATAGTGGGGTGCGTAGATATCCATTACGGTGGGGATCTTCTTCCAGCTGTCGTTCTTATAGAAATGGTTTGGCATCATCGGAAAACAAACTGGGCGGGTCGGGTCGAGTTGCTTGACGCGTGTGGCGGTTTCGACGCTCGATGGCGTGACTGGGTTTTCGTTGCCGATGCTCCAGATGATGATGCCGCCACGATGGATGTCGCGGCGGACGGTGGCCGAGGCGCGCGCTAGCAGCTCGGGTGTGTAATCAGGATTTTTGAGCCAATGGTCGCCGAAACCGAATGGCACCTCGCACATGACAAATAACCCAGCCTGCTCGCACAGATCGAGCAAGCGCGGATCCGGCGGGTAGTGGGAGGTTCGCAGGAAATTGGCATTCATCGCCACGATCATCTCCACATCACGCTCGAGCTCCTCCATGGTTCCGGCGCGACCGGTCTCTGGCCAGATGTCGTGATGATTGACGCCACGCAGCCTGACGGGACGGCTGTTGATCAGCAGCTGTGTGCCATCGACGCGGACCTCGCGCAGCGCGATCGCGCTGTGGATTTCGTGCACGGTTTTGCCATCACGCGTCAGTGCGAGGTGAAGTTGGTTGCGCACCGGCTTTTCCGCCGTCCAGAGCAGGTCGACCGGCAGTTGCAGCGTGCCTTCGAAGTTGCCCGCTTTCTGCTGGGTGAATGCGATTTCTCGAGCTTGCCCAGAGGCATCCGTGAGGGTGCCCGTGAGTTGGCATTCAAGCCGCGCCGCAGCTTTCGAAATTTCGACCGGCAGCCGGACTTCGGCCGTGCCATTTTCACCAAGTGTCGTCTGTGCGGTCCACGAGCGCAGGTGGGATTCCGGTAGCGCAAACAACCAGACTTCCCGATAGATTCCGGAAAGACCCCAGCAGTCGTTATGATCGAACTCATTGGCGAAGCTGTCGGTAGTGACTCTGACGCTGAGGGTGTTAGAGCCCGCCGAGTCGAGATGGTCGGTGATGTCGAAGGTAACCGGATTGTAGGCGCTGCCCCACGATCCGACAAGTTTGCCATTCACCCAGGCCTCGAAACCATAAAGCACGCCCTCGAAGCGCAGGAACACACGTTGGCCCTTCCAGGCATCCGTCACCTTGAACGAGCGCTGGTAGTAACCGGTTGCCGGATCTGGTTTAACGTATTTCGGCTCGGCAAACCCCTGGAGTTCCCAATGCCCCGGCACCCGTGTGGTGTCCCACGCGTGGCCGCCGCCGTCCGACTCTAGAAAACCGGCGGGCGCGGGCGCATCACCACCGGATGCGAAGCGGAACTTCCAGTCGCCGTTGAGCGACTGGGCCTGCCCGGTGCCATGGTGCGCATAAACCACCGAACCGGCTGGCTCGTCGCGTTCGGTTGTTCGCGGTGCTGCGGCAAACGAAATCGAACACAAAAATAGAACAGCTAAGCTGGTGGGGATGATAAAATGACGAGAAGGCATAACTTATTCTAATTATTTGGTTAAAAGAGACTACTGGATACAGCCGACAAACAAGGGTTTCATGTGCCGCTCCAGCAGGTTGTGGGTCACACATTCACTAACTGTTTTTTGATTCGACTTGAGAGCGTTGAGGTAGGCGTCACCCATTTGGGCGGCGATCTTAAAACCGACATGCAGGAGCTGCCGGACGTTGGAATTGTATGCGGAGCTACCAGGCTCGTGACGCACGGCGGCGGCAAATTCCTCGCCGCTCCAGTCGGCAACTTCCTCGGCACTTGGCAGTTGGGCGAAGTCGATGTCGATGACGGTGGCGTAGGGCTCGCACAACGCTTCCTTGTTGGCGAGTGCACCGGTATAAATACGCTTGGCGAGTTCGAGCGCTTCAGCACCGGAGTCGGCCAGGCCGATGACTTCCTCCAGCCAGTTGGTTCCGGCTGTCTTGATGTGCAGGCCTGCACCGGTGCGGGCTAGAGCCCGTCGGATCAAGGGATAAAGAGAGAACTTGTCGGACCCCGAGTGGACGGAAAGTTTCAGCCCGGCGGGCAACCCGTAGGCCTTCACCGCATGGGCGATGACGGCGAGGTCGTCGTTGAACTCATGCTCGAATTGCGCGAGGTCACCGACGTAGTCGACACCCTTATTGAATCGACCTGTGAATTTTGGTGCGATGGTCTGGACTGGTATGCCTTGGTCGGCGATTGCGGCGAGGATGATTAGAAGTTCGGTCGGGGTCTGCGGCGAGTCAGTCTCGTCCATCGAGACCTCGGTGACAAATTCTGGCCCCTTAGCGGCGAGAATGTGGTCGTAGATCGCCTTAGTATGCACAGTGGCTTTAAGAAACTTATTGGCGGCGTGCTCAACATCGGCACGGGTGATTTCAAGCGGCTTTTCGACTCCCTCGAGGGTGATGGTTCCGACCAACTCCGGGTGGCGGTCGATGAAGGCAGCAACGTCGGCGGCGTCAGCCGGTTTCCCGATATCATTGGCGACGTCGAAGGTGAAGAAGTCGCAAGGCTCAATAAACCGGTCGACAGTGTCGAGATTGATGTGGTCGGCATCGAGCAGGTATTCACCATTCCAGCCGAGCTCGCTGACAGCGGCATCGGCAGCATCGCGAGTGCTTTGCGGCTCGGAGCCGATGATCAGGTGCTCGCGGTTCGACTTGTTCCAAACCGGCGTGATTTCAACGCCGAGTTCACGGGCGGCGATGAATGCTTGCAACTGGGCGACGGCACCGTGGGCAAAACGGTCGCCAACGCCAAAAGTGAATTTAGGGCATGTTCTCATGCTTTCTTAGTTAGTGCGAAATTGTCCTTTGGGGGAATAAAATAAAAGAAATTTCGCGGCAGTGCCCCAGCGATTTCAAGCTTTTTATCTACATTCCCACCCTCTTTCAGCAAGTGAAGCATGGCGTCGCCCATGGCTTTGCCGATGTCGAGGAAGCTCTCCGCATTGTTGCGGTAGCTCTCCTTTCTCGAGCTGGGGGAGACCTCGGCGGGTCGGAGCAACGGGCGGGTGTCGACCGAAGCCACGGTGCCAGCAAATTCGCGATACTTCGCCGCATCGCCGACCGCGAGCTGGGCCTCAAGCACCAGTGGGGTGAAGGTTCTTTCCCAGCCGATCCCGCCAACCACCACGGGAAGCTTCGGAGCTTCGAGGTCGCGGCGGAGATCGCGGATGAGATTTGGCAGGTGCTGGGCATACTGCGGCGCGAGGTTGCCGGTGCTGTGGACGTCGGCCCTCTTAGGATAGCCTTGGCGGATGGATTCGGCATACAGATCGTTGATGATCACGCCATTCTCCTTCATGATCTTCTCCGCCACGGCGTAGTAGCGGGCGGGATCTTCCTTGAAGCGACCGGGCAGGTCTTCGTGCATGGGCGTGATGGTTCCCCAGACCAGCGTGGCACCGGGTTTTTTTTCATTGTTGCAACCAGCTCGCGGAGGTTCCTATCGAAGACGTCGAGTGGCGTGGTGAGCTTGCCATTAAATTTATCACTGTGCCAGCGGTCGCCGGGCTTGGGATCGCGGTAATGGCCGGGCTTCTTCGGGTGGATCTGGCGGGTGCGCTGCTCACCCAACTCGACCAGGCCGCTGGCGACCGGCTTCATGGTGTCGTAGTCGGCGTCCGTCGAGTAGGCGCCCTGATAGACTGAACAGGTCACGTGCTTTTTCTCCTCGCCCGGGGTGGCCTTCGCGTTCGGATAGAAGTCCTCGTGGATGCCGTCGGTGCGCCCCTCGATCACGCCCTGCTCGAGCACCAGTTCATCACCCGCGACGATGAAGACCTAGATGGGCTTTTCGGAGGCGCCGGCAAGCAGCGGGAGCGCGCAAAGAATCAGGATGATCTTTTTCGGGGACATGGGGAATAGAGGGCGGTGTGGCAGCTTAGGATCTATAATAGTGTCATGGGCAGGCGAAACAAAAGACTACCTTGGTCAGAAGGAGTCTAAGTGGGTGACGGTGTGATTTAATTTGAAAATTCAAGCTCTGAGAACTTGAGCGGATGCTGGAGAATCTTTTTGCCGTCTTTGTTGATGATGCTCAGCACGATAGCCTTCTCCTCCCAATCGATTTCGATGAGTCCGGCGTTCAGCACGGGATGTGATTCACCGACTCGGAATGAGTTTTTGGCGGCGGCCCACTCCTTGCGGGCACCGCTCATACCGCTACTGGTGAGGTCGTAAAACGGATAGCCTAGCAGGTCTACCTTTGACAGCTCGGCGAAGTGCACGTCGCCAGAGATCGCGAAGGTGTGCTCCGCTTTATGCTTTTTAAGGAGTTCGAAGAGGCGCTTCCTTTCGTGCGGGACATGGCCCCAGTTCTCCATGCCCTTTTCGTGAGCGAGCACCTGAATGCTGCTGCCGATGATGCGGATGTCAGCGGGGACTTGAAGTTGTTCGTCGAGCCACTTCCATTGCGCCTCGCCCAGAAGAGTCATAGACGTATCGGTGGTGGGCTTATACCATCCGACGGTTCCTTTCTCCTTTGGCTCCTCTGCCCGTGGTAGTTCGTCGCGGAAATAACGGGTATCGAGCAGCAAGATCTGGCAGGTCTTGCCGGGAGTGCCGAAGGTGTATGATGCGTAGATTCCAGCGCGTTTGCGCCGTGGCGAGTCGTCCGGTTCATTGAAAAAATCGAGGAAGATCTGTTGTGACTCTTCTCGCGGCTTGTAGGATTTTCCGCCGTCGTTGACGCCGTAGTCGTGATCGTCCCATGTTGCGATGATCGGAGTGTTTTTACGGAGTTTCTGGAAGCCTTCGCTGTCTCCGAGTTCGTTCCATTTTTTCGCCAGGAGCTCCATGTCCTCGGTGTCCGCGTAGATGTTGTCGCCAAGGAAAACAAACGCATCGGGCTTGTGTTTAAGAATGGCCTCAAATATCGGAGAGTTTCCATCCCTGGGATTGTTGCACGAAGCGAAGGCAATTTTTTCGAGAACATCGGCTTGGTGGAAATCGCTTTTCACCTCCGATTGTGCGGCTGTGAAGAGTCCGGCTGAGATCGTTGTGATTAAGATTACTTTTTGGATCATGATGGTTGTTTTTGGGCTGGCGTCCTTGACGCCGTTGAGGGGTGAAAGAGGTTTAGCTCGCGGAGCGGGATGAGAATATTGACTTAGTTTTTGAGCACCCCGGCACGCAGCAAGAGGCTGTCCAACGACTCGCCGGTGGTGGCGGTGACGGTGGTTAAGGCTCCCAAGGTGGTGGGTGCCATCGTAACGATCGGGCCTCCACCCGGGCCGTTGCCATTGCCATACCAATCGACGAGATTGGACGACCATTCGTAGTAACCTGTTAGTCCGTTAGGGGGCAATGCGTTTTGGGTGTGGGTGAAGGTGGTGGTGAGTCCGGTGCTGGAAATGTTAGCCAAACCCGAGGTGAACTGTCCGGGGTGGGTGCCGAACCAGGCTTCGAGTCCGTTCGCGAGATTGTCGCCGTCCGGGTCAGCTTCGAAGCCCTTGTCGGCGGGGTCAAGTCCGAAGCCGTCGATCCAGTTGGCGAAGTCGTCAATGAGGGCCGCCACGATCGATTCAGCAACCTGCTGCCCGATCAGGGAATATCCGGTGGCCGTGTAGTGCACGTCACCCGGTGCGAGGAAGTATGAGACTGGGAAACTTCTCGTCAGGGTATTCAGATCGTTGATTGGGACTCCCTGCTGCGCCATGACCCGGGCCGCCACCGCGTTGTAAAGCAGATCGTCGCCGAACTGCCGAATATTCTCGTTTTCGGGAACGTAGGTTGTGTTTGCCCATACCAACCGCGCATTCGTCGCCTTTAGCTGGGTCACCAGCAAATTCAAGTTCGCCTCATACTGCTCCAAAGTGATCGTGACATTCGGGCTATTGCGGCGGGCAAGATCCCAGAGCCCCCAGTTGAAATGGATCACGTCCCAGGTCTCATCACCCAACCAATCCTCCAGATTCGCCAACCCGACGCCGGTATGCTGCGCGTTGCCAGCATTGCGGGTGACCGTGGCGATGCCACTCAAAAACCCGCGCACGGGGTTGGTGTAACCAATGGAAATCGAATCACCGATGAGCAGCACCTTGTAGTCGCTGCCCGTGGGGCCTGTGGCAAAATTCCATGTCGTGATGTCGGGAGCGAGAATTCCAGCAAAAGGTGTGCCGCTGGAATCGGTCACTGCGCCGGCCTCAATCTGCACCGCATACCGCTTGTTGATGTCTAGGTTCGCGGTCGGATTAATCGTCATGACCTGCCCGGCGATCGAGACCTGACCCGCGTCGTTGGCATTGATCGCCATGTCCGCGCCGGAGCCGCCGGATAGATTCTTGATGGTGATGGTGCCCGTGCCGAGCGAGATCGATTCGCTGAAAGTCACCGTGAGGTTGGTGCTTGGACTCACGGCGAATGCACCGTCTGCCGGGCTGACGGACGCGATGGGCGGTCCAGCAATTTCAGTGGAAAAGTTCCAGGTGTCGTCGCTCAGGATTCCGGCGAAGGCATGCGGGGTCGTCGCCAGATCCTTGATTGCATCGGCACTGATCTGGACGGCGTAGCTGTTGCTGGTGGCAAGGTCCGAAGCTGGGTTGATCGTCAGGTCTCTACCGGAGACCGATACGCGGGGGTCGGGAAGTGTGATCACCTCGTCCGGCTCCAAGCTTGGTCCGAGATTCCGGATCGTGACACTGCCTCCATCGACCAGCGTGATGTCTTCGCTAAAGGTGGCGACGAAGTTGGCATCGACCGCCACTTCCCCCGCTCCGTCGATAGGACTCGTGCTCGCGATGGTCGGCGGGGTGGTGTCGTCGGCGGGGCCGGTTAAGAACTGGATCTCGGAAAGGGCTGCGGAGTTGGCATAAGTGCCGGAGGCGCCATGATTTGAGTCGACCTCAAAGCGAACAAAGCGAACTGCCGTTGTGGGTAATACGGTAGCTACTCCAGGAGCCGTGGCAAGATCGAAACCCGTATAGCCGTCAGCGCCGGGTGCCACGGCAAAGGTCGCGTCTTCTTTCCAGAGCGTCCAATTTGCGGCTCCAGCGCCCTCGGGATCGCCCGGGGTCGCGGAGGAAGAGAAGTAGATATCCACTTGGTTGATACCACTTAACTGAAGGCCACCATGGTTGTTGTTCCAGACTTGGATAGAGAAGAGTGTCACAGAGGAACCGAGGTCGAATTGGATCCAGTCATCGGCTAGACCGATGGTAGCGTTGGGATCACTTATCCAGCCAGACCGATTGCCATTGTCATGCTGATTGCTAGTCAGGCCGGTGCCTAGGCCCGTGCCATCCACGCTGGTAACAAGATAGTAGGTTTGAGGGGCGGAAAGGGCATCAGAGGCGGTGGCATTGACTCCGGTGACAAGCTGGGCGGTCGCGAAGCTGGTGGTGAACAAGGCCACCGCGATTGTGGCGACGAGCAGAGACAGGGCGGGGATTCTTGGTTTCATGAAGTTGAATGATAGTGAAGTTTTTCGCCAGTCGGATGGCTCATAGCGAGGTCACCGCTTTGATTAGGAAGCATCAGACGATCAACGGCAACAACATCCTCCCAACAGAGAGAAACACGGCCACTCGGAAGGGGGCTGCCTGGCAGGACAAGAAACGGGGCGGTCTGATAGTAGACCGCCCCGCATCGTTTGAGTTCGATAAATGTGTGTATCCTGCTCCGGATTTTACTTGCGGCGACGACGGAGGATCAAGGAAAGTCCGGCGAGGCCAAGCAAGGCTGTTGTGGAGGGCTCAGGCACAGCGGTAAACTGAATTTCGGCGAGGCCGACTGAGCCTGGATAAGTGTCATTGTCGCTGAATACAGAATCCACTTCGAATCTCACCCAGCGAACAGCCGTAGTAGGCAACGCGGTGTTGACCCCAGTAACTGTGGCCATATCAAATCCAGTATAGTCGCTCAGGCCTGGAGCAATCGTGAAAATTGCATCTTCTTTCCACAGCGTCCAATTTCCGGAACCAGCACCCTCGGGATCGCCTGGATCCGTGGCAGATGACGAATAATAGATATCAAGCTGATTGATTCCGCTATTTACCAGACCACCCCCACCGATCTGGTTGTTATTCCAGACTTGAATAGTGCTCAGGACGTAGGAATCACCGAGATCAAATTGGATCCACTGCTCAGCAACAAACTCAGTTGGATCTAGATCTGGATCTCCGCCGGTATTGTCGGACCACCAATTAGCCCGATTATCCGTCGTGTGCTGACCACTGGTCAGGCCGCTGCCATTCACGGCTAAGGTCGGGGAATAGTTGGTCGCGTTTTGAGTCGAAGAGGCGGTTGCGGTTAAGCCGTCTCCAACGGTGATGAGTGCGGCATTGGCAGAACCAGAAGCGAGGGCAAACGCCGCAAGTGACATGGTTGTTTTAATTAATTAATTTATTTTCATGGTATAATTAATTATTTGGGTGGTAGGGCAGCATCCCTTAGGGTGAAGAGCACTCCTGCTGTTCAATAAGCTGTTTTTTTGATAGCGGTCAAGATGTTTTTGCTAGAAAATAGCCTGCGTATTTAAAGCACCAGAAAATAGCCTGCGTATTTAAAGCACCCTGTGGCCGGAATGGCGCGAACTTAAGGATCTTTTAAGTCGTTTTATTCGATCACCCTTTCAGGGCTTGATATTTTTAACCCATTGATTCCTGGGGCGTTGCCCCAGGCTGTCGTAGTTTGCCCCGTTGGGGCGTAGCGGTTAAGTCCGTGCCTTTTGGCCCTGGCGCGTAGCCGAACGCCTTCGCGTTTGGTCGCTACGCACCCCATTCCCCTTCCCCCTGACTCCTGTCCCCTGCTCCCTGACTCCGTCCGCGCCATCCAGACTTCACGAGCAAAAGCGGCCGAATGGAACATCGATCAAACACGTATCGCCGCGACCGGCCGCTCCGCCGGCGCATTCACCAGCCTCTGGATCGCCTTGCACGACGACCTCGCCGATCCCGAAAGCAATGATCCCATCGCCCGCGAATCATCCCGCGTTTCCTGCGCCGCGCTC
>Ga0306912_1000743_pt1 | contig 17738 bp, 13 predicted proteins | sample AntRauFillE10628_FD_190443 | JGI IMG/M metagenome (GOLD analysis project Ga0306912, IMG submission 190443) | Saline lake microbial communities from Rauer Islands, Antarctica - Metagenome Filla E10 #628 (v2) (version 2) | ecosystem: Environmental > Aquatic > Non-marine Saline and Alkaline >... | reverse complement strand
AATTTGTAAATGGCACTATTAAGCAGAAATGTCCAGTATTATCTGCCAGTCCCTTGTCTTGTAAATAATTCGGTGACGAGTAGTCATAGGCGATGCTGTTCTCGGTGGTGGTGGTGTCTTTCAGATCCCAACCGATATCGCGACCGAGGGAGTCCTGTGAGCGGTCGAGGGTGCGGGTGAAGTCCGAGGTGCCGTCGGTGTCGAATTGAAAGCGCTCCGGAGAAACAAAATCCTGAGACTCCACCATACCGACCTCTCCATCATCGGAAATCGCAGCCGTCTGTTCGAATCGTTCATTGATACCAGCTCTATCGCAAAAATCGGATGTATCGCGAGACTTTTTAACAGGGCATTGCTTTGAAAATTTATGCCGAAAACGCTTCCCTAAAAGCCGAACAGACGACGGAAAAAATTCCATATACTAGGCGGCGGCGGTGGCGGACTGCCGTAGCCGCCACTCGGATCCGCGGTGCTGGCATCACTGCCGGTGGCACCGGAAGACGCGCTGCTCTGGCTGGGCTCGTAGCTGAGTTCGAGGCGGTAGTCCTGAATCGAGGGGCGCTGGGCGACAGCGCCCTCTACCGTCTCAGTCAATTGAGCGAGATAATCCTGACCGGTCGATTCGAGGAGGACGGGGCCGAAGTAGTAGCGAAGCGATTCGTGCTCATAGATGACATACCAGCCCGGATCCAGCGTGGACAGATCCGCCACTTCCCCACCAGGGTAGCGTTGATCGAAATCTGCCTTGGAAAGAAAAGCGGTAAAAGGAATCGCGCCCGCTTCGATCACCCGCACGGCCGAGAGTGGGAGCGGGGATAATGCGATCAGCAGGAGAGAGCATAGCACATGCCTGTAGCCGAAGCCCTTCGGCTTTGAACCTTCGACACGGCTCGATTTACGCGGCCAAAGCCGAAGTGCTTCGGCTACGTTTAAAAACTTATTGATTGGACTACCTAGCTGGTCCGATGTCTTGCTGAATTTTGTCATCATATTCCCGATGGCAGCGTGTCGCCATAGTCGCCGGAGCCGCTCCCGGTAGAGGGTTGAGAACCACTGCCGCCCGTGCCCTGGCCCTGACTTTGATTGGTGGAAGCGCCACTGGTGGCAGTGCTCGCTTCCCCGGATAGCGGCGAGGAGGACGCCTTGGAGCTATTGACCTCCACCCCTTGACTGGCCGTGCCGCTGATTCCGCCAATTTCGCTGAAGTCGCGCGGCTCCGAGCCCGAAGCCGAGCCGCCGGAGCTATCGGAGCCGCCGGAGCTTCCCGTAGCGCTACCAGAGCCCGAAGAACCGGTGGACGGATTGCCAGTCTCCCCACCCCCGGCAGGCTCTGTGGACTCGCCCCCACCATTAGTGCCACCAGAACTTGATACCTCCTGACCACTGCCCACCTGACCAATCTCACTGAAATCGCGACCAGAAGAGCCGCTACCACCACTAGCAGCCGACTGGGAAGTGCTGCTTTCTGCGGCAGCGCTATCCGGATCGCCGCTACCCTCGGAAGCACCCGCCCCACCACCGGAGCCAGAAGCCGGATCGCCACCCCCTTGTTGCTGGACGATACGACCATCGAAAATATCGGGATCCGGCGCGGCGTTTAGAAGAGTAGCAGCCAGGAGGAAAATCGGCAGCGTTAGTTTCCTGCAATCACGGACTCGCCCGAAAGCAGGGTAACGAGGCGTCACACACACGTAGCCGAAGCCCTTGGGCTTTGGCCGATCAGCACAGCTCTGTCCATCCGGCCAAAGCCTAAGGGCTTCGGCGGCTTCGGCACCATCGGAATCAACTAGAGCTTTTCGGTGCATTCGACGGTAATCGTTTGGCTTCCTTTAGTGGCATCGACTTTGAATTCTTTCTCGACGTCTTTATAATCTTTGCGCGTGCCACGAATCTTATAGACATCGGGGAAGAGCTTTAGGTCCTTTTCTCTAAAGCGATCGGGAGGCAAAACCCCGATAATGCTCACATAAGTTCGGCCGTCCGACGTGACAACGACGGGCGCTTCTTTGCTCTGGGCCTCCAAAATCTTGCGTATGGCATCCTCCTTCTTGAGCTGGGCGGGGGCAAGCGTGGTCGGGCGAGTGGTCATGGCTTGGTTAAAAAACTTGGCGGCCAGGGGATATCGGCCTTCGTCGATGTAGCGCTCCGCACTAGCGACATTCTGGCTGTAGCGAATACCCGCGAGGTAGAGGCTGGAGGCCTTTTCGAGTCCGGTGCGTGCCTCCTTTGAGTTGGAATCGAGTGCGACCGCCTCCTTGTAAAGATTGCGCGCGGCTTCATAGCGACCGCCTTTGAGAGCTTGAAAACCATCCTCAAGTAACATTTCGAGGCGAGTCGCTTTGTATTTTCCCTCCAACTTCGCGAGGCGGGCTTGTTGCTCCTTATCAGTTTTCAAGTCCAAGGCGGCTTCGAGATCGGCAATCGCGGTGGATAAGTCGGCTGCCGCCTCGGCTTTGACCGAACTGGCGACAAGCGAATTAAAGTCACGCTCGATGATCCGGGCCTCCAGGGAGGCGCGCTGGCTCTTGATAAAAGAATTATTCGGATGCTCGGCGGCCAGTTGCTCGAGGGCAACCATGGCTTCTTCGAGTTGGCCTTTGGCTTCAAGTGCTTGAATCTCCTTGACCGCGTCGGCGATACCTTCCAATGCGGCCACCATGTCCAGGCCCTCGGTAGCGGCAGAGTTGGCTGCATCGATTTCGAGAACCGCCTGAAAGGCCTCGCTGGCAGTCCCGAGCTTATATTTTTCGAGGGCAGCCTGGGCCGCTTCCAGCAAGCCGGCAACCTGCTGGATCGCGCGCGCCTCAAGGTCTCCAAGGATGGCAGCGGCGAGTTCGAACTCGTCCACCGCCTGAAGAAACGCTCCTTCTTGCAGGGAACGCACGGCCCGATCATAAGATTCCACCGCTTCGCGATAGGTGTTCTCAAATTTGGCGCGCAGGGGATCAAGGCGCTGAAGTTCCGCGTAAGTGGTCGCTTTCAGATTGCGGGCTTTGTCGGCGGCACCAATGGCAGCGAGTTGATTCTCTGCCGCCGTGACGACCGAAAGGAATCGCTCCTTGGCACGCTGAAGTTTGCCGCTGCGCATGTCACTCCGGGCTTTATCAATCTCCTTATTCAGCCCGGCCACGAAATCGAGGGAGACGTCACCCTTTCGAAGGGCGTCGGCTATTTCCTCCACGAGCAACTTTTCCGTCTTTTCAGCGAGTTGGCTCAGGTCGTAGTCCACGGCCTCAGACCCAGAGGTGCCAGCAACGGAAACGGCCGGAACCGCCGGGCCAGAATCGCCGGGACCACCAACTTTCAAGACCACCCAAATAAAGACGGGCAGCAATATGAGCGCACCCAAAAAGATCGCGACCAAGATAACAGGCTTCTTACTTTGAGACATAAGGTAAAACTCTTCACTCAAAGCGGATTATGCAAGCGCACTCTGCACTATCGAATGGTGGAATTGTGATTGGCATCCCACAAAATTTCTCGCGACATCCTGTAAATTCCTGCGTTGCGCGATGCACCGTTCCGTGGTAGCCTATCGACCGCTCCCTAGAGTTCAAGGCGTTCGTGCTTGCATAGGATTTTAAAACGCCCAACTTTCAGCAAAATTTTATGCCAAAACGCACTGATATTAAAAAGATTTTGATCATAGGTTCCGGCCCGATCGTGATTGGCCAAGCCTGCGAGTTCGACTACTCCGGCACGCAAGCCTGCAAGGCCTTGCGCGAGGAAGGCTATCAAGTTATCCTGGTCAACAGCAACCCGGCCACGATCATGACCGACCCGGAATTCGCCGATGTGACTTATATCGAGCCACTTACCGTCGAAGCACTGGAAAAGATCATCGATAAAGAGCGCCCGGATGCCCTACTGCCGACGCTTGGCGGTCAGACCGGGCTTAATCTCTCCATGAATCTGAATGACGCCGGCATCCTTGAAAAATACGGGGTGCAAATGATCGGCGCGAAGCCGGAAGCGATCGAAAAAGGCGAGGCCCGCGATGTCTTCAAACAAGCCATGCTCAAGATCGGGTTGGACGTCGCCCGCTCGGCCACCGTCAACAATGTGGGCGAGGCACTCAAGGCGGCCGAGGAGCTGATCGGCGACTTCCCCATCATCATCCGCCCCAGCTACACGCTCGGGGGCTCCGGCGGCGGCATCGCCTACAACCGCGAGGAATACGAACGTATGGTGCAGTCCGGGCTCGAAATCTCACCGACCCACGAAGTCTTGGTCGAAGAGTGCCTCCTCGGCTGGAAGGAATACGAGATGGAGGTCATGCGCGACCACAAGGACCAGTGCGTGGTGATCTGCTCGATCGAAAATTTCGACCCGATGGGTGTGCACACGGGTGACTCGATCACCGTGGCACCTGCCATGACGCTGACCGACAAGGAATACCAGCTCATGCGCGATGCCTCCTTTGCCTGCATCCGCGAGGTCGGCGTCGAGACCGGGGGTTCAAACATCCAATTCTCCGTCGACCCGAAGACCGGCCGGATGGTCGTGATCGAGATGAACCCGCGTGTCTCCCGCAGTTCGGCACTCGCTTCCAAGGCGACCGGTTTCCCGATCGCCAAGATTGCCGCCAAACTCGCCGTGGGCTACAGCCTCGACGAGCTGCAAAACGACATCACCCGCGAGACTCCGGCCAGCTTTGAGCCGACAATTGACTACGTCGTCACCAAGATCCCGCGCTTTACTTTCGAAAAATTCCCCGGTGCGGATCACACCCTGACCTCGGCCATGAAGTCGGTCGGCGAGGCGATGGCGATCGGACGCACCTTCAAGGAATCCTTCCAGAAGGCACTGCGCTCGCTCGAAATCGGCGCAAAGGGCTTCGTCGGTCCGAAAAAGTTCGAGAAGAAAATCGACGATTTGCAGCGCGTCCGGGAAGGCATCGCTGTGCCCACCGCTGAGCGCGTCTTCTGGCTGCGCCAGGGCTTCCTTCACGGCATGAGCAGTGAAGAGATCTTCGATCTCTGTGCGATCGACCCCTGGTTCATCGAGCAGCTGCGCCAACTCGTCGAGATCGAACTACAATTGCGTGCGACGAGTCTGGCAAAGATCGACACCGAACTGATGCGAACCGCTAAAGAAGCCGGCTTCAGCGACCAGCTAATCGCGGAACTCATCGGCTCCAGCCGCCAACCGGTGCGCAAAAAGAGGGAAAAACTCGGCATTATAACCAACTTCCGGCTCGTCGATACCTGCGCGGCGGAATTTGAAGCTTTTACCCCCTACTACTATTCTTCCTACGGGAGCGAAAACGAGATCAAGAAGACAGATAAGGAAAAGATCATGATTCTGGGCGGCGGCCCAAACCGGATCGGTCAGGGCATCGAGTTTGACTACTGCTGTGTGCACGCCTCTTTCGCCCTTCGCGAGGCGGGCTACGAGACCGTCATGGTCAATTCCAACCCGGAGACCGTCTCGACCGACTACGACACTTCCGACAAACTGTTCTTCGAACCGCTCACCCTCGAAGATGTTCTCGAAATTTACTTCCAGGAGGACTGCTCGGGTGCTATTGTCCAATTTGGCGGACAGACCCCGCTCAACCTTGCCTCGGAACTCGAAGCCCACGGCGTCAATATCATCGGCACGTCCCCTTCCATGATCGACGCGGCCGAGGATCGCAACCTCTTCCGCGACATCCTCTCCCGCGTGGACCTGAAACAGCCGAAAAACCGGATCGCCCACTCTCAGGAACAAGCCTACGAACTGGCCGGAGAGATCGGCTTCCCTATCCTGCTCCGCCCTTCTTTCGTTCTCGGCGGCCGCGGCATGTTCATCGTTTACGACATGGACGAGATGAAGGGCATCATCCGCGAAGTCTTTGACGCCGCCCCCGGAAAGCCTGTCCTACTCGACAAGTTCCTCGAAGACGCCTTCGAACTCGATGTGGACTGCATCTCTGACGGCGAAACCACCGTCATTGGTGGCATGTTACAACACGTCGAATTCGCCGGTGTGCACTCAGGGGATGCTACCATGGTCATGCCGCCGCACACGCTTTCCGCTGAGATATTGGAGAAAGTGCGCGTCGCCACCTATGCGCTGGCCAAGGAGCTGAAAGTCGTCGGCCTGATGAACGTTCAATACGCAATTAAAGACGACGAGCTTTACATCATTGAAGTGAACCCACGTGCCTCCCGCACCGTGCCCTTCGTCTCCAAAGCCATCGGCGTGCCACTGGCCAAGCTGGCCGCCCGTGTCATGGCCGGTGAAAAGCTCACTGACCTGGGCTTTACCAAAGAAATTATCCCGCCTTATTGGGCCGTCAAAGAGTCGGTCTTCCCCTTCAACCGCTTCCCCGGCGCACAGGTCATGCTTAGCCCTGAAATGCGCTCAACCGGCGAAGTCATGGGGCTGGACAAAGACCTCGGCGTCGCCTTCGCCAAATCGCAGATGGCGGCCAAACCCAGTCTGCCCGACTCCGGCGATATCTTCATCAGCGTGAAGGATTCGGATAAGCAGCACGCCGTGGAAATCGCCAAGGGCCTGAGTGAACTCGGTTTCGGCATCATCGCGACGGCTGGCACCGGCAAGCTTTTGAAGAAGAACGGCATTGAGGTGAAAGATGTCTGCCGCCTCAGCGAAGGTCGACCCAATGTGATCGACCTCATCAAAAACAACAAGATCTCGCTCATCATCAACACCCCGCAGGGCACCGTGCCTCGCCAGAACGAAAACCAGATTCGGACCGAGGCGGTCAAGCGCAACATCTGCATCATGACTACAATCTCCGCCGCTGCGGCCGCCGTCGAAGGGATCAAGGCGCTCCGCGAAAAAGGCTACGAAGTCCGCTCGATTCAAAGCTACAGCAAGGAAGCAAATCCCGACTAAGAAGTTTCCACCGTTATGATGCAGCGTCCCACCACAAGTATTTGCTGTGCCCTGGTGCGAAAAACATGAAATTGACAAACTCTCCATTTAATAAACTGTAAAAAGTCATCATATTAAAATTGTAACTTTACCATTACTGCCCTCTGTTCTAATGGTAGTGTGCTGTATTCGGCATTCACAGGTATGGCATAATTAACTTCTGACATCATTTCATGGCAGACCAAGCGACGCTTCTTCAACCAGTCCCCCCCATTGGCAAGAAAACTTCATCGAGCAATTCAACTCGTATTGAAGCCAAGGGCGAGGCTACCGCAGGCACAGAAATGCAGCCAGATGCAGAGGTCAGCATGTCCACCTTCCAAGCGGCGACCTACGGCTCTTTTGTTCTGACTTTCATCCTTGCTGGTTTTGCAGCTGTGGTGCTCTTCCGCAAAGCCTTGGATACCACAGAGCGCCGCTTCAGCAAAAGCGCCAAGGCTCTGGCGGGCGTAATGATATTTATGTCGATGCATGGTTTTTTCGCCGCCTCCACCTACACAAACTATCTACGCGAGGACAGCGACACGGCACCCGTAAGCCTGACACTTTTATTTTGGATCATTCTAGGAGTGACCATAGGCTATCTCACTAACCGGTTGCTTGAGGTAAAGGATAAGTTAAAGATGATGGGGGCAGCCATCGATGCGCTCTTTTATGCTGCCATATTTATTTTCATAACCTTGGCCGTTTCGCCTGAAATTAACCCAAATGCTTCGTTAATCTTATCATTAATCGCCTTGGTTTTATACACGGTTCCACTAGCTCGTTTTTTCATTGCTTACAAATCTGTCAAGTTTCGCCACAGGGAGCTACAGAGTAAATCAAACAAAGGACTACTCTACAGTCTGGCTATAATTCCAGCCTTCTTGCCCATAGTGGCTTTACTCTACACCTTTAAAGCATTCGGCCCGGATACGTCGCTCCTGTGCATCAACCTCATCTCCTCCAGCTTCGTTTTACTTGTCAGCGTTTACATGCTTGCCTCCATGAAAAGCTCGAAGAGCGAGCAGGCTAGCGAGGCTGCCACCGCTGCAACGACTGCTACCGCTGCTACGGCTGCACCAAAAAATGATCCTCTTGTTGAGGAACTTCTTGCAGAAGAGGCAGCGGCCAAGATAAAAGCAGAGACCGAACACAAGGCAGTGCCAAGTTATAAGATTGAGCCCGTAGCTGAAATTGCTCCAGAAAAAACAGTACGACCCAATGTCCCGAAAAAGCCTCCCAGTCGGCAGAAAAATTCAGCCGACAAAGGATCAGGCCGACTAAAAGCACCTAAAAAGCCCGACCAAATCAACAAAGGCAGTCATAAAACTGCCCCGAATTCACCTTCCAAGATTAAAGCACCCGCAAAGCCTAAAAAGCGCTTCTAGGAATGCCTTCACACTAACGCCAAGCACTAAGTTTAAGAATTATGGACATTTCCGGAATGGGTTATACAGACGAGCTGAGTTCACTTCAGCCCGGAATGAACATAGGCAACCTGCATATCGTGAGCTTCATCGGTAAAGGTGCTATTGGCGAGGTTTACCTTGTTCAACACGAAATTCTTGGTAAGGAATTTGCCCTGAAAGTTATCCCGAAAGGCTTCGCAGTCGAAGAAACTGCGGATGCCTTCAAAAAAGCAGCCCGTATTCAAACCAAGCTGGACCATCCGCATATTATAAAGATCGATGATCTCGGCGAGGAGGATATGTTCTACTGGCTCCGGATGGAATACATCGAGGGGGAAACGACTGCAGGCAAAACTCAAATCCGCTCGATCGAAGATTTAATCCACCATAACAAAGGAGCACTCTCCCAGGATGAGGTCTGTTACTACACCTACTATCTGCTCCTGGGGCTCAGCCACGCTCATGACCAGGGCATTGTTCACGCTGACCTGAAGCCATCCAATATCATGATTGCCCAAGAGGGGGTAAAGTTAGCCGAGTTAGGGGTCACAGAATTAATCGGACATGCCTGGGACGATTTTCATTTATTACGCTTAGACCAACAATTCGAACCAACCCCATTCGAACCGCTGCCCGGTTTTAGCAGAGCACTACCCGCACTGCTGAACGCTTTCGAATACTACAGCCCCGAGCAAAAAGCAGGTAAAAAGCCAGACACTCTGAGCAACCTCTATACAGTAGGCTTGATTGTTTATCGCATGCTGACCGGACGTCATTGCCTCTCTATCGATCCGCCTACTGAAGCGGCAAACGGAATCAACCCACGCTGGGACACGTGGATTGCCCGCGCACTCGCTTATAATACAGAGGACCGTTTTCAGAGTGCTCTAAGTATGCTGGAAGCCATGCCTGGCCTGGAACAAGAAGAAGGCGCTGATGAGACGGACGCAGAAAACCAAGCCTTCGGATAAATTAAACCCGCACTTAAACCCAAAAACACCACCCAACTAAAATCATGTCTATACAACGAAAATTCAAGGTCTCCACGACGATCACCCAATACATGTGGGCCTCATCACGCAACGATGCCGAAAAGTATCAAGAGGAACTGATCCGAAAGGGCAAACTCGATGCGCTTCGCCATGGGACTACCGATGTTAAGTTCTGTTTCGTCGGAGGCGATAATTTCGTTGAAGCGCCTGAGGACATCTCCAAGTCCCGCAACGCGGCAGAAGAACCTCGACGAGGTGACTGGATTGAAATTGAGCATGGAGAGACTAAGGCCTGTGCGTTGGTGCGCCGATTAAGTCGCCGCAAGGTGTACTATTACGAAGCGCTCTCCAGGACACAGCGCTCAGTCGATCGCGAGCAATGGCAGCGGTGGGCAAAACTGTACGACATACATCCTTCCTATGACGGAATTGTACCACCATTCATCGTTAAAGAAGCGATCGACTCTCACGAAAGTCGTGGTATGTTAAGTGGGTTTAACGCAACTCCTGATTCATCCTTGATTCTTGAGATACTGGACAAGTATTATTATGTGCCTGACGAATATGAAGTCGAAAACGGATATTGGGCTGAAATTTATATCGACCAAGCTATTTCCGAACGCATCCTTACGGATCATTCCGCTACGGACCTTGGTAAGGGCACTTACGAAGGAGACCCTGAAAGCGTCGACTTTTCTGTCGGATTTTCGGAAGAACTCCCAACACTAGACGACTTCGACGGAAAGCTTTAAGAGCCTCCGCAGACAGTTTTAAATTTCCAATTCAAACTTTTTATGCCACGTAGAATAGCCTTCATCAACTATAAGGGCGGGGTCGGCAAGACTTCGCTGATCGTCAATGTTGCCTCCTGCCTTGCACGAAGAGGAAAACGTGTCCTATTAGTCGATCTCGATACTCAATCCAACTCAAGTATCTGGCTCATGAGGATCGAGCGCTGGAACAAAATCAACATGGAAAGGCGTGGTTCCGTATATTCCATATTCGAACCAGGGGAAGATCGTATCAAGGACATTCTCGTCAAAGACGTTTTGCAGGATAATAAGGGTAAACCCTTGTTACCCGGCTTGGACCTACTACCAACAACCTTCAATCTGATTGATCTCGAAAATGAGTTTCGGATCGACCCTCAGAATCCTCACTACCTCATCTTCAACAAGCAAATACGAGAGATTCAGGATGACTATGACTTTGTCATGTACGACTGTCCGCCTAACATCCTCAATGCTTCGCAATGTGGAATTTTTAGTTCCGATGAACTCTGCGTCCCATCAAATCCCGATGCACTTTCGCTCATCGGATTTACATTGATGATTGAGAAACTGCTTCTCTTTTATCGTCGGAGTGCTGGCTTCCGCACTCCGGAAATGGGAAATTTTGCCCGGGTAGCTGGCGTGATCTTTAATTCCATCAAAGCCAATGTTGACATTGCTGTTCCTAGAATGCGCATGCAATTACGCCTCAATCAATTCAAGAAACAGCGTCTCGTTTCTGATTCGGCAAAGATTTATAACACCTGCATCCGAGATGCCACCATTGTACGGCGCGCGGTAACACTCGGCTTGCCGGTCTGCCTTATTGAAAGTCGCGATGCCTCAGAGGGCGTTGGCCAGGACTACGAGGATCTCGCCGAAGAACTCCTGGCGCATAATGTCAATGCATCTGTCGCCGACACCAAAGCCGCCGGCATCGCGAAAGCATCCTGAGCTCAATGACCACGTCAGAGAACACTAGCCCGCAAGATATCACAGAGCAGGATAATCTATCTGCCCGCTGGGACAAAGTTGCCTTCCATGCCCAGGGTTCTCCACTTGAAGACCTGAGTATTACTTGCCTCGCAAAGAACTCGGCCTCTCGCCCATGGTCACGCTCGTATTCTAGGGTAAAAGGAGACAGCCTAGAACGCTATATCTACCTGAGCTTCGAAGAATTGCAGGCCGTTGAGCAACTTGACTTAAAAACGGCGATCCACTTATTAGAGATCTGTGAAGCCACTTTGCTGTTTGAAACTGAGTGTAACGACCTAGCCAACTTCGAAAATCTAGACGAACAGGCGGAGGCTCAACATAAGCGCTTTCTGGACAAGTTTGGCCTCTACGGGGACTACCCGGTTGCGCTGTCGAATCTTGATGCCGATTTCCTCGAGCTTTGCCAGGCAGAAGAGGTCGTCACCCTAATTGACTTAATGGGCTTTATTGATCGATTATCCGATAAAGCATGGATCGGAGGCGGCTATCAAAGCCTTCAGAATATCTTTGCACATGGTGACGAAAAGGGCCTCTGCAAGTATTTCCCCTACCGGATGAGACACCGCGGCTTTCATCTTCCCGAAGCTATTTCGCTATGCCTGGATCGTTTACCCCAAAATGATCTCCAATCTGTCTTCGATTACTACGATCAACGGCACCAAAAAACTCGCTTTGGGAGAAAACGAGCCGAACTACCCACGGTTGTTGAAAATCGGCTGCTTTTAGAAATGCTCCGCTGCTTACATTATTTTGGCCGACGGCAACCTAAGTTGCTGGTGCATTTACATGATAGCGCATATCTATCGCGCGAATTAATGTTCCTAAATAATCCTAAAACCGAAGATATCATCTGCTGGCTCTTACATTTGGCTCTAGGATTATTTCGCCCTTATTTACATAGAGAGATGAATGAAGAGATAAAGCAAATCTCGGTGGACAAAGATACCGACTTGTATCGCGACTTGGAGCAAATCGACAAAGAAACCTAATTCTTTAGGCCCGCCTTGTATCGTGAAAGCACCCACTGTTACCGCTTTGTTGCACGGGCCGGATCAACCGGGACTGGTTTCGCGCGTGTCCAGTTGGATTTTCCTGCGTGGGAGCAACATCATTCATGCCGACCAGCATGGCGACGTGGAAGCGAGTATTTTCTTCCAGCGTGTGGAATGGGCACCCTCCAGCAAAGCTGAAGAGGAAGCAGAAGCATTCCGGAAGTTTGCCCACGAGGAGCTTGGTATGGAAGTGCAGGTTGCCCTCTCGACCGACCGGCCGAAAGTCGCCCTCTTCGTCTCAAAGACCGACCACTGCTTCCACGACACCATTCTCCGCTTCCGGGCGGGCGAGATGGCCGGGGAATTGGCCTGCGTGATTTCGAACTACGAAACGCTGCAAGCCGCGGCGGAGGGCTACGGCCTCAAATTTTCCCATATTCCTATTAGCAAAGAGACCAAGGCGGAGGCCGAAGCGGAGCAACTACGGATCGTGCACGAGCACGGCTGTGAGCTTGTGGTCCTGGCCCGCTACATGCAGGTGCTTTCGGATGACTTTCTACAACAAGTCGGCTGCCCGGTCATCAATATCCACCACTCCTTCCTACCCGCCTTTGCCGGGGGCAAGCCTTACCATCAGGCCCACGCCCGTGGAGTCAAACTCATCGGCGCCACCGCACACTATGCCACCGCCGATCTTGACGAAGGCCCCATCATCCACCAAGACGTAACCCGAATCAATCACCGCAACGCGATCCCCGACCTGATCCGCAAAGGCAGAGACCTCGAAAAATCCGTCTTCGCCCAAGCCATCCGCCTCCATCTCGACAACCGAATTCTCGTTTACAATCACAAGACTGTAGTCTTTGACTAGACGATTGAAGTCGGTTGGCTAGTTCCCAGTTCACAGGTTTCCAACCTTCAACCTTCCCACCTTCCCACCTAAAACCTTCCCACCTTCCCACCTTCCCACCTTCCCACCTTCCCACCTTCCCACCTCCAACCTTCAACCTTCCACCTTCAACCTTCCCACCTTCCCACCTCAAAATGAACCGTCCAAATAAGAACAAAATCTCGAATCCCACGCTCCCCGATGACCAACAGCCCGACGAGCGCAATCTGATCGATGCCGAGGAGTCGGAAGAAGTCTCCATTGAAGATCGCATCCATCTGTATTGGATGGATAACAAAGGATTTATCAGCGGTTGCATCACCGTCCTCGCACTTCTGATTATCGGTTTCAACGGGATGAAAATTTATGTTTCTTACGCCGAGGATAAAATCCAGTCGGCCTATGCGGAGGCCAAGGCCAGCGATGCCCTCGAAGACTTTGCCAAAGCACACAGTAACAAGACCCTGGGCGGCCTCGCCGCCCTCGAAGTCGCCGATGCAGCCTACACTGCCGGGGAATACGCCACAGCAGGCGAATTTTACAGTATCGCAGTCAATTCCTTGGATACTGATATTTTGCTCGGTCGCGCCAGCATCGGACAGGCCTTCGCCACTTTCTATGATGGCGATGAGGACAAGGGCCTGGCACAACTCCGTGCCCTCGCAGCCGATAGTGGACTTCCGGAAGCCATCCGCGCCGAGGCTGCCTACCACCTTGCAGTTGATGCCGATGTATCCGGCGATTCCGGGACCTTCGAAAGCTACGCCAGTCAAGTCTCCAACAGTTCGACGGCCGGACAGTGGCAACAACGCATGCAGATTTATCAGCAGCAACGCTAGTCCAAATCAGAGCATTTCTATCAAGCACAGGCATTTGCCTGTGCTTTTTCATTCGATAAGACCTGAGTCACTAGCTGCTAAATATGTCCTGGGTATTACTCAGTATATGCTCCGCCCTTTTCCTTGGCTTCTACGATCTGGCGAAGAAGCATGCGGTCAAAGACAACGCGGTGCTGCCTGTCCTCTTTTTCGGCGTCGTGACGAGTGCGCTTATCTGGGCACCCCTCATCGTCTGGTCTCAAATCGACCCGGGGTCCTTTCCCTTTACCAAATTTCTAGTCGACCCCATCAACCTCCGGGCGCACCTGCTTTTGCTGGCGAAATCCACACTCGTCGGCACCTCTTGGATCTTTGGTTATTTTGCCCTCAAGCACCTGCCGCTCTCGATCGCAGGCCCGATTCGGGCCACCAGCCCGATCTGGACTATTCTTCTTGCCGTCCTGTTCATGGGCGAGCGCCCAGGCGCTTGGCAATGGATGGGCATCGCCATCGTGCTGGCGGCCTTTTACGCCTTTTCATTAGTGGGAAAGCTCGAAGGCATCCGCTTCCGAAATGACAAATGGGTCGGTTTCATGCTCATTGCCACCCTGCTCGGGGCCTGTAGTGCGCTTTACGATAAATACCTACTGCAACATGTCTCACTTCAACCGGCCACCGTTCAGGCCTGGTTCTCCGTCTATCTGGTTGTGGTCATACTCCCCTTTTATCTTGGCTGGCGCAGAGGCCTCTGGTCGCGAGGGCGGTTCGAATGGCGCTGGAGCATCCCTTTGATCGGTATTTTATTACTGGTCGCCGACTTTTTATACTTCACTGCAATCACCGACGAAGATGCGCTTATCTCCATCATTTCGCCAATTCGGCGGGCGGCAGTCGTGGTATCCTTTGTCGGAGGCATCACAATTTACAGGGAGAAAAACTTCCGCCCCAAGGCGATCTGCCTCGTCGCCCTCCTTGCGGGGATCCTGCTGCTTTATCTCAACCGCTAGTATTTGATCCGTTCAGGGAACGTTAAATACCCTACTGAATCAATGTTTGAGCGCATCGGAAAAGACACCCGAAGACATTAAACCTAAAAAAATTCATTCAACTGCCGATTTTAGGTTAAAGCAGATCCAAAATCTGCTGATAGGAAAATCGCTATTGCCACGGTTCTTAAGAAACTGACAAGTGCACAAAACACCTGGATCAATCAGCACTTATCAATGGGAGTCCCACAAGCCGTCAGTGGATACAGCACTACTCTCTTAGCTAAACCGAAACGCCAACAGAAGTTACTTTCCAGGTTGACTACAAAAATTACGGAATGACCACTTTCTGATCTTTCATCCGGCACGCTTCGCGTAAAAAGAAAGACCGCCCTGCGGGACGGTCTTTAAATGGTGGTGGGAGCCGGATTGGTTTTGCTCCGCAAAATCGCTCCGCGATCGCCCTTCGGGCGCCCCATCTCCGTTCGCTTTCGCTCACTACGTCGAACTCCGTCCTCATCCGGCGCGCTTCGCGTAAAAAGAAAGACCGCCCTGCGGGACGGTCTTTAAATGGTGGTGGGAGCCGGATTCGAACCAGCGAACTCAAAGAGAACAGATTTACAGTCTGCGTGCTTTAGCCACTTGCATATCCCACCGGAGAGATGAAAAACCGAGGACACTAGGTCGTCATGTAGTCATGCCAAGACCTTTTTTGAAATTTCTGTTGTGCCTCCTGTCGATTATGGGATAAGGCAATGCATGCCGCTTTCCACAGAACTGCGGCGAAATTTTTCCTCTTTCATTCTTTTTCTGCTGCTTCGCACATGGCCCGAGAATCTTTTAGCCTAAATAACCTGCCCCATTGGATGCGGGGCCGCTTTAATGACGGCCAACGCTTCCTCGTGCTCTGCGTTTGCGCAGGGGTGCTCTGCGGGCTGGTCGGAGTAAGCTTCCACCTCGCCATCACTAAACTTTTCAACGCATTATTCGGCTTCTATCAGGGGCTCGGCATTTGGGCCATTCCGGCCATGATTCTCTCCCCTGCACTCGCAGGGCTAATCGTCGGGCTAATGGTTCGCTACATCTCGCCGACTGCAACTGGCTCCGGCATCCCACAAACCAAGGCGGCCTATCATCATAATTTCGGGGTAATCAAAACGACTGAAGCCTTCTGGCGCTTTATTATCGGCACCATTTCAGTGGCCTTTGGCAATAGTCTCGGCCGCGAAGGGCCGACCGTGCACATCTGCAGTGCGGTATCGTCGAAGCTCGGACGGCTCTTCGGACTCGGTAAGCTACGGGTCCAGGCCATGGTCCCAGTAGGCATGGGTGCCGGAATTTCGGCCGCATTCAATGCCCCGATCTCGGCCATCACTTTCGTTTTCGAGGAACTCTTCGACAACAACTTCAGTAGCAAGGCACTGGGCGGAATTCTCATCGCAGTGGTGGTCGCCGCCGTGGTGGAGCGAAGCATCCTGGGGGAACACAGCTCAATGCATGCCACACGTGAGGCTTTTGAAACCTCTACCTGGATGTTGATCTGCCTGGTAATCGGCCCGATTTCCGGGCTGCTTGGCCATGCCTTCACCTCCATTTTGCTTTTTCTGCGCGGACGTTTTATGCAGTGGAAGCGTTTCCCTGTCTGGGCAAAACCTGCGCTGGGCGGGCTTAGTGTCGGCCTGATCGGCGTCACGGTCTGGCAGTTCAGTTCAGGCCACCACGGGGTCTTCAGCATTGGGTATGACGACCTCAATGCCGCTCTGAATGGGCACCTCGTCTGGCAAGTCATGCTTCTTCTTTTCGTCGGAAAATTCTTCGCCACGGTGATTTGCTATGCCTCGGGTGCGAGCGGTGGTATTTTTGCCCCTGTTCTTTTTCTCGGGAGTATGCTTGGTGGCCTGATAGGTGCGTTGATGGTGCAGTTTCTCGATGTCGACAGCTCTGTTGCCGCAGCTTGTGCCCTACTCGGCACCGGGGCCTTCTTTGCCGCCGTCATCCGCTGCCCACTCACCTCGGTACTCATCATCTTTGAGATGACTCAGAACTACTCGTTGATTCTCCCGCTGATGATCGGCAACTTTCTTGCCTACGTCATCGCGGTTAAGCTGCACCACATACCGATCTACGATGCACTGCTTCTGCAGGACGGGATCAGCCTGAAAAAATTACCGGCTTATCGCGGCCAACAGGACTGGCGCAACCTCCCGGTCAGCACGATAATGACTCATGATTGCCGAACCGCGACCGGCACCCTCAACGCTCAGGATAATCTCGAAGCGATCAAAGACTACGGCCACAAGCACCACGGCTACCCCGTGATCGCTGATTTGAATTCGCAGGAGATTATCGGCATGGTGACGCACCACGAACTCGAGGAGTTCACCTCGGCCGGTAAGGTGGCACCACTCAGTGAGATGCTTAGAGAACAAGAGCTGATCGCCATTCACCCCGATGACTCAATCCGCGACGCGGCCAACACCTTGGTGCTAAAGGACGTGCTGCAGGCCCCCGTCGTCAGCCGAAAAAATCCGAGCAAGCTGCTGGGCATCCTAACCCTGCACGATATCGCCCGCCAGCAAAACGCCATCGAAGAAACAATGGAGCGGGACTAAAATCCGAAGAAGAGACCCGCGAACTCAGCGAAATACGCGTCCACGTATTTGCCGAAGCCGAGGAAATAAATGAGCCCGGCCAGAGCCAGCAGAGGGCCAAAAGGCACCTGGGCGCCGAACTGTAGATCCTCTTCTCCATCAGCTTCTCCTACGGTTGGCTCCGATTCTTTTTTCGCCCCGAAGAGACGGCTCGCTAAAAGAATGGGGAGCAGGATGATCGACCCGAGAAAAGCGCCGCCGAACATGGCAAAGACCGCGCCTTGCCAACCACAGAAAGCGCCGATGAAGCCGACAAACTTCACATCCCCCTCGCCCATAGCAGGCTTGCGAAAGACGATCTCGCCCAAAACCCCAATCCAGTAAACCAGCCCGGCACCAATCAAGGCACCGATAATCGAGCTGACCAT
>Ga0306912_1000741_pt1 | contig 17745 bp, 17 predicted proteins | sample AntRauFillE10628_FD_190443 | JGI IMG/M metagenome (GOLD analysis project Ga0306912, IMG submission 190443) | Saline lake microbial communities from Rauer Islands, Antarctica - Metagenome Filla E10 #628 (v2) (version 2) | ecosystem: Environmental > Aquatic > Non-marine Saline and Alkaline >... | reverse complement strand
CGGCATCCGCCCTCCCGATGACCTGTAGCGACGCGACGCTAGTCACGTCGATGAACCCGTTCGAACCGCTAAAGACGTCGCTCGCGCGACATCGCTACGGAAAAAGGGAATTTAAAGGAAAAGGGAATTTAACCTAAAAAAATGAGTTGAACCGTTAATTTACTTGAATTATAATTTGTTAAGTATATCTAGGTAAGCACTTTACGCCCTATTTAAAAGTTTTTTTAGCGAGTATTATTGCCGCCAATTAGGCGAATGTCCTTATTAACGTTAATCAATGTAAATTAACGGTTTAAAAAAAATCTCTTCTCTTTAACTGCCGATTTTAGGTTTAAGTCACACACACAGTAGCCGAACGCCTTCGCGTTTGGTTGCAGCACGTGCTTCAATCCACCACCGGGCTCAGGGTGACTTTACGGAGTTGGATGGGCTTCCAGTTTTCGCTGTCGGGCTTTAATTCGATGACCGATTCGCCTTCCGGTAGCTCGATCACGCCGAGAGTCAGGGTTTTCCAGCTCTGGTTGGGACCGGTGGCGGGGATGTCGGTGGCATGTGAGGTCTCCCCGATATTGAGCTTGAGCCGGGTGGGCTCGGTAGCGGCGACTTCGGCCTCGACTTTCCACTTTCCGGCATGACCCGTTTTTAGGTGATATTCGACGCGGTAGTTGGCGTATTTCCAATTAGTGAGGTAGGCCCCGGCTCCGGTGCCCTCGACCTCGATGTTGCCGCCGGTCGCGCCGTAGGGATCGGCATCCTGGGCGAGCAGCGCGATTGTTCCGTCCGCATTCGGAGTGGCAAAAGGCTCTTGGGTGATGGTGAGCGGGCCGGAAAATTCCAGCCTCGCCACCGAGGCGTCGAGGTCGGGGGCCTTACCGTGCAGGTGGATAACGATGCCATCAGGGCTGCGCTCGGCCGTGACCGACGCCCCGCCCTTGAGCAGGGTGCCCGAGTCTGGGAGTTCTTTCAGTGTCGGCAGCAAAATGCTTCCGTTGGTCGGCCATTCCCAGACGTGGAGGTAGAGGGTGGTGCCGCCATTGTCGCCGTTCTTTTGTGTGACCCGACCCCAGGGGAGGCGACGGGGGAAGGGGCTGGCCTCGGTGCCGTGGATGGCCTCACTATTGACGTCCATCCAGCAGGCGATGGCTTTAAGGCGCTCGATGCTTTCCTGGGGGATGGAGCCGTCGGCGCGGGGGCCGATGTTAAGGAGCAAGTTCCCGCCCTTGCTGGCGATGTCGGAAAGCATGCGGATGAGGCGCTGCGAACTCTTCCAGTTGCGATCATTGACCTTGTAGCCCCAGGTGTCGTTCATGGTCATGCAGACCTCGAACATCCTGCCCGGAAAGCCACGCGGTGGGATGTGTTGCTCGGGCGTAGAGGTGTCGCCATCAAAGCCGGGCCCCAGCCGGCTGTTATTAATGATCTGCGGATGCTCGGCCATCAATTCGGCGAAGGGCGCGACGCGCTCCTCGGTCATCTGCACCGGGGTGTCCCACCAGATCATAGCGGGATCATAACGCTCGATGATCTCACGCACCTGGGGCAGGGCAATGTTCTTCAGATACTCGTCGAAGTCGCCTTTCTGGGCGGGGTCCCAGTTCTTGCCGGGCGTCGCGCTGGTCGCACCACCGGGATGGACCCAGTCCTGCGCCTGCGAGTAGTAGAGACCAAACTTCATGTCGCGCTCACGCACCGCCTCGGCCAGCGGTGCGAGCAGGTCACGCTTGGCCCCGGAGGCCATCACATCCCAATCGGTGAGCGCCGAATCGTAGAGTGCGAAACCATCGTGGTGCTTGGAGGTGATGACGACGTATTTCATGCCGGCACGCTCAGCCAGCTCGGCCCAGTAGGCCGGGTCGTATTGCGTGGCAGTAAACTCAGGGGCGTAGGCCTTGTATTGCTCCACCGGGATCTTTTTGTAGCGCATGATCCACTCGCCAATGCTGATCATGGTTTTGCCCTGCCACTCGCCGGCGGGCACGGCATAGACGCCCCAGTGGATGAACATGCCGAAGCGGGCCTCTTTGAACCACTCGGTTCGGTCCGGCGCAGCGGCGCAGCAGGACATAGGCATGGGGATCTGGGCTAGGGTGCTGGTGGTGAGTGCGCTCAGCAGCAATGTGGTGCAGAGGATGGATTTCATAGAATTGCTGTCATTGAGCCTGTTTCAGTTCGACCATGGCCTTGCCCATCACTTCGCCGACCTGCATGTGGGTGCCGGCGTTCTGGTGGTAGTGGAAACCCTGACTTTTCGGCGAAAGGCGCATTCACTTTTCGAGGTTCGATCTATCGGGCGGCTTCCCCTTGATTGCGTTTCATGACGTAGAGGGGCGCTTCCCAGTCTGGGCCTTTATTGGTGTGAAAGCCGCCGGCCTCGATGAAGAGATACTCCATGCCATCGATGGTCTTAGGCGTCATTTTCAAGGCTTCGTTTTTCCTTAGATCGAGCAAAGCTGTATCCGACCAGATAATGAGGCCATCCTGAGTGGCACCGTCGTCCTCAAAAGTGATTTCCTGAAAGGGCGCTCGGTTATTTCTTTTGATGGGGCCGCCGGGCTCGAATTCATCCATTGCCTGCACTTGGCCGAGTTGGGTCCACGAGCCCTGAATCTTCGGATGGGGCACGAACTCGCCGTCCCAAGCATACTTGCCATCGTCTTCACCGGTATTGCGCATGGTGTCCTGCATCGACTGCCATTCGGCAGATCTGAAGGGCACTTTCTTTGCTGAATTGAGGATGACGTCCCGGCCCATTGGCGGCACCTTCATCTCTTGAATCCAGACAGAGAAGTGGCGGCGCGTTTCATTCTGACCAATGCGGAGGAAACTCATCGCAGCCAAAGTAGTTTCATCCTGGCTGAATTTGGGCCACCACGCCTTGTCGATATAGAAGGCCAGAGGTTTGGCGCCCTGGCGTTTGCCTACACCCTTGTCGCGCTCGAACATCTGCTCGCCACCGGCGTAGATCCGGAAGCCATCGCCGGCATTTACGTGCGACATGCCACCGACGAGAATGCGGTAACGGTAGTCTTCCTTAAATTCGGGGAAGTTGAATTTGCCATGTATCAGCATGACTTCGTTCTCCCATAGAGTGTGCATCGGGTTGTCGCAACGGCAGAAGTCGTAGCCACAGCCGCGGAGTCGGTCGACGAGTTCTCCGTTCTTTTGTCCAAAAGGCTGTGTGCCGGTCTGCCAACCAGCCTTTTGAGGATCGAAAGTAGGCTTATACCAATCCTTTGTGCCTTCTGGCAACGTGACTTCGCGATAGCGGGTGCCAGTTCCCGGTAATTTCTTCTCCGGCGGATTGAAGCTGTCGTATTGCCAGGCCATCTCGTTCCACTTCGGGCCGTAGTCATGCCAGTTGTAATCGTCGATACCGGCGCGTTGATACAGGTCCACCAGACCCGCCATCCGGGGTTCGCTGTAATAGTAGCCCCAGTCGAGTGGTTCGCTGCTGGTGGCTTCATTCATCAGATAGCCGCGGTTTGATTGTGGGTGATGCTTGGCACCAATGAATTCAGGGATCAGGTCATCCAGGATGATTTGCTTCATCGATGCCTGTAACTCAGGTCCGAGGCGTGAGGGATCGGCTTGCAGATACAGTTCTTTGTGGGGCAGTGAGGAATTGGGGAAGCGCTTTTTGGCGACAGCGTAGAGCGCGTCCAGACCGCCCGGTGTTTGTGCGACGGCCTTGGCGGCGTGCCGGATCATATATTCGGTGCCGGCGGTCATATCCTGGCCTCCGGGTGCGGAGATCATTTCGGGGTATTCCGCATAAGCACGGGCGAACTGCTCCTTGGCGAATTCCGGGATTGGTTTTTCGGCATTCCGGGTTTGTTTGGCGAGGTTGATAAAATACCCGTTCAGGCCCGGGCGCTGGTTGGTGGCCATGATCTCAGTGATCATGGGGATCAGCCGCTTGTAGTAGCGCTTATCCATCACCAGAGGCGAGGCGGCCTTTATTGCCGAGGCCTGTAGCCACCAGTCGTCATGATTCAACCACTTTTCAATGACAGCTTCGTGGGGAGCGAGTTGGTCCGCACTGGCATGCTCAAGTTGTTGCAGTGCCTCCATGACGACCCACCAGGATTCGTTATCATTCTCGATCATCGCGGTGAGCAGTCCGGCCACTTCGTCGGACATGGGCTTGGGTAGGGCGCTCACGCCCATCAGGCCGGAGTGGCGACCGCGTGGGTCCTTAGTTTGCAGCAACTGCATCGTCAGATGGTCCAGACCTCTTTTGCGGATCTGCCCCATGGCACTATCGCGGATGGCCTGATCGATGTGCAGCGCGTAACCTAGGAGGGTTTCCTCTGGTAGGTCCGGTTGCTTCAGTCTTCTGAAGATGGCTGCGGACGCGTCATTACGGATGGTTTCTTTGGAAATATTCATCCGCTTCCCCGGGGCATACTCTCCAGGTTCCAGCGAGTAAAATACGTCGTCGGCAGCCGTCCCCCAGATCCGTTCCGGAAGCTGATAGGTATTTGAATACTTGGTCGCCGGTGCCCCGAAAATGCGCAGCTGCTTACGAGGGAGGGTGTAGATCAGCGGGATGTAGTTGCCGGTGGGGCTACGCGTGCTATTGATGCTGGTGTAGCCGACATTCATGCCGTTGGGCCAGCCAAAGGCACCTTCATGGGTGCGGGCCAGCTCATACATCCAGCGCCGTTCATCCATGAACGAACGGTATTGAGTGGGCCGTTTGTCTTTGACGATGCCCATGGCAGAGCCGCGCCAGAGTTCGCCGATGCCGCCGCCGGTATGCCCGTGGAATAACCAGGAGGTGGAGTAGAAACTCTTGGTTGCGCTGATATCTCGGGCGTTGGCATAGACAGATTTTTCGCCCTCAGGAGTCAGGTTGGCAGCCGCCTGAAGCAAGAAGGTGAGCTTGCCCACCTTACCGTTGTCGGTCATTCCGGTCTCCGGCATTTGATCGCCGTAAGCCACGTTGCCGCGGCCGGCATAGCGGTAGAGGTGCCGGAAGGTGTCCTCCAGAAAGTCATCGTTCACATCGACGCCGCACTCCTTGGCCATGAGAAGGAAGGTCACGGCGTGCAGGCCCGCCGCGTTGAGGTGCCCTCCCGCCATGTAGTTGAAATTCGCGCTGCCACGGCCCATCCACGAGCTATTATAGACTCGGTCCAGCAGGTAGTCATGCCGGGCCTGGATGGCGGGCAGCACGCTCTTGTCGCCAGTCTTGAGATAGTATTCGCAAATCGCGATGCCAGTATAACCGATCGACCAGGGGTGGCCAACATTTTCCGTGCTCAGCTTCCCGCTGAAGCGTTGGCGCACCGCTTCCAGGTCTTCGGGCTCGCCGGTGGACAGCAGGAACAGCGCCGCGCCCCAGCCCCAGGTTTCCGCCTCGCGGAGGTATTGGGACATTTCTTTAACAATGGCGTCGGACTTGGCACAGTTTACGGGCCAGGTATCGCTGTAGGCACCAAGCACCGGGATCTTGAAGTCGACGGGGTAAGCCTCGGCCTTCGGCTTGTCCTTGATCATCATACGGACCACGCCGTCGGCGGCCTCGATTTGGGTGATCAAATTGCCGAGCTGGACGCGTGGATCGATGTCCTTGAGCGCCTCGCCGTTGATCGACTCGATGATCTGCCCTTTTTTCAGCTTACCGGTCGCAGCCGCAGGTGAGCCCTCTTCCACATTACTAATATACATGGTGAAGGCAGGCTTGCGCAACTCCAGCCCGAGCCCGATCGGCCCGAGTCGCCCGATCGTGTTGGTCGATGCATTGGGGTCGGGGGTAAAGTGAAAGAGCGGCGGTTCTGCGTAGTAGCTGTCTTTTGCAGGGGCGAGGCTGGCCGCCAGACTGATTGCGAGAATGGAGAGAACGATGCGTTTCATGGGTTGTGATGATGGGGGTTTGCTGTTTTGGCTTCCAACTGAGTAACCGTGACTGCTTTGACTGTCCAGAAAAAGGGAAGTTTGTGGAGAAGGCCAGTGTCAATTTGCTCATGATGCTGTTGACCTTTAACCACGGATCGATCAGGAGCTAATCTATGTCAACCGACATTTCACCTTGGGGGGTCGTCCAATTCTCCGAACAAAAAGAAGTCCACCTCGAATGGGAGCGCTTGCGGGTTCGCGTGATCAAACGGGGCAGCGATCTTCTTTTGGTCGAGCATCGCGGCAGTAGCGAGACCGTCCAACTCGGAGACGACCCGGAATCCGACTTTCGCCGATACGCCTTCCAAAGTCCTGTGGATGCGATCCATGTGCAACCGCGCATGCCGGACCGACCCATCGTTGTGCACCCGCTGCACCCGCTGCGGTTGGCACCCAAAGCGCATGTCGATTTCTATGTGTCGATACCAGTCGATATACAGCTCTTCACGGGTGACCCGGAAAACCGCGAAACCTTGGAGCGAATCCGGAGTGAGATTCTCTCCGATACCTGGTTTGGAGATCAAATTGGTGGCGTTCTTTGTTATGCGGTGAAAAGCCGGGCGCGACGGGAGTGCCCGACCAGTGAATCCGCGCAGAGCACCCGTGCGATTTGTAAAGTTCAGATCTATAATAAATCAAGGGAGCAACTGCACTGCACGAAGTTTTGCCTACGCCTGAATCATTGCCACCTCTGGCAACACGGCACCTCTCTTTGGACTTCGCCGGTCAATGTCCGCTATAATGGCAGCGACCAACTCAGCGCCATCGACTATAGCGAGAAGGCACCCGTCGAGGCGGTCGGCGCAGTTAAAATCGCCGAGGCCGAGGAAGCGCCACTGAGCGGCCTGATACGTCGCACATTTGCCGGGCTGGGCACCGCATTTGATTAAAAACATGAAACCGTTGGATTTAAACACCGTCCTCTACGCACTCGGCATCCTGCTGGTCGGGCTGACAATCGTCTTTGCCGTCAGTCGGCTCATCACCCGCATGATGAAGCCTCATTTTTCGCCGCATCATTTACTGCTGGCGCAAAAGGCATTTCTGTATGTCGGCATCGTCCTTGTTGTATGCACGGTCCTCATTCACTTACAGGTTAACTTGACCGCTGTGCTCGGGGCGGCGGGCATTGTGACCGTGGCCATCGGCTTCGCCGCACAAACCAGCTTGTCCAATCTGATCAGCGGACTCTTCCTGCTCGGTGAGCGCCCTTTCGAAGTGGGTGATATCATCGTTGTCGGCACCACCCGCGGCGTTGTCCTATCCATCGATTTGCTCTCCGTGAAGCTGCGCACGCTCGACAACCTCTTCGTGCGCATGCCTAACGAAACCCTGATCAAAGCAGAAGTCACCACCGTCACCCGCTTCCCGATCCGGCGCATGGATATCAATGTCGGCGTGGCTTATAAAGAAGACGTCAAAAATGTGATTCGTGTGCTCAAAGAGGTGGTGGACGCGAACCCCAACAGCCTGAACGAACCGGAACCTTTGATCCTTTTCAAAGATTTCGGTGCATCATCACTCGATTTCCTGGTGGGCGTCTGGTTTGAAAAATCAAAGTTTCTCGTCCTGAAAAATAGCATCATGCGCGAAATCAAGGAGCGCTTCGACCAGGAGGGCATCGAGATTGCCTTCCCGCATTTGACGGTTTACGCGGGGAGCGATACGCGACCATTTCCGGTGCAAGTCACTCCCAACTAAGTTTGGTATCATGCAAACAATTACGATTATTGGTGGTGGACTGGCCGGGCTCTCGTTGGGTGTCGCCCTTCGGCGTCACGACGTGCCGGTGGTCGTGAAAGAAGCGGGTGACTACCCCCGTCACCGGGTTTGCGGCGAATTTATTTCCGGGCTTCGCCAGGAAACGGTGGAGACTCTTGGGCTGGAAGACTGTTTTACGGATGCGGCCATTCTTCGGGATGTCGCCTGGTATGATAACCGGCGGAAATTAAGGGAGGACCCGTTGCCTGCTGCCGCTCAGGGGCTCTCCCGTTGGGCCCTGGATCAGAGAATCGTAGGTCAACTCCAAGACTTGGGGGGCGTGCTTGAAACGGGGGTGCGGCAGGACCGGAAAGAGATGCAGCCCGGCTGGGTGGACTGCGCGGGGCGTCGGCCAGCACGCAAAAGCCCATGGCTCGGTTTGAAATGCCACGTGCGGGCTTTCCGGCAGGGAGCCGACCTAGAGATGCACATGAGCCCGCACGGCTACGTTGGAATCTGCCGCATCGAGAACGACTGCTTCAACCTCTGCGGACTCTTTCGTAACGCGGGGCTGAAGCCGGATTCCGAGCAGCCGTTGATCTTTGACTATCTCAAACAATGTGGCTTCGAGGCCCTGCTGGATCGGATCGATCGACAAAGCGTCGTCTCTGGGAGTGCGTGCTCCGTAGCGGCCATGTCTTACCAATCGGCGGGAGTGCCGGAGGGGCACACCAGCTTGGGTGACGCGCACGGGCTGATCCCGCCTTTTACCGGAAATGGTATGACCATGGCCCTCGAATACGCGGCCCTCGCGCTCGGTCCGCTGGTGCAGTTTGCCCGCTCGGAATCGCACTGGGAGGACTGTCAGCGGCAGATCGCAGCCCAAAGCCGTAAACACTTCGGGCGACGTCTGTTTGTCGCGCGCAGCCTCCACCGCTTGCTTACTTCGGAAAAGCTATTTAAACTCACGGCTGGCTTTGCCCGCTCGCCCTTATTTCCTTTTCAAACCTTTTACCACCTCACACGTTAAGCAAATGTCTATGCGAGAGTTGCAGCCCGAGTTACTCGATCAATTGCCGCCGGGCGATCCGGTGGCTGCTAAGATTCACCGAGATATCCTGCGCTATAACCGGATGCAGGGGAACTTCGAGTGGATGCGCCGTGTTCTGAGCGTGTCACTCCAAGAGGGGGACCGCGTCCTAGAAATTGCGGCGGGAGAGGGCCAGTTGTTGACGGCGTTGTCGCAGGATGGCCTCATCAAGCGTGCGAGCCGCGTGGCCGCTTTTGATGCGATTTGCCCCCGGCCCAGCGGTTGCCCGGACGAGGTGGAATGGACGGTTTGCCGGGCGGAGGATTTTGAGAGCTATGGGGAGTTTGATGTCATTCTGGTGTGTCATTTCCTGCATCAGCTCCCGGAAGAGGCACTGCGCCAGCTCGGCAAGCGTCTCGGCGGAGCGCGGCTCATTCTGGCGGCAGAGACTCGGCGCCACCCTTTGGCGGTGGGGCTTTGCCGGGCGAGCCGCCTCATCGGATTCAGCGCGGAGGGCATCGACGATGGGCTGAAGAGTATTCAGGCCGGATTTCGCGGTGAGGAATTAAAGACGCTGTTGGAGCTGGACGAAGCCAGTTGGCAGCTTACAATCAAGGAAACCTTACTCGGGAGTTATCGCTTGGTGGCGAATAAGGCCGGGCAAAAATAATCAACATGTATTTACGATCCATCGCCAGTGCCTTTCCGGAACAATTCTTTACGCAGGAAGAATGCTGGAGCATTTTGAAAGACTCTGAGGTCGCCAAGAATTTGCGCCCCGGAGCCCTCAAACTCGCAGAGCGTATCATGCTGGGAAATAGCGGCATCGACGGGCGCCACTTTGCGGTGACTCCGGGCGATGGTTTGTTCAACGCTTCGGCCTCGGAGTTAAACCATTGCTTCGAACGCGAAGCGCCCCGTCTCGCCGACAATGCCTTGGAAAAAGCCCTTGAGCGCGCGGAACTAAAGGCCTCTGATATCGATGCTTTGTTGGTTTGCACGTGCACGGGCTACCTCTGTCCGGGGCTCAGTAGCTACGTCGCCGAAATCTCCGGCATGCGTCCTGACGTCTTTCTGCAGGATCTCGTCGGGCAGGGTTGCGGCGCAGCGATTCCGACGCTGCGAGCGGCCCGGGGGCAGCTCGCGTTGGAGCCCGGTGCGAAGGTTGCGGTTTTGGCCGTCGAGGTCTGCAGTGCGGCCTTTTACATTGATAACGACCCCGGGGTGGTCGTTAGCGCCTGCCTGTTCGGCGATGCCGCCTGTGCGGCCATATTTGATAACGAGGGGGCGCCCGGTAGTTGCCGCTTCGACCTCTTCGATACCCTACACCGGCCCGATCAGCGTGAGCTTTTACGCTTCACTTCACGCGAAGGGAAACTTCGCAATATCCTTTCGCCCGCGGTTCCGGAAGCCGCCGCAGAAGCCGTCGACCACCTTTGTCGTCGGGCAGATCTTGGGAATGGGGCGACCGTCGTGCCGCACCCCGGAGGACGCGATATCCTGCAGGCACTGGAGGGCAAGTTGCCCTATCCGTGCGCTCCCGAAGCCGGGGAGGTCTTGCGGCGCTACGGCAACGTCAGCAGCCCGAGCGTGCTGCTCGTGCTGGAAGAAATGCTGCGCGATCCGGAACGGGTCGGTGAATTTTGGCTGACCTCGTTCGGGGCCGGCTTCAGCTGCCACAGTTGCCGCGCGGTGCGCTGACGGCGGGGTTGGCATGGGGCAGGATAAACGTAAAAAGCGAAAATGATAAAGCACTTGCGAGTGTGTTCCTAATGTGTCACGTTCATTGCTATGGAAATAAAAGAAGCAGTCGTCAAAGCGAGGATCGAGCCGAGTCTGAAGCGCGAAACGGAAATGATCTTAGAGAGTTTAGGCATTAGCACAACCGAAGCTATCCGCATGTTCTTGACTCAAGTGCGCTTGCACAAAGGACTTCCTTTTGAGGTGCGCATCCCCAATGCGGAGACTCATGCGGCGATCGACGAACTGGAATCGGGCAAAGGAAAACGCTTTGACAGTGTCGAAGCCCTTTTTGCCGACCTCGACGAATAGTCTCTATGCTCAATCCAGTTCGTTCCTCGCGGTTTAAGAAGGAACTCAAAATGGGGAAATGAGCTGGGTGGTCGGCACCTGCATACTCATTGACGTGCTGGAAGATGACCCGGATTTCGGTCGAGCTTCCGTATTATCCTAAAAAAAATCTCTTCTCTTTAACTGCCGATTTTAGGATTATGCCTGCGCAACGATTCGATATTTCAGGGCGAGGTCGCAATGAACGGCAATTCGCTGATGCCGTTGATGACAAACTGCGCTGCAATGACGGCAAAGAGCAGCCCCATTAAACGGCGCAGGACTCTGAGCATGATCGGGGTGAGCCATTTCGCGCCAGTTGCCGATACCGCAAGAATGGTGTAGCTGAGGAGATACACCGCGACGATAGCAATTAAGAGGCAGAGGCCTTGAAGCCAGTCTGCTGCTTGAGTTTGTAGAATAATTGCAGTCGAGATGCCACCTGGGCCGCAGAGTAGAGGGATCGCGAGCGGGGTGATGGCGATGTCCTCCTTGTCCTCGGCAATGGCACTCTCGGTATCATTGAGTCGGCGTGGTGCTTCGGGGGCTCGGAGCATTTCAAAGCCGATGGTGAATAAGATAATTCCGCCGGCTATTTGTAGCGCCGGCAGGGTGATGCCCAGCATCTGGAAGAGCCATTGGCCGCTCACGGCCATAATCAGCATGACCGGGGCAGCGACCAAGCTGCCCCGGCGCGCCATATCGATCCGCTCGCTCACGCTGTCGTCGCGGGTCATCGCGAGGAAAGCCGGAACGATCGAAAAAGGATTCATGATCGCAAAAAGCGAGATGAAGGAGAGTAGGAAAAATTCGAGGTTGGACATCGTCTGGTCGCTGTTTACGGCAGGTCTTTTTCTGCCATGTAGCAGGGCATCTGTATCAGCTTATGGCTAGTTCGAGTAATTCCTCCGAGGCCGGCACATCCTTGATGATCTGGCTCGGTTCGGGCCCGACCCCGATGTAGCGTAGATTGGGCATGCGGTTCTTATGCTGGTCGCCGTGGTTGGCTACGTCGATGAGGGCCTTGAGCAGCCAGGCGACGTATATTTTTGCATTTTTAGGCAGGTCTTCAAAAGAACGGATTTCCGAGAGATCCTCGCTCCAGCCTGGGAGCATTTTATAAACCGGCCGCAAGATTTTGTGCACTTTGGCGTTGCGGGGCACGTGGTGGAGAATGTTGCCCTGCTTGTCCTCGTAGGCGGTGCAAATCTGCAATTCGCCCTGCCAGTCGCCGGAGTGGGAGAGGGCGTCGAGCTTGTTCAGCACGAGGTCTTGATAGCCGCCATAGCGGAGGGCGTCGCCTTTTTCAACGGCGTCATACCAGCCGACCATGCGCTGTCGGCCCGTGGTGGCACCAAACTCAATCTTTCGCAGCGTGGTGCTGAGCGGGTGATCGAGATCGATCTCGGAGATAAAGGTGTGGGTGCCGACCTTGGTGTCGTAGGCCTTGCAGCATCCGACGTTGTGGATGGGTTGCGCAGGGATGCCAGCCGACTGGAAAAATTCGGGCGTAAAGGTGTGCGAGGCGGTGACGTTGGGCGGGAAGCCGTGCCGTTTATCCAGCCAGTAGGCTTGCCCGAATTCGCCGATGATGTAGTTGCCCTTGTCCTGCTCGCGCAGGATGAGTTCGCGCACATCACAGACCTGCGGCGCGAGGATTTGTCCGACCGTCCAATAGGCGTCAATGAGTTTGTCGGTGTCGAGGGAGAAGGGGGCCGCGCCGGCGAACTGGCCGAAGTCGAACTCCCCTGCCGGGAATTCATCCGCCTCGATGATCTCGGCGTTGGCACGGGTTTCCGCACCCGTCAGGGTTTCAAAGAAGGTGGGCCAGCGTTCGGGTGCCACCTGGCAAACGTGCTCGATGATGCGCATGGCCCGGTCCACACGGGCACGGAGCTTTTCCGCAAAAAAATCTTTCGAGCCCAGAAAGTCGGCGTAGTAGATTTGGAACTGCCCCACCTCATCGAGATAGGCTGGCGTGATGCCCCGACCCGTCGAGCCGCGGGCATCGCCACCCAGTGCATGCACACGGTAGTCCTCCCATGCGAGATCGAGCAGGCGGTGGGAGAGGTCGGAGACGAGGCAACGCTCATCGATGGCGAGCCGCTTCAGCGCCACGTGACCGTGCAGTTCAGCGTAGGCGCACTCCCAGAGGAATTTACGCGGATCGGCCACCACGCCGCAGCCGATGGGCAGGTGCGGCACGAGTGGATCGGCCACGCCGCCGGGCAGCAAGTTGAGCTTGAGCCCGGCCACAGTGTGCCCCGAGTTGGAGCCGCCATTGACCTTCATGACCGCCGCGACGGCGTCGTCACGCCCGGTGGACTCGCGCAGTTCATGCACGATTTCGAGGATGACGCGGCCTTTGCCTTCATCTCCAGTGGAGATGCCGGTGTCGGCGATGAGTTGGCTTTGAAAAGGTGTGAGCATGTTGTCGGAGGTCGGAGGTCGGGGGACGGGGGACGGAGGTCGATTATTTAGACTTGATTATCCACGGATCTGGATTGGCCATAATTTTCCGAGCATGCGCCCGATACTTTTGCAGGTTTCAGTGCTGGATTTATATTCTGTGTCATCGATATAGCCTGCACTTTTAGCAGAATGTAACCAGTGTCGGGTTTCCAGTTGCTCGGTATCTGCATCGGTCATTTTGCTTACAAAATGAGCTATATAGCGTCTTTTGCCCCATGCTTCCGCAATGCTTGAGCCGACAGATCGCGAAGATCGGCGGATTTGGTCAGTGAGTGCATACATTTCTTCGCGAGGCCATGATTTCGTCATGTGCAAGACGTGATTCTGGAATTTGAAAGCCTCGATATACACTTCCATTTCTTCAAAGCTGTTTATTTGCGCCATATTTTTCCGATCTCCGACCTCTGATCTCTGACCTCCGGACCAGCGCTTATTTCGTCGCCTCCCCGGAGGAGTCGCTGGTCTTGACGGTAATCACGTCGTGCGGCGAGGCCTCGCGCTGGCCAGCGGGGCTGACGCGGATGTAGCGGGCATTGGCACGGAGTTCGTTGAGGTTACTGGCACCGAGGTAGCCCATGCCGGACTGGATGCCACCGACGAGGTCACGGAGCACCCCGGAGAGTGAGCCGGCCGCTTCCTTGAGGGCTTCGATGCCTTCGGCGGCCGCCTTGGTGGCAACGTCCTTACGCTCGTGGCCGTAGCGGGCGGCGGAGCCCTCCTTCATCGCAGAGTTGCTGCCCATGCCGCGGTATTGCTTGTAGAGTTTGTTGTTGATTTCGATGATCTGCCCGGGGGCTTCGTTACAGCCGGCCAGCAGGCTGCCGCACATGACGCCGTTGGCGAGAGTGAGCGCTTTGACCATGTCGCCGGATTTTGTGATCCCGCCGTCGGCGAGGATAGCCACGCCTTTATTCTGGGCGGCGATGGAGGCGACGTAGAGCGCCGTCATTTGCGGGATGCCGACACCCGCCACGATGCGGGTCGTGCAGATGGAGCCGGGCCCCTGCCCGATTTTGATCGTGTCAGCCCCGGCATCGGCCAAAAACTCGACGCCTTCGGCGCTGGTGACGTTGCCGGCGATCAAGGTAAGGTCGGGAAATTCCTCACGAAGCATTTTTACGGAATCACCAACGCCTTTGGTGAAACCGTGCGCGGTGGACACCGCGATCGCGTCCACGCCTTCATCGACGAGCTGGCCCACATGGCCGACGATACGATCCTTGTCGAGCGAGCCATCCGGCTTGCGGTGGGCGGCGATGGCGGCCCCGCAGATGAGACGGAAATTGTCGTCCCGCGCGGGTTTGACGGACTGCTGAGACTCGGCTTCAATGCGCTCGATATCGGAGAGAGTGAAGAGCCCGCGCAGGCGGTCTTGATCGTCGACCACGAGCAACTTGTGGATGCCCATGTGTTCGGTGAAAAATTTATCCGCCAGCTTGATCGGGTCCTGGGTAATGTCTTTCTCCAGCAGGGTATAGACCTGGTCGCGTGCCGTCATGCCTTCGGCAACGGTGCGCTCCGCGTAGCGCGGCTTGACCACCCGCCCCGGCAGCAGGCCGAGTAGTTTGTTATCTTGATCCACCACTGGGAAGGTGCTGAAGCCGTAGCCGCGGTCGTGGATGCGCTCCAGCACTTCACTGATCTTTTGGTCGGGCCCGACTTTGATCGGCTCCTGGATGAAGCCGTGGATGTGGTTCTTCACCCGGGCCACTTCTTTGATCTGCTTCTCATCCGACATGTTGTAGTGGATGAGCCCCATGCCGCCGTTGAGCGCCATTTGGATGGCCATCTTCGACTCGGTCACCGTGTCCATGTCGGAGGAGATGATCGGGATCTGCAGCTCCAGGCTCGACGAAAGTTGGGTGGAGAGGTTGGTCTGCCTGGGCAAAACCTCTGAATAGAGGGTGGCCAGCGAGATGTCATCGTAGGTCAGGCCGACCGGAAGATTGCGACCGAAAAAGGTTTCGGCGGACAGGTAATAATCTTCGATCCTGGGTGTCGCTGGTGGTTTCATTGGCTGAATCCAACAAATGGTTGTCTTTTCTCAAGTAGGAAATGACATAAGGAGCCATGAATTTGAAGGTCGCCTACCGTCCCTACCGCCGGGAGTTCCTCCATCCGCTCAGGACAGCCCACCGGGAGTGGAAGGAACGGGAGGGCTTTATCGTGCGCGTGGCATCTGATGAAGCAGTGGGCTATGGAGAGATCGCACCCCTCCCAGAGTTTGGGACGGAGACTTTGGAGCGCGCGGCGGATTTCCTGAAGAAATGGGTCGACGATCCGATTATCATGCCCTCCGGTTTGCCCTGCTGCTGCTTCGCCCTGACGACTGCGATCCAGCACAGTCGAGCTACGGCCTGCCCTGCTGCCCGCGATTATGCCGTGGCGGGTCTGCTGCCTGCGGGCTCCGCCGCCCTGGCGGCGGCAAAAAAGAAATTGGCTGCCGGCTACTCTGCCTTGAAATGGAAAATCGGCGTGTTTCCCAGCGAAGCAGAAAAAGAGGTCGCGGCAGATTTATTGGCGCTTCTTCCGGAAAAGGTCTCCTTGCGCCTGGATGCCAATGGCGGGCTCAAAAGAAAGGAGCTGGAAGACTGGCTGGAAGTTCTGAGCCCCCATGCCAGCCAGATCGAATTTCTGGAACAACCACTGCCGCCGGGCCAGGAAGGCACCATGGCTGAACTGGGCCGAGTCTCCAAAATCCCCATCGCCTTGGACGAAAGTTTAAATGCACTCGGTCGTGAGCGCTGGCTCACTCCCGGCGTATGGGAGGGCCCGCTGGTGATCAAACCCCTGCTGATGGGGAATGTCACCTCCTTGCTGCAGCAACTCCGACCGCTGGCCAGGCAACTCGTCTTTTCGTCGGTTTTCGAGACCGGGATCGGCCTCTCGCAGGCCCTTGAATTAGCCGATGCGCTCCCCGCGATGAAATACGCCATCGGATTTGATACCGTCGCTGCCTTCGACGATGCTTTGACCGGGCCAGTCTCCGCGCCGGTTTTTCTGGCCAGGGCGCGTGCCCACTTTTACCCGGAAGTGATATGGAAACAACTGCCCCCTTTGAATTAGAAGCGCTTCGCCGTGATTGGATCGACGGACTCTCCGGTGAGGCATTTTATCGGAAAGTTCTGGATGCCCGAACTGCACTTGAGAAGGTTCGGGGCTCAGTCATCATTCGAGAGGTAGAACCTATCGCATTCGGGGCCCTGTTTTTTGCCGCCGCTTCGCTGCGCCTGCCGGTCGTTTTGGCGAATCCGCGGTGGGGCGCAAAGGAGCAGGAGCAATTTGATCAGATCATGGGGCAGGGTGCGCCCGCAGCGGGTTCGATCCTTATTCCCACCGGTGGCACGACTGGCGGGGTGAAGCTCGCGATCCACGATTGGCAAAGCCTCTGCGCCTCCGCTCGGGCCGCACAGGTCCTGCTGGGGGGTGGGGCGGTGCATGCCTGCTGCGTCCTGCCGCTGCATCATGTCAGTGGGCTCATGCAGCTCCTTCGGGCTTTCGTGTCCGCAGGAAGTATTCGTTTTGACGAAAATGAAACCGCAGGGCGTTGCCTCTCGCTGGTGCCCACGCAACTGCAACGATTGCTGCAGACAAGCGAAGGTATCCGGAAGGTGAATACGGCGCGTGTTGTCTTTGTCGGTGGCGCTGCCATGCCTGAGTCCGTTAAGCAACAGGCGCAGAAGCTCCGACTGCCGGTCGTGCCCGTCTATGGCATGACGGAAACCGCTGCCATGATCGCCGCCATACCCAACGGGGATTTTCTTGCCGCTCCGGATCCCGGTGCCATCCTGCTGGGTGATGCGCAGGTGAGTATTGACCCCGACGGCTCCATCCGAGTCCGCAGCAGTTCCCTCTTCAAAGGCTACTACGGGGGCAAGCGTATCGAGCCCCACCAGGGTTTCCGCACCGGGGATGTCGGTTGGCTGGACGCGCAGGGCCGCCTGCACCTTCACGGCCGGATGGACCGCCTGATCAACACCGGAGGGGAGAAAGTCGACCCCGCCGAGGTGCTGGACGCGCTCCTCAAGCTCGAAGGTGTCGCCCAGGCCAGCGTCGTGGGTGAACCGGACGAGGAATGGGGCCAAGTCGTAGTGGCTTATGTTCAAGCCAGCCCCAATACCACCGCCCCGCCAAGTGAAGCGGACCTGCTGAGTGCACTCAAAAAACAACTCAGTCCGTATAAAATTCCAAAATGCATCCGATTCTATTGAAGGGGCAGGTTTTCAGTTTTTGGTCAGTTTTCCTTCAAAATCGATTATTTCCTTTATGTCTTATCTTCCACCCCAAGGACAGTGGTCGAGCATGGGTTCAAAGTCTGTGTCTTTACTTCACTCAGATGACGTTGACTGTCGGCAACTTCTTCGACGCCTTGAAGAGCAAGCGGCGATTAAATTTCGTAGCTGAGAATAGAAAAGAAGGGACTGGCAGATAATACTGGACATTCCTGCTTAATAGTGCCATTTACAAATTATGAGAACTCGGAGATTGAAGGTTTATGGTGTCGGCGTGAGTGCCGTTTACCACTGCATGACTCGCACGGTGAATGGTGAGCGTTTGTTTAAAGATCGGGA
>Ga0306912_1000740_pt1 | contig 17752 bp, 14 predicted proteins | sample AntRauFillE10628_FD_190443 | JGI IMG/M metagenome (GOLD analysis project Ga0306912, IMG submission 190443) | Saline lake microbial communities from Rauer Islands, Antarctica - Metagenome Filla E10 #628 (v2) (version 2) | ecosystem: Environmental > Aquatic > Non-marine Saline and Alkaline >... | reverse complement strand
CCCCCTTCCCCGAAGGGATGCCGTAGCGAAAAAAGGGGGAGGAAGGGGGATGGTCATCAGAATTTTAGAAAACCGATGAACACCCCTCTATATCTCCCCTTATTAGGGGAGACTTCTGCATTCGTTTTTATAATCGAACTCAGGTTTGTAGTATTAAATTTTTTACTTATCAGCTTTTGGTGCACAATTTATTATTGAACAAAAGGCCATTCCCGATCTTTCCGGGACAATACTTTTGGGTTGTTCGGCCACTTAATATTGAAAAAAGGGTCGTCCCATCGAATTCCCCGGCCGGAGCCCGGTTTAAAGTACTCCGACATCTTGTAGTCCACTTCCGTATGATCTGCCAGTGTTAAAAATCCATGGGCAAATCCCTTTGGCACGTACAGGCTCTTACGGTTTTTATCATTTAATTCAATCCCAAACCATTTGTGCAGTGTGGTAGAATCCTTTCTCAGATCCAAAATCACATCATAGATGGCACCCCGGATGCATCGGACAATTTTGGCCTCCTCATAGGGAGAGACCTGGTAGTGCATTCCCCTGAGAGTATACCGGGTTTTATTGTATGATAAATTTGCCTGAACAGACCGGAATGAAACCCCGGCTTCCCGTAATTCATTTTTGCAGAACGTCCGTGCAAAAAAACCGCGCTTATCCTCTTTCTTGTCAAGCTCAATCACCAGCGCATCATTCACAACTGTTTTTTCAAAAATCATAGAATCCCTTTATGCCCAATAGAGATCTTCATTGAGCTGTTTGCTTTCCAGCAGGTATTTCAACTGTTTCAGGCGGGTATAGTCGCGTCCATTAAATGTTTCTTCATCCATATCGATTTTCTTAAAAACCTCATGCAGTTCTTCAGCCCCTTTTTCTGCTGTATAATCACAAGAAAATCCGGGAAGCCGGGAGTTAATTTTATCAAATGATACGCGATAACTCCTGCTATCTCCGCCGCTGTCACCAAACGTAGTTTTACAGCCCGAAAAGGTTTTCCCAACAATTTCTGCTATCTCCCTCACCCTGAAATTCTGGCCGGTGTCACCCACGTTAAATATCTGATTGTGGATCACATCCCGGGGCGCTTCCAGGATACATTTAAACGCTTTACTTATATCCCCGATATGAACAAGAGGCCGCCACGGCATGCCGTCACTGATCATCTCAATCACGCCGGTGGTCCAGGCGAGACCTGAAAGATTGTTGAGCACAATATCAAACCGCATTCGAGGAGAGGCGCCATATGCAGTAGCATTCCGGAGAAACACTGGTGAAAATGAAGCATCTGCCAGTTCAGAAACGTCCTGCTCCACCCTAACTTTACACCTGGCGTAAGTTGTTTGGGGGTTCGTTTCAGACTCCTCTGTTTTATACCCGTCATCTCCCATTCCATACACGCTGCAGCTCGATGCATACACAAAACGTTTCACGCCGGCTTTTTTTGCTGCCTTCGCAAGGTGAACAGACCCCTCGTGGTTAATTTTCCACGTAATCTCCGGATTAAGTTTACCAAGAGGATCATTTGAAAGCTCAGCAAGATGTATAACTGCATCAAACCCCTGTAAATCCTCAAGACTTACGTCTCTCAGATCTTTATTGATATATGACGGATAGACCTTTACCCCGTTGTGAAAGAGCCAGCCCGACCTGTAAAAACCGGTATCCAGACCCGTTATATTAATACCATTTTTCAGAAGATAAGGCCCCATCGCGGAACCAATATATCCGTCTGTACCCGTCACCAATACGTTCATCTGCAAACTATTCTATTAATTTTTAACTCTCTAATATTATGATACTGCAATTTTAAATTGAACTGTAATTAATATTTGTTAATCGCAAATCCAATCAGTTCATCTGTTTAGTATACAAATCATTGACGTATAGATTTGTATTCGGATAGTATTAAAAGTCACAAGTTAAAGCTATAGACAAGTCGTTTACATTTAAAGCCGCCAAGTAATTTTATAGAGAGCTTTGAATTCAATAAGCGATCTTTTACCGAAAGTACAAATAACATATCCACCCGACCAACTACATCTGTCGGCTGATTGGTGAAGGCGGCAGCTTGCTTGTCAAAAACCGATGACAGCACGAACAAAGACCAAGACCATGGTTGCCCTTGTGGATCAATGGAAACCTCCGGAGTTACTCAACAACAGTTTTGCGCCGAGCATGACCTGAAGGTCAGTACCTTTGCTTATTGGGTTGCTAAACAGAAGCGGGCCGGCTCCGGTGAGTCAGCCGGTGGGTTTATAAAAATAGATGTGTCCGGGCCGGCAGGCCCGGATCCGGTGTGTATCACCTATCCTAATGGCGTGCGTATTGCTCTAAGCAGTGCCAATCTGCCACTAATTAATCAGCTCATCCGACTCGCGTCATGTTCTCCCTGAGCTCCTCCCACCACTACCATCCGTACCGCGGGGTCTGCGATATGCGCAAAAGTTTCAACGGGCTGTCCGGGCTGGGTTTTGTGACAGTTCTTGGAGTAGCTGAGATCAATGTATTCATCCACCAGTATGTGCTGGTGGCGATTGGTAAGTAGCCGTTTTTCTTTTCCACGTGAAAACTGAACGTATTGCTTAAGACTCACAACAATGTAAACACCTTCGGTCTTCCACCAGTACAGAGTTGGAAAATTGAGGCAAGCAACGGCTATCTTAGTTTATATTTATTTATTCAATGGAGTTTTTAAAATATAGAGTGCTCCTGATATTCTTTCCCTTAAATATCCAAAAGGATTTTTATTATGTTCAACTAAGTCTCGATAATATCTAATTACTGCAATGAATGGTTTTATTAATGAAAGGAAGCCATTAATCCTTGCATCAATGGCACCTGTCTGTATATTTCTTCTTTTATGGTATTTTTGAAAATTTTTAATTGTACTCTCATATGGATGATTAACAATATATTTAGGGACAAAGTAAACATCCATATTTTTATCCAAAGCGTCTTCAATAAAGAACCGTTCACCACCACCATTTAACCATGAACCTAAACCAAACCTTTCATCAAAAGTTAGATTGTGTTTTTTTATAGAATTTAGTAAAAAGGTAATTTCAATTGAACTTGGTTGATAATTTATTTCTTTTCCTAATCTTACAACTCCTTTAGGATAGTTTTTGTACTCAAGATCATTTTTACCTGTATTAATTTTGAAACAGGCAATATCTACTCTGTTATCTTTATAAAATTCAATGATATTGTCAATGTATTTGAAAGTATAACTTACATCATCATCGGCAATTATACAGATATCACCTGTAGCATTTTCTATAGCAATATTTCGTGATTTTGTAACTCCTCTACCTGCAATCTGTGAAATAACTACATCTTTTCTTACCAATTCCTGTGGAATAGGTGTTTTTTCAGTTCCCGTAAATTGGTGTGAAATGATATATTTCACATCATTTCTAAAGGGCAGAATAACATCTTTGACTCGATATATCCCCTGGTCTATGGTGGATATTAAAACATTTATAACCATAATTTACTTCCGGGTTAAAGTATAAACATTATCATGAAGGCCACTTAAATACATTGCTGAGATTATTTAAATTAAGCCTCAAGTGCCATCTCTCTGAATTGTGCATTTGAATCAATAAGTTCAGAGTATGTACCCTCTTCAATAATTTTACCTTCTTCCATCAGGTATAATTTATTGCAGTTCATGACTGTTGTGAGCCGGTGAGCGATAACAATAATCGTACGTTCTCCCTTTAACGCTTCTATAGCTTTCGTTATATCCTTCTCTGTTATATTATCCAGTGCCGACGTTGCCTCATCCATAACCAATACTTTTGGATCGTGGTAGAGGGCCCTGGCGATCCCCACCCGCTGCCTCTGCCCACCCGAAAGCCGGGTTCCGTTTTCGCCCAATATGGTATCAAGGCCAAGTGGAAGTGTTGCCAATAGACCGCTCAATTGAGCAAGCTCCAACGCGTGCAACACCTTTTCCTCATCAATCTCCTTCTCGGGCACCCCAAATGCGACATTATTTCGAAGTGTTTCATCTGCCAGGTAGATCGATTGTGGTATATAGCCAATAGTTCGCTGCCAGGCGGAAAGGTTATTGAATACGTTCTCCCCGTCAACTTCTATTACACCCTCCTCCGGCTCAAGAAGGCCCAGTAACATGTCTACTACCGTGGATTTACCGGCACCCGACGCCCCCACAAATGCCACGGCTTTCCCTTTCGGAATTGAAAATGAGAGACCGTTTAGCGCAAACTCTTCACAGCCGGGATATCTGTAATAGATTTTTTTGGCCTCAATACTGTTGCTTAGCTCTAATTGAATATCTTTTTTTCTGTCCTTAACCAGTTCCTCACCAGAATTTTCAAGTTCTTTTAAATCCTCGTAAATGGGATCAACCGACACGAGGTTATAGCGAAGATTGGTATACATAGTACTCAGATTCTGGATAGAGGGCATGAGCCGGACCGTTGCCATCGCAAAAAGTGTCAGAATTGGAATAATCGTACTCATTGGCCTGCCCTGCCATACCATCAGGGCGGCAATTGACATCATACCAAAGACGGCGGTTGTCTCTACCACGGGCTTGGGTATCTGCTGTATGAATTGTATGTATGTCTTCAGGCGACTACTTTTATAAGCTTCAGTACTATACTTTCTTATAAATTCTTCCTCTCTGTTTAATACACGGGCATCTTTGATTCCGCCCAACCCCTGGTTTATCGCCTTAATCATATTTCTTCGATGAATCTGCTCTTCTCTGCCATACTGTTTAACTTTCTTTTGAGTTAAAAACAGAAAAGAGCCGGCACCAAATCCTGCTAATGATATAATAAGGATTGTAATCAAGGGTTCAACGATGAACAGGAACAGAACAATTGAAAAGGTCATAATCACCTCTTTTGCAATTTTAAGTATGTTCGAAAACACAATTTTCACTACTATATCGATCTCCTGTGTAGTGTTTCGAAGAAGTTCTGCGGTATTTCTCTGAAGGTGAAAAACATAGGGAGCATGCATATATGAGCGCATCATCCTGTCGCTGATCTTATATCTTCTGTTAAAAATAAAACGAGCTTCAAAATAGTTAAATGTCGTTATATAACAGCTTTTAATTACAAATATCCCAACGAGTGCTGCAGATCCCCACATTAAAAGTTTCCGGGAAGAATCAATGCTTAGAGCTTCCAGTAATGGTTGAATAGGCCCGTATCCTAATACGCGCTCCGGAGATGCAACGATGGATACAAATGCCGGAATCATACCTATACCCGCCACCTCAAGGCCGGCCGCTACCATCATAAGCAAAAAGAGAATAGCGATTTTAAACGGATCACCTTTCGGAAGTATATATTTTATTTTCTTTAGTGTATCAATCAATTGACTACTGTATGGGTTAACAAATTATTATTATCGAATTTAGTGTCGTGTCCCTGATATATATATGGCCGGATAGTCATTGGATGAGTTTTTATTGAAAAATCGAGTGACTCTTGAGCAAAAAGTCATTCATTGACGACTCAGCCGATGACTCACAACTTATTATTTACCTTTGACATGTTATCAAAAGAGATTTATCGGCCCAATATGTTAAATGATAAGAAACTAAATTTTAAGAGATGCATTAGATAATTGTTAAATGTCGATTGCGACCGGGTATAAAGTGTTACACATATAACTATAAAAGTAATCTGATACTGAGACTCTGACGAATTAATTAATCAGAATGAATCAATTATGACTGAATTATATAAATAACCCAATAGGCTCACCAAAGTTTCTTTTTTTATAAAAAACATTCCCGTTCTATAGTCACTATTTGTGAGTTAATTTTTTCTACGTATAGAGGGTTTTGGGCATGTGTTCTACTCCCTGCCCCCAACAGCTTTTGACTTGGAGGCCGTTCACTTGCCCCCACGAAGAAAGCACCAGGGAAGACAAAAAGGGATATGGACTGATTGCTTATTATTTAGAATTTTTCATTTAAACGTCTGAAATTATAAACTTACTGAGCTTAAACTTCCCGTAGAAGATGCACTCTTAATTTGAATTTCCCCAGATAAATCAACATAAGAACCTTAAAAAAAGACTGGTATTGATGTTTGTCCTGATAAACTCCGCGGAACGATCTACGTGTGATTCGGCTGCTAAATGCATAATCGCGTCAGGCTGGAATTCTTTGAAAATTCTATTGATTGCTTCTGCGTCACAAATATCTACCTGCTCAAATTGGTATCGATCTGAGGTACTAATACTCTCCAGTGATTCAAGATGCCCTGCATAGGTAAGTTTATCTAAATTGATGATTTTATAATCCGTATTACTGATTACGTACCTAATCAGTGCTGACCCTATGAATCCCGCACCTCCGGTAACTACTATTTTTTTGGATTTTTATCCATAACGAACTTTTTACTTAATTAAACTTGACCAGTGAAATACAATTTGAGCCTATTTTTCAAATACATCTTTCCGTAATGTGTTTTAAACTTTACTTTTCTTATATAATCTTTTGTTTTATGCACCCTTCAAAGTAGATTGACTTTAAAGGCCTTCTGTGCCTCGTTGAAGTAACTGCATCATTATTATGCTGCTCAAATCGTGATCTCAAATTTTCAGTATAGCCAGCATACTTATTCCCATCCTTCAAACATTCCAATATGTACGCGTAAAAAAAATTCCGTGGGAAAATTTGTGATCACTTCACAGGATAAATTCCCCACCGCCTGTAAAAACTATTTTTTTTCATTGATTTTTCTTAAAGATTATACTGCTCTGGTAAATGAATTTCTGTAATCGTGAAACTTTTCATGATGTGTAACAGTCTCCCACCAATCCTCTATTGATATCCTGTTCAGATGCTTCAACAGTGACTCAAGATTGTAATGCAACACTCCACGTTCAAGAAAGAAGTTATAATAGGGTTTTATGATATCGGTATACTCATCACTATTTAAAATCCCGGCGGTGGCGTATTTCATGAAAATATACTCCATTCGAAATCTCTTATTTTATAAAAAAATATTTCAAATTATTACACATTTGGTCAGTTTACGAGTGCCATTTTCCGAAACTCACTATTTTTATCGACAAGCTCCTTATAGGTTCCTTCATCTTTAATCCTTCCATCATTCATCAACTAAACCACCCTGCACTGAAAGTACAGGGGTTTAGTGACGGACTAAAGTCCTATTCCATCATTAAATCCGAGTCGTTATCATCCTTCTTGCTTCTGTTGTGCTCCGGGTAGGTCTGTGCATACAAACCTGAATCACCCGTTCGAAACAATGCTTTTGAAAATCTCTACCCAGTACGTGAAACCGATATTTCCTAACCCATACAAGGTGCCAGGTTAAACGTGTCATCGTGTGGCTTTCTTTCCCAATGCCCCAAAAAGATACCAGAGGTTAGATTTTTCGTAACACTAAAGTTCTGCACTGAAAGTGCAGGGTTTTAACCCTCCTCTGGGACCAATAAAAAATGCCGACCAGAGCAACAGAGCCCCAAATAAGAAGATCCTGCGCATCCGAAATATTTAAAGTACTCAATAACCCCTGAATAGGCGCGTAACCCAACACTTGTTCGGGTGCGGCCACAATGGATACAAAAGCGGGGATCATACCAATGCCAACCACCTCCAGACCTGCCGCAATCATCATTAAAACAAACAGAATGGCAACTTTAAACGGATCTCCCTTGGGAAGCAGAAAAAATATTTTCCTTATAATTTCACGCAAAACATTGAGCTTTTTATTTGGTTACTATTAGTCTTAACAGGAGCAGTAAACATCATAAATTATGACCTTCAAGCCGGAATGTTCAATTTGAAATTTTTAACTATGACGAGAGTTTTTTTTGAAGATGGGTCTATTCTGATTTGTGTGGGTAAATTCCCGTATATAATTAAGCCCCGAATGATTACGTAAATAATTTAATGATTTCCCTGGCACTTTCCCCCACAGGGACAAATGAAACGCCACCCCGCTGAATCAGGACTAAAAGAAGCAAGTGCACATACTATTGATCTTTTTGTGAATTACCTGATTTGGTGCTACCCACACAAATCCGCAAAGAACCATATTAAAATTTATACGACGCAAACATCATATCAACCGTCTCTTTCTCTTTTATAACCTCAACCTCCTTTTCCGGGTTTTGTCCATCCGTCATCAATACAGGCGGGGCTCCCCTTATAAATGGAGGCTTCATTACAATATTGTATGCCCCCACATGATCAAACACAAGAAAATCGCCTTGCCTTATCTCTCCGGAAAATGAACTGCATATGATGTCTGCCTTCATGCAGGTATAGCCCCCGATAACCCCACCTTTCAAAGAATTTTTATGGGGCAACATCTTCACAACTCTAAATGGCATCTCCACATGTGAGTTCGTTGGCCGGATATTATGAAGGCTGCCGGTTACCGTAATCACAGGTTTTGACCCGATGGTTTTAATTGAGGCAACCCGGCAAACAAATTTCATGGTATCTGCTAAAACGGAAATACCCGGTTCAAGTATCAATTGGGGTTTCTGACCCGGAAATTCATGGCTCATTAAACCCGCAATTACACGACCGTATTCAACAAATGATGGAGTTTCGAAAGAATACTGATGGCTAAGGCTTTTAGGTAACGGGCCGAAAAATCCACCCCCAACATTTAGATACTCCAAATGATGGCCGCTGAATATATTTCTTGCAAGGTCGATTAATTTTTTTGCCCTGATTTTAAATGAATCCAAACTCCGGTGCCGGGTTGAGAAGTGGCAGTGCAAACCAATAGGTATGCAGCCGTCAATCGAAAACAGTTCATCGCATACAGACTTAACCTCTCCACTTTTTGCATCAAACCCAAACCTTGACCTTTCAGCTTCTCCAATATCAAAATTGCACCTTACTGCACATCGAATTTTTTTTCCGGGATTTCGGTGCAGGTATTGCTTTAGAACCTCTATCTCCTCACCAGAATCAAACTGGACAAGTGCTCCATCATCAAACGCCCTCACCAATTCACCTTCCTCTTTTACAGGCCCGTTGAAAATGATTTCGCTGCCTTTGTATCCTATTTTTTTTACAAGCTCATATTCTAACCCTGATACAACTTCCGCCAATAATCCCTGTCGGCGAGCCAGTTTGCAAACAGCCGGGATATAGTTCGTCTTTACTGAGTAGGCTAAGTTGACGTTATTATAATACTGCTCAAATGCTGATTTAAAGCTATCAAGATTTTGTTTCAAAACATGTCTGTCAAACAGATAAAATGAATCACCGTACAATGACTGTAATAGCTTAAGCTGGGCAGTTGTTAACTCTTTCTGCATGGTATATATGAATAATTTCCGGCCTCATAGTTGATGGGCGTGAACTGTGTTGAATATAATAGAAGCTATTCTTTGCTGGTCTGATTCCTGAAGCTCATGATATAGAGGCAGACAAAGAATTCGGGATGCAAGATCATTGCATACAGGTGTATGTTGGCGGGCAACATAGTCCAGCTTGGTTAGACTGGGGTAGAAGTACCTCCGCGTATGGATATCTTTTATTTGCAGCTCCCTCTCAATTTCAAGAACGTCCGTTTCGTGCTCAAATATTAACGGATAGTAAGAAAAGTTAATTTTAGCTTCCGGAAGAACAGTGGGTCTTCGGGCATTAAGGCCATCTAACAACTCATTATAGTAAAGAAATTGTTTTTTTCGTGAGGCCAGGACGTTGTCTGCATAAACCAGGTTACATAATCCCATGGCGGCGTGCAGCTCAGAGTTTTTGCCGTTGATCCCCACGCCACTATAGTTCTCCGGACCGTCGTGTCCGAAATTTCTCATAAAGTCAATCTTTTGGTTAAGTTCCGGTTCCCGTGTAATTACAGCTCCGCCCTCCACCGTTTGAAACACCTTGGTAGCGTGAAAACTGGCTGCACTTACATCACCATATCGATATATAGACCTGCCATTGTATAAAGTACCAAAACAGTGCGCTGCATCATAAATAACCTTCAAATCATGCTTCGATGCGACCTGTCTTATGGCCTCTATATCACATGGATTACCGAAGATATGGGACGCAAGAATTGCGGATGTTTTGGGCGTAATTAAATCCTCAATTAAGGCAGCGTTCAAATTTAGCGAACCGGCATCAATATCCACAAATACAGGCTTACACCCTTCCCACACGATACTGCTGGTCGTGGCTATATATGAAAAGGGAGTTGTGAGAATCTCGCCCGACAACTCTAATGCCCGTATGGCAAACTGTAGGGCAATCGTGCCGCTGTTTACAAACAGAAGGTGATCAACGTCAAGGTATTGCTTAAGTTTTTGTTCAAGCTCCTGTACCAGTGGACCATTATTAGACAGCCACTCCCGCTCCCAGATACCTTTCAGATAGGCGTGGTATTCCTCTGCCGGAGGCATAAACGGTTTGGTTATAGGGATCTTTTTATTCTTATCCACTGTTAAAAAAGCTTTTTTATATCCAAACCAATTGAGGTTTCGATAATGTTCGTATGCAGTACTCTAATTCTGATCGACAAGTACCGATTGGTACTTAAACAGAATTTTTAATTTAATTAAAAAAACTACATTTCTTTATCAATACTTTGAAGTACTCCCCGATGGGATATTTTTTCAGAAATATTACTTTATCATGAACCTGAGTTCAATTAATAAATCAAGTTTTATAAAGTCCCCCTAATAAAAGGGGGGAATCGCTAACGCTCGGAGCCCCTTATTAGGGGAGACTTCTGCATTCGTTTATTATAATCGAACTCAGGGTATTACTGTCGCATAAACAATAGTAATAACCATTAATGATATGACAATACAATCAAATATATCATCTTACCTTTAATAAATATAATACGTTTTAGTTAAACGCTCGTCAGAGATCTGACACGCTACACCACACGATCACACCTTTCAAAAGTCCCCCAAAAATCGTGCACCATTCCCTCAGCCATACGGCAGCCGTAAACCTAATCCTTAGTCGACAATCGAACCCTGGTAACGCACTTTTTCAAACATGATTTTTTGAAATTGTGACTTCGGGTATCTCTCCTTTAAATCACAAAGTGCCTGTATATTTGACTCTATTTCTAAGGGAGATAACCTGATTTCACCTTTATCTAAGTCCGTCATCAACGATTCTACACTATGGACCTTAATCCCCTCATGATTCAGCCAGGTATAAATGATATTTTTGCGGTTGAGGTACACTTTCACTCCACTTTCTATCGCCATAAATATATTATCCATCCCTATCTGACGGTAGCTGTTTATCACCAGTGCATATGCCCGTTCAATAATGTTTCTATAGTCAGAGAGTGGTAAAAAATCTTCAAGCAAGGTATAGTTTTCCTTATCTGATAATATAGATCGTATACCCAATGCGTAATCACCCGAAGGACCGTAACTAAAAGGTACTATGATCTTGTATTCAGAGGTCTTAGGCCTCTTGTCCATTTTCTTTATGATGTCCGGGTGGTTGTTATAGATACTTCTGTTGTTGCCCAGTATGAGGACAGGTTCCTTCTTATTCCAGAGATTACTCGGATGTCTATGCTTGATGTTGTCCCATATTGAAATCTCTACACATTCCGGTAAATCCGGCCAAGACTGCAGGAGTTCATTGTATTCCATCCGGCTGAGGCAAAGGAAAAAGTCTGTCCTAGAAACGGCTTTTTCAAAGGATGAATCCGTAATGAGGTTTATAGGTTTTAAACGAGATAATATATTTCTTGGTGATAAACCATGAAATATATCAGGCTTTTTTTGTTCGTCTAACTGGGCTTTACTTTCGGGACTGACAAGCTCCTCTTTAATCTTCGAATATAGTTCATATCCAAAAAATCGCCAGGCAATTTTAACATCTTTGGATATCGAATTCGCTATTACTGATTTTATTTTGTCCAGATCATATAAAATGACAAAATCAGACCTGTTACAGATATCAATAATTCTCTTAAGACCAAAGTAGTTGCGCTTAATATAGCTTATGTCATCAGCGTAAGGCCCTGAATAATGTTGCTTTTTTCCTATAGCAATAATTTTATTTTCAAAATAACGCCCCTCGAACAGCTCGGTCTCCCCGATGAATTTCAGGTCAGTATGGATATGTATTGATTTAATTTTTTTCAACTTATTTACTCATTGCCTTACTTAACAACTACCGATACAAATTTATCAATCTGATCCATACATTTACTCATCTCTTCCCGGTTATCAAACATGAGATTTATGACACCAACTGCATCTTTCATATTTTTATAACTGCGTACCTTGTCCCCGTTATTAGCTTTTATAGTAAGGTTCGTTATATATTTTTCTACCGCGGGATCGATGGTCAATTCTGAAAAGTACCCGGTCAATTTAGAATGTAGTATATAATACGCGACACAGTCTGTTTTTAGTTTTTCTATATTTACCTTTTGCCCATCAAGATATTTCATTGTTTCAAGTGGTAAATCTACCCCTGCACCCAGTTTAGTAAGGTCTGAACCCGAGTGAACCCCGGCTCTCGGGGCTAATTCAATGATATATATATTGTGATTTATATCTATACGCGCCTCTATATTAATCGGACCGAACTGTAAACCGGATCGATTGACACATTTCCCGATCTCCGATATTAGTTTTTGGAGTAAATTAGCCGGTATTCTACTTGGCCAGCTCGTCGCAACGGGTATCACATCACTTATATGTGAAAAGTGATGATCGCCCAGATGAGTGAATACCAGGTTGCCGTTTAAAACAAATCCATCACCATGTATTTGAGTGCCGGCTTTTTCAATTACTTCCTCGATAATGACTTTTTTATTTCCGGAGTATGAGAGTGCATCAAGTACCGCTGCATTTAAGCTTGACATTTTGTTCACCCTGGCCACACCTCGCCCCCCGGAAGAATCAACCGGTTTTACAATAAGCGGCAAGGTCAGTGACACATTAAAACCAGAGTGAATCTCCTTTTCAGTCAGAATTTGATATCCCGGTGTTGAAAAACGATGTTGCGTTAAAAATTCCCTGAATAAATCCTTACGCGTTAACATTTTTACTGTTAGAAAAGAATTACCGGGTAGGCCCATAACTTCGGCTGCATAAGCTGCCGCAGGTGCGGCCACATCAGAGGCCCATGAGGTCACCGCGTTAACACCCCTTTCCATGGCCATATTTTTTACAGCTTCTTTATCAGTTGTACTGACATTCTGGTATTCATTCGCAAATTCAATCCCCGGTTCCGTTGGATCATAAGTGCATACGATAACATAAAATCCCATCTCTCTTGCTTTTTTGATAAGCGGAATTTGTGCGTTTGCTGCACCCAGAATAAGAATCCTTTTTTCTTTCATACATACGATCTATCCGGTTATACTAATTGGATCTGAACTCAGAAACCATAAAGTGCTAATAAATCTGCAGCCAAAACTCGTGTTCATAGAAGCGGAGAAATATATGCTGTTTTTTCGGGTATTTCATTGTCATAACGTATTAAAATTCTGAAGTGCTACAGTGATTCAACCTGAACGGTAGGGATTCCTGCCATGAATACAAAACCATACAAAGAGCCGGACCTGATACAATGACGGATTCTTCACCGCTTCAAAAAGCCAGGAACAATATAGAATGACAGAGGTGTCGGTAGTCTATCCTGTGGGCACCATACTATATTTTGTACTGCCCGTCTATTCAGAATGATGAGACACCGAAACCTGACCATATACACAAATCTATTCAAGTCTCGGGTACATGGCTCATTCAAGGGTATACTCGCTAAGCATTTCATGAACCTGTGGGATTGTGTTGAACATCAGTACGTCTATGATGGAAAGGCCCGACAGAAAAGGCCCACTAAACTGTTCATATGTGGGGATAATTGGTTTTAAAAATTTCAAATCAATTCCTTCATCCGAAAAGTCCTGCCTGCTGTAGATCTCCCTTCCACCAATCGCATTGGTATAAGTTGAAGCATCTTCTTTTTTACATATATCAAGAATACGAGCGGTTCCATGCAGATGTTGATTATGGTAGGATGCAGAACTTTTTTTTAGGGGTGTAGCTATTCCAAGATAATCCATCGTGACCCTGATACTTGTGATTGCCACTTCTGAAATGGTCATTGAGTTTGCGTAAATCACATCCCGGATGAGTGGGTACACTTCTTTAAAATGCGGGGCATTTTTATATGCATGTTTAATTTTCCGAACTAACTTTTCACGGTTTTTATCATCCAGAGAGTGGTTTATCTCTTGAATGAGCTTGTTTTGGCTTGCTTTACTGCACGGAATGGTAAGGTACTTTGCTGTATTGTTGATTAGAATCCGGTTGCGGTTGATCCACCCTCCTGTGATGTAATTTACATCATCATAAAAGATAAATCGATCTGCAGCCCAGATCAATTGGAAATATCCCAGGTACGGGAAAAAATAGGGCTGCATGATGGATAATCTGTTCCGAGGCAATTGATTCAGTATTATTTTTAAGTTGATTTTTATTTTTAAAGGTAATGGAAATTCTCTTTATCGTAATTTTCAATGATTTCCTGAATACACTTTTTTTTCATTTTACCACCTGATACTCTCTATCAAAAAATCGTTAAGAAGGCTTTACCCATCGGGATACCTTCTTTAAATTAGGTTACTTAATCATATTGGTGTAATCAGTAATTATGATTGTCGTTTTAAAAAAGTATTTAAAATTTTTTTTTACGTAAAGAGGGCTTTGGGCATGTGTTCTACTCCCTGCCCCCAACAGCTTTCGACTTGGAGGCCGTTCACTTGCCCCCACGAAGAAAGCACCAGGGAAGACAAAAAGGGATATGGACTGATTGCTTATTATTTAGAATTTTTCATTTAAACGTCTGAAATTATAAACTTAATGAGCTTAAACTTCCCGTAGAAGATGCACTCTTAATTTGAATTTCCCCAGATAAATCAACATAAGAACCTTAAAAAAAGACTGGTATTGAGTTACCCAATAATGCATTTAATTAAGAAATAGAAAAGGTCATGTGAGTCTTTTGTTAAGTTTTGAAGTCAATGCTCTGTACAGGTTGCCTACAAGAAACCTGCCCCGTCCTAAACCGTTCTCTTTTACGGGATGATAGATCATATTCGGCCGCAGTCCCGGTTTTGCCATAGCTGGAATGTATCTCATAGTCCCGCTTGTAATTTTTCCATGCATATCAGTTCTGCTGGTATAAAACCTATTTTTCTGTTCAGTAAATGATCCATCACCACCGAAATCAAGTATTTCAAACCCACTTGCGTGATATAACAGACTTGGAATAACTACTTCGTAATGACCAACCCACCCTTTTTTTAGTTCAATATCGAGAAACTTTAACGCCCGTTCTGATATCCTGTAAATTGGATTAAATGAGCGAACCCGATTTTCGAGCGCAATTTCTTTGTCCGGGTTTTCTAATTTCCACCAGAAAAAATTTGGTTCTTCTGAATAATAGCGAATGTAAGAGCTAATGAAATCTGCATCTGATTGAGAAAAATAATCAAACAGCTCGAACCATTTACCGCTGTATCTTACATCATATTCAATTAACCAATAGTAATCTGATTTTTCTTGTTGAGTTCTGTAATAGGATAACAGTGGAAAATGTGTGTGCCCCGGTACTACGGTGTCTCCAAACATAGGATATCCAAGGTTCTTCAAAGAGTTTAATGAGAAAATAAATTCATCAATATCTTTAAAACCGGTACTGTAATCCTGAGAGAGAATAGTTAGAGCCCTATTCTTCCCGACCTCTTCCTTCAACTTCTCTACACCGGAAGAAATAGTCTTATTCATTTTGTGTGTTAACAAAAGCACTTCCTCTTTCATGAATATTCAATCATCTTTTAATTCCACTGTTCTTGCCAAAATTCATTGATAAAAATCAATACTCAAAGGTATTTGAAACAAAGCTTTCAAGGCAACACTTTTTATAAAGCCAAGTTCGATTTATAAAGCCAAGTTCGATAAAATTATCATAATTAGAAAAGTCACCTTTCTCATAAGGGAATCCGTTGAGCAAAAAGACCCGAAAATCCCGCCGCAAGAAATCACCCGCCCAGCGTTTCCCCCATATAGGAGTGCGTCTTCTGCCGATACAGGGAGATGCCAGAAAAGGGCCCAAAGGTCCTGACAGTGCGTTCGCGCTTTTCGGGCTCCTGTAAGCGTCCGTTGCGGCATGATATGATACCACCTTCCCAACTCAGATATTAATCCGAAAAATAATCAAGTAGAACTGAGATTTGTAATTAATCATACACAGAGTTGTTTTTCCAAAAAACGAATAAAACCCTTTTCATTAAAAGCTACAAGAACACACGTTAACAGGATGAAACTACAAACTTTAAATTAGGGCTGGGTAAGCCCTAAATAGTGTTGCCCATTTTTCGGGCAAAATTAGTGGCTCCACATAACAGATGTGTGGTGGGGTAGAGACGTGGTGCAAACTAGTGTCGTCTCAATCGTAATCTTTCGGTTGAAAGATTAACAATAATGATTTGAGGCTGTCCAAAAATGACGCTGGATAGGAAAATTCATTACCAATACTGTCATGCCACGCCCAGGCGTGGCATCTCCTGACGAGGGATGGGAGATCCCGTATCTCCCGGGGATCCTGTTGGGGATGTGCGGGATGACGCTCTTTCCGACAGCCCCCAATTTCCATTAATCAACCGATAAGTTAAACTTGGCATAACACTAACGCTTTTCTTGCAGAAGTTTGTGAATCGTATAAAGTGCGGTAAGGACGTGGTAGTTTATACGTGTTGTATTTCTATTTTTTATTTTCAAAATGGCGGGGCGTAAATCTTTTGGCCAAAGGTGGATTGGGCCAATTAGTCGCCCGATCCTGGAAGCCCGTGTTGCATACATTTGCGTTAATCCTTCACCAACATGGTTTTTTTTGCCGAATATAGCAGAGATCAGCAGATCTGCAAATCTGTTGGTTCGGACCGGACGCAGCCGGTTCGTAAAACCAACCGGAAATCGGCGGCGGACGGGGTTGTGGTTTACGGCATAGGGTATGCTTCGGATTTGAGGGAGCATACAATTGGACCTCACCATTTTTTTGTAGAAATTCTGATCGGCTCTCCTTTCAAGATCTGTGGTTAACCAGAAATCGATCATGCTTCGATCCCAATACGGCATTCTCCACTGGAAACCAAAATATTCATACACCCGAACGCTGTTAGCAGTAAACTTACAGTGCCGATTCTCCCACAAAAAATATTCCATATAAGAACGGAGGGGGATTTTTTCATCCAAAATCTGTCGGATCACCTGCTGGCGCATACGACTTGTCTGGGTTCCATTCAGAGCAAATTTTACGTTTTTTCGGAGTACCGAATCGGCCACCTCCTCTGCGGAATGAAAATACATATCGTCTTTCGATACAAAATCTGACAGAAATCCGAGGTTGTGGCCGGGAACGAAAATAGTTTGTTTGTTAACAAGCCCCCTTTCTTTCAGTTCGTGAACGGCCAGAAAATCCTGAAAGTGGGGAATGGAGTCACCGTTAAATGCAAAATGTATGTAGCTGTCAAACAGGCCGTTCCGGTGCAGGGCATCCCATTTCTCTTCAGTATACTTCACAAATTCGTAGGAATACCCGGCTTGAACGGCCACTTTTTCACTGATGACCGACTGTGAGTTACCGGGGACACCGTAGGAATAACAACATACATTTTCCACGTTCAGACGCTTCAGGTAGTTCACAATCAACCGGGAGTCGATCCCCCCCCCCCACTTAGCTGAATTGCCCATTGGGTATCCTTCGGAG
>Ga0306912_1000739_pt1 | contig 17755 bp, 12 predicted proteins | sample AntRauFillE10628_FD_190443 | JGI IMG/M metagenome (GOLD analysis project Ga0306912, IMG submission 190443) | Saline lake microbial communities from Rauer Islands, Antarctica - Metagenome Filla E10 #628 (v2) (version 2) | ecosystem: Environmental > Aquatic > Non-marine Saline and Alkaline >... | reverse complement strand
CGGGTCTTTATTTCAGGTTTTTTAAGAAATTATGAGCTATCGATAGAAATACCATTTCTGAAAGACCTGCCAGAGTTCCCGCGTGTTTCTTTCGGGATCCTGGCAGAGTCTGATGTTCGATTCATTTGCTGTTACCTCTATTTTGAATACGAGAAACCAACTCTACCAGGAGCGCTAAAATAAGCGCACTCTGGCAGGTTGGTTCTTTTTCGACATTTGTTCAGTTCACCGGCGGTTTTTAACGTGCTTTTTTAGAATGCCCGGATTTTCCCTTTTCACCTCTTTACTCCCTTTTTTACTCCACAGAATTTTACTCGCCCGCTTGTAGCTCTCTTTAATGTCCGATATAATCGGTTTCGGGTACTGTTTGCCGATTTCACAATTATACATTTGCTGCTCCATATTGCTCATTTTCCACGGTTCGTGAATCAGATCTCCCAGGATCTCACGCAGCTCAGGGACCCACTCCCGTATAAAACCGCCGTCCGGGTCATGATCGTGCCCCTGTTTTACAGGATTGTAAATCCGAATAGTGTTCACTCCTATTGTACCCGCCTGCATCTGAAACTGTGAGTAGTGGATTCCCGGCTCAAAATCGAGAAACTGTTTGGCGAGATGCAGCGAACCTTTCGGCCAATGCAGCCACAGATGATGCGTCAGGAATGAAACAAGCATGGCGCGCATCCTGAAGTTCAGGTAGCCGGTGGCAATAACGCTTCTCATGCAGGCGTCCACCATCGGGAATCCTGTCCGTCCCTCTTTCCAAGCTTCGAAAGACTCCGCATCCCACTCTGTTCGGATATCATCGTAGCCGCGGTTTAGGTTTTCATATTCAATTCGCGGCTCCGACTCAAACTTCTGTATAAAGTGGCAGTGCCAGCTCAGCCGCGACCGGAAACTCCGAAGTCCCCGTTTTGATGGTGCATCGTCGTAATGATCATCAACATACTGCACCGCCTGTTTGATGCTGAGATTTCCCCACGTAAAATGGGGCGAAAGACGGCTGCATCCTGTTCTTGCTGGTCCCGGAGCTGATATGGAGGCGTTGTAATCAGCACACCGCTCATGAACAAAACTCTTGAGCAGACGCCACGCTTTTTCCTCTCCCCCGGACTGAAACTGATCGTCTTTCTCCTTAAAACTCTCCGGCAGATTTGTGTTGATATGGTTCAAAAACCCGGGTGAGATCTCTGCCTGTGTGAGCTTGTCGAGGTCCGGATCATTTTGTGAAGCGGCCATCTTCTCACGCCAGGTATCCCGCCATCCATCGCGATGCATCAAACCGCGCTGTACAGCGTTTGTGGGTGATTCAAGCCATTTGATACCGCGAGATGAAAACCACTCCTGCATCTTCAAATCCCGCTGATAGGTGAGATCGATACCCGTTTCCTCATGACTAAAAACGGATTGAATGTCGTAGTCCGTCGCAGCTTTGCGGAAAAAATCATCCGCTTCTTCAACGGCAACCAGTAACTCCATGTGATGCGATTCCAGCTCCTGCCGGATCTCTTCAAGCGATTCCCACACAAAGCGCCAGTGTCGATCACCATAGTGTGGATCCGCAATCAGGGACGGTTCATAAAAATACACGAGCAGGCATGGATGTGAGGATTCCGCCGCTCGCTTCAGTGGCTGGTGATCTCTCAGCCGGAGATCCCGTTTAAACCAGACGATATTGATCGGTTCTTTTTGCATGGTTACCAAACAACAGAGATCAGCCTGCTTTTCATTTCAATTAAAACGAGCAAACGCGGTTATTCCGGCATAGATTTTACCGACGCAGACCCCTATCTTTCAGCCCGGTAAATATTTACTCACACCTGACCCTGTAGTTCAACCGGATAGAACAAAAGCCTCCTAAGCCTTAGATCCCAGTTCAAGTCTGGGCGGGGTCACTTTAAAAAAGACATATATAATCAAATTATTATAGTTTTATATTTCAATATTCTAAGTTTCGTAAAACTATAGTAAAACAAACTCCTCTTTTACTCTCTTTTTTTGCCCTGAACAGTGATATTAAATTCAAATAGTTTTCAAGATAATGCTACCGCTCCGGCGCTCTCAAACACTCATTCCAGAAAATTTGAAGGGTACAACCAAGCAAACTTCAGCTATATTGATGCCGAAGAAAAGAAGGTTATTTCGGATGTAAGAGAATATTCCACGCCCTACCTCGGGTCTGCCATAAAAGATGCCAAGGAGGCGATGGATGCGCTTGAAAATCGGGTGAAAGTTGCGCTGCAGGGCGAAAAGGAAGCGACCAAACAACGGGTTCAGGAACGCCTGGATGATCTGGAAAACAGATCGGAGTTTGGTGAACTATCCCCTGATAAGCAACGGCAGGTAACGGCACCACTCGAAAACAAATTGCAGCAGATTGCGTCCGAGCGCTTTATCGGCAATCTGAAAAGTATCCGGACGGAACTGGGGGATCTCTACACCAGGCAGCTGAACCAGATGATCGAGCTGTCTACTCCGGAAGAAGAGACCGAGCCCAAACGAAAGTTTATCAAGCAGACAAATATTCATTCATCCTATTCCAAGAAAGAGCTGGAAACGGAAGAGGATGTGGATGAGTACCTGAAATCTCTTCGGGAAGCGATGGTGAAGCATATACAGAAGAATCACAGTATTATATTGGATTGAGTGGTTGAATACCTATATTTCGGCAATAAACATAATTTATTGCCGAAATATAGTTCAAAAATAGGGTCGTATCGAAAATGAAAGCCTACATATCAACGAATTAAAACCTTTTTTTTCCGAAAAAGAGACGTTTTCCACCAAGAACCTGGAAGCCTTTTTTAAAAAGGTAGATCCTGATATTTCCAAAACAACCCTTCATTGGCGAATCAGACAGCTTGTAGAAAAGGGGGTTATTAAACGAGTGGGGCACGGTGTATATAGTACAGGTGAATCAAAAAAATATGTACCTCATCTCAATCAGGCTCACAAAGAGTTGTTTCGTGAGTTAAAAGATGATTTTCCTTACTCTGATTTATGTATTTGGGACACTTCGATTCTAAACAGATTTATGCTGCATCAGCCATTTAGATTTATGACTATTGTTGAAGCGGATACGGACACTGTTGAATCAGTTTTTTATAAACTCCAGGAAAAGGATTCGACGGTATTTCTTGGAACAGACCATGAAATGATCGACCGATATGGCTTCTCTGAAAAACGTATAATGATTGTGAAATTACTTGTCTCTGAAGCCCCGACACAAGAAGCAGACGAAGTCATATCCGTTACTCTTGAAAAAGTATTGGTAGACCTATTCTGTGATGAGATGATTTTTTCCACCTACCAAGGCAATGAACGATCGATCATTTTTAAGAATGCTTTTAACGACTACACACTGAATCAAAATAAAATACTGAGATACGCACAACGGCGGGGTAAGAGGGAAGAAATGAAAGAGTACCTGGATTATCTCGGGATATTAAAAATTGAAACAGGCAGTTAACTATGATCAATCAAGATCAACTTACGGAAGCCTGGGTGCAGGATATTTCGGGGAAATATAACGCCGATCCCATTCTTGTTGAAAAGGTGATCCCAGCAGCTACGCAGCTATTTACTCCTCGTTGGATCGTAGAATACATGGTGCAGAATACGGTAGGAAAACTTTGGGTACTGAACCATCCGAACTCCAAGCTGAAGGAACACATGCCGTACTACATTGAAAGTGAGGTGACAGTTGACGATTTATTGAATATTGATAAACCTGAAGAACTTACGCTGTTGGACCAGTAGGTATATTATAATTTAGATGACCAACCGAGAATTTAGCTCTCGTCTTTAACCAGAATCTCCCTGTGGAAGAAATAGAAACTCCTCGAATTGCGCGTCCTAAGACAACTTAGCAGAAACCTCAGACAAACTTCAGTAAACCACCTCATTTAACTCTTTTTTCCTCTCCTTCCATGACGGCATTTTATCATCCAATAAAGCCCGAAACCGATCAGAATGGTGCCGTTCTTTGAAGTGTAACATCTCATGCAGAACTACATACTCGAGACAATGAACAGGCTTTTTTGCCAGCTCCAAATTCAGCCATATTCGCCGGTCTTCAATATTACACGATCCCCATTTGGTCTTCATTTGCCTAACACCCCAATCTTTAACCTTCACGTCCAATTGTTTTTCCCACTTCTCGATAAGTGCTGGAATTTTGTCTTTTAACCGATCTCTGTACCACTCTTTAATAACTTCTTCCCGTTTTGCTTTATCTGCACCGGGCCGGATTTGTAAATCCAGGTATTGTTTATTTCGAATGTGTACAGACGGGGCTTCGTCTTTTTCAATAATGTTTAACAGATACCTGTTTCCTTCAACCCAATGACTTTCACCTTGTACATACTCTCGATCAGGTTCCCGGATTTGGGATTTCATATTTCGGATGTGCTTTTTAATCCAGCCCAATTTGTTGATCACAAAGAGCCGCAGAGATTCCGTTTTCATCGACTTTGGTGAGGAAAGACGCACTCTTCCGGTAGGAGGATATACAGCCAGGTGAATATTCTTGATATCCTTTTTGACTACATCAACCTGAATGCCTGATACCGTCATTCCAAACTGATTAGTACTCATTCTGGTTTTTCAGAACCTCCATAACTAAACTGATATTTAAATTCTCAGGAAGCTGTTTCTTTATTTCAAACGCTACCTGACGTTCTTTGATACTGTTTTCTCTCCATCCATCCTTTGCTGTGTATTTGACGGTATCATCAATTAAAAGAGTTAATTCCTCATTATTACCCAAATTATCATAGAGTGCTTTTTGCCCGTTTGTTTTTACTTTCTCGGGATACTTCTCCTGCCCCTCCAGTCGCTTGACCTTCTTAGCAAGCTCAGCAAGTTTGCCGAGATATTTAGCATAATCAGCGGCTGCCTTTTTTCGCTGTTCAATGAGTTCTTCCAGTAACTCCGACATCGTTTCAAAGTACTTCGGATTCCCGGGCTTTTCTTCAATAATCACCTTTCGGATATTATTTTCAATGGTCTCGGCCATTGCTTCTTTATCCTTCTGAATGTTATCACTCAGCACATCATCGAGCGAAGACAGCCCTTTATTAACTATCAGATCTACCAGCGTATAATCATCCAGAGAAGACACCTTTCTGCTGTGTTTTGCATCAATGTACCGGTCAATCAGATTACGCATTCCGGGCTCATACATCTTGAGGTCAATGTAATCACCACTGGCTTGTTTCACGTCTTCCTTTAAATCGGAATAGAATTTTACCTGGTGTTTGATATCGGCTGCTTGTTCTGAAGAATACCCGGCTTTGCTCATTTCATTGGCAATATCACCATAAGCCCGAATCAGAGAAGAAACCAATTTATACAGGTTCACTCTTTTCTCTTCATCTTCCTTGAGTTCATCTTCAGATTTTCCTGAAAAGTCAGTACCAAAAAACTTAAAAAACTCTTTTTGAGTCCGGGGATGAACCGGTTCGCATAGAGCGTGAACTTTATCAAGAGCATCATCCAGGCGTTCTTTAGCCTGTTCGTAGCGATCCTTTAAGAGTCCTCCGACATCCTCTTCATCGTATCCTTCAAACGCGCCACTGGTGTACGTACCAATAGATTCTTCAAGGCTTTTAAACAGGTCTTTGTAATCGATGATATAACCGTACTCCTTGCTTTCATCATCCAGACGATTGACCCTGCAGATAGCCTGAAACAGCCCATGATCCTGCATGGATTTATCTATGTATAGATATGAGGCAGGTGGCGCGTCAAAGCCTGTGAGGAGCTTGTCTACCACAATTAGTAGCTTCATCCGAGCCGGTTCTTCAATGAATTTCTTCTTTGCTTCTTCCTCGAACTCCTCGGTAGTCTTTCCATTGAGCATATCGGTATAGATCCGGTACTTGAGTTGCTCTTCCGTTTCTCCATCGCCTGTTTCCTCCCCTTTAATGTCGTTGATGTTTGGCTGAAAAGAGGTCACTACCGCACAATACCCCTTCATGGTATCAAACTCCTGAAAGATCTCGTAAAATTTACAGGCTTCCAGTACGGATGATGCTACCAGCATCGCATTTCCCTCACCACTTTCTAAGCGTGGCTGAGTTTGAAAGTCCTTAAAAATATCTGTAGCAATTTTCTCTAATCGATCCCTGGAACTGAGCACCTGCTTCATGGTTCCCCAGCGTTTCTTCAGCTCTATTTTTGCAAGATCGTTTAAGCCTCTTGTTTTAGTGTCAAACCACTCATCAATGCTTTCCTGATCAGTTATCTGCTGGTCGATGTCACGGGCTTCGTACCGGAGATCCAGTACTACCTTGTCCGCCACCGCTTCATCAAACTTATAGGTGTGAATAAAGGGGCCGAATGTTTCTAAACTGGTCGCCTTGTCTTTTTTGAGCAGGGGCGTCCCGGTAAATCCAATGAAGTTCGCATCGGGCAGTATCGCCTTCATGGCATTATGAAGCTTACCGGACTGTGTTCTATGACATTCATCCACAAATACGAAGATATCTCCTTTCGCCTTAAAATTCTTAGGCAAGTGCTGCTGAATGTCGTCCAGATACTCTCCAAAATCACCTTCATCGCGGGTGCCAAACTTATGGACCAGCGACGAGATCAACGGAATTTCATGCTTGTTGAGTTTGTCAATAAGATCGGCGCCTGAGGAGGCTCGTTGCATCGGTTCTTCGGCATCATTGAACACCCGGGTAATTTGTTTGTCCAGCTCTGTGCGGTCGGTAATGACGACCACTCGAGAATCCGTTACATTTTCCCGTATCCACTGCGCCAGCCATACCATCGTGAGGCTTTTTCCGCTTCCCTGGGTATGCCAGATGATCCCCCCTTTTTTCTCCCTCACGTTTTCCTGTGCGGCTTTCACGCCAAAGTACTGATGAGGCCGGCAGACAATCTTGGTTCCGCCGTCAAAGAGTATGAAACTGTATAGGATCTCCAGCAGGCGATTTTTCTCACAAAGCTGAATCAGATGTTTATCCAGCAGGTACTCAAACTCTTCATCTGTTTGCTCTTTCCATTCCAGATAGTATTTCTCAGGGGTTTTGGTGGTTCCATATCGCAGACCCGAGGAATCATTACCGGCTATAACCAACTGCATGGTATTGAAGAACGGCTTAATGAAATCGTCGCGCTGATTATCGAGGTTTTGGCGGATACCTTCGCCAACTGACACTTTGGAGCGCTTTAGTTCAATGACTCCTACCGCAATGCCATTTATAAAAAGCGCCACGTCTGGGCGTTTATTATTTACCCCTTTAACCGAAATCTCTTCAGCTATGGCAAAATGATTGTTGTTGGTATTCTTCCAATCAATAAAGTGAACCGTCACGCTATTTTCGCCAACCCGGGGACGAACACTTACCCCATATCGCAGCATATTATAAACAGCTTTGTTACTGTCATATAATTCTTCGGTTTGTACACCGGCCGCTTTTGTCAGTTCTTGAATCACCTTTTCAATGACTTGGTTATCGTAGCCCTGACGTTCTAAAAAAGGACGCAGATATTTTTCCTCTACATTCGTATTGGTCGTGCGGTCTTGCCAGTCCCCCAGATAATCATAATCCAGACGATCTTGGAAAAGCTTAACTACCCGGTTTTGTGTGTTACGTTCAATCTGGCCGATGTCGGTCATGGGTTATTTAATTTTTTCAACGAAAGTTTAATTAGTGAGCCGTCCTATGTAAGAAATTGCCGGATAATTTTAATAAGGAATTCAGGCTAACGATTAGTACCCCATATCTAATTCCTGAGCCTGTTTTGCAAGTTCCGTTAACGCCTCTTCCCGCTCTTTCTCCATATTGGCACGATATTTTTCCAAATCCTTCAATTTTATTCGGCGGTGAGTACCCACTTTATGAAACGGCAACTCACCCTCTTCTAACAATTTCACTACATGGGGGCGAGACACATTCAGCATTTCGGCCGCTTGCTGTGTTGTGATTTCCGCACCTGAAGGTATGATAGAAACTGCCTTCCCTTGTGACATGTATTCAAGGATGGTATTGAGGAATTTAAAGGCAGACACCGGTATTTTCACATGCTCTTTTTCCCCGGATACCTCAATTTCAATAGCTTTGGAAGACTTTTGATGCTTGCCTGCAATCTGGTCAAGAATTTTCACATTTTCACGGGCAACCTTTTGTTCTTCACGGGTAGGTAGTTGTACAGCTTCCATAATTTTTCTCCATTATTTGTTCACACAAGAATGTAGAAAAATAAACGAAATAAACGAAACGATGTTTAAGTCTTCTTCCAAACGTTCATGAAATAATTGTACAACCCGATTATGCGTGTTTCTTTCTATTTGGCCTACGTCTGTCATTCTTATTTAAGTTTTTCCTCGAAAACTTTATTAGGGAATGTACTTATTTAAGAAAAAGCCCAAAAATTTAAATAAGTTGTTAAGGGTCTAATGTTCTTTCAATATTAGCATCGCTAAGGTGAAGGAATGTTGTCAGTACGCGTTACTATAATAGTGTAACTTTCGCTATTTACTGTTAATTTATTCATATTCTGACCTACAGATTAAGAACCATGAGCCAATACGACTACATAAAAGAAATTACGCGTTTTGCACTGCAAAGTGACGAAAAACGCCTGAAAGAAAAAGTGCAGGGCTTAATTGATTATTCGAAAAAAATCAATAAGCATAACTTTGCCCTTGAGCTTCAATCCATTCTGAAAGAGTCATGGCAGAAGCAGGCCGTTAACAGTGGGATGGTTTCTCATAGTAAAGTTCGTGAATCAATTCCTATTGATGATCGGTCTTTAAAAGACTTAATACTCGAAAAATTAAGTTCAAATTACTCTTTTAATGACTTGATATGCGACGATCACGTGGCTGAAAACCTACGCCTTTTTGTTAAGGAGCAACAAAGTTTTGAGTATTTAAAGAAGTTTGATTTACCTGTCTCAAATAAAGTGTTTCTTCACGGGCCTTCGGGATGCGGAAAAACGCTTGCCGCCTATGTCCTTGCAGGAGAACTTAACCGACCGATGTATGTTGTCAATGTAGGAGCAATTGTTTCTTCAAAGCTTGGAGAGACCAGCAAGCAACTGAGTAGCCTTTTTCAAAAAGCGACTCGAAATGAGTGTGTTCTCTTCTTTGACGAATTTGACACTCTGGGAAAACTGAGAGATACCAATCAGGATCACGCTGAAATGAAGCGAGTAGTTAATACTTTCCTACAACTGTTCGATTATCTTCCACAAAATGTTGTCCTTATTGCTGCAACAAATCACTCTCATATGATTGATTCAGCGTTGATACGCAGGTTCGATGTTAAGTTAGAGCTACAATTACCCGATAAAAATCAAATCAAAGCATTAATAAATAAAACACTTCAGGCAGGACCTTTTTCACTCGACAAAAAAGGCAGTCTCAATAGGGTCACAGAGCTTTCTGAAGGTCTTTCCTATTATTCAATCCAGCGAACCCTATTTCGCGCAATAAAGAACAGCCTTTTCGACCTTGAAGAGAAGACTACTCATCTTAAACCAATAATTAATACTGATTTTTGGATTAAAACCATTGAAGATGAAAAGAAGCAGCAGAATCTTGAATCTTAAACGTCCAGTTCAATTTCAAGTTCTGTAATAGCCTCTAAATCATTTATTGCAATCAATTCATCATATAGGTTATTTGTCCGATCTTCTTCCTTTGTCGTTTCTTCAATACTGATCACCAGTGAGTATAGATGCTCTCGGTTGTGAATAGCTTGCAGTGCTGTATCTAAATGTTTGTGTAAGCGACTATGTATTCCAATTCGAACAACTCTATTCTCACTCACCAAATCGGGTTTACTAATTGAGAAGTCAACTTTCTGAGTGTTACTCAGCAATCCATCGCCGAAATAATAATCTTCTGTCCAGCCCTGCTTAAGTTTTATATCTCCAAGATTCCCATTTCTAATTTCTTCAAGTGATACGTTCTTGAAAAATCCAAATGCAATGTGCACCGGGCAATAAGCAAGCTGATTATCCGGAACCGGTTCAAATTTAAAACACAACGTAGCATGTACTTTTAAAAGACCCCGGCCTTTCTGTGCCTGGAGTAAATATTCAGGAAGTTTTAATTCAAAAACTTCCATTCTTTCAGGTCTTATGGAGCCTTCAATGATAAAGGTTGCACGATGGCTATCCGAATTGAGACAAACATCTTCATTTGGTTTACCATATCCACATATAGATATCTTAGAAGAATTTGTGAAGTTCTCAAATTCGGGTCCTAATCGAACCTCCCTTGCTGAGTTAATCAGCAGCGCCTTAATAGTCTGCATACTCTTAATTTCTGGATATCTTTTAAGTAATTTCGCCGCCAGATTTGCTCCAAGGGGAGCTGCGTAACTCGTACCCGGTGTTTTATTAAAAAATACACCAGGTATAGCGGAAAGTACCTGCATTCCATAAACGTCAGGATTTGTTTCCCGATCATAATCACCACCGGGCATAAGAATATCCGGTTTCACAAGTTTGTGATTTATAATGCTTCTTTTTAAATCGTCTGTCCAGTCATAGTGAAACTTTCTTGAATAGACAGCGGGAAGGTTGTTATCTATCGAAAAACCACCAAAAGTTTCACCCGATAGATTATCAGCAATAGCCCCCACAGTAACATTATTCATACTGTCAGCAGGAGTCTGTAAATTTGATTGCTCTTCCAGAAAGTGATCAGGATAATCAATCAATTCAGTTACAGATCGTAATAACTGCTTCCTGTTGCCTGTACTAATAAAGAGTAGAATATCCAGTTCATTGGCTATCTGATCAAGAGCCAGGGTATACCCCGATTGAGTTTCGTGATTTCTCTTAAAATCCTCCCACCCAACTGAAAGTACAAATATTCGAACGCCGAGTTCATGGTTTGCCCGTCGGATTGCCTGTAAAACTCCGTTCTGAGAAACAGGGGTCCCATTTTCATGTATTATCTTGATCGGAAGTATCCTGGCATCAGGTTCAATTACTCCTGTAAAGTCAGGATATGTTTTCTGCCCTAATGCAGCTAAACCGGCTACACCCGTTCCATGATCGATATTGTCGTTAAAAGGATCTGTATTTGTCAGATCATAAGTTGGATCTGCTTCTATAAGTAATGGTTTTAGAGGGTTATTATCACCAACTCCTGAATCAAGAACTCCAATAATTGGTAGCTCATTCAATAGATCTGTAATAACAGTAAACCCAAACTCTCTTATAGGTTGACCATATCGGGATGGCTGGACTACCCCTGAATCATGAGAGGATATCCGTTGTATTACATCGAAATTGTTTGCAATCTCGATTATGGTAGCCCATTCTGGATTTAGTAGCTCAAGGCTTTCAGATTGAGGATTAAAATCAAATGGTATTCCTTGTCCATCCAGGTATTGAAGGAGCCTTTCTCTAACAGGTTCAAAAAAATCATTGTAGAGCCTCAAAGTTCTGAATAAATCAATGACCACATTACTATGCGATTCACTAATCCCAAGCATCTCTTCTGTTGAAAACCCGTCAAATTCTCGAATAAATCGTAATGATGGCGAATAGTCTTCCTCGTCATCAAGAGGATCATCGGCATCTATAAATGTTTGAACATTTCTGATAAATGTTTTAAATCGGTTCTGATTTTCTACGGCGAAAAGTCCAGAACGGTTATAGTTCCTAAAAGCTACCGGTGTAAGTCCAAATTGATCTCTGTAGATCTTTTCAAAATCAGAAAGCTTGAAGACATCGAAAAAATTAAGCTGAATGAAATCCATGTGTGATACATCAATCTCTGGATTTCTTCTTTCTTCCCGGATTCTCCTCTTTCTGGTAAAGCTAAAAAGGTTTTGGCGAAAAGTATCTTGCATAGGCCTGTAATCCGGAGTCGGATTGGGCTGGTTGCCTCCCTGGATATTTCTTCTTGGGTATCGAAAATCATCTCTTAATAATTGCTCACCCCGAAAGTATAGATGCGGTTTACGTGGCATTGTGCTCGCTTTTGATTAATAACTACGCATAGTAAAATAAATTTGTTAAATATGTGAAATGGTTTCCTCTTAGCTGTATACGATTAACATAATTGTTAACTAACACTCTACACCAACCTCGTTTTCCCCGTGAGCAGCTCCTGCATCATCCCCTCCTTCACCCCCACCATCTTCTCCCGCTTGCGGCACAGAGCCTGAAGCTCTTCGTCCATGTCGGACAGGATTTGAGCGATGGCTTTTTGTTCTTTGATTGTGGGAGGTAATGGTATAAAAACCCTTCTCAGGTGATATGGACCAAAATTCGGTTGGGCTCCACCAGTTATCAGAAGATCGATTTGATCTTTGAAATATCTCGATCTTAAATAATGCTCCATATATCCCGTATCTATTCCATCAAGTGCTTTAAATCGAATGACACTTGTATTCATCATCAGAGGCAAATCAATTTTTCTCACAACTGATGTTTTGCAATATGAATTTCCCGAACTTGCCATCACAAAATCCCCTTCATCTATTTCAAAATGCCGGTAGTTATTTTGAAACTCTTTTAATGTTATATGCCTATCTGTTTTTTCAAGATCAAGTATACCAGACGATTGTAAATTCGTCACATTAATCACTTTCATTCCTTTTCTCGTAAACTGCCATTTCCTTAGGCCAGGTCCTTCTTGAAACCAACAATATTCTGGCAGATTAACAATCTTCCAATCTTCTGGAAAAAAACCTATATCCGTTTTTTCAAACTTGTCCTTTCTTCCAAGCAAAGCCGGGCGTGTCTTCCCTGTAAGTAGCTGCTGCATGGTGCCTTTTTTGATCGCCTCTTTCTTTTGGATGAGGGCATCGAGGGAGCGGATCAACTCGTCCACATCGCTGAGGGCAGAAGCAATGGCTTGTTGTTCTTCGAGGGTTGGGGGGAGGGGGATTAAAAATGAACCGATTTGACCAAAGTTTAATCCTTCTCTATTTCCTCCAGCTTGATAGCTATCAATTTGTTTCTGACCAATATCTGAAAGTAATATCAAATTTAAGAATTTGGGATCAATAGCAGCACACAGTGTTCTAATGATACAGACATGCTGATTTACATTACCACCAATAATATTACTTTTCACTATAGAACTTCTCCCAATTGAAGCCCCTGTGATATTTAGCAAAACATCATCTTCCTGAATTTCTGTTGAATCAAAAGTGGCATGAGTTGCATTATCAATAAATGCCAAATCATCCAACTTTAAGAATCCCCACCCAACATTTTGGCTTCTTACAAATGGTCTTCCATATTCTTGATATACCTTTTTCCCACCTCGCGGAGTTATTCCACTACCAATCTTAGTGGTGTAATTTTTTAGTAGAACCACCTCCCAATCCTCAGGAATTAACCCGAGATCCGTCCGCTTAAATCCTGTTTTCTCATCCGTCATCAATTCCATACAGCTACTCCCATCGCTTCAAGGTGGCCGTTAACTTTTTCTTCTAATTCATCCACCTGCTCATCCAGCTCCATCACGGCGGTTTCGTAGCGCCCGGCCAGTTCATTTACGCGCCGGGTGAGGCTGCGGGAGATCGCCTCCACTTCACTTTCTATGTGGCCTTTTATGGCGGGTAGCCACTTGTCGTCAACCACCAGGGTTTGTACTTCGGCTTCGGTCAGGGTTTTGTACTGCTCAATCACCTGTTTGTCGAGGGACTTTTCGGCATCCTTCACCATTTTTTTTGCCTTACGTTCAAGATCGTAACATTTTTTGTAGTGTCTCAAGATGGCATATTCAGCATGATACTCCCGATCGTCTTTAATCTCTTTCATGCGAGCCGTAAGATTTCCTTTGGTCACGTTGCCCGTATCGCTCATCGCTTCGGCCAGCAGCCCCTCCTCGGTGGCGTGCTCCTGCTCCATCTCCTCCATAAATTGGACCGACTCTTCCTGAGCCTGCTTCATCTCTTCGATCATCCCCTTTTCCGCGGCAAAGTACCGGTCAATCACCAGATCCTTGGGAATCAGCTCGCAGGTAAATTCTCCTTTCTTGATTTTACCCTTGCTGTTGCGCACCGGCTCAAGCGTGGCGGTCCAGCCCTCCTCCACAATCATATACAGATCATCGCGCATTGTTTCAAACCAGTAGTTCATCAGGTGCTGGTAGATATCGTACGGATCGATCAGCGCCTTGTCCCGGTAGCGCTCCAGCAGATCACCGGAGATCTCCGCGATAAACTCCTTCGGTCGGGTATCGGCGTCAATGGCTTTCATGGAGCCGTAATGTTCCTCTTTCCATCCGTCAAACAGCTCCGCCAGCTCACGGCTGTATCGGGTAAACTCCGGGTGCCCAAAGATCACCTCGTTAATGCCCTCTTTCTCCGGCTTCAATTGCAGGTAGTTATTACGGAGCGATTTAAACAGGTCATCCTTCAGGCCGGGATAGACCTCCCAGAACTTGTTCATGCCTTCCACATCCCGCTCGGGAATCCCGCCTTTCAAATGGCCTTCTATATCCTGAGTGTCTTCCTCGGTACTTCCATCAATATATCGCGGAATGTTGAGGTTATACTCGTTCTTCTGAATCTCCTCATTCGGCACAAAACGGGCGTAACCCACTTCGGTTTTCTGCTCCCGGAACAGATCCACGATCTTATGGATATCCCGCTCCCGCAGGCGGTTCTTGTTCCCATCTTTGATGAAGCCCTTGCTTCCATCAATCATAAAGATACCCTCACGAGATCCGGCTTTTTCCTTATCCAGCACCAGAATGCAAGCAGGAATCCCCGTGCCATAAAACAAGTTGGCCGGCAGACCAATAATGCCTTTAATGTAACCGCGCTCAATCAGGTTTTGCCGGATCGTCCCCTCGGCATTCCCACGAAACAACACCCCATGCGGAAGAATGACGGCGGCCGTTCCGGTATTCTTCAGAGACTTCACAATGTGTAGCAAAAAGGCATAGTCTCCGTTCTTGGTCGGCGGGATGCCAAAGCCTTCAAAGCGATTGTACGCGTCGTTTTCCGGTTCCAGTCCGTTGGTCCAGGATTTATACGAAAAGGGCGGATTGGCCACCACATAATCAAAGCGTTTCAAAGCTCCGTTTTCGGTAAACTTGGGACTGGCCAGCGTGTTGCCCCGCATGATATCATGTACGGCCTCCGGACGGTTATGCAGCACCATATTCATCTTGGCCAGAGCGGTAGTGGCCACATCCATTTCCTGCCCGTAGATCGTGATATCCACCGGTGCTTCATCGGCTACCTTCAGAATCAACGATCCCGAACCCGCGGTAGGGTCATGGGCCGTTAGCGAAGGACTATCTGCATTCTCAACGCCAATCACTTTCGCCAGAATACGCGAAACCTCTGCGGGCGTGTAAAACTGCCCTTTGCTCTTGCCCGACTCAGTGGCAAAGTTACGCATCAGATACTCATAGGCATCGCCCAGCAGATCATCATCCCCGGCATGGTTCCCACCAAAGTCCAGATTGGCATCCTGGAAGATTCCGACCAGGTTACTCAGTCGGTTTACCTTTTCCTTACCCGAACCCAGCTTCTCATCATCGTTGAAATCCGTCTGATCGATTACCCCACGGAGGTCATTGGCTTCTGCCAGGGGAGCAATAATCGTTTTGTTGATCTGATCCCCAATGTCGGCCTGCCCTTTCAGCTTGATCATATCCTCAAACGAGGACCCTTTCGGTATTTTTATGGGAGCATATTCCCCGGCATCGGCATATTTATCCGACACATATTTGATGAACAGAATAGAGAGTACATAATCCTTGTACTGCGAGGCATCCATTCCACCCCGAAGTTCATCACAGGATTTCCAAATTGAGGCGTAAAGATCTGATTTTTTTATGGGCATTTAGGTAAATTTTATTTTCTGTTTTCTTCAATCAATTTCTTCAACTCTTCTATGCTAAAAACCGGGTCACCTCTATGAAGCATAATATGGCAGTTACTACATACAAGTGAAATGTCATTTTGCTTTGTCACTTGTTCTCCATCCCGTTCGCTGAGCGGATTAAGATGATGGGCTTCAATAAAACCTTTCCCAATATCACCGTAGGTATTCAAAAATGAAAATCCGCAAACTTCACATTGTAAAAATGGATCTTTATTTATCCGCCAAGATTTAACTTTTTTTACCAATGAACTCTTGCGTTCATATCGTTTATGTATAGCAACTTTACTTTCCCCCTCTATTACTTCGTCGATATGTTCTTCCTGTATATCTGATTCAGTGACATCATTCTTATATAGCCCCAAAATCTTTCGATAGACAAACAGGTGGAAGTCCTGTACAACCCAATTCCAGTCTATTTTATCAAATCGATCTTTTGGCTGAACATTTAAATCAGGGTTTTCACGATAGTACTGATTTAGTTCAGGCAAAAACATTTCTTCAATAGGATATTGAATCAACTCAGTTTTAGTCATCTCCATGAATGGTTGACATTCTTGAATATATTTTAGTCCACGTTTTGGAAATTTTTCTTTTCTGTTATGAAATAAATAGCCAATCGTCTCATGAAATCCGGTCTGTGGAATCGGATAGAATTTTTCAGGCATTAGTGATGCAATCCAAGCTGATAGAGCAGGGTAAGACATTGTCCGATCTTGCCAGTTTATATCCTTTAAAATAGCTCCATTTCGGATCTCTCTAAACAAAGCCACGTCATGTTCTCCTACAAACTCGCTAAGTTTCTCTCTTCCGCTTACCTGTATGAACTGTATTCCATTACCACCGGATGTGTATTTGATTTTCTGAGATTGTAAAAGAACATCTAAAATCTGTTTATCTGGTGCATCCCAATTAACATTTTGATAGACAAAGTTTGCAAACTCAAATTTATAGGCTTCATCTCTAACCCAGTCAGAACTCTTGCAATGTTTTAGATATTGGTTGATGGACTCATCAAATGTTCGATTCATGCAGCTAACAACAAAAGGTTTATTATCATACTTGTTTTTCGTAAGCTTGCTTAATCAAATAGACCGCATACTCAATTTCATCACCGGGTTTTATCTTATATTTATAGTCTCCATTTCCCCAGTGGCCTTTTTCACTTACATCTTTCGTTTCACTCCTGGGGTCATCCAGCTCGCCTTTTTTCATATTGATCACGGCAATCACACCGGAATTAAACAATATCAGATCAACAAAGGATTTCTCCAGCTTAAATTGAATGGTTTGTGCAAGATATTTCATCTCAATATCATCACCGAGGTCAAGGATGCGGTCTTTTATCTTGTAATAGAGTTTTGCAATCTCCTCCGGGCGGTTTTTACTTTTGGTCAGATGGTACTCTTCATCATACACCTTCACCTGTTTCGATACAGATTTCAATACTGAATCAGACTGCCCAGAAGATGTAGCCTGTATACTTTCTGCTGATTCTGCCTGATGCTGAATCAGTCCTACAGTACCGTTTTTATACTTTTGGATTTCCCACAGCTCGAAAGGCACATCCTTGAAATTTACCGAATGCTTTTGATAATCGGTGTACTTGGGAGAGATAAAAATCACGCGGGACTGCGACCAATCTACATCATCCCGCTTCAGGCTTTTCTCTTTTGATTCGTTGTACTCCAGAATAAATTCCGCCTTATTATTCAGCAGCAGAGACAGATAGGTGTAGCCCTGGTCAATTACGGAGAAGTTTTTGTCCTTCTTATATTCAATGATAGTAAATGACTGGTTCTCTTCATCATAGCAGAGCGTATCCAAACGAAACGTATCCACAGAAAACTCAGACTTTACAAATTCCAGACTAAACAGGGTTTCTGTGTTCTGCTCAACCAGCTCCTGAATATCTTTTTCCAGT
>Ga0306912_1000736_pt1 | contig 17780 bp, 33 predicted proteins | sample AntRauFillE10628_FD_190443 | JGI IMG/M metagenome (GOLD analysis project Ga0306912, IMG submission 190443) | Saline lake microbial communities from Rauer Islands, Antarctica - Metagenome Filla E10 #628 (v2) (version 2) | ecosystem: Environmental > Aquatic > Non-marine Saline and Alkaline >... | reverse complement strand
TGGTATTGCTTATACTTACCCTAATGGTGACATCAGCGTACTCAGCGACTCTGCTGTCGACTCCACTATCAAACTAATGAAAGCTATCGGCTTTGAAACTGGCGTTCGCTACACTGCCGAGAACATCTTTGCCCATAGAGAAGTGACATCAGACAAGCCAGCTATCGTTCTTGGCTACCGTGAGCAAGTGGTTGAGGCGATTGTTGGTGATAAAGATGAGAAAGATGTAAAAGAAAAAGCTAGGCTACAGTTACTGCTCCAATACCTACAGTTGAAAGTGCAGTTACTATTATTACAACTTAAACTAAAATAATATGATTGAAGGAATTTTAGCTATTGCAGCACCATTCGCCGTTCGTTACGGTACAAGTGCTATCAAAATGCTACCAGCTATCAGTGGTGCAGTGACTTGGAGGATTCCTATGGTCCGTGCAGTAGTGGCAGTCTTGTCTCTTATTGCTGCCATTCTGACGCAGATGATTGGAGAAGGAACTGTTGATACAGAGATGGTAGAGACCACGGTGTATACTGTGGTTAACGCTGTTCTTGCAACTGCGTTGTACCTTTGGTCGAGAAAATAGGAGGAGAAGATGACCCAGCTACCGATTGACTTACCGCCATCGGATGATGAGCTGTTTGGCAATACAACTTGCGGATGGTCTGGCTGCAACAACACAGTGAAGCAGTCCGAAGCTATCCCAGCTTGTGTAGACAACGGACATTCAACCATTCAGGAGCATTTTTGTTCCAATCGTTGTCGTGATAAATGGAGAGACGAACTTCCAGTTCGTTACCAAGAACATTGACGAGGATAAAGCGGATGCACAAAGAACGCTGTGCCAACCCTGAATGTCGAAAGCCACACAATGTAGGTAAGAACACCTCTGTCTACATCAACAAGCATTACTATTGCAAACCAAGCTGTGCCAATCGGCACGCTGAACTGCAAAAGAAATAACTAGAAGGCTCCAACACTGTGGAGCCTTCATTTAATAATCTAATAAATCTAATATATGGAAAAAAAAGAAAACTACGATTTTGACCTACCCGTAGATGAGGATGCCCCCAAAGTGGTAGCACCTAGAGTGCATATTGGTGGCAGTACATGTGAAAGTTGCGAAGGTTGATGTAACTATATGTTACATGTTATCCACAATTAACATATAATAGACCTGCATCTGAGCCAGCAATGGTTCGGATGTTTTGGTTATGTTAATATGTCTCGTATGAACAACATAAATAAATCCTTCATGCCAGTGTAGCGGGGTAGCTAACCCCCCTCGCACACTGACAATATGAGCAAGGGTAAACACAAAGACTATGCCAAGGTGCACCGAGAACGATATAACAATCGCTTCAAGGCACGCTATGGTATGGAGCATAAGGACTGGGCTAAGTGGAAGAAGACAGCCACTAAAGAAGAAATCCACGAACGTCGAGAACGAGCTAAATTAAAATAGAGAAAACCCCCATCAAAACAGGTGGGGGTTTTCTCGTAGTAGAGCCAGCTTCACACCCTGGCTTAACAATACGTTTCTTGAGTTGGAGCTTTCGCTCCCTTGGAGGTAATGACACACTTTTGTGTGTGTTTATCGACAAAGAACTAAGAGGGGACTTATACGGTTTCCCTGTTCCCCTCTTCTCGACCTGCTTCTACTTCTACTTGTGCTTCAGCTGGTTCTTCAACAGGGGTTTCTGCTTCAGGAGCTGTTTCTGGAGCTTCAACTGGAGCTTCCTCTGTCGTCGTTTCAACTTCAACTGGAGTATCTTCTGTCTCCACTTCTGGAGTAACTGTTTCATCTGACATACATTTATTGTAGTTACTGATAATTACCACAGAAAGTGGTACACCTAAATTATAACGTATTACTTAAAGAATACGTCTTGAGCGTAATCAAGAGCTGCGATTCCTGTGCTGCGTTCGTGTGCCTGAGCCTCTTTTAACTGGGCTTCTAGGGCTTGTGTCTTGTCTGAATATGTCCACAGCTTACGTTCTCGTAGTGTTAGCTTCCCTAAATCTTTCAATTCTACTGGATTATCAAGGGCATCCACTTCAACCAATATGGTTCTCACTTCGCCTTTAATGTCATCCATTCGGGTCGCTATCTTCCGAGATTCTACTTTTAGGGTTCCGTACTCTCTGAGGGTATCTATCTGGTTTGGGTTTAACTGACTCATATTGATATCACTTTCTTAGCATTACTTTGTTTTCTAATCTCCTTCACCTTTCCCATTGCTTGAGCTGCCATTATAACTCGTTTAGCGTTGGCGATAAGACTAGGCATTTTCTTTAGCTCTTCAATCTTGTAGTGTCCGTCTTTCTTGTCGGTCTTCAAGATAAAGTTTCGCTTCGGTTTAACCCCTGTGAGGTCAACGAACATCATTTGGTACAAGGCAACCTGCAAGTAGTAGCTGTCCTTGAACTGGTTACTACTCTTGAGGTCGGTAAGGCATACTTGCCACACTCGTTTGAGGTCGCACTTCATACACCTAGTATTGTACGCATCATAGAACAAGTCATGCTGGCACTTCTTATCACCTTTTCGGATGATGGTATTTACCATACCTAAATCGTCGAGCGTTCCTGCAATCTGGTACTTGTCTGAATAGACAAGCATCTCGCACCTGATTGGGATGTACTCGTGTTCGTCACAGAATTTACCAAGTGCTCGTATAGCTGATATCAGTCTGATATCGTCTTGGTTCACATCGTAATACTGAGTGATATCTGGTCGAGTATCAGTATCAATCCAGTCCTGATAATACTTCTCTCGCCTGTCGTGAATTTGAGTACCAATATCGGCAGCATCCATCAAGATTCCTCTTGGAGCTTTCTTTGCTTCGTGGAGCATGTCCATCACTTTGAACAAGTCTAGCTCACCATCAACCACTGTGTCGGGGATGTGCTTCTCCACGTAGCGTAGAGCTTCGTTCATATCAAACTGCTGAATACTGGGGTCTTTCACGTAACCAATAATACCCGTCACTGACGGGTATACATTGCCACTTGGTACACCATAGAAGTGTCCTTGGTCTGTGTGCCTCGGGACAACAGCACCAGGGGGCAAGGCAGTATCTATGGCTTTCTGTACCTCGTGCACTTTATCGAGGACGAGCTTTTGTTGTTGGTCTCGACCTGTAGACATACTAGTAGCCGTCGCCGTTGTCTTCCAATCCTGACAAGAACTCTTCGTCCATTTGTCCTGATGTGAAAACTTTAACAACCTTAGTTGGGTATCGTCCTTTTTCTTTTGCTGGTACAGACTCCATGAATTTCATGCCAAGAATTTGACCAATCTTCACGTTACGCATTTGCGAGTCGATTGCAGCTTTACCTCCAATGTTCCATACGTCACCGCCCTCTAGGGTAGTAGCTTCTGGTGTCGGGATGTAGTTACCGTTCTCGTCTTGCTTTAAGGCGTGAAACTCTCCACTCATAGCCTTTACTTCGTAGATGTTTTGCATCTCAGTCTTTCCGTTGATGCTGTTCTCTCGCTCGTATTTTGCAACAAGCGTACCTTTAATGTGGTCGCCTGGTTTTCCCCAAGTCATCCACGCTGATTTAACAGCATTATCCTCATTAAAGATGTCGTCTTTTTGTGGCTCCGCCATGATGTGTGATTTGTTATTTGTGTAATTGTACCGATACAGGGTTAGACCCTGTTGTGGGGATAGGTAGTGACAGCAATCATTTTATTCTTGGCAGAATTAAGTGACCTACCCCCGCAACAAAGAAGAACTGCTAACCTAAACGGTCTAACAGTTCCTTGTTCCCTTTTATAATCCTACTGACCGTACTCTTGTTCAGGTTAAAAATCTTACCGATTTCGGTAAGTGAACATCCTCTAGTCTTTAGTACCACAATCATCATATCCCTAACCGTATCTTCAAAGTCCTTAACCGCTTTGCGGGTAAGAATTTGTTGTGGTTTTGTTGTTTCTTTAATCACTGCACTATTATATTGCATGGCTTGCAACAGTGCAAGGTTGGGGGGTTGCATAGAGTCGTGATACAATTCTGTCTATGGTCGAAAGTATCTACAACGATGACGGTAGTTCAGTAACATACGTGGTATCTCCACTATTTAAGGAACCTAAAATCATCCGTTGTAGTGAGTGGGATAACTGGGTTATTGACCAGATAGTCCGTGATTACGAGCGTAGTGGAAAAGCGTACGTACCACTACGACCACACGAGATTGCTGAGATTTTCCCGCAAAGCAAACCATACCTTAACCAAAAGAAGCGAGACCTCACCGAGCGTTTGGGTGTTATCCTAGAAGAAGAACGAGCATTAAATGCGGATGAGGAACTACGCAAACACAAAAATAAAGACCTCAAGGAAGCGATGGAAAGGGTGATTGAGTCAAAGCGACAGAGCATCCTCGAACAAAAGCAGGAAGCTGATACTATTTTGGGCTTTCTGAACCCACGAAAGAGCAAAGCGATACAAAATTTTCAACTAGAACTACAAAAAGCAAAGACTTATCCGATTGATAAGTTGCTACCATTTACCAGACGGAAGACCCAGTGCCTATGGCACACCGACAAAGACCCATCCCTATACCACTACAAGAAAGACAACCGAGTGCACTGCTTCGTATGCGAAAAAGGAGGGGATAGTGTTGATGTTGTGATGCAACAACAAGGGTGTTCCATAGCGGAAGCTATTGCTTTCCTAAATCGAGCTTAACTATGACTCTCATCCCACCGAACCAAGACCGTAGGATTACGATTGCCGATATCGAAAGCAAATTCCAAGAGTTTTTCGTATTGAAAGATAAAGGTATTGTGAAGTTGGCACTAGCTACATTCGTAGCTAACCGCTTGTCTACCGTCAACGCACCTGTTTGGTTGTTGTTGGTTGCTGAGTCTTCAGGTGGTAAGACCGAGATTATTGATATGTTCGCAGAGTTGTCTAACGATGTGTACAAATTGTCATATCATATTAGTGACCTCTCTCCCCAGACGTTTATTTCGGGTATGCAGAACCAAGCAACAGAGACTTCGTTGCTCCACAAGATTAACGGACGGATGGTTTTTATTAAAGATTTCACTACACTGCTCCAGAAGAACAAGGAAGCTCGCCGTGAGATTTTGGCACAGTTTCGTGAGATTTATGATGGGGAGTTTAACAAAGACTTCGGTACAGGTAAGTCCGTACACTGGAAAGGTCGTATCGGTATCATTGCTGGTCTGACCCCACCTGCCTTAGAGACGATGGCACAGTATGCGAGTATGGGTGAGCGATTCGTTAACTACTATATGGTGCAACCGAGTGACAAGGAGTTGTCGGTAGCAATTAAGGCGAACTATTCTAAAAACCTCAAGTCCAAGAAAGCTGAGTTGGCTAGTATGGTGGCAACCTTTGTGTCACAAGGAGTGGAACGAGCTGAGGAAGCTAACCTAGAAGACCAGAAGATTGACGAGAATCTGATGGATGAGCTGAACGAAGTAGCACAGTTTGCTACCCGAGCACGGTCTCCAATCAATACTGACTTCAAGACTGGTGAACCTATCGGTATGCCTAGTATCGAACGATTCCCACGATTTGCTATCCAGCTACAGAACCTAGCTAAAGCGTTCGTTATCCTTGACGAGAACCCTGACGGAAGTATCGGGCAAGGTGACAAGGAGATTTTATATAAGATTGCTCTCGATTCAATTCCACGCACACGCCGAGCTGTGTTAAAGCTACTGGCAGAGAACCGAGCTGTATCCACTAGTGCAGCAGCAGCAGCACTTGGATTCACTACTCCGATTATGCGAGGGTATTTGGCTCAACTTGCTAGCTTATCGCTAGCAGTTCGTATTCCTAGTGGTGGTCGTGGTAATGAAGACGCTTGGAAGATGATTCCAAAGTGGCTACCGTTTATGAAAAAGTTTGAGGGTATCGAACAAAAAGACAGTGACATGTTTGACGAGGATGATGTTGAGTCTGCATTGGAAGACATCGGTATGAGTGATGAGGAGCGAGAAAAAATTAACGATGAGGGTAAACGGATGCAAAGACAAGCAGCGATTGCACAAGTTATGGAGGAGAATAACGTGGATGATTACGAAAAGGGTGAGGAGATGTACGAGGCTATGAAGTCAAGACAAAAAGAGATAGACGATATGGGTGAAGATTTTTAAGTATAAAGTTTTATAACTAAGTTACCTTCACATAATTTAAGAGTAGTATTCTAATGCTTTGCTACCAACACGCTAGCTATATGCTATGACACTGACACAGAAACGGATGTTTCTCTACATATTTGTTTAGATGGTCCTGGTTGACTGACTTAATTCCCATCTCTAACATTTCTTGTTTGATTGCCAAAAAGACTTCAATGTCGATGATGTACGTGATTGCTTTTTTTCGAGGTTCCATAAATGCGAGCACAACATAGGCTGGTTGTTGTGACATGATGAGCAAGTCGAACGGGTTTTGCCATCCTGCGTCGGGGATTTTATATATAAACTTGCCGTACCGTACTGCTAATAGTGCTTCAATCTGGTGTTCTTTTACTGCATTGAAAGGGATTCGTTTGTTGGGGGTCACTTTGATTTCGTAGGCACCAACAGTCGGGGTATCTGAGTGGACGTTCAACCACTTCTTAAACTTGGTTGTATACTGAGCTTCTCGTTTCATAGTTCTATTGTACCAACAAACCCCTCCGAAGAGGGGCTTATTAGCAAAATAAAAACCACAATGGATTTCCTATATAGAGTAACCCTGTTGTACTATGAAGTCAACTTACGCTTTAGTAGCTTCTTAGCGTAGATATGACTATGGAAACTCTCTTTCTTCAAAATACAATTAAAGATTTCCTCATCAACAGTGCCCTTACTGATGAGCGAGAGATACGTTCGCTTACCAACCTTGTTAATGCGTTGGATTCGCCCGAGCATTTGGATATAGTTTTTCAAACTGAAGTCGTAACTGTAAAAGACCATCGTGCTAACCTCGGGACATTCCCACCCCTCACTACAGTGGGCGTTAACAATGAGAACAAATTTGTCCTGCTTGCGTGCGTCTTGCAAAACCCCATCACGGTCTTTTGTTTGTCCTCGGATAACGCACGTCTTAATCCCAGCGTCACTGAGCAACTTCTCAAGGGCATCAATTTCAAGATTGTACCTACAAACAACGACAAGTTTGTCGTGCTGTTCGGTAAGGTCGAGCACTCGTTGCCGTTTATCAACTTTGAAGATTTCACTGTTGGTAAATTCATCACCTTTGACGGTGCCTCCGCAAATCTGATGCTCCCTAGTAAATCGAGTTAGTGGGTTCGGGTCGTAGTCCTGCTTCATCAACTTCTCCTGCTTCTTGTTCAGTTCAAAGTATTCGATATCAAAGTTAGACTCGGGCACATCAACTGCTTCTTCCATCTTTACAGGTTCGCCCAACATCTTAACGTAGTCGGCAAGGTGCTGTTCCATGTCTGGTTTTAACATCGGTATCATACGTCCACCCATGTTCACGTTGTAGAAAAACTCTGATTCAAAGGCTCGGTAGTGCCACTTCACATCAAGCATTTCCGCTAGTCGATACACGTTCCACGGCTTACTGAGAAACGGTGTTGCTGTTAGTAGGTATCGGTACTGGATATCACCAGCAGTGACATAGGCTTTCAAGGCTTTCGACATCTGTGATTTCATTCCTGAGAAAAAGTGGGCTTCATCAACAATCACTGCGTCATACCTACGGATAGTCTGCACGTGTTTCTTAAAGTTCTCTTTCGTCATTACACAGTAAGCTGTCTCTCCGTTACTCCATAGTTCTATCTGTCGTCTCCAGTTCGCAACCAATGCTTTCGGTACGATTACCAAAACATCAAACGTCTTTTGTTCCACCAGTTCGATTACCCCTCTCGTCTTCGCACATCCGCACCCCCAAGCAAACAAATACTTGTCGGGGTTCTTATCGAGTACATCCTGTTGGTGTTGGTATCGTTCTGGTTTCATACTAGCAAGGGTCTGGTCTATCGGCTGGCTTAATCTTAAAGTCCGTCACTCCTGTCTGGTCGGCAATAATCTGTGGCACTTGCAACGGATTGATTCCTGTCATCGCTACATACATACGGTGCTCACCACAAGGCTCACCAGCTAATGCGTCTGGACACGGCACGTTGTGGTCTGAAGTCATTATGAAGATACTGCTCGCACCAGTAAGTTCCATGATTGCGTCCATCATTTTATCGTCAAGTTTCTTTAGGGTCTTTTGTTGTTTTGGTAGTTCAAAGGTTGCCATAATCTATTTTTGTTTTCTTACAGTTTCTAATCGTTCCCATGCTTTATCTATACATTTCTTGTCCCCAAACTGTAGTCCTATCGCAATCTCTGCATCCCCATAGACGGCTTTAGCTTCCACGTCCTCCATCTTTAGTAGGGCTTCCTTGTGTTGTTCAGGTATCTCAAACCAAAAGTTGGCATACGTGCAATCAAAAACCTCATCCTCGTCTTCGATATAGTATTTGTTCTGAGTGAGTTTATCGTTCTGTTCAAGATAACCCTCTCTGTTACCTCCACCAGTTCGGGTGTGAATCAATATAAGACCACCATCAATACCTACACCACGGGGTCGGGGGATATCCTCTTTCTTAATACCAATGGCTTTAAGAATCTCGGCTTCGTGTTCGTTCTGGTATATATCTAGTCTCATATTATTCTGTTATTCGATTACCCATTTTTTTAATCTCCGCACCACGTTTCTTAAATGCTTCTTTCTTTGTCTCTCCGCTAGCAATAAAAAACTTTTTACCTTTAATTCTGATAGTGGCTAGGTAGACTGTTTTTCCGTCAACAAATTTTGCATTAACACAAAGCTCAATATTTTTCTTCGTGTAGTTCCAAATAGGTTTATAGCTTAGAAGTTGCCAAGCATAGTCCTCCATGACTAAGGTAGGCATGAAAACATTTTTATTATCAATCAATGTATACGGGATTCCTGGGTCTGGTATATCCATCTCCATTAACTCCTTTAGAGAAATGGCTTCCGTGCCCTCAACTGTCTCTGGTTTATCTAAATACCAAGAGTGTTGTAGTAGTCTCCATTCATCCTCTTTATCTACTAATGCCCAACCTCTAGCTGACACATTTTCAATATCATCACCTTTATAAGTAAGTGGAATACGTGCTGTTTCAGTTTGTTTTTCCATACTGTTTTATTATTCTGTTATTCGATTACCCTCTGGGTCTATCTCGTGCTTGTTCCACTCCTCTCTACTCTGGCTGTTGTTCAGTCTCTTCACCTTAATGTTCACTGTGGCAAGGTCGACATCACAATCATCAAAACATATATCGACTTGGGGGTTCTTCTCCTTAATAATTACCTCGTCAACATGCTTTCTTATTCCCAACCTATCTACCCACATGTTGGCGTATGGCACCCCACCTCCACTCCACACAATTACATGGTGCCCTTGTAGACTAAACCACCTTAGTATCTGGATTGTTTTATGGTTCGGTAAGTCTTCACTAGTGCCTGTCGCCACACTAGGAAAAATAAGTGTGTCATCAACGTCCCAAGCTGTAACAAGTTTTTTCTTTTCCATGTTGTTGTTTCATTAACTGATAGAGTCGGTCTTCTTCATCCCATATGTGTTGTGGCTTTCCTTTCACCCCCCAATTCCCCTCTTTCAACTTAGCCCCATCAAGTACAATTTGTGCCCGTTCTGGTTTGAGGATGAGATAAGGCAGAACATCTTTGCATATTTTTACTACAGCTTCTCCTGTCGCACAGTATTTAATAATGTCCGTCCCATTTCTATTATAGGTTTTTGTGGTTTTATCTCCAAAATAAGAACCACCATACTTTTCAACCAACGCTTCAAAAAAATCCACTGACTCTGGTGTCTTTTTCCAAGTGATTTGAAACTGCCCTGCAAAATAATGTTTTCCCCTCTGTCCCGACCACTTCTTACCATACGTAAAACTACCGTCACTGTCGGCAACTCCTGCTAGATACTGTGGTGAGATTTTCATAAATGTTTTATTTCATCGGGTCTTACTTTCATCCCCGCTTCGGCTCTCGCTCCCCGCAACCATCGTTCCCATTCCCTCTGTTTCGTGACGTGCTGACCAACTCCATTCCCTGCCTTACCGCAAAAGACACATGAACGATTGTACTTTCTGTTGGCGTGTGGGTAGGGTTTCATACTAGAATAAGTCCTCTTCTTTTTTTATCACACCACGCCCATACACACCTCCACCTCCGTGCTCCATTGCCTGTCGCTGTGTTAGTTTCTGTGCTTCCATATCTCTACTGAATTTGTTGAACGCCTGAATCAACTCTTTCTCTTTATCAAAGTCGTTCATCATCTTGGCTTTCTCAATGTTGTGTTGTAGTTCTTTCTTTCTTTCTTCTACCTCGTACTCGTGTAGCTTAGTGACCGCAGTGTATCCGTAGTCTCTAATCTGGTTAGCTAGTTTCTCGGCACTCTTGTTATTTTCCTGCACCCTTGTGTTCTGCACCATCCGCTTAATCTCTTCTAATTCTTCGGATGAATATCTTAACTCCCGCATAATTTCGTCGCCTCGGACAACTAATGGGGGTTTTAGTAGGGCTTCTGACATCAATCTGATATCACATAACATGCCACGGACAGTTTCTCCAATCGGGTGCTGCGGTTCGCTGCCCCAACTCGTTGGCTTTCCGTTCTTGTAGTAGACATCACGAAACGACACACTCTCGACAAAGTTTCCCTTGTCTACCAAGTCTGGTTCTTGTTCCACTACCACTCGGTAGTTCCAATAGTTATCTAAGTTCTTGCCCATATGTAATTTGATTTACTAACCTATCGTGTGCCAGCTCCGCTTTCTGTCGGGTCGAATGTCGGTCTTGGTATATATCCTCGTCCTCAAACCATATCATCGTCTCGAATAACATCGGGATGTGACCACCAAACGAATTGTCTAGTCCTAAGAAAATAGTAGATACAAAGTGACCTTTCACTGTTGTTTGTTTTACAATCCTGTCTTTCTTCATTTTCTCAAAACCCTCCGCCCACTTCATAGTGTCGGGTTCTTTGTAAGGATTTCCCTCATTGTCTAGTAAGTAACCTCCGATATCAGCCATAGTCTATACTTTTATTTTATAGCCATCTTTATAAACCTCAAGTGGTGTTCCAGCCGACAAGTGTACCGTGTTGCCATCTGGTGTTTTGCAGTACGAATACATACCGTCAATGTGGTGATAGTACACAAACTCATCCTCTTCTCCGTAAATTTTAATTGCTTCTGCTGGTCGTCGGGGTAAGTCCATCAACCTCATTTCTTTTTTACTCATAATTCTATTTCATCAGCAACGTAACCGTTGGGCATACCGCCATCCTTTGCACACTGCCTTGAACAGAACGCTGGGAATCCAACTGGCTCACCACCAAGGTACACTCCGCACAGGTTGCACGTAACTCCGTTAATCATGTCATCAGCTATTTCTCCCATAGTGTTCTAATGTTTTTACTCGTAATGCTTCTGCGTGCTCGCCCTCAAAACTCTCTCTCTTTAGTCCTGTGTACTCGTTAGACAACTTTAATGCACACGGTGCACATATCGGTGCAACTGTACCCTCACTCGTTAATAATGGGTGTAGGTAGCTTTGGTCTGGCACTTCTCTTTTACACTCATTGCAAGTCATACCTATTGCTTAATGTCGATAAGTGGAATCGGTGCACTTCCGTACATGTGTGTTGGTAACTGTCCGTTCCATCGCTTTGACGCTTCTAGCTGGGCTTCAGCGTAAATCTTTTCAATTACTGCTGTTCCGTTCTGGCTCGCTAGTGCTTGGGCTTCCAATCGGGTTCGCTCTGACTGGGCTTCAGCAATAAGAATCTGTTGTTTCTTTTTCTCTTCTTCCTGTCGTGTGATGTTGACCTGTGTTAGTGCTTCCTGTTCTTGCACCTGCTTGTTAGCAACTGCTCGCTCGTAGTCATCATCAAAGTCAAAGTTCTCAATCGCCACGTTCACAATCTCTACTCCCTTGTCGGCTAGCTCTTCACTCAATCGAGTCTTGACCTCAAGTGGAATCCCACTTCGGTTGTCGATAAGCTCCTGTGCTGTGTAGTTAGAAATGATTGCCTTAACTGCGTCTCGACTTTCGGGTAGTACGTATCGGCTCTCATATTCTTTTCGGACATCAGTAAATACTTGCACTGCGTCTGAACGTACCAATCGGTAATTGACCACAACCTGTGTTCCAACAATTTGTGCGTCTTTAGAATATGACAACTCGTCTAGGGGTAGTGCTTCCACTTCCAATGACATCTTTGTTACGTTGGTAGTTAGGGGGTTAATGAAATGAAAACCTGCTTCTAGTGTTCCGTCCACCTTACCAAACTTTGTTACCACTCCAATTTCTTGCTCATCAACTGTTGTTCCTGACATCAGCACGACCAACACGACTAGGAATCCTACTACTCCACCTACAATCCATTTCACTGGGCTTGGTTCTCGATACATATATAATTGTGATTTTTATTTTTAATACTCAATGTCTTCTTCCAACTCTTCTGCTCTCTTTCGTGCAACTCGTTTCATCCCTGCTTTGTACACCTGCTGTAATACGATTGCAATGATGACCACAACAATCAATGTCGCTAGAATCTTCACCATAACTTAGTCAATTAAATCTAATAAATACATCCCTACTACTCCTACTCCCAATACCCACGGTATACCAACAAGCACAAGGAATACCCACAGTCCCTTACTGCTCGGCTCTTCCCAATCTTCTGGTTCGTGTTCTTGTTGCATAGCTTGCAACAATTATTCTACACCTGTTGCACTGGTGTTGCAAGTGTTATCATACTGGTGTTACCTATCGTGGTTATATGGGGTAGGTAATAATTTTAAGCTCTACGTTGTATACAAAAAGACTACCTAGTGATAGGTAGCTTTTTGTTTGATAGCTGTATGTTAACCCAAACCTGCCGTTGTAATGTGTTGTTACGCATTAAGCGTACTCTAGGCACTACTGACGTACAGTTCAGCATTGATAGCTATGCTGTAATAGTATCAGCTTTTTTATCGGTTTTGTTGGTGTCCTCTTGTTCTTTTCTCTCAGCCAGTTCTCTCTGAATATCACGGTGAATCTCAAGTGACATAAATAATATGCCGTCCATCATCCCAAACCGTTTGTTTACGTGCCGTTGTAAGTTTCTACCCAAGTAAGTTAGGTACGCCCAACCTGCAAACCCTGTGAATACTCCAATAAAGCTCCCTGCAAACGGTAGAAAGATACTGACAACCCAAACCATAATGAATACCAACTCGCCATACATGTATTGCTTCTGTGTTGCCATGTCCCTATCTACACCATCAAGCAACGCTGTCATACGGTCTTTTGCAAACGTGGGTAGATACACCCTGTCGTTGTTCTTTATGTTGTCATCAATTTTTAGTTCGTCTGGTGTGTGCTTGTCGTAGTGTCGCTCAATAACTTTTGTCTGATTATCGGTTGTCATACTTACCCTGCTTAGTGTTGTCGATAAGTTCTTCAAGCCGTGTTACCAATGCCATCTTTGGTGTAGCATACTTATCACTCTTAAAATCGTGGTAGTTCTCATCAACTACATCGCTTAATAGGATTTTGATATCCATTTCAAGACTTTGTTGTCCGTTTTGATTTTCCATGACAACTTTATGAGAGAAAACCCCCACTCTTACGCAACTTGTATGTTCCGTTCGGTAGCTGTACCACTGGCATTGATACTGGTGTTGTTCCCATCTTTGCGTGCTCAAATGTTTCGTACTGCTCACCTGTATGAATGTCTACTCCATGCTTGGCACGCATATGAATCCCTTTGTTCTTCAACATCATGGTACATCCATCAACTTCACACTCCACTGCTTCTCGTCTTACACGTGACATGTGTGGTTTCTTCTCTGAATTTACTACTGTTTTCTTTTCTGGTTTTGTTGTGGTGTTGTTCACAAGGTTAAACAGTGTTTCGTTTTCTGCTTTGTTTTCTGCGGTTACAGAAAAAAGTCCGTTCTTGAATTGTACTTGCATAAATCTATTTAGTTTTTATTTTGAATTTCTAATTAAGCAATACCTAGCTCTTGCTCTATGGTTTGCTTCGGGTCGTAGTCTACGTTGCCGTCATTTTGTAGCTTCTCTACTCGCTCACGGTTCGGTAGGTACTGGGTTTCAATAAGTCCCTCGTTCACACTGGCAATATCAATCTCTTGTTTGTGCCGTCTTCGCCCATCGTACTGGTAGTACGCACATCGAATCGGGTTGTTGTTTTGGTCTGTTGCAACCACGCCGTCCAATCGGTTCTCACAAATGTTGATAGCTTCCGTTAGTTTGTTTGCCTTTTCTTTTGCTTTGTCTTGTTCCTTTAGTTCGGTTTTGCTCACACGTTGGTGCGGTGCAATACCTGCTTGGTTGTTCGCTTTGATATAGCTCGGGAATGTCTTGCTGTGGGTAGCGTGAATACACGCACGCACTGTCTCCGACATGCTTGCTAGTCCTAGCTCGGCTTGAATTGCGTTCAACTGCTCGATATTCTTTAGCGTGAAACTAATTGAATACCGTGGCATTTTTACGCCTTTTTCTTTTGACATAATAATTTTTACTTTGTTACTTCTTGATAGTCTCGACCTGACATAGATTGTAGTTTGCACCAATCTGATATCATCGTCAAGTTTTCTTGAATTGTTTTGATAATCTTAGCTTCGTTTCTTTCGACCTTTCGTAGTTACCTGCACGGCTGTCACCCTTTTTGAATCGTGTTGGTTCGCCTTTCTTTAGGTTCTTGACTGTACCGTTCTCGAATACCTGCTCTCGCTTTAATTTCTTTAGCTTGGCTGGTATACGTCCTTTTTTATGGTCTGCACCTAGCATAATTTTGTAGTCACGCTCGCTTATCTTGTGCCTGTTCGCTACGTGGTGGCACACTGCCCAATACCAACCGTCACAAATGATACATCGCTCCTTTCCTTTCTCGTATTTGTTGTACTTGGCATGGTTCAAACGGTCTCGCACGGCTTTTATACGCACGGCATTGACCGTATTGTAGTGCTTTTGTCGGCACTCGGGGCTACAAAATTGCTTATTGTTAGCACGGCTATGTGCTCGCACAACCTCGTTCTTACAATCTGTGGTCTTACATATTTTCATATTACATATGATAATCTATCGCCACTATCCAATACTTACCTATAAAGGCTCTTGGCTCTTCGTCTATTTGTGATATCCAATCCTTTACTAGCCACTCTTCGACCATCCCATCATCATCTTCGACAAAGATTTCCACATCTGAAAAGCCACTAAACTCATCTTTACCCTTTTTTGTGTGGGTACGTAGGTACTCGACTACCCCATCTGATAGTGGCTCGGCACAATCGTCTATGTACTTTTCGCTCCTATCGAATATCCCTTTTTCGCTATAGAATCTATCCCACGGCACTTTCGGGTACTCTTCGGGACGGTGCTTACCCCATATCAACTCACATCGCTCACGTAGCTCGGCTTGCTTTTTCTTTTTGGTCTCATCCTGTCCGTAGTGTGCACCTCTAATATGGTACATATCTTTACCATCAAGGTTCTCGGGTCTCTTTAGGTACGCTTCAATTTCGGTCTTGGCATTTTTTGCCCACTCGTGTCGGTAGCACAAAAAGTCTCGCCATCGACCACCAACCTCGTACCAATCACCTTTGCTACTAGAAAAGAATCCGCCCTCGCTATTGCAAAAGTTATTGCTGTCTAGCAAGTCTGTGGCTTTGTTCATGGCTTCACCTATAGTCTCGCCTGTCACTTTTGGTACTGCTACAAAATATAACTGGTGCATAATCTATTTGTTACTTTCCTGCTCAATTTCGATACTTACCTCAACAAGCTCGTTCACTAAGTCCAACTGGCTACTGCCTAGCTCGCTCTCAAGTGCACCTCGCAAGTCATTCTCACGCCCTTGCAACTGTTCTAAGTTTAGATTTTCCATACTAATATGTTCCTATCGCTTCGATTGCTGATAATGCTTGCCGTATTTGTTCTGGCGTTTCGGTCTCATGTTCGCCCTCGGTGCTCTCTATCCTGTCGGCTTCACGGTCTAGCACTCGCACAATGACCTCAAAATCCTCTATACTTAATTTCATACGCTAGTTTTTTACGCTGTTAATATGCTCTTCCATTTTCTGTAGAATACCGACCTCAACTTTGATTACGTGCTCTTTTGGTATCTCTTGGTTGAATACCTGTGTAAAGGCAATGTCACGTATCACCATCAACCGTCCTGTCGGTTCGCTCGTACCACCAATCACCTCAACTAATAGCACGCCTTTTTGTAGGTACTCGCTGGTGCACTTCTGGCACGGCTTGAATACATCACCAACAAAGACTTGCTCACAAAGTAAGCACTTATCTTTTGCTGTGGCTGTCTTATTTAGTTTGATATTTTTATCTGACATACAATACTTTCATTACGTTTATAAAGGTGCTCACTACCCAAACCATACTTATGATTGTGAGTAGTACTATCCACCACCAATCTTTTACGTGCTTCATACATTTTTACGCTCAACTGTTAATACATAGTGTCCACCTCGCTCTGATTTCTGCCAACAACACATCCAAAACATCGACTTGCGACATGCTAGTGCACCAATAATATCTTCATTACCACTCCAACCACCTGTACTAATCCGTACAAATTTACCTCGCTGTGTCATACGTCCAACATCGTGGTTGTATATGCTCATAGCAAAGTCAACGACTGGTTGCCAATTTATATTATCTGGCACGGCTCTACACATTTTGCGTAGCTTCCGTAAATCTACTTCGTGTGGATAATTGCTCATAACAAGTGTTTTTTAGCTATCTGAATGTACTTATCCATCACCTCACTCGGGCTGTCGGCATGTAGTACCATGGCAAATTTACCTAGTGCGTTGTCTATCTCTTCTTTATAGACTGGGTGCAACATCAACGGCACGACATAAATGTGCATACTCGGGTTGTCACGCTTCAACTTCTCCAACTGCTCATAGCTATGGTGTCTCCATATCCCATCGGTAAGTATGATTGCAATTTTTTCTTTTACTTTTTGCTGGGCAAGTTCTTGACCAAACATAGTTTTTATCAACTCATCGGGTCTCGTACCACCATTATTTACGCTACTAGCTTGCCGTGACATATGGTCTACTACCATAGTTTTATTGAATGGCTTACCAACGGCACTTTCGTGACTAAAGAATCCAGCACTGTGCGGTATCTTAAATAGCTCTAGTGTCTTCATAAAGGCTAGCATTGCGTGAAAACTACCCTCAACTTGGCTCGGGGACATACTGCCACTCAAGTCCAAACCAAAACTGACTGCGTAGCTCTTCTTACTGATTTCGATTTTCTTTTTGAATAGTCTATCTTTACCTAGTCTATGCTTGTACAACACTCGGTTATTTATCCGACCTGCACGTTGCTGTACCTGCTCACGTGCGTACTGATTGTTTCTAAAAATAACTTCAAACTTATTTTTGAATTGACGTTGCAACGTGGTACTCGTCTCAAGGTGCGTAGCCACGTTGCAACTGTGCGTGATTGATTGCTTACGTTGCTTTTCGCCGTACTTGTTAAACGGTTCGGTCTTGAATTGCTCGTCTGGGTTCACTCGTCCACGCTTAATAGCACTCTTGACCTTTTGTTCAAGCTCTTTTTGCCACTGTGCACCACCTGCACCACTACCACCACGACCTTTCTTTTCTTCTTTATCCTGTGGCTTGTCTTTTTGCTCTTCACCACCACCATCGCCGTTGCCATCACTTGACTGCTCATCATCTTTATCATCTGACTTGTCATTG
>Ga0306912_1000732_pt1 | contig 17853 bp, 12 predicted proteins | sample AntRauFillE10628_FD_190443 | JGI IMG/M metagenome (GOLD analysis project Ga0306912, IMG submission 190443) | Saline lake microbial communities from Rauer Islands, Antarctica - Metagenome Filla E10 #628 (v2) (version 2) | ecosystem: Environmental > Aquatic > Non-marine Saline and Alkaline >... | reverse complement strand
AACCTGAATTTAATTATTCGAAATGAATCACTTCATAAACAGTACAAGCGCAGTTACCGGCTGCATCATTATACTTCTCGGCTTGGTTTTCCTGCCCGGCACAGTAGAAGCTCAAAATTCTCAAGGCATTGAAATAGACTCAGATATTGATGCACAAACAGTAGATAGGTTTACCGAATCTGATGTCATCCGAATGATTGCAACCAGTGATGAATCCGTAAATCTGATCGTAGCTGAAGAGGGAATTGCCATCCAGTTTACAGATAAATTTCTGAATGAGATGGAAGATGAAATAAATAGCTCAGAGGAAGGAAATGGTGACTCATCGGCATTTGCTGATGTGATTAAGTCGATGGTAGGAAGCGGCATTCGAACACTGCTCAACCACGCGATTGTCATTCCGTTTAATGAAATCTCTACAATTCGTTATGATGATGGGCACATTTTCATCATGGATCTTAACGGAAATGAAATTTTTGACGAACTGGAAATCAACGATACGCAGGTGATGGACGATTTTTCAAGACGAGACGCGAGACGCTTTGTAGCCGATGCAGAAAAACGATTGGTTTAAGAGTCCAGATGAAAAAACCGGCATCTTGAGATGCAAGTCAGATGCCGGTTTTTCTACCTGTGATCAGGTAGCATCCCAGACCGGTTTTCCAAGAAATTCAGAGAGTTTGTCCGCGTCAGCTACCAGATCCGACCGGTCCCCATGATCAACCACATTGTGACGCTTTCCGTCGTGCGTTACAAGGTTAAGCTCGTAGCTGTAATAGTTTTTTTTATCACCTCTGATGTATTCTGACACCAACTGCAGCGCGTGAATATCATCCAGCCGAACTGAACCCGGTATCTTTTTATCACTTTTATATCGCTCAGGTTTAGTCCACCCTTTCCAGAAATAACCCACCATTTTATCAAAAATAATTGGCTTAGAGTAAGATCTGAACATATAAATACCAACTCCGGCAAATATCGACCCAAAAATAATAAAGAATAGAGTCTCCCACTCTAAAAGTGGCGCGCCGCTATCAATCTTATTAACCAGTGGAAAAACAATTACGCCGATTCCAACTACTGAAAAAATGCCACTAAATATTTTTGCTCCAAGCGTTGCTTTAAAACCAACCTGATTTGCCCCTCCGGAATAGAATTTATGAGTTCTGAAATTAGACCCTCCTCCTTTTATTGGCGTCCATTTGATTGACATAGCCAGGGGATCGTCAAATCGTTCAGGATCGAATTGAACCTGATTTGCGGTGTTCGTAATGACATCTTTGAGTTCTTTGAGCTTATCAAGCATGATCTTTCAGTTACGTAAGGAGTTAACTTCAAATGACAGAATCTGATTTATTCCGAGAGGGTTTTGCGCCGAAAGCATCCCGAGGGGCAGAGCTCTCTCCGATCTAAAAAGATCTGACTGTTGCAGGGGCTATTTATATTTGCGAAAAAAATGGATAATACGCTTCATTTACCTGAGCTTTTACCATGTTTATTTCGCAAGCAGTGTTCAAGTAATAAGTGCAACATCGCGATGTTTAAATCTTCTCATCGACATTATTTATTAATCTCCGGAAATTTTGCCGGTCTGATAACTCTAACAAGGAGTAGATTTATTTCCACTTCACTTCTCCTTTCACAAGTTTCCTTATCTCAGAAACATCTTTTTTATCTGATAGAATCAGAAGTTTATCATGTACTTCTACCCGCGTCGTGCCGCGTGGTACCAGAAATTTCCCTTCCCTGTTAATAAGAGTGATTAAAACATTCTCAGGCAAGCCCAGCTCAAGGATTTGCTTGCCAACAGAGTAGTCCCCATCTTCAACCTCCACTTCTTTCAGGGCCGTTTTTGTATCAATTGACGGTTCCAGTTCAATCGGGTACCGGGTTTTCTCTTTTACAGGTATACCCACATGGAGCCATTTTGCAACAATAGGGATAGTTGTACCCTGAATTAGAACTGAAGTGACGACAACAAAGAAGACAACGCTGAAAAAGAGTTCTGCCACTTCGAGTCCATATACCAAAGGGAAAGTTGCCATAATAATGGGAACCGCACCCCTCAATCCAACCCATGAAACCATCAGTTTTGCCCTTGTTTTCATACCCATAAAGAGGGTACCTAAAAACACACTCACCGGGCGGGCGATCACGATTAGTACAAGGGCAATTAACAGGCCATTTAAAGCGATGGCCGGTATTTCTGATGGGATTACCAACAGGCCCAGAATCAGGAACATGCAAATCTGCATTAACCAGCCAATACCATCAAAAAAGTTCATCAAACTTTTCTGATGAACAAATGTGGAGTTCCCCATTACAAGTCCGGCAAGATAGACAGCTAAAAATCCACTCCCTCCAAGAAGATCTGTGGTGGAGTAGATGAGAGGAACAAAGGAAAGTGCCAGTACCGGGTATAGACCATCGTACCCCAGGTTAGCGTGGTTGATGAGCCACGTTATCATTTTACCAAAGAGCAGCCCTGCCACAAGCCCGACACCCATTTGCATGAGGAAAAGGGTAATAAATCCCACCCACGACATGTCAGGCGTGGTTATGTATTGGATCAGGCCTATAGTCAGGAAAATAGCCATCGGATCGTTCGTCCCTGACTCAAATTCAATCAATTCACGCAGACGGTATTTGAAACCAACCGCGCGTGAACGCAGAACTGAGAATACAGCGGCAGCATCCGTTGATGAAACAATAGCCCCTAATAAAATACCTTCGATAAGAGACACTTGAAGAATGAGTGATACAAAATAGCCTACAATGAGAGCACTGATCAGGACCCCGACCGTTGAGAGCAGAATGCCCTGATAAACAATGGGCCTTACTTTCGTCCACCGGGTATCAAGGCCACCGGAAAACAGGATATAAATGAGGGCGACAATACCCAGTGACTGGGCAAGCTGATAATCCGAAAAATACACGACACTCAGTCCATCTGAACCAAATATCATCCCGATTCCCAAAAAAATCAGAAGTGCAGGAATACCATACTTCATTGATAATTTACTTGAAAATATACTGCTCAGTAAGAGTACTGCAGCGACTAACAGGTAGATTGATACAGCCAAAGTCCTTGTACTTTAAGATTAATGAGAAATTTGTTTCATATATCGCTTTTACTCTGCCTGCCCGGGCTCAAAAGCTACATCTATTATAGTACAGATTAACGCACTTTTAGTTTCTATTCCGGAAACGAAACGGGGGCTTGCAATGTACCTTATTTATGTAAATAATCAGCCTTTTCATAGCATCTATTTATATTGGAAATCCGTATTTTGAAGAAGCAAATGTAACTGTAATAAATCTTATCAATGAGGTTGTTATGAAGAAGTTAATCGTGCCCATTATTCTTATCTCCCTGCTGTTTACCGGATGTTCCAACAGCGGTGCTTTTTTAGCCGGAAACCAAACCATTGTAAACCTAAATGACGGCAATTATGTCATTCAGGCAACGAACCTGTCAGGCGAATCATCAGCGGGTTATATTCTTGGGGTAAGCTATTCAAACGGCTTTGTGGCCAACTCTCTGGCAATAGCACGTGTGAGCGGCACCGGAATGCTCTATGCTGAAGCGATTGAAGATCTCTGGGCATCCTACGAAGAACAGTACGGATCCGTTCGAGGAGAGAAAGCTGCGCTTACCAACGTGAGGTACGATGCTGAAATGCTGAATCTCGTACTCTATACGAAGGTAAAAGTGACCGTTCGGGCTGACATGATACTTTTTGAGTAGAGATGTCATTTGAATAGTGGATGGCTTTCAGTTTTTGGCCATTTACTATCTTTCTGTCTGTCATTTTATGTGATATTGCCATGTATGATCAAAAAGCTGAAGCAAAGCATCATTGTTCAAATGAGCCTTTTAAAAAAGCTCTGTGCATTAATCATACTCAATATCGGACACTTCAAACCGGTATTGGGTAAAAGAACAGGTATCGGGTCTCCAGATGGCATTCAGCTACGGACGTAAACCGGATTCCTTTTTATTCTGCTTGGTGGGGGTTTTCCGGCACCGATTTATGGAGTGTATGCTGTTTTTATATAGAGCTTATATGCTATAAAAAGGTCAATTATTTAAAACTCTGTTTTATCCATTTTATCCTATCAAAAAATAAGAAATCACCTGTTTGTATAAATTATCAACCCTTCCAACAAAGCATTTCCAAATGTGATTGAAATTTAGTTCATTATTTATAACTGTTGAACTAATAAATTGCTGATATGAAATATGTTATTTGGGTTTTAGGGTTGTTTTTATTTTTTCCTGCCTTAGCTTACTCTCAGAATACTAATGAAAAGACCGAGCCTACCTTTGAGCAGGTACTTTCATTAAAAAGTCCGGGTTCTGTACAAATATCTCCCGACGGAAAACATGTACTTTACTCTGTCTCATCAACTGAATGGTCAGAAAACAGGTATGATTCTGAGTTATTTTTATCAAAAAATGGTGCGAAACCTTTCCCTTTGACCCACAACAGTGATGGATCAAGCGATAGCGGGGTATGGTCAGATGATGGTGAATGGATCCTGTTTACTCGAAACATAGACGGAGATAACCGGATCTTTGTGATATCCCCGGATGGCGGAGAGGCATTTCCACTGTCATATATTGATAAAAGTATTCAGAGCTTTCACCTCTCACCGGACGGTAAGACTCTTGCTTTTTTGGCTGAGCAAGATCAACCGGAAGAACAGAAATCCAAGGAGGATCGGTATGGTGAATTTGCAGAAGATGAGACTGATTATTTGCTCAGCCGTCTCTACACCGTGGATTTTAATCCAGACTTTGCCCGGTCTCACCAGCGCCCTAATGATCAGGATACAACCTATACCATGTATCCGGAAGCACCGGAAATAGTGGCTCATCTGGAGGATGCTGAATTTACCATAACTAATATCTCATGGTCACCTTCAGGAGAGAAGATCGCAGTCGATTATCAGCCGGACCCCATAATTACCAGTTTTTTGAAGGCTGATATAGCACTATATGATCCCGCAGAAATGGAGTTAGATCAGGTGGTTACCAATCCCTCGTCTGACGGATTCAGCGTATGGTCACCTGATGGCAGTAAATTCGTATATACCAGCAGTGTCGAAAACGACAGCAGTAATTTTTATACCAATGCAAGATATTTCATTTATGAAATAGAGACCGGGATGTCCCAAGAGGTTGCTCAAAACTTTGATGAAAACCTTAATATTCCTTCCTGGACAAATGACGGCATTTACGCTACTGCCTGGCAGAAAACCCGACGCCCCATATTCCGTCTTGACCCGCAAAATGGGGCTGTTGAAAAGCACTCCGAGTTTAAGAGAATTGTTTATGACCTTTCCATATCCAAAGACGGATCAAAGTACGCAACAATCGCCCGTGATGGTGATGAGGTGGACGAGGTCTATCTGACGGAGTTGGAAACCTCACAAAGTAAAAGACTGACGAATTTCAATGATCAGATCTCCAACTGGAAAACCACCGACAGCGAAGTGATCAGCTGGACCAGCCGAGATGGGGCTGTTATCGAAGGGGTATTACATAAACCTCAGGATTATGATCCGGATAGGAAATACCCATTGCTCGTAGCTATACACGGAGGGCCGACCGGTATTTCACTGCCCTCACCTGTCCCAGCATACGTTTATCCTATCGTACAGTGGGTGAATAAAGGCGCGCTGGTACTGCAACCGAACTACAGGGGCTCGGCAGGGTATGGAGAAGAGTTCCGTTCGCTTAATGTGAGAAATCTTGGAGTTGGGGACGCATGGGATGTCCTATCCGGCGTGGATCACCTGATAGAGCAGGGAGTAGTGGATTCTACAAAATTGGGATCCATGGGATGGAGTCAGGGCGGTTACATATCAGCATTTCTGACAACATGGTCGAATCGCTTTAAAGCAGTCAGTGTGGGGGCAGGTATCTCCAACTGGATGACTTACTACGTAAACACTGATATCCATCCGTTTACCCGTCAATACCTGCAAGCCACACCGTGGGAGGATAAGGAAATCTATGAACGTACATCTCCAATGACCTACATTAATAATGCATCAACTCCCACACTGATACAACACGGGGAGTTTGACCAAAGAGTGCCCACTCCAAATGCCTACGAACTGCTTCAGGGTCTGCAGGATGTGGGTGTTGAGTCTAAACTGATCATTTACAAAGGATTCGGACATGGGATCACCAAGCCAAAAGAAAGGCTGGCTGCCACCTGGCATAACTGGATGTGGTTTAATAAATATATCTGGGGAGAAGAGGTGGAGATGCCTTTGGAGTGAGTTCGACCATATTAATAAAGAAGATTTAAAACATTCCTGAAGAGACTCGACCTTTTTTCACTAAATGACGTCAGTACAATAACTAACCCGGATTATACACCAATGAGGCTGTCCAAAAAGTATTTTGCTCCGGAATACGCTTAAATAATTTAGGAACCTTTTTCTGACTCACCCTATATCCCTCTCTATCTAATAGAGAGGGATTTAAAGTCTAAATTATTTAAGCTTAGCAACTTATTATGTTCCTTTTTTGGACAGCCTCTAATGTGAAGAAAGCGACGTGGAAATGTAGACGGAAGGATACTTGTGTACCCTGAGTAAGCCATTTGCACGTATACGCAGTACAGATAGAAATTAGCCGCAAAAAATCTACACCCAAAGTTGAGTTATAAGATAAACAACGTACATACATTAATCTCAACACGTTAATATACTCTTACACGCGTCATCGTGAATAACCCGGGTTAAGGAACGTTCCCCCTAAAAACTGGACTATATTAAAGTAGAGATTTGCTATCTATATCTACTGCCACACATTACAGATGGATGGCGAATGGTGAACTACCTGAAAAAATTAAGCTCGGGATCAGAGCCGCTAGATGAAGATATAAGGATATTCAAAACTGCTTGAATTCAAACTACAGCAGAACATAGTTTGATATAAGATGTGTGATGAGAAACCCAAGTGAGTTTCTGCTAGTGCGCATTAGTTAGCTTTTATTTACTATAAACGTTCAACTTTTACACGAACAAAGTTCAACTAAATGACAAATCATGCGAAGGATTCAGTAGATGTTGAACTCCATTACAGTCAAAGAGATTACATAAAATACACCAAATGAAGACTTTAAACCCATCACTATTGTTCATATAGCCGATTTACACGCTGATCCCTACACCAGTGATCAAAAAATGAAAAAATATGTTGATCGCGTGAATGCAACAGAACCCAATCTGGTGCTTTTTGGAGGTGATCTGATCTCATCCGGCACAGATTTCATTGAAGCCGGTGCACAGGCCCTCGGTAATATTGATGCCACGTATGGAACCTATGCCGTTTTGGGCGACCACGATTACTGGACGGATGCCAGTCTGATCTCTGAAACCCTGGGAGAGTACGGCGTTCAGATGCTTCAGAACGAAAACAGATGGATTGACCATTTTGGAGAGAAAATAAAAGTGAGCGGTGTTACTGAATGGAGTGAGTTCTTTCTCCTCGTTAGGTTCAATTAAGGAACGAGCGTTTATCTCAACCAACACTCTTGGTGGTAGATATTTTACTGACTCTGTTACGGTGGGGAACTTAACTTCAATTGTTGAAGGATCTTCGTCAGAATTTTTTGATTCCCAAACCTTGACTTCAACATCTGCTCCTTTTTCCTTTAGGATATTTTTCAATTCTGGAGTTAATTCCTCCAAAACAAATTCCCGAATGGCCTTTCGAAGTCTTGTCCTTTTGCTGCTCCCGAGTTTTCCATCAAAGCCAAACGCTTTTCTATCCACTGCCAGGTCTACATCTTCTGAAAACCGCTGAATCAAATTCCATCCTTTACTCAGGGAAGTACCTCCTTTAAAAACCATGTTTTCAGCCTGCTTAATTCCAAAAACTGATTCTAATACCAGCGTCACCCAAAAATCTTTTTCGATAGCTATAGGTGGAAGACCTTGATTAGCAGCTACCTGCTCATACACCAGTTTCTTTCTGTCATCTTCTACCTTTAGCCAATCTGTCATTTTTCTATACTCCGTTCCATAATTTCCCGAATCCATACCGGAGCAAGTTTGATGTCATATTTTAGATGTTCCGATTTTTCCTTTTTCAGCAACTCAGTGATTTTCTCTTTTTGTTGTTCGGTCACATTCCCTTTTCCAATTTCTTTCAAGGCTTGAATAACCAGCGAGCTGATCTCACCCTTTGCCTTTAGATTTTTAGGAACGGTTCTCTTAAATTTAATTTTTCGATTTCCGATCTGAATACTTCTTTGTGACCCGTCGGTAAGATAAACAGCATTCATGGGTACTTGGGTTGATAGCCCAAGCTTATTTAATGCCAACGCGCCGGAAGGAATAATCTTAGCTTTGTCTCTTTTTGCTATTGCCTCAGCTATTTTTTCTACAGTCGGTTTTAATACCCCAAGCTGAGAATCCGTTTTGGGATATAAATAAATTCCGTGTGCAAGCCGCACAAGTTCTCCCTCCTCTTTAAGACGAACCAAGGCTTGCCTTACTGCTTCCCAGTAAATGCAAGCTCATGATCGATGGCAAATATGCGTTTATGATCAGATAACATATTCACTTTGACGGGAGTTCTGTCCGGGTTTATGGTCATCAGGTCAAAAAGAAAGATACGCTGAGCATCAACCACATGTGATCGTTTTAATTCATCTCTTTGATCTGGCTGTGTCATGTTTATGAGATTTTGGCTTCCAAAATTCAACCCGATACTTCGCTGTACACGGCCATAAAACGGACTTCCGTAAAGGGATTCGTGTAAATCATCGCTGATTTCGACAACACTTGGTTCCGGTACCAGTATGTTCATTTCCCGGGCTAGCCAGGCCCCCATTAGTTCGCAAGCATGAGACCGTCCATCGCCCATGCGCTCACCATCTTTTAATTTTACAACCACCTCTACCCTCTCGCCAGTATGTTTATTGGCGCAACGCATAAGCACAGGTTTATTTGCCCCTGTACCCAATTCCTTCATGGGTTCAAGCGCAAGTAACTCTGGTAGTTGATATTTTGGATTGGTGACTTTCAATCGAGTAGTCTCATTTTATGTTTTCACTCCGCCAATCCCGTTCTTCTTTTAGGTGAATCACGAATTTTTTGCTATTAATCTGAAAGTAATCCAATAGCTTTTTAATACGATCTCTGATTTGATTAGCACTAAGATTTGTTTCGGCATAAATATCACCCTTAACCGGTTTGGCACTTCTCAAATCAGAAGGATTCGTCGAAAAATCTTTATTCCCTCGATTAGAGACGAATTCTTCTATGGTTAAGATCTCTCGGAAATTGCTTTTGCTGTCGTGAAGATATTTCAAAGTAAGAAAATAGACACGCTTCCATTTATCTACATTTTGGTATCCTTTACCTTCAATGGTGAACCCAAACGGTTTTTTATATGTAAAATCCTTGTTTTTCGTGTCTATCGAGGGACTTAATAATTCGCTGGTTCTCTTTATTGTCTGTTGTTGATTGTTCTTCTTGCTCAAGACTTAATCCCATATAGTTCTGTACGAGTTGAGAAATCTCTCCAGATAGCTGATCGAATGCGGCTACTTTCTCATTGTACTCCGTTTTAAATCCCACCCCCTTTTTAAGAGCCTCATTATCGTTATGATCAATAGACAGCCAGATGTCGTCGGCTAATGCCAATAAGTCTTCGTTGGTCTGTTCTAAGTTACTATAGAATGCACTCGTTTTTTGAACAACTACATCAACATCACTTTCTGAGTAAATATTGGTATTGTTCTTATAGGAACCCTGTAAATAAACTTCATAAGTAACCCCATCAGGAAATCCACCGTAGCTATTAATAGCTCTTTTGATTGACTCCCCGGTAGCCTTGGATGTGGCTATTGCACCTTGTTTTGCCCAAGTTTCGAATTGTTGATTTGTAATGGCCATTGTACTCTCCGATTAATTAATCTCTTCCCCAACCTCCCCATACAACTCCAAATAATCATCATTTTTGCCGAGGTTACGGAGGTTTTCTTTTTGAGCGGCTACCAGTTTAGGGTAGCGGCGAGCGTACCAGTTTTCAACTTCCCGAATGTCGTACTCGTTTAAGCCGTATGCATCATAAACCAGCTTGTCGATCTCGACTTGTTCATGGCTAGCGTAGTCATATTCTAAAACTCTTTTTTGCTCTTGAATTATTTTGTTTACATAATCTTCAATATGAATTTCTTCTTCTATTAGACTTAATTGACCAAGTGATTCCTCCCCAGTCTCTATAGTATGTGAATAGTAATTGTTTAGTAAAAACTTTGAGTATCGAGTACATAACAAACCTAAAAGTTTTTTGTAGCTAAAAACTTTTTCACTACTGAAAAAGATATTCGATCCCTTACTTTCAAATACCGATCTACTATTAATTCGGAAAGTTGGAGAATAAATACCTGTTGGTGAAAAGCTTAAACCTTCTAGAAAGTAATAAGCAGAATTTTGAAAACGCGAACATATTTTAGGATTATCAGTTCTATCTCTTTCACCAATAGTAAGAGTTTTCATTCTCTTAACAGACTTTTCATCCCATTTCAAATAGTATTCACTTGGAACATAATAATTTGGCATTAAACCCTTATCTGCATCACTATCGCCGCCTTTATCAGTGGGTATTATATATTTTCCGCCATAGTATCTATCTGAGCTTTCATCGTCTACGCTTATTCCATTTTCGATAACATTTAATCTCAAACTATTATCTTTCGACATATTCGCCAAATCATCCTCATCTAATACAAATTTTCTGTAATCATTGATTAGTTCGTAGCTACCTCTAGCCTGCTCTTCTTTGAGTATATAGTGAGAATTTTGACCGGTTTTTATACCTTGAGGGATATCAACTATTGTAGATAACCTGTACGTATTTTTTTCTATTCCATTTAGGACATATTGCTCATTCTGTGTCTTTAGTAGCTTGGGAATTGCTATAAAAAATGGCTGATTGTTATTTGTCTTAATCAACATCTGTGGATATTTATAAAAAGCATAATCTTGGCTGCTTTCGCTACTCCAATCAGGTCCTCGCATCCATAGCACACCTTGTTCTTCTTTAGCTATTTCCGTTTCGGTACCTGACAATTTATGGTCATATTGCACTGTACGTTCCAGCAGCTGTACAAACCATTCGTGCTGTTCATGAATAGAAATACGGGTTAAATCACCCATCAAGCAGGAATGAGACTCATCAAACTGTGGAACAGGCTTCCCGTCTTCTATTTGGATTTCATTTCTCTCGCATATAATAATAGCGGTATTTACCGTAGCATTAAATGTATCTTGATGCACCCGAATCATTTTATGGATGTAATTATCCATCATCATTTCCCGAAGCTCCCGATGCGTTTTGATCGTCATGAAGGTATCGCTCACAATAAACGCAAGGATACCTTGGTGTTTCAATGGGCTTTGAGTTTTCCCATCTGGTAAAAATCGCGCAATAAAAGCTCCATAGGGATCTTTGCTACCCAGCTCCATTTCTTGTTGTAGATCTTTAGAGATCTTATCCCCTCCATATGGAGGGTTTCCTATCACTACATGGAACTGTTCTACCCCAAACATCCATTTGGGGTCAAACCAACGGGTAACCGAGTCAGAAAAGGGCTCCCACTCAGAAAGCATCATAGCCCGCTGGTCTTTGTGTTTACCGGTGTCCTTTAACTCTTTTTTAAATATCGCATCCTGAGTCTTCTTAAACTGATTTTGAAGAATTTCTTTTTCTTCCCCGGAAGCTTGTAAATAATCATCCCGAATAGTACCAAGACTGACTAAAAGGTCGGATGCTCCAAATACATCTATCTGTACAGAGCTTTTTCTTGGCAAAGAAATCAGGGAATTGGCTGTAACAAATTTGAAATCTAAATTCGGCAGTGGAACAATTGCCCAATTTTCTTCATTCTCGTCAATTCTTTCATCAACAATTAACGATAGAAAACATCTGAGTTGACTTATTTCAGCAGCAATTGGTTGTATATCAACTCCGTAAATTGAATGTTGAATTATACCAAGCTTTCGGGCATATTCGATAGAAGCTTGGTCTAATTTTTTTTCTACGATTCTACGAATAGCTGCGTTTTTGATACTCTTAAGTTGCAATTCTTTCCATAAATCCGAATTAGGATCTACTTTCTCTAAAATTCTAACCATTTTTTGCAATATCCCCATCGGGAACGCACCTGAACCACATGCCGGGTCAAGCACCTTTAGCTCATTCAGCGCTTCAATGATCGCAGTAGATTCTTCTTCAGAAATCTCTTTTTCTGCTTCAGTATCAAACTTCAACAAGGGCAACAACCTTCTCTCATTTACCCCTGTTTTCCGAGACAAGTATTTAGTAAGGCTTTCATCCACCATATAATCAACAATCTCGCGAGGCGTATAATAACTACCGGTGGCTTTACGAGCCGTTTTGCCGGAGGCCGGGTCAATTTCAGCCAGCAGGTTTTCAAAAATCCGTCCCAACATTTCTGGGTCAACCGCCACATCGGCATCTTCCACACTGTTTTCATCAATGGTAAAGTTATACTGCTCTAACACCTCGAAAAACTCTTCAAACCAGCTATCCGGTATTTTTAGGGTGTTAACATTTGCAGATAATCCGGTTGTATCATTAATTGCGTAATAATCATTGGCGTGTGGTTCAAACAATCCGCCATTAAGAAATGGAATTGATTCAAATACTTCAGGGATATCATCTCTCCGCTCATCCATTTCAGTATTCATCACCTGAAAAAACAAACGCTCCAGATAATTGTGATAATAATTCTCGGGAATGTTCTCTGAGGAAAGCACTTCTTTGGAAATAATTGGATTACCCTGTTCCGATTTCTTAAATCTCAAAAACCAACAAAATACGGTACGACCGATGAGCCGAACCGCAAACTCCTGATGCGTTTTCTTACCTTCTTTAGATTCTTGGGAAACACCCGTTAGCTTTAGTAAATGAGGGTGCTGTTCGCCGCCTCTACCCGGTTCCTTAATACCTATTAAATCATAGAAGAAGGAGACCACTTTTTTATAGAACTCCTTATTCAGTCTTTCAACAGAGAAGGCTTCTTTAATGTCTTCAAAATCCACCGATGAAGTCTCCACCAGATTAAAGAAACGATCGGCAGCCGTTTTTACCGCTTCCCCTTCTCCAAGCACATAAGTGTAGCGCTTAGGCTCGGTTTCAACTTCTACAAATTCCTCGCTTTCGTCATCATAGTCGGTCATCTGGGAGATGAATGAAAAGCGCCAGAGATCCCCTTGTTTAAATACTGCAAATATTCCATCTACTTGAGAATAATAACTGCGAAGGAGGTTACGAAGACTTACCCGGTTTCGGTCTAATTGGATATTATCAGCCACTTCAATTTCAAAAACCGCCAAGCTAAAGCTATCAGAAGTTTCAAAGGTCCCTAATTGGAAAGCCGAATTCCATTTCTCAGATTGTGGAAGTATTACCTCCTGAGGATTTTCAAATACTTTACCAGTTTTAAACACTTCATCTAAGATCTCTATCCAGTTTTCCCGTTTGTATTCAGATGATAAATGCGATTCTAAGGTAGTTTTCTCCATGTTATACAAAACTCTCAGAGATTATAATTTCAGGATCGATATTAAGGAATACCTCTTCGTTTTCCTGCTTGTCTTCTTTGGAAATGCGGCTGGTATATTTATTAGCCAGCTTGATAAACTGTTTTTCCAATTCGTGGGGTTTTAGCTTCTTTTTCTTCTTTACAATGCGCGTCACTTCGGTGAGTAAATTTGCATAGGTCCCGGTTTCCATTAGACGGGTTAGCCTTTCATGGGCATCATCCAATCGGTCGGAATCCACAATTCGTTTTAGATCATCCAGGAATTTAATGGCTTGATTTAAACGGGCATCTTTTCGGTCTGTTAACGCTCCTTCAGGCTGGTCTTTGATCACATCTATAGCATACTGCTCTGTAGCAGCCCTTACTTGTTCATAATGCCAGTCCGGTAGTTCAATGGCTTCTTCTGATTCTTTAGCTTCAAAATGGGCTACGGCATCATCAAAATTAAGCCCCTGGATTTCTCCTTCTTTGGTAATTTGGTATAACTCTTTTCGGTCGGCAGTGCGTAAGAAACAAACTGAGCCATTTTCAAATTCCTTTTTTCCTTCTCTACCTGCCCTTGCTTTCAAAGGCAATCTTCGTATTCGTCTGAAATCCTCAGGATTATTCTCTTTAAAATTTCGAATGAATTCAAGGTACTTAAGTCGGATATCTTCCTCTTCGTCCATTCCCTGTTCATACAAATCGAATTGCTCTATGATTTCATCAAGAGAATAGATCTGAGAGTCTTCACCGTAAGCGGAATGGAAACTTTGAAGTTTAACCAACGCTTTTTTCTTCAATGAAATAATAGCGTCTCCTTCTTCCGAGGGGTAAAAATTAAAATTGTAAATCCGGTCTGCTTTAGTTCCAATCCGGTTTACCCTTCCAATACGCTGCATAAGTTTTGTAGCATTCCAAGGCGTATCATAATTAACAATTACATTTGCCCGGTGCAGGTTAACCCCTTCAGCTAATACTTCTGTGGAAATGATAATATTATAATCGTCTTTTTGCTCTTTATCGTAGTTGGCATCAAAGTTGGCCAAGATTGTTTCGAACTTTTTGCTCCGGTTATCCGCGCTGATATTGAGCACTTTTTTATACCCATTTCTTTTAAGAGCATCATAAAGATAATCTGTTGTGGATGTAGCTTCCGAAAAAATCACTAACTTTCCGCTCGGGTTTATGCTGCGATCAAATAATTCTCCATCCAGCATATCCATAAATTTATCCAGCTTTGGATCCTCCTTAACAGCTGCCCAGTGTCTACATAAATAATTTAGCGTTTCAAGATCTTTATTTAGACCCTCAAGAAACCCTGGGTTAAAATCTTTGCTGTCAAATGTCTTATTAGCTGGTTTGTCATCGGATATTTCAAGGATTTTCATTTCTATCTCATCATCCGTGAAGCCTTCATCCATCAGCCTGTTCACATCCAAATCTGGAGCAATAAATATTTTGCCGTCTTCAAATGTTCGGATCATATTTTCAGTAGAATCTCTAAGTTTAAATAAAGAGTCTTTAAAGGCTTTGAAACTACTTTCGATTCGTTTAACCAAAAGAGTAGTCATCATCCTAGCCAGCTGCGCAGAGGTTAGATCAGCTATTTCATAATGCTCTGCTTTTACATCATCCTTCAAATAACTGATAGCCCGATATCTATAGTAATCAATCTGCTTTTCGTCTAAGATTGAATCCAACGTTTCAAAAAAGAGTTTTCTGAGCTTATCACTCATTGCATATTCTCTTTTAATAGGTGGCTCAATATCTGGAAAACTAACCCCTTGTTTGTTAAGATCTTCTTTATATTGATTTACATTTTCAAGATCTCTGCGAGTTCGTCGAATAGTGATAGGCTTCAATATTTGCTCTCTGATCTCTTTATACATCTCCCGTATTTCCTCTTGATCAGGTTCGGGCATCCGGATTAATTCTTTATATCTCTTGATATGAGGGTGAAAAAAAGCCGTTAAATTTTTTATCGGAAGTTTCGATCTTCTGGCATCTTGAAAAAGCTGAAGCATGTTATAAATATCACCTGGACGGTTATTCAGAGGTGTAGCAGAAACAAGAATTACTTTCTTCTCATCACTATCAATGAGTCCGTTATTCAACCGACCTGATTTACAAATAATCTGTAGTTGATCGAATGATTGAGCTGTTCGGTTTCTAAATTTATGAGCTTCATCTACTATTACAAGATCATACTCCTCTTTCGCCCAGTAGTCTAAATCATCATCAATGATTTTATGTAGGCTACCATTGGTAATAAACTTGGCATACTTATCTATACCAAACATTCTAAACGTATGCTTCCAATTTTTCTCAAGAGCTGGGGGATAAACTACAAGTATCTTTGTATTTCCACTACCGTTTGCAATGATAAATCGTTTGGCGAGCATGGTTGTAACAACGGTTTTTCCTGTACCTACTACGTCAGCAAGAAAAAAACCGTTGTAATCCATCAACATTTCGAATCCCTGATTGACAGCATCAACCTGATAAGAAAGCTTCTTAAACTGCTTTGGGACATCCCCTACTGATTCCGGATCATAATCAATATTTCTTCCGAAATACTCGATTAGGAATTTGATATAAAGTTCAAAAGGAGAGAATTCTTTTTCTAAGTGTGTTTTCTTAGTGGCATTCTGAACATCTTCTGGTAAGATCTCTTCCCCTTCTTCCCAAAGCTTTTGAAACTCACTTTCAGCAAAAGCGACATCATCATATCGTTTTAACTGCACATTAAATTCGTAATTACCTTCATCATCATCCCCACCTAAACCAGCAGAAGTAAGGTTTGAAGAACCCGTTATAACTCTTCCATCTGTATCCTGATCAAAATGTTCTGGGAGGAATATGTAGATCTTAGCATGTAGATTTTTACTTTGATGAGCCCTTATTTCAATTTTACCATCCATCACATCCTGCATAAATTGCAGAATACCTTCTTCAACATCTTTAGAATACTTTGCTTCCTGGATGTCTTCCTGCATCCATTTAATAAATTCTTCTCTTGTCTTTTTGGGATTTCCCTTGAATAGCAGCCCTCTTCGCTTTGCGTCTGCAATAAGATGGTCAACATTTATTCCAACTAGAATCTTGACTTCATCCAGTTCCATTAGATGCTTACGGATTGCGAAATAACCAGAAGCTCTGAAGTACCCCACTACAGCATGAAAAGCATACAGGTCACTAAACTTTTCAAATACTCCATTAAATTTTTTTAAAAGGCTATTATCGTCTTGGTTCGTAAAAAAGTTTGTGCTCATTAAGTATTTATTTAAAAATGATTTTATCGGCTAGTCGATTATCGTCAAAATATCAGCCACTTTCACGTAATGATTTCCAATGCTGAAAAATCATCACCATGGCCAAGGTATCCAGCTCACAATACCGAAGCAAAGCTTCAAACACCTGTTCCCGCTCCTCCTCCGGCACATCATCAAACTGCATGCGAGCCCAGGCCATCATGGCCTTTCCGCCTTCGGTGATAGTTTCTCCGGATTCCAACTCGATCTCAACTTCATCAGCTTCATCCGGGATACCATAGCCTACAGGGTCCAGTAATTTGTAGGGATTGATGGCCTTTCCATCCTCATCGGTTTGGTACAGTACTTTGTTGTTCAGGCTCAGTCCCGAGTATGGTTTGATGTAGATCTGCTTTAACGCCTCACTTTCATTCAGTACCGCCGGAAGCACATCTTTTATGCTGTTGGAACCGCCCATGTGCACCGAGTAGTAATACTTCAGCACCAGTCGTTGCTGATCAATTAAATACCGCGGTGCTCCTTCGGTAACCAGCGTGGCAATCCAGGCGATCAGTTCTTCACGGTCCGGCTCGTCTGATTTCAAAAGGCGGCTTTTCACATCATTCAATGTAGTCTTCTCGTAATGGTGATACATAAACACGCTTCCATCATCTTCTTCCAGAACCTTCTTCAGCTCCCGGACAAAATCGAATCCCGGATATACACCTTTTCGCTGGTCCACCCATTCGGCGGTGTGCTCTACCCGGCTATCTTCATATACGTTGTGCATAGAGAACTGAAAGGGAATTTTCTTATATGGCTTGCTTCCTTTGTGAAACGGGATAGCCGGCGCAATGCCTTCAAAGTCGATAAAGTGTAGCGGATAGGTCCAGCTATCCATTTCGTGAAACAGTCCCGGCAGAATGACCTCGCTGTCGTCATGCCGACCGGTCATCTTCATGATCTGGGCGAGCTGTCGTTGTTTACGTCCATCATCCCAGATAGGCTGTTGGTAC
>Ga0306912_1000731_pt1 | contig 17866 bp, 13 predicted proteins | sample AntRauFillE10628_FD_190443 | JGI IMG/M metagenome (GOLD analysis project Ga0306912, IMG submission 190443) | Saline lake microbial communities from Rauer Islands, Antarctica - Metagenome Filla E10 #628 (v2) (version 2) | ecosystem: Environmental > Aquatic > Non-marine Saline and Alkaline >... | reverse complement strand
CATGGAGCTGCGCACGATCGCCCGCGAGACCGCGGAGCAGCACTACGCCGAGCACGTCGAGCGCCCGTTCTTCGGCGAGCTGGTCGACTTCATCACGTCGGCGCCGCTGGTCTGCCTCGCCGTCACCGGCGCCAACGCGATCGCCGGCATGCGCCAGCTCGCCGGCGCGACCAACCCGATCGAGGCGGTGCCCGGCTCGATCCGCGGCGACTTCGCGACCGAGATCGGTGAGAACATCATCCACGGCTCGGACTCGCCCGAGTCGGCCGAGCGCGAGCTCGGGATCTTCTTCCCGGACCTCGGCGCCTGACGGACCAGCCGTGACGTTCCACAGGGGCCCGCCGGGGATGCCGGCGGGCCCCTGTGCGTCGGGGGACGGTGGGGGTCGCCGATCCCGGAGCCGCCGTGCCCAGCAGCGATCTCGTCGCACCGTTCCTGCTCGACCCGCCCGCGACGGCGTGCGAGCGCTGCGCGCCGCCGCGTGGTGGCGAGCGGCCCGAGGTGACCTCGCCCGAGGCGGCCTCCCGCCTGCTGGTGCCGGCGCTGGCCGACGCCGACCGCGAGCGCTGCGTCGCGCTGCTGCTCGACACCCGCCACCGCCTCCTCGACCTCGCCACGGTCAGCGTCGGGAGCATCGACCACACTTTCATGGCCCCGCGCGAGGTGTTCCGCGACGCGCTGCTGGGCAACGCCGCCGCCCTGGTCCTCGGCCACAACCACCCGTCCGGCGACCCGGAGCCGTCCGCGGACGACGAGGCGGTGACCCGACGGTTGGCGGAGGCCGGCCGGCTGGTCGGCGTCCGGCTCCTCGACCACCTCGTGGTGGGCGGCCGGCGCTGGACCAGCCTCGCCCGGCGTGGGCTGCTGGGCTAGTTCCACGTGTGCGCCGACGCAACCGACCGAGCCGTCGTCGTGGGCGCACGCGGGTCCCGTCGCTATCCTGCGCTCGACCGTCGGGGCCGCCCCGCGTGCCTCGACGGCACGGACCGGCACCCGGCACGCCGGATCCCACCGGCCTCCCCCCGAACCGCTCCACGCTCCGTGGAACGGACGCCCATGATCGACGGGCGGGATGCACCGCACGCGAAGCGCACAGGATCACCCATGGCTGGCAGCACCTTCCAGTTCCTCGGCCGCGACATGGCCGTCGACCTCGGTACCGCGAACACACTGGTGTACGTCCGCGGTCGCGGCATCGTGCTCAACGAGCCGTCCGTGGTGGCGATCAACACCAAGAACGGTGCGATCCTCGCGGTCGGCTCGGAGGCCAAGCGCATGATCGGGCGCACGCCCGGGCACATCATGGCGCTGCGCCCGCTGAAGGACGGCGTGATCGCCGACTTCGACGTGACCGAGAAGATGCTGCGCTACTTCATCCAGCAGGTCCACAAGCGCCGCTTCCTCGCCAAGCCGCGTGTCGTGGTCTGCGTGCCGTCCGGCATCACCGGCGTCGAGCAGCGCGCCGTGGAGGACGCGACGATCAACGCCGGCGCCCGCGCCGCGTACATCATCGAGGAGCCGATGGCGGCCGCGATCGGCTCGGGCCTGCCCGTGCACGAGCCGGCCGGCAACATGGTCGTCGACATCGGTGGCGGCACCACCGAGGTCGCCGTGATCTCGCTGGGCGGCATCGTGACCAGCCAGTCGATCCGCATCGGTGGTGACGAGCTCGACGAGGCGATCATCGCGTACATCAAGAAGGAGTACTCGCTGATGCTCGGCGAGCGCACCGCCGAGGAGATCAAGATGGCGATCGGCTCGGCGTTCCCGCTGTCCGAGGAGCCGCACGCCGAGATCCGCGGCCGCGACCTGGTCTCCGGGCTGCCGAAGACGATCATCGTGTCGTCCGAGGAGATCCGCAAGGCCATCGAGGAGCCGGTCAACGCGATCGTCGACGCGGTCAAGAACACCCTCGACAAGACCCCGCCCGAGCTCGCCGCCGACATCATGGACAAGGGCATCGTGCTCACCGGTGGCGGTGGGATCCTCAAGGGGCTCGACGAGCGCCTCAAGCACGAGACCGGCATGCCGATCCACATCACCGAGAGCCCGCTCTCGTCGGTCGCGATCGGGTCCGGCAAGTGCCTGGAGGAGTTCGAGGCGCTGAAGAAGGTGCTGATCTCGAGCTCGCGCCACTGACGACCGCCGGTCCGTCCGCGCACCCGGGATCCCGTAGATGAACCAGCGTCGCCGCGCCCGCGTCGTGCTGGCCGCGCTCGTGCTGGTGTCGCTGGTGCTGGTCACCGCCGACTTCCGCAGCGACGAGGGCGGCCCGCTCGACGGTGTGCGGCGCGTGGCGACCGCGGTGTTCGCGCCCGTGCAGGCGTCGGCCACCGCCGTGGTCGAGCCGGTCGCGCGCCTCCTCGGCGGCATCGGTGACCTCGCGAGCACCTTCGAGGACAACCAGCGGCTGCGCGACCGTGTCGCGCAGCTCGTGGAGCGACGCCGCTCCACCGAGGACGTCGAGCGTGAGAACGACGAGCTGCGCGCCCTGCTCGAGATGCGCGAGGGCCGTGGCTGGGAGACGGTCACCGCGACCACGATCGGCATCGGGCCGTCCAACTACGAGTGGACGATCACGATCGACGTCGGCACCGAGGACGGTGTCTCCGAGGACATGGCCGTGGTGGACGGCGACGGGCTGGTCGGCCGGGTGGTCCTCGCCGACCGCTCCAGCTCACGGGTGCTGCTGACGATCGACCCGAACTTCGCGTCGGCGGCCCGCGTCGCGGGCAACGGCGAGGTCGGCAACCTCAGCGGGCGCGGGTCGGAGCTGCTGCTGCTCGACCTGCTCGACCCGGGTGCCGCGGTGGGGCCGGGCGACGAGGTGGTGACGTCCTCGTACGCCTTCGGTGTGTTCCCCGCCGGCGTGCCCGTCGGGGTGGTCGAGGACCTCGAGCAGGAGACGCCGGACCTGACGCGCTCGGTGCGCGTGCGCCCCTACGTCGACTTCACCTCGCTCGGGACCCTGCTGGTCGTTCGCACGTTCCCCGTCGAGGAGCCGCCGGAGGTCCCGCTGAGCCCCGGACGCGAGCTCGACCCGCCGCAGCTCGTGCCCGACGAGGAGCCGGAGGCGGACGCTCCGGACGGGGACGAGCCGGCGGGTGACGGGGACGGGGACGGGGTCGAGACGTGATCGCGCGCCTGTCGGTCGTCGCGCTGCTCGTGGTCACGCTGCTGGTCGTGCAGACCGCCGTCCTGCCGGCACTGACCGTCGGTGGGTACCGGCCCGACCTCGTGCTGCTGGTGGTCGTCGCGATCGCGGTGACCGACGGCGCGGAGCCCGGCGTGCGCGTGGGCTTCGTCGGCGGGCTGCTGACCGACGTGCTGCTGCAGACCTCGGCGCTCGGCGTCGCGGCCCTGTCGTTCTCGGTCGTCGGCTGGCTGGTCGGCCTCGCACGGCCCTACCTGGCGCCGCAGTCGCTGACCGCCCCGCTCCTGCTCGGCTTCGGCGGCTCGTTCGTCGGGGAGCTGCTGCTCGGGCTGCTCGCGCGCGTGCTCGGCGGCGAGCCCGCACCGCTGCGCCTGGTCATCCAGGCGGCCGTCGTCGTCGGCGTGGTGCACACGCTGCTCGTGCCGCTCGCCCTGCGTGTCGCGCGGGCCCTGTCGGTGCGGTTCCCGGCCGAGGGAACCGCCGTGTCGCGCTGAGCGGACCGGTACCGTCGGGCGCGGTCGGACCGGACGTTTGGAACCACTCCCGGTGCTCGTTCGTTCGACCCGTGGACGGCCGTCGAGCCGGCCGTCGCCGTTGCCCGCAACGCCATCCCAGGGGCCCATCCTGTCCTCATCCGACGCGCCCGACGCGACGCTGCGACTGACGCTGCTCGGCAGCGTCGCGCTGCTGTTCCTCGTCGCGCTGCTGGGTCGCCTGTGGTTCCTGCAGATCCTCGCCGGCGACCGCTTCATCGAGCTCGCGCAGAGCAACGCCGACCGCGCGGTGTACCTCGAGGCCCCACGTGGCCGGATCCTCGCCGCCGGCGGCGAGCCGCTGGTCGCCAACCGACCCGCGTCGGCCGTCGTGATCGACCGCCAGGAACTGCTCGACGGCAACGGGCAGCCCCGTGACGAGCGCGCCGAGGTGGTCCTGTCCGACCTCGGCCAACTGCTCGGCATGCCGGTCGACGAGATCCTCGAGAAGCTCTCGTCGCGCCGCTACTCGCCGTTCAGCCCCGTGCCGGTGATGGAGGACGTGCCCCCCGAGGTCGGCTTCTTCATCGACGAGCACCGCGAGTTCTTCCCCGGGGTCCAGGTCGTGACCCGCGCGGTGCGCACCTACCCGCAGGGCACGACGGCGGCGCACATGCTGGGCTACACCGCCGAGATCGACCAGGAGCTCGAGGAGGCCGAGTTCGTCGACTACCGGCTCGGCGAGCAGGTCGGCAAGGCCGGGCTCGAGCGCACCTACGAGTTCGACCTGCAGGGCATCGAGGGCTTCCAGCGTCTCGAGGTCAGCGCGCAGGGCACCGTGCTGGAGGTGACCGAGACCGACCCCGCCGTGCCGGGCAACGACCTGGTGACCTCGATCGACCTCGACCTGCAGCGCGAGACCGAGCGCGTGCTGGAGGAGGGCATCCTCGCGTCGCGGAACATCGTGCGTCCCGACGGACGCAACCTCGAGTCGGTCGCTGGCTCGGCGGTCCTGATCGACGTCACCGACGGCTCCATCGTCGCGCTGGCGTCGTGGCCGACCTTCGACCCCGGTGCATTCACCGACGGGCTCACCCAGGCCGAGTTCGCCGCGATCTTCGACCGCACCGAGGCCGACGAGGTCCCGGCGATCAACCGCGCGATCCAGGGTGCGTACCCCCCGGGCTCGGTGTTCAAGACGGTCACCGGCGCTGCGGCGCTCGAGGCGGGACTGATCGACACCAACACCACGGTGCCGTGCCCCTCGTCGTGGCAGCTGGGGTCGATCACGTTCAACAACTGGAACCGCAGCAGCGAGGGCGCGATGGACCTCTCGACCGCGCTGATGCGGTCGTGCGACACGTTCTTCTACGAGCTCAGCTACCGGCAGTACGTACGCGAGGAGGCGGAGCTGGACGACACCGGCGACGTCGACGAGATGCTGACGCGCGTCTCCGAGGGCTTCGGCTTCGGCATCGAGCTCGGCATCGACCTGCCCGCCGAGCAGGACGGCGTGATCCCGTCGCGGGAGTGGAAGGCCGACTACTGGGAGCGCACGCGCGAGAACAACTGCGAGCTCGCCCGCACCGCGACCGACGCCTACGCGCTGCAGCTGTACACCGAGCTGTGCCAGGACGGCTACCGCTTCCGCGGTGGTGACGCCGTCAACGCCTCGATCGGGCAGGGCGACGTGCTGGCCACGCCCCTGCAGGTCGCAGCGTCCTACGCGGCGATCGCCAACGGCGGCACGCTGTACCGGCCGCAGGTGGCCGACCGCATCGTGGACGCCGACGGCGAGGTCGTGCGCACGATCGAGCCCGAGTCGCTCGGGAGGCTCCCCGTCAGCGACGCGGGCCTCGCCGAGATCCAGCAGGGCCTGGAGCTGGTGGTGATGGGGCCGCGCGGCACCGGGGCCGGTGCCTTCAGCGGCTTCCCGCTCGACCGGGTCCCGGTGGCCGGAAAGACCGGCACCGCCGAGCTCGGCACCCAGATCCCGTACTCGTGGTTCGCCGCCTACGCGCCCGCCGACCAGCCGCGCTACGCGGTGGCCGTCAGCGTCGAGCGCGGTGGTGGCGGAAGCCAGACCTCGGCCCCCATCGCCAGGCGTATCCTCGAGGCAGCCTTCGACCTGCAGGTCACGCCGTTCCAGGCCGGCCCGCCGATCCTCGACTGAGCCACCCCCACCCCCACCCGACCAGCCGTCCGAGCACCACCACCGGAGCATCCGTTGGACGTCCCCGCGCTGCGCAGCGACCCCAGCGCCCGACACATGCGCGACCAGGTCCAGAAGCGCTGGAAGGCCGCGTACGCGCCGGTCCACCACCTCGACCCCGTCCTGATCGCGGCGTCGCTGCTGCTGGTCGTGCTCGGGCTGGTCGCGATCTACAGCGCGAAGTTCGCCCAGCTGGAGCTGCAGGGTCTGCCGACCGACCTGTACGTGACCCGCCAGCTGCTCGCGTTCGGCGTCGGGCTGGTCGCGATGGCGGCGACGGCGGCGCTCGACTACCGCACGATCCGCTCGTACACGCCGCTGCTGTACGTCGCGGGGGTGCTCCTGCTCGTGCTCGTGCTGGTCATCGGTGACGAGAACAAGGGCGCCACCTCGTGGATCAGCCTCGGTGGTTTCCAGTTCCAACCCTCGGAGCTGATGAAGGTCGCCCTGCTGCTGACGCTCGGCACGGCACTGGCCGAGCGCCGTGACAGCGGGGCGGTGTCCACGGGGGTCGTGCTCCTGCTGACGGGCCTGCCGGTCGCGCTGATCGTGCTCCAGCCGGACCCGGGCACGGCCCTGATCCTGCTGTTCGCGGCGTTCGCGGTGCTGCTGGTGCACGGCACCCGGTTGGTGTGGCTCGGTGGGCTGGTGGCAGGGGGCGTCGCCGCCCTGTGGACGGTGCTGCGCCTCGAGCTGCTGGAGGAGCACCAGGCCAACCGCCTGACCTCGTTCCTCAACCCCGGCGACAGCGAGCTCGCCCGCAGCCTGAACTACAACACCGACCAGTCGCTGATCGCGATCGGGTCGGGGCGGTTCACCGGCAAGGGCCTGTTCCAGGGCACCCAGACCAACCTCAGCTACGTCCCGGAGAACCACACGGACTTCATCTTCACCGTCATCGGCGAGGAGTTCGGGTTCCTCGGGGCGATCCTGTGCCTCGGGCTGTTCGCCGTGCTGCTGTACCGCTGCCTGCGGATCGCGGCGTCGGCGCGCGACCGCTTCGGGATGATCGTCGCCAGCGGCGTGACCGGGCTGCTGGCCTTCCAGCTGTTCGTCAACGTCGGGATGACCGTCGGCATCATGCCGGTGATCGGCATCCCGCTGCCGCTGGTGTCGTACGGCGGGACGTCGCTGATCGCGACGATGGCGATGCTCGGGCTTGTGCTCAACATCCACATGCGCCGGTTCCGCAGCTGATGAACCCCACGTTCGTGCGGGCGGCCTTCGTGTCGTTCGTCGCAATCGGTGGCACCGCGGGTGTCTACGGCCCCGCCGTGCCCGAGCTGTCGCAGCGGCTCGGCGTCGGCGTCGCCGCCGCTGGCCTGGCCGTGCCCGCGCACAACCTCGGCGCGCTGCTCGGGATCCTGTGGTGGGGCAGGGGCCAGGGACGGGTCCCGGCCGGGCGCCTGCTGGTGGTCGGCACGGTCGCGCTGGTCGCCGGTGGGCTCGGCGTCGCGGTGGCCGGGTGGCTGCCGCTGCTGCTGCTGGCCGTGGTGCTCGCCGGGGTCGGCTTCGGCCTGGTCGACGTCGGCGTGAACACGGTCCTGCAGCGCGAGCCCGAGCGCGTCGGACGCTTCAACGCGCTGCACGCGACGTTCGGCCTCGGCGCTGTGCTGCTGCCGGTCGTCGTCGGCCGCCTCGGGCTGGCGGCCGCCATGGGCGTGGTCGTGCTGCTGTCCGCGCTGTCGGCACCCGGCCTGCGCACGGCCGCGGAGGTCGACCGACCGCCGCCGGGCCGCGGTGCCGACGGACCGACCAAGGGCCTCGTGCTGCTGCTGTCGGTCGCGATGGGCGTGGAGGTGGGTGCACCCGCGTGGGCCCCGACCCACCTGGTCGGCACGGGGCTGACCCCTGCCGGCGCGGCCAACGTGGTGGCGGCGTTCTTCCTCGCCTACACCGCCACGCGCTACCTCGTGGCACCGTTCATCGGCCGTTTCGACCCCCGCACCGTGGTGCGGGCGTCGCTGGCGGCGTGCGTGGCCACGGCACTGCTGGCCGGCGTCGACGGGTTCGCGCCGTACGCGTGGGTGCTGGTCGGCATCAGCATCGCCCCGGTGTTCCCGACCGCCCTGGCGTGGCTCGGCACGGTCTCCGACGACCCGCGCGGCACGACCCGGGTGATGGTCGGCGCGTCGATCGGGGCGATCATCGCCCCGGCGACGATCGGGGGACTGGTGGCCGTGCTGGGCACGGGCGTCGTGCCGGTGGCCGTCGCCGTGGTGGCCCTGCTCGCCGGGGCGGTCGCGCACCGCCTGCCGCCCGCCCGCGGCAGCAGCAGGGAGCCCGCCGACGCGGGTGCCGTCGCTACGCTGCGCTGACGCCGCGACCGACCGCGCCGCCCCGCCCGAGCGGGGGCCCGGCAGCGTCGGCGGCAGAGGTCCCCCACATGAACATCGTGCCCGCACCGCCCGTCCCGACGCCCACAGGCCCGCTGCTCCCGCCACCCGCCGCACGCCGCGCCGTGCGCGCCGGCCTGGGCGCCCCGGCCCCGGCGTCGGTCTGGGACGCGCTCGAGCCGCACCTGACGCTGGTGCAGAAGCCGGCGCAGTACGTCGGTGGCGAGCACAACGCGACGGCCAAGGACTGGGCCGGGGCCGAGACGCGCTGGCTGCTGAGCTACCCCGACACCTACGAGGTCGGCCAGCCCAACCAGGGCATCCAGATCCTGTACGAGCTGGTCAACGAGCGCGACAGTGCGCTGGCGGAGCGCTGCTACTCGCCGTGGATGGACCTCGAGGAGGTCATGCGCCGCGAGGGGATCCCGGCGTTCACCCTCGAGGCACACCGCCCGCTGTGGGCGTTCGACGTCGTCGGCGTGACGCTGCCGCACGAGCTCGGGCACACCAACCTGCTGAACCTGCTCGACCTCGGTGGCGTGCCCGTGCGGGCCGCCGAGCGCACCGCCGACCACCCCGTGGTGCTCGTCGGTGGTCACGCCGCCTACAACCCCGAGCCGCTCGCGCCGTTCATCGACGCCGCGGTGATGGGTGACGGCGAGGAGGTCACGCTCGAGGTCGACGACGTCGTGCGTGCCTGGAAGAACGTGACCGATCCCACCCAGCCCGGCGCCCGCGACGCGCTGCTGCACGCGCTGGCGAAGGTCGAGGGCGTGTACGTCCCGGCGCTGTACGAGGAGCGCCGCAGCCGTGACGGGCGCCTGCAGCAGGTCGTGCCGGCCGAGTCGGGCCTGGCCCGTCGCGTGCCCAAGCGCACCCTGCAGGACCTCGAGGAGTGGCAGTACCCGCGCAAGCAGGTCGTGCCGCTGACCGAGGTCGTGCACGAGCGCTTCAGCGTGGAGATCTTCCGCGGCTGCACGCGCGGCTGCCGCTTCTGCCAGGCCGGGATGATCACGCGTCCGGTGCGCGAGCGGAAGCCCGAGACGATCCGGCGCATGGTCGCCGAGGGCATCGCCGACACCGGCTTCGAGGAGGTCGGCCTGCTGAGCCTGTCGAGCGCCGACCACTCCGGGATCGCCGGCCTCGCCCGCGACCTCGCGGACGACCACGAGGGCACCGCGACCGGGCTGAGCCTGCCGTCGACACGCGTCGACGCGTTCAACGTCACGCTGTCCAACGAACTCGCCCGCAACGGCCGGCGCACCGGCCTGACGTTCGCGCCCGAGGCGGGCAGCGAGCGCATGCGTCGTGTGATCAACAAGATGGTCGACGAGGCCGACATGCTGCGCACCGCGGAGGTCGCGTTCTCCAACGGGTGGCGCCACGTCAAGCTGTACTTCATGGTCGGCCTGCCCACCGAGACCGACGAGGACGTGCTGGCGATCGCCGAGCTCGGCGCGAAGGTCGGCGAGATCGCCCGTAGCCACGGCGGCCGCAACAAGGTCACCGTGTCGGTCGGCGGCTTCGTGCCCAAGCCGCACACGCCCTTCCAGTGGGCCCCGCAGGACACGCCCGCCGAGATCCACCGCAAGCTGCAGCTGGTGCGCGACCGCCTGCGCGAGGAGCGCGGCGTGAGCCTGCGCACCAACGCACCCGAGGAGGGCGTGATCGAGGGGCTGCTCGCCCGCAGCGGGCGCGAGGTCGCCGCGGTCGTCGAGGGTGCCTGGCGCCGCGGCGCACGCATGGACGGCTGGCACGAGGTCGACACCCTCGCGCTGTGGCACGAGGCCGCGGCCGCGGCCGGGATCGACATCGAGGCCGAGATCGGCCGTGAGCGCGGCGAGGACGAGGCCCTGCCGTGGGACCACCTCGACGCGGGCCTCGAGAAGCAGTGGTTGTGGGAGGACTGGCAGGACGCCACCTCCGGCGCCCCGCTGGACGACTGCCGCTGGTCGGCGTGCTACGACTGCGGCGTCTGCCCCGGCCTCGACACCTGGCACGACACCGGCTACGGCTGGAACGACGTCTCGTCCGGTTCGGACGGCCGCCCGTCGCTGCCGCTGGTGGCCATCGACGGGCAGGGCCCGCTCGGGGGTGACGACGCGCTGCCGACGACCGCCGAGCGGTACGCCTCCGGCGCGACGGGGTGACCGCCCACCAGCGGATCCGGATCCGCCACACCAAGCTCGGTCGCACCAAGTACCTCTCGGCGCGCGACCTGACCAGCGTGTGGGAACGCTCGCTGCGTCGTGCAGCGCTGCCCATCGCGTACTCGGAGGGCTTCACGCCCCATGCGAAGGTGTCGTTCCCCGACGCGCTGCCGGTCGGCATCGCCTCGACCGGCGAGTACGCCGAGCTGAGCTTCGCCGCACCCATCGACCCGGGTCCCGGGCTCGGCCGCCTCTCGGCGGCACTGCCCGAGGGCCTCGACATCACCACCTACCTGGTGGTGCCCGACAACGCGCCGAAGCTGGCGCGCATGCTCGGCGCCACCCTCTGGGAGCTCGCCTGGCCCCTGGACGACCAGCCCGACGACCTGCCGCACCGGCTCGAGGCGTGCGTCCGCGCGTTCCTCGCCGCCGACACGGTCGAGGTCGTCAAGCGTCGCCCCTCGGGCGACAAGGTCGTCGACGTCAGGCCTCCCGTCGTCGCCGCCGCCGTCAGCACGACCGCCCCGCGGTCGTGGCTGCGGGCCGCGACACCGACCTCGGCGCCGCCAGACGGCGCCACCCTCGTGCTGCGCACCGTGCTCCGCAACGGTGGCGCGACCGTCCGCCCCCCCGACCTCCAGGCGGCCCTCGCGGCCGTCGCGCCCGATGGTGTCGATCCGCCCCCGACGACCCGGCACAGCTGCCGGGTCGCGCAGGGGCACGTGGTCGACGCCGGGATCAAGGAGGCCTTGACCGGGGCCGTCGAGCCGCTGTCCACCACCATCACGGACGCCGACGCAGCCTGACCACATCGAGCCATCGATGACCGACAACGAGACCACCGACCGGGACGACACGCAGCAGGAGGGGGACAGCGACGGCGGCGACGGCCGCCGCAGGCGTCGACGCGGACGCCGTGGCGGCCGCGGCCGTGGCGGGCGCTCCGGAGGCGGGTCCTCCGGCGGCGGGCAGGGCGAGCGGTCCGACGGCGCGAAGGACGGCGCCAAGGACGGCGCCAAGGACGGCGCCAAGGACGGCGGCGGCTCGTCGAAGTCCGAGCAGGACCTCGAGAAGGCGATCGCGACCGGCGGCACGCGCGCAGCGGCCCGTCGCGGTGGCGGCGGTGGTGGTGGCAACCGACGCGGAGGTCGCGGCAACCGCTCGAACAGCAGCGTGCCCGAGGAGGTGCGTCGCGCGATCCTCGACGGTCCGCCGAAGACGATGCTGGTGACCTCCAAGCCGGACCGCACCCAGGTCGTGGTGATGGAGGAGCGCTCGGCGGTCGAGCACTACGTCACCCGCGCCGACGACGTGACGTACGTGGGCAACGTCTACATGGCGCGTGTGCAGAACGTGCTGCCCGGCATGGAGGCAGCCTTCCTCGACATCGGCAAGGGCCGCAACGGCGTGCTGTACGCCGGCGAGGTCAACTACGACGAGCTCGACGTCGAGGAGGGTGGCGGCAGCCCGCGGATCGAGGACGCGCTGAAGCCCGGGATGCCGGTGCTGGTGCAGGTGACGAAGGACCCGATGGGCTCCAAGGGGCCGCGGCTGACCATGCAGACCTCGCTCGCCGGGCGCTACATGGTGCTCTCTCCCCACTCCGACGTGTTCGGCATCTCGCGCAAGCTCGCCGACGACGAGCGCGACCGGCTGCGACGCATCGTCAAGAAGCTCAAGCCGAAGCAGCACGGGCTGATCGTGCGGACCGCCGCCGCGGAGGCGTCGGACGAGGCGATCGAGGCCGACCTCAAGCGCCTGCTGGCGCGCTGGGAGGGCATCGAGGAGCGCGCGGCCGACGCCAAGCCGCTGACGGCCGTCTACGAGGAGCCGCCGCTGGTCGTCAAGGTCATCCGCGACAACTTCGGCGCCGACTTCGACCGGCTCGTGGTCGACGACGCGACGCTCCACCAGCAGGTGCGTGACTACCTCGAGGAGGTCGCGCCCGACCTGCTCGAGAAGGTCCACCTGTGGCAGCCGGCGAAGGACGGCGAGCAGGACCTGTTCGCCGGCTACCAGGTCGACGAGCAGCTGCGCAAGGCCACCGACCGCAAGGTCTGGCTGCCGTCCGGGGGCTACCTGATCATCGAGACCACCGAGGCCATGAAGGTCATCGACGTCAACACCGGCAAGTTCACCGGCAAGAAGGGGTCGAACCTCGAGGAGGTCGTGTTCAAGACCAACGTCGAGGCCGCACGGGAGATCGTGCGCCAGCTGCGGCTGCGCGACCTCGGCGGGATCATCATCATCGACTTCATCGACATGCTGCTCAAGGCCAACCAGGACGAGGTCATCCGCACGCTGGAGCGCGAGCTGCTGCGTGACCGGACCAAGACGCGCGTCTCGGACGTCTCGCGGCTCGGCCTGGTCCAGATGACGCGCAAGAACGTCTCGGCGGGCCTGGTGGAGTCCTTCAGCGAGCGCTGCGAGCACTGCAACGGTCGCGGTTTCACGGTCGACATCGGGTAGCGCTGGCGGCCGTGGGACCAGCGGTCGCGCGACGGGGCCGCGGTTGGTCGGGCCGGATTGGTCCACCGCACGTTCAGTTCCGGACAAGGCGCTGGTCGCATTGCCCATTGCGTCCGGACACCTCCTGCGACTTGTGTAGTGGCTGCGGTGGCTCGTCAGTCGGCCGCCAGCACGAAGCTCTCGATCACCATGCACCCCTAGATCATCCTGTGGAGGACCCACCCATGCGTATCCGATCCATCGCCGCGGCGGTGGGGCTCACGTTCTCGATGGCCGCGGTACCCGCGGTCGCGACAGCTGCGCCCCAGACCGCCGCCTACCAGGCCACGCTCAGTGGCGCAGCGGAGGTGCCGGCAGTGACGACCAGCGCCTCGGGCGCCGCGACCGCCGGCTACGACGCCGACGCGGGTGAGCTCGACATCGCCGTCGCCGCCTACGGCCTGGAGGGCGTCGTCATGGCCCACCTCCACAACGCCGCAGCGGGCGCGAACGGCCCGGTCGTGGTGACGCTGCTGGCGCCTGCGACCGACGGGCTGACCCCGACGGTCAACGGCGGGATCGCACGCATGACGATCAGCGACGACGACGTCACCGCAGCCGGCGACGTCGACGGCACGGTCGTCGACCTGGTCGCCGAGATCGACGCCGGGAACGTCTACGTCAACATCCACACCGTCGACAACCCCGGCGGCGAGCTCCGTGGCCAGCTGGCTCAGCTGACCATCGCCGACGCCTTCACCGACGACGACGGCGCCACCCTCGAGGACGAGGTCAACGCCCTGGCGGCGACCGGTGTCCTGGTCGGGGACGACTCGGGCAACGTCGACCAGACCGGACGCGTCACGCGGGGCCAGCTGACCGCGATCGTCGCCCGCGGGCTGGCACTGCCGGTGAGCGGGACCGTGCCGTTCCCCGACGTGGTGGGCGGCGCCTTCGAGACCGAGGTCGCCGCGGCCGCCGCGGCCGGGCTCGTGCTCGGTGACACCTCCGGGAACTTCAACGGCGCCGACCCGGTGACCCGTGGGGAGCTGTCCGCGATCATCTCGCGTGCGTACTCCATCCACGACATCCCGGTCGACGCGCAGTTCGGCGACGTGGACTTCGTCGACGGCGTGTTCGGTCGCTCGATCGAGGCGCTCGCCCACGCGGGCGTGGTCAACGGCTTCACCGCCACCGAGTTCCGTCCCGCCGACACCGTGAGCCGGGGCCAGGCCGCCGCCTTCGTGGCGCGCGCCCAGACCCTGGTCCAGACCGACACCAACGACCTCGACGACCTGTTCGACCTCACCGTGCTGCACAACAACGACGGCGAGTCCAAGGTCGTTCGCACCTTCGAGGACGACGGCACCACCGTCGACGACCCGGGCGTCGCGTCCTTCAAGACGCTGGTCGACCAGGCCAAGGCCACTGCCGGTGGTCGCACCAGCGGCGACGTCTTCGTCTCCTCCGGTGACAACTTCCTCGCAGGCACCGCCATCCAGGCGTCCGTCGAGGCGGACACCTACTACGACGCCATCGCGCTCGAGGCGCTCGGCTACGACGCCATCCAGTTCGGCAACCACGACTTCGACTTCGGGCCGCAGTTCCTGTCCGACTTCCTCGACCAGTACACCACCACGCCGCAGTACCTCGGCGCCAACATCGACGCCGTGACCAACGCCACGCCGCTCGCGGACGAGCAGACGGCCGGCGACATCGCACCCTCCACGACCGTCACGGTCGACGGGCGCGAGGTCGGCATCGTCGGTGCCATCTTCGAGGAGCTGGCGACGATCTCGTCGCCCGGCGACGTCATCATCAACGAGGTCCTCCCGGCCGTCCAGGCCGAGATCGACACCCTGACGGCCGACGGCGTCGACATCATCGTCGTCATCAGCCACCTCCAGGGCGTCGACGCGGAGCTCGACCTCATCCCGACGCTCAGCGACGTGGACATCGTCATCGCAGGCGGCGGCAGCGAGGACCTGGCGAACCCGGGTTCCTCGACCGCCGACGCCTACGGCGCGTACCCGCTGCTCGCCCCGCGTGCCGACGGTCGCCTCGTGCCGGTCGTGACCACGACCGGTGGGTACGGCGAGCTCGGTCGTCTCATCGGTGGCTTCGACACCGACGGTGACCTCGTGGTCATCCGTGGGGAGTCGCAGCTGATCGCCAACGCAGGCTTCGCGCGGGACGCGACGCTGGTGGCCGACGTCGAGACCCCGGTCAAGGCGTTCCAGGACGCGCTGGCCACCAACGTGATCGGCACCACGGAGGTCCCCCTCAACGGGATCCGCCCGGAGGTCCGCACGGTGGAGACCAACCAGGGCAACCTGCACGCCGACGCGCTGCTCGACGCAGCCATCATCTACGCGACCGCCGACGCTGGAACCCCGACCCCGGTCGCGGCGTTCCAGAACGGCGGCGGCATCCGCAACGACAGCGTCATCCCGGCTGGTGACGTGACGCTGCTCGACACCTTCAACATCGCGCCGTTCGGCAACTTCGTCTCGATCGACACGATCACCCACGCGCTGCTGCTCGACGTGCTCGAGAACGCGGTGAGCGAGGTCGAGAACGTCGACGGTCGCTTCCTGCAGGTGTCCGACGGCTTCGTGTTCAGCTACGACTCGTCGGCAGCCGCCGGCAGTCGGATCGTGGACGTGTCGGTCGCCGGCACGCTGGTCATCGACGACGGGACCGTGCTGGCCCCGGCGGCGACGATCGTGGTGGCGACGAACGACTTCACCTTCAACGGTGGCGACAGCTTCCCGTTCGACGGGACGTTCATCCGCACCACCTCCACCTACCAGGCCGCGCTCTCGAACTACATCGAGAACACGCTCGGCGGCACCATCACCGCGGCGGACTACCCCGTCGGCGGAGAGGGTCGCATCACCGACGTCTCCTGACACCACGCAGCACCGACGGGCCCGCGACCACGTGTCGCGGGCCCGTCCGCGTGGACGCGCGTCGCCGTGCGGCAGGAACCCCCCTGGCAGGGGGATGGTCCCCGCAGGCAGCCCGGGCCTAGCGTGGTCCGGACACGGGGACGAGGAGACGACGTGGTGACCACGGCGAGCCACGACGCGACGGTGGCGGCGGCGCGCCGTGCGGCGGCCACCGCCACCGACACGACCGACCTGCTGGTCACGACCGCCGCAGCCGTGCGGCGCGCGGTCCCGCACGCCGCTGCCGCGTGGCTGACCACCGACCCCGCCTCGGGCATGTTCAGCCACGGCCACGTCGAGGCGTTCGACGCCGAGACCTGCGAGCCGTGGTTCCACGCCGAGCTGGTCGTGGACGACGTCCACAAGTTCTCCGCCATCGGCGACGGCCGGGCCCGGCTCGTCTCGCGGCTCGACGACGACGAGCGTGCCGGCAGCTGGCGGTGGTCGCAGCTGATGCGGCCCCAGGGGCTCGACGACGAGCTGCGCATCGCCTGCCGGGACGGTGCTGCGACGTGGGCGACGGTCGAGCTCCACCGCGAGGTCGGCGACCCCGACTTCGACACCACCGTGACCGCCCTGTTGCAGGACGTGGCACCGCACCTCGCCGCCGGGGTGCGACGGCTGAGCGTCGTGGAACGCGCTGACCGGGCCCGCGAGCCGGACGCGCCCGGCGTCGTGGTCGTCCACCCCGACGGCTCGATCACCGCCCTGACCGACGCCGGTGCGCGCTGGAGCGAGCTGCTGGTCCCGCCGTCGGGCTCGGACCGGCACACACCCGTGCTGGCCGTGGCCGAGTCGGCCCGCGCGGTCGCCCGGGGCAGTCGGTCGGCCGTGGAGGCGCGCGTGCGGACGCGAACCGTCGACGGTGCCTGGGTCACGCTGCACGCGCAACCGGCGGTCGTGGAGGCCGAGGACGTCGTGGTGGTGGTCGAGCCGAGCCAGCCGGCGGAGATCGCGATGCTGCTCAGCCATGCGTACGGGCTGACCACGCGCGAGCACGAGGTCGTCCTCGGCCTGTCGCGTGGCAGCTCCACCAAGCAACTCGCCGCGGAGCTGTTCCTGTCGCCCCACACCGTCCGGGACCACGTCAAGGCGGCGATGGCCAAGGTCGGGGTGTCGAGCCGCGGCGAGCTGGTCGCGGCGCTGTTCGAGCGCCACTACGCACCCGAGCTGTTCGCCCGGGTGACCACCCGCTAGGCCAAGCCTGCACGACTCCCGGTGGCGGCAGCGTCGCCGGGTCGTCCGGACGTGCCGACCGGCCGTCCGACACCGACCGGAGGACCACCCGTGACACTGCAACTGGCCCACTCCCTCGCACGCGACGAGGGCGAGCACTTCCACTTCCTCAACAACCTGTTCACCACCAAGGTCGACGGGGACCGGTCCGGCGGCCGGCTCACCGCGATGGAGTTCGTCGGTCCTCGGGGGTTCTCCCCACCGCTGCACCGCCACGACGTCGAGGACGAGCTGTTCTACGTCGTGGAGGGCGAGGTGCGCTTCGTCGCCGGCGACGCCGATGCAACCCACGGCCCCGGTGGCACCGTGTGGGCGCCGCGGGGACTGCCCCACCAGTTCCAGATCCTCTCCGACACCGCGCGGGTGTTCCAGGTGACGACCCCGGCCCAGTTCGAGGAGTTCGTGGCGAAGCTGGGGGAGCGTGTGGCGGCTCCGACCGTGCCCGAACCCGCAGAGGTCGATGGCGAGCTCGTCGCCCGCATCTGCGCGGAGTTCGACATCGCCGTCCTCGGGCCGCCGATGCCGCAGCTCGGCTGAGCCCGGTCCGCGGGGACGCGCGCAGGTCGCGAACCGTTCGACGTCCGTCGTACAGTCACCGGCCATGATCGAACAACCCTCCCTGACCCGCCGCGGCCTGCGCGTGATCGGCATCTCGCTGCGGCGTGCGCCCAAGCCCTTCGCCTACGGCGTGGGCGGGGCGCTGCTGTTCGCCGGGATGACGGTGCTGTCCGCGGTCGTGCTCGGTCGCGTGACCGACCGCGTGATCACCCCGGCGCTGGAGGACGGCCTCGACGTCGGCGACGACCTCTGGATCGCGTTCGCGGTGATCGTCGCGGTCGGGCTGTTCAAGGGCGCGGGTGTCGTCGGCAGGCGCCTCGGTGCGTACGTGGCGCAGTACAAGCTCCA
>Ga0306912_1000729_pt1 | contig 17912 bp, 17 predicted proteins | sample AntRauFillE10628_FD_190443 | JGI IMG/M metagenome (GOLD analysis project Ga0306912, IMG submission 190443) | Saline lake microbial communities from Rauer Islands, Antarctica - Metagenome Filla E10 #628 (v2) (version 2) | ecosystem: Environmental > Aquatic > Non-marine Saline and Alkaline >... | reverse complement strand
GTCATTAGTCATTAGCAATTAGCAATTAGCAATTAGCAATTAATCAAATGTCCCTAATTAACCAAGCATTGCGCAAAGCCCAGCGCGACCGGACTCCTGAGCGTATGCCGGAGCCGGGCGCGAGAGTGCTTACACCAGACGCCCCTACCAGCGGGATGAAGCCCGGCTTGATTATCGGACTCGTCGCTGCAGTCGCGGTTTTATTGGCACTCGTTGCCGGCCTCAGCCTCGTGCTCCTAAAGGGCGAGGATGCCCCGCCTGTCGCGCAACAAGCTTCTGCAACACCCGAGCCAACCACCGCTCCAGAGGATTCCGCCACAGCCTCAACTCAACAAGCCGCCTCGACTCAATCGACAATTGAGCCGGTTGCCCCGAAAGCTCAACCCACCGCTCAAACCACTCCCCTGGAACGCGAAGCAGCACCGTCCGTGGTCGAAGAACTACGCCAAGCACGCGAAGCGGTCGAGGCCAAGGCGGCTGCAGAGACCAAAGCCGCGGAGGAAGCGGCCGCAAAGGCCGCTGCCAAACCGAGTCAGGACATCATCAACTGGCTCGCCCGCGCCAAAATCAGCGGGGTCAAAATCTCGGCAACCGAAAGCAGAGTCATTCTCAACGGCAAATCCTATACGGCGGGCGAATACGTCAACTTCGGCCTCGGCCTCAAGTTGATGCTCATCCAGGAAAAGCGCGTGCTCTTCATCGATAAGAACGAGCAAAAATACATGAAGCGGCTCTAGCAGCCGCTGTAACAAGTTTTCTGTTCAAAACTGTAGCCGAACGCCTTCGCGTTTGGTCCGAACGGTCCGAAAGTTCGAAGCGTAATCCAAAGCCGAAGGGCTTCGGCTACGAAAGAAAACTCATTTGATGGAATCCTATTCACCGAGCTCGGCGGATTCGAGATTTTCCATCTTTAGGGTATCGCCATCGCGTTTGAATAGGACGGTGCTTTGCTCGGCGATCTCACCGGCGATGATGGCACGGGCCAGACGGGTCTCGACTTGCTTTTGCAGGAAGCGTTTGAGCGGACGCGCACCATAGACGGGATCGTAGCCGCGCTCGGCGATCCAGTCTCGGGCACTATCGTCAAATTCGATGACGATGCGGCGCTCGGCCAGACGCTTGTTCAAGTCGGCCAGAAGGAGATCCACGATAAGGGTAATTTCTTCCAAAGTGAGTGGCTTGAAGAGAATGACATCGTCGATCCGGTTGAGAAACTCGGGGCGAAAGCCTTGACGCAGTTCAGTGAGCACGGATTCGCGCACGCTCTCGGGAATCTCGCTGCCGTCGACCCCGTCCGAGAGGAAGCGGCTGCCGACATTCGAAGTCATGATAATGACCGTGTTCTTGAAATCTACGGTGTGCCCCTGAGCGTCCGTAATGCGACCGTCGTCCATGACTTGAAGGAGGACGTTGAACACATCCGGGTGCGCCTTCTCAATCTCATCAAAGAGCACGACACTGTAGGGCTTGCGTCGGACCGCTTCGGAGAGTTGCCCCCCTTCGTCGTAACCGATGTAGCCGGGAGGGGCCCCGATGAGGCGCGCGACGGAGTGCTTCTCCATATATTCCGACATATCGATACGGACGATATTCTCCTCGGTATCAAAGAGGGTTTCTGCAAGGGTGCGCGCGAGTTCCGTCTTTCCCACGCCGGTCGGTCCAAGGAAGAGGAAACTTCCGATCGGTCGGCGCGGGTCTTTGATCCCAGCTCGAGCACGAAGGATGGCTTCGGAGACAAGGCTGACGGCCTCATCTTGTCCAATCACCCGTTCATGTAACACATCTTCGAGGCGAAGAAGTTTCTCTCTTTCGCCCTCGACCAGGCGTGTCACGGGGACGCCCGTCCACTTGGAAACGATATCGGCGATCTCCTCCTGAGAGACTTCCTCCTTCAGCAGCGCCCCCTCCTGGACCTCCGCCGCTTCGAGCTGCTGCAAACGCGCCTCCAACTCCGGCATCTTGCCATGACGAAGCTGCGCGACCGTATTCAAATCGTAATTACGCTCAGCCCGTTCCATCTCGATGCGGGTGGTGTCGATCTCTTCCCGGACCTGACGGATCTTGTCGATGGCACCCTTCTCCTCATCCCATTGGGCGCGTAGGGCCGCCGCCTTCTCACGCACCTCGGCCAGCTCTTTGGAGAGCGCCGTTAGCCGCGGTTTGGAAGCGTCGTCCTTTTCATTTTTGAGGGCGGCCTCTTCGATTTCGAGCTGGAGGGCCCGCCGGGAGAGTGCGTCGAGTTCCTGCGGCATGCTGTCCATCTCGGTGCGGATCATGGCACAGGCCTCGTCCATCAGGTCGATCGCCTTGTCGGGCAGGAAGCGATCGCTTATATAACGTTGCGAGAGAACGGCCGCCTGCACGAGGGCGTTGTCCTGAATGCGCACGCCGTGGTGCAGCTCGAAGCGCTCGCGCAGCCCGCGCAGAATGGAAATGGTGTCTTCGACGTTGGGCTGATCGACGGTAACGGTCTGGAAGCGCCGCTCGAGAGCGGCGTCCTTCTCAATGTGCTGACGATACTCGTCCAGCGTGGTGGCCCCGATACAGTGCAACTCACCCCGGGCCAGCATGGGCTTGAGCATATTGCCCGCGTCCATCGAGCCTTCGCTCTTACCCGCACCGACAATGGTGTGCAGCTCGTCGATAAAAAGCAGGATGCCTCCATCGCTGCCCTTCACTTCGGCCAGCACCGCCTTCAGGCGCTCCTCGAACTCGCCCCGGTATTTGGCCCCCGCCACGAGCGAACCCATATCAAGGGCAAAGATCATCTTATCCTTCAGGCCCTCCGGCACGTCACCCCGCACAATGCGCTGGGCGAGTCCCTCCACGATGGCCGTCTTGCCCACGCCCGGTTCACCAATCAGGACCGGATTATTTTTGGTCTTACGGGAGAGGATGCGAATGACCCGCCGGATCTCATCATCCCGTCCGATCACAGGATCCATCTTCCCCTTACGCGCCAGCTCGACAAGATCGATCCCATATTTTTCCAAGGCCTCAAAAGTGGTCTCCGGGGTGCGGGAATTTACTTTCTGGTTGCCGCGGGCCTCCTTGAGCACCTCGAAGAACTTCTTCCGATCAATCCCAAACTGTTGGAAAAACTTCGCGAGTTTCCCCGAGGCCGCATCGATCAACCCCAGGAATAAATGCTCGGTGCTGACAAAATCGTCGGAAAGTCCTTCCTTTGCCTTCTGCGCCGCCGCCAGCACCTTCTGCAGCGAAGCGGAGATATAGACCTGGCTCGCATTCAGGCTGCCACTGGCTTTGGGCAGGGTATTGAGCTCCCGCTCGGCGGCGAGTTGCATTGCCGACGGGGTGATACCCATGCGCTCCAGCAGGCTCGGGACGATGCCCCCATCCTGCTGAATCAAAGCGAGTAGCAGATGCCACACGTCGATCTCCTGCTGGCCATTTCGCTGGGCCAGCGATTGGGCCTCCTGAAAGGCGAAAGCCGACTTTTCCGTAAAACTGTTAAAATCAATATTCATACCAAGTGGAATGCATGGATCATTCCAGATACTTGCGCATCATAGCGTTTATTTAAATACCTCAATGCCCTTACAATCAATGATTTATGAATTCCTATAATCTTTTTAATAATGAGACGAAAGCCAATAGGTGTCAATCATCCTGAGCCAAGAGACAATTTGTCCCTCATTGATTTTTAATCCCGCAGGGTGTCTCACCAAAATTTCGAAAAAGATGAGTTAAGGTTTAATAGTCCGCTCCCGTTTCAATCTCGACATAGCGTTGCAAGACAATAGATCACCAGGCATGCAGAATTCAATCAATGCGACGTCGATGCGGCTATGGATGGTGGTCGGATTACTCACGACCAGCCTAAGCCTGCCGCTAGTGGCCTACCAGCAAGGCACTTATCTTCTTTTTGATGTGCGTCAGGATATATCTGAAACCAGCAAAACGGGACGGATCGTGGTAGCGGCTTCCGTCTTCGAAGCCAAGGCGGCAACGCGGGAAACTAAGGTGCCCGAACAAAGCGAGTTCGAAACAAAAATCACCAGCTTTGGCACAGAAGGCAGCACTTCAGCATCCGGAGTTGAGGTTTTACACACTGAGACCGATGCTCCCAAAATCGAATCCAGTTTTGGCGATAGCCCACCAGCTCCGAGCGGGTTCTTCTTTACCTATTAAGCGCAATACCGTGGCCTCAAAACTCTGTTTTGGGGTGCATGCGCAAGAGGCATCGACCCCCGATTTCACAATCGAGGCCACAGGGCAGCGACTAAGCCTTCCTCGTTTTCTTCGCTCGATTGCGCTCGGGATAGAGCGTTCGGCAAATTTCGCATACGGTGCCATCGCAACCCCGGGCCGAGCAATGCTCCCTGCCATAGTAAATAATCTGTAGATGCAGGTCATTCCAAAGCGCCTCGGGGAAGAGGCGCTTCAGGTCGCGCTCGGTATGCACGACATTCTTACCGGAGGTGAGGCCCCAACGTTGAGCCAGGCGGTGGATGTGCGTATCGACCGGAAAGGCGGGCACACCAAACGCCTGGCTCATCACAACGGATGCCGTCTTATGCCCCACCGCCGGCAGCGCCTCAAGTGCCGCCATATCCGCCGGGACCTCTCCGTCATGCTGGTCGATCAGGATACGCGAGAGCCCGGCGATGCCCTTCGACTTCATCGGGGATAAGCCACAGGGCCGGATGATGCCCTGGATTTCTTCGACGGAAAGCTTCACCATATCAATCGGGTTGTCCGCTCGGGCAAAAAGCAACGGCGTGATTTTGTTGACCCGCTCATCCGTGCACTGCGCCGATAGCAGCACCGCAATCAGCAGGGTGTAAGGGTCTTTGTGGTCGAGTGGTATGGGCGGCTCCGGATAGAGTTCACCCAATCTCGTTTGCACAAATGCGGCACGTTCGGTCTTTTTCATGCTACAAAAAAACCGCCCTTTCGGGCGGCTGAAAAGTAAAATATACTTTTAATAAACATAGTTAAGAGAGTATGGCTAACGAGCAGATCGTAAAACTTCGAGCATAAACTTTCATGTCCTTATGATTGAGCTGAAGCCAGCAAGGCACTCCATAGCAGCAACGCGATAGCGATGCGGGACGAAACATGGAGACAGATGGATACTTCCCCCGGTCATTCGAACTGAATCGCTATCCTTGACAGCTCCGAAAGCGAGTGGCAAACCAATGCTTTTTCAACTCAATCGAACTATGGCATCACCCACCGACGTCCGAAAGGGCAAAGTCCTCAACTATCAAGGCAATCCGCATCTCGTGCTCGATGTGCAACACCGCACTCAGGGCCGACAAGCCGGCTTCATGCAGGTCACCATGCGCAACCTCAGCAGTGGCGCCAGCACCAACACGAAAATCCGCACCACCGACAGTGTGGAGATCCTGCACACCGACATGGTCAAGCTTGAGTTCAGCTACATCGATGGCGACGGCTACCACTTCATGGACCCCGAGACCTTTGAAGACGTGATTCTTGACGAAGGCCTGGTCGAGGATGCCAAAGACTTTCTCGTCGAGACCCAAGTTTACAGCATCCTTCACGTCGACGATAAGCCGATCTCTATCGACTTGCCCACGACCATTGAAATGAAGGTCACCGAATCTGCTGAGGGCGTGAAGGGCGACACCGCCAGCAACGTGCAAAAACCGGCTACCCTTGAAACCGGACTCTCCGTACAGGTGCCACTCTTTATCAAGGAAGGCGAGACCATCAAGGTCAACACCGCCGACCGCTCCTACGCGGGACGAGCCTAGCGGCCGGAGGTCGGAGGTCGGAGGTCGGAGAGCAGTTTATAGCATAATCCGTAGGGACTTCGCTTGCGAATGTCCAGTGTGGCAATGCAACAAATTCGCGACAACCATTCGGATTCTCGAACCTGTTTTGCAAAGTCGACGGCATCGCTGTCGCGCTGCCGCTACCGCAAGTAGGGACTTGGGCAGTCCCCGCAATCAACCCGGAGGCCAGTTCATTTGACGACCGCCGAGCACGTGCACATGGAGGTGAGGCACGGCTTCGCCGCCTTGCTTGCCGTTGTTGATGACGATACGGTAGCCGGCATCCAAATCCAGCTTTCCGGCCACTTCGGCCGCTGTCAGCAAGAGATGCCCGAGCACCGACTGATCCTCCACCCCGGCCTCTCCCACCCGGGGGATGGGCTTTTTCGGAATGACCAACACATGCACCGGCGCTTGCGGATCGATATCGTGGATGACGATGCAGTGCTCGTCCTCGTGCTCGATCCTAGCCGGAATTACACGGGCGATGATTTTTTCGAAGAGTGTGGGCATGGGTGTTGGTCAGGGGTTTTGTTTACTAAAGACAGATACAAAATCCGCCATTAAATCACGTAACTTTAATTTGAGCGCACCCGTGTCACCAGCAGACGGTATGGTCTCCCGGCTCATCTCAAAAATTGTCGCGATCGTGCGTTCTTTATTTCGGTCGATGGTCACGTAATCATGTACCCTTAGATTGATTTCATAACTATCGCCGCCGCGGGATTGGGCGTTCTTGATGGAGACTTCCAGCAGTGGCACATTGCTTTCCGGTGCATTCACCACGTAGGGCCTGAGGGCAATGTCAGCACGGCGCAGAGATAACTCCACAATGTCGTTGATATCCAGACGCTCGGACGAAGTGATCTTAGGCGCAAGCGAGGTATCGACATTAATGTAGATGTGATTGATCCCCTTGAGCAGAGTCGCACGCGCGTCGTCCGGAGTTTGAGCAAGTAGGGCAATCGGCAAAAGCAGTAACAGACTAAAAACTCTCATAATTTAACTGTAAAGTCTCGCGTCGAAAAGTAAAGCCCAGAAATGCCCCTGCCTCCCTTCACAGCACCACCACCTGCAACTTCGACCCCCGTGAGGCCCAGGCGCAGACGAGTTCGTCGATCCAGCCGCGCACCCGATCGTATTGCGACTGGCGGGCCTGCGTCCAATACTTACCCGGTGGGCAGACGGATTCACGTAAGCCTGTGACCAGCAGCAAGGCCTCCCTTCGGCCCGCGAGCTTCTTCATTTGACCGACGATGGCCTGGCGGATCCAGAGCGGACTAAAATCCTCCAGTTCGGGCACATGCCAATGAACGAAGGCCAGATTGACCGGCTCGCCCGGCTCGCCGAAGTGCAGTCGTGCCAACTTTGCCACATAGCCGCCAAGCTCGACCTGGGCCGCATCTTCCGGATGCTCCCGATAGAAAAACTCCAGCGCCCGGCGGGCATGCTCGCTACGCTCGGGATCGGAGATGCGGGCCAAGAGCTCGTTCAAGGTGCGCAACTGCTCAACAGGGTCAGGCTTTGGCATTTTCGGAAGACGACTTTAGATCGTTGATTTCCTGAGCAAGCTCCGAGAGATCGCGGAAGTCCTTGTAAACCGAGGCGTAGCGCACGTAGGCAATCTGGTCGAGGTGCTTCAGGCGCAGCATAATCTGCTCGCCGATCACTTTGGCCGGAATCTCGAGGTCGAACTCATTTTCCAGTGCAGCCAGCACATCGGCGATCAACATCTCGATTTGCATGACGTCGATCGGCCGCTTTTCCACCGCCTTCTTCAGGCCCCCGAGCATCTTCCCTCGATCAAAGTCCTCACGGCGACCATCACGCTTGACCACTTGTAAGTCGGCACGGAGCACTTCCTCAATTGTGGTAAAACGATAGCCGCAGTCGAGGCATTCACGACGACGACGGATCGAGGTCTCGTTCTTACCGGTCCGGGTATCGAGCACTTTCGTCTCGAGGGAGGCGCATTTTGGACAACGCATAATTTTACAGCTTTAGAAAATTCTCGAGCATCTTCATGCCCTGTTCCGTCGCGATCGACTCGGGGTGAAACTGCACCCCCCAGATGGGCAGGTCTTTATGGGCGAGCCCCATGATCTCACCTTCGTCGGTCTCTGCGGTCACGACGAGGCAATTCGGCAGGCTCTCGCGCTCGACGATGAGCGAGTGATAGCGTGTCGCCTCCATCGGATTGGGCAGGCCCTCGAATAGGTCGGTATTGCGGTGGGTCACCGGACTTGTTTTGCCGTGCATCAGGCGCTCCGCGCGGACGACCCGACCGCCGAAATGCTGGCCGATACTCTGGTGCCCCAGGCAGACCCCGAGCAGTGGCTTTTTACCGGCAAAGGCCGCAATCATGTCGAGCGAGACCCCGGCCTCGTTGGGCGAACAGGGCCCCGGCGAGATCATGACCCGCTCCGGATCGAGCGCGAGGGCCTCCTCCACCGTGATCGCATCGTTGCGGAAGATCTGTTGCTCCACCCCCAGCTGGCCGAAATACTGCACCAGATTGTAGGTAAAGGAGTCGTAGTTATCGATGACCAGTAGCATAAATTAAACCTCCTCGCCCAGCACCCGGGCCGCCTCCTGCACATCCTTGTCCCCCCGACCGGAGAGGTTGACAACGATGATCTGGTCGGCGCTCATTTCCTTGGCGCGCTTAGTGGCGTAGGCGATGCCGTGGGATGTCTCCAAGGCTGGCACGATCCCCTCAATACGACAGAGGGTCTTGAAGGCCTCGAGTGCTTGTTCATCCGTCGCAAAGCCGTAGTCGATGCGTCCGGCATCACAGTAGTAGGCATGCTCCGGGCCGATAGCGGCATAATCCAGCCCGGCGGAGACGGAGTGAGTCAGATCGATCTGGCCGTCATCGTTCTGCAGGATCCAGGTCTTGGCCCCCTGCAGCACACCGAGGCGCCCGCCTTCGAAGCGGGCCGCATGCTGCCCGGGCTTGATGCCGTGGCCCCCGGCTTCGACGCCGGTCAGCGCAACTTCCATATCCTGGAGGAAGGCAAAAAAGATGCCGATGGCATTGGACCCACCCCCGACACAAGCGGTCACCTCATCCGGCAGGCGACCGGTTTTTTCTAAAATCTGACGGCGGCACTCCTCGCCGATCACGCGATGGAAGTCGCGCACCATCATAGGAAAAGGATGCGCCCCGAGCGCGGACCCGATGATGTAGTGAGTGGTGCGAATATTCGTCACCCAGTCGCGCATGGCCTCGTTGACTGCCTCCTTGAGGGTTTTCTGCCCGGCGGAGACGCCGCGCACTTCCGCGCCGCAGAGCCGCATGCGATACACATTGAGTGACTGGCGGCGCATATCCTCCTCGCCCATATAAATGACACATTCGAAGCCCATTTTGGCACACATCGCGGCGGTAGCGATACCGTGCTGCCCGGCCCCGGTCTCGGCAATGATGCGCTGCTTGCCCATGCGCTTAGCCAGAAGAGCCTGCCCGAGGGCGTTGTTGATCTTGTGCGCGCCGGTGTGGAGCAGGTCCTCGCGCTTCAGGTAGATTTGTGCGCCGCCGCAATGCTCGGTCAGCCGCTCGGCGAAGTAGAGATTGGTCGGACGTCCGGCAAACTCACGCAGGTGAAAGTCGAGCTCTTTTTGAAATTCCGGATCCTTGCGGGCCGCCCGATAAGCCTCAGTCAGCTCGAAGAGCGGCGTCATCAACGTCTCGGGCACATACATCCCACCATAAGGACCGAAATGGCCCCGTTCATCCGGGAGGCGGAGCGGATCGACTTCAAGTGATGGCATGGCAGTAGACATAGGTTAAATACGGCGGGCAGAGCGCCACTTTGTCAAGCGCGGCGACAGTAGTCGCTCAAGTCTGGGTCAAACTCAGACCACCTTAAGAAGGTTTGAGGATGATGTCAGTAGGCCATCCGCTCAGCACCACTGAACGTTTGCTGAAGCGGCACGCTACAAAGAAAGCCTGAGCTTGTCGAGCTGCCGCCTCTTCGCGCAGCAGCTCCCATGTAGCATCGGTCCGTAAGGCCGATGACGCAGCAGCTCTCATGTAGCATCGGTCCGTAAGGCCGATGAAGCAGCAGCTCTCGCGTAGCATCGGTCCGTAAGGCCGATGACGAGACAGCATACCCTCTGGCCGCCGAAGGATCTTCGCCGCGAAGGACTACCCCCGCTCAAGAGCTCGCCACTACGGTCGAAATCGATGCCATCCGCTTTTGCCGAGCACTTCTAGCAAATTCTAAAAGATCACACCTTTCGTAATTCGGGATCACACAATGGGTGCCCTTTATTTCTCTTGCGGGATCACACAATGGGTGCCCTTTATTTCTCTTGGTGTCGAGCTTGAATCGTTTTTATTTAATACCCTGTGTAATTTATGAACAGTGTAATTGATGAACACTACAGCTCAGTGTGTGCATCCAAATGCTAAGGCATTCGGCTACGGGGAACCTGCGTCACTTAAAACCGAAAAGAGCTATCGCCCGTTTTATTAAATATCCGGTGTGATTCATGAACCAAGGACTTAGAGGACACCCATTTTTCTGGTGCGCTCAAGTCTTAGTAAATTGAATGGGTGTCCTGTCTCGCTCTTCCGTTCGTCATTAGATCGCCCCTTCAGGGCTTGATGTCCTTAACTCATTGCTACCTAGGGCGTTGCCCCAGGCTATCATAGTTTGCCCCGTTGGGGCGTGGTGCTTAAGTTTGTGCCATTCGGCTACGTTCCGACTCCCAGGCGGTAGCTGAACGACTTCGCGTTTGGTCTGAACGTTTTGACAGTTCGGAGCGCTCTCCAAAGCCGAAGGGCTTCGGCTACGTTCCGACTTCAGGCGGTAGCTGAACGACTTCGCGTTTGGTCCGAATGTTTTGATGGTTTGAAGCGCCCTTACCTCTGACCTGCATGGCACGAACTTAAGGGTCTTTTAAGTCGTTTCATTAGATCGCCCCTTCAGGGCTTGATGTCCTTAACTCATTGCTACCTAGGGCGTTGCCCCAGGCTATCATAGTTTGCCCCGTTGGGGCGTGGTGCTTAAGTTCGTGCCATTCGGCTACGTTCCGACTCCCAGACGGTAGCTGAACGACTTCGCGTTTGGTCTGAACCTTCCGACGGTTCGGAGCGCTCTCCAAAGCCGAAGGGCTTCGGCTACGTTCCGATTCCCAGGCGGTAGCTGAACGCCTTCGCGTTTGGTCCGAATGGTTTGATGGTTTGAAGCGCCCTTACCTCTGACCTGCATGGCACAAACTTAAGGGTCTTTTAAGTCGTTTCATTAGATCGCCCCTCCAGGGCTTGATATCCTTAACTCATTGCTACCTAGGGCGTTGCCCTAGGCTATCATAGTTTGCCCCGTTGGGGCGTGGTGCTTAAGTTCGTGCCATTCGGCTACGTTCCGATTTCCAGAGCGCGACTCAAATCGCACTGTGTGCGTAATTCTATCAAATAGTGCTCTATTCGCCCAACAAGGCATCTAGGGCACTGGAGACGGGCAGTTCACCCTGGCCGACGGCGGACTCGATTTCTTTAATCGCAGTTTTATGCTCGGCGCTAAAGCGGTCGAAAACGGACTGTTGGAGTAGAGAACGGAACCAATCGATATTTTGCTCGCGGCGGCGTTGTTCAAAGACGCCGGACTGGGTGAGTTCCTCGCGAAAGTTTTGGATCATCTCCCAAATTTCCTCGATGCCCTCATTTTCCAGAGCGGAGCAGGTTAAGGCTCGGGGCTTCCAACCGGGGGTGAAGGGCCGGAGCATGTGCATGACCCGGGTGAACTCGATGCGGGCGCGACGGGCGCGGGCCTTGTTCTCGCCATCGGCTTTATTGACGACGATGGCGTCGGCCAGCTCGATCACGCCTTTTTTGATGCCCTGAAGGTCGTCACCACCACCGGCAATTTGTAGAAGCAGGAAGAAATCCGTCATGGTGCGGACGGCGGTCTCGCTTTGCCCGACTCCGACTGTTTCGACTAAAATCACGTTGTAGCCTGCTGCTTCGCAGAGGAGCATCGCCTCGCGGGTGCGAGAGGCCACGCCTCCCAGCGAATTACCCGAGGGCGAAGGCCGGATAAAGGCATTTTCTTCGCGGCAGAGTTCTTCCATGCGGGTCTTATCCCCGAGAATACTGCCTCCGGTGATGGAGCTGCTGGGGTCGACCGCTAGGACCGCGACTTTTTTACCTAGCCCGCAGAGATAGAGCCCCATCGCCTCGATAAAGGTGCTCTTGCCCGAACCGGGGGTGCCTGTCATTCCGACACGCAGGGCTCCGCCACTGCGCGGCAAGAGCTGCTGCATCAACTCACGGGCGAGGGGTCGGTGTTTAGTGGCACGGCTTTCGACCAAGGTGATACCCTGGGCGAGCTTGGCACGGCTACCAGCCAGAATACCTTCGGCGAGCGAAGAAATATCAATCGGTGCCCTCATGCAAACGTCAACTTATTGCTTCAAGGTCATCTCGACGTTGCGCATGTCGCCCTTCTCCATGAAGGCCTGATGCATGGCGAAAACCGTTTGCAAGGTCTGCGGGGTATGGCCATCTTTCACTCCGTCGAAGTAGGCGAGGAGCTGATCGCGGTATTCCGGATGGGCGCATTTTTCGACGATTTCGCGGGCACGCTGGATGGGGTCTTTACCGCGGAGGTCGGCAATGCCCTGCTCGGTGATAATGACTTGCACGCTATGTTCGCTATGATCGAGGTGGGCGACCATGGGCACGATGGTGCTGATGGCCCCACCCTTCGCGGTGGAGGGGCAGGTAAAGATCGAGACGTAGGCGTTACGCGTAAAGTCGCCGGAGCCGCCGATTCCGTTCATCAGGTTGCAGCCCATAACGTGGGTGGAGTTGATGTTCCCCCAAATATCGGCCTCGATCGCGGTGTTGATCGAAATGATACCGAGCCGGCGCACCACTTCGGGGTGATTGGAAATCTCTTGGGGGCGCAAGACGATGCGTTGTTTGAAGAATTCCAGGTCATCATAGACCTCTTTCAACATGGGGGGCGATACCGTCAGCGAGGTGGCACTGGCGAACTTGATATCGCCACTCTTCATGAGGCCCACGACGCTGTCCTGAATGACTTCGGAATACATCTCGAAGGGCGGAATCGCCGGATTGGCACCCAGCGCACCGAGCACCGCGTTGGCAATATTGCCGACGCCGGACTGGATCGGAAGGAAGTCCTTAGGGATGCGGCCTGCTTTCAGCTCGGCGGCAAGAAACTCAGCTACATTTTCCCCAATTTTCAGCGTCACCGGATCGGCTTCCTTGAAGCCGCCTACTTCATCGGGCAGGCTGGTTTTGACGATGCCGACAATTTTGGAGGGATCGACCTTTAAGATCGGCGAGCCGATACGGTCGCTGGCGGCATAGACCGGGATCTCCCGTCGGTGGGGCGGATCCAGTGGCTCGTAAATATCGTGCAGCCCACTGAGCTCCGGCGGGTGCTGATCATTGAGTTCGATAAGAATCTGGTCGGCGACATGGCAGAAGGTATTGGTCGCGCCCACGCTCGTAGTCAGAGTAATCTCGCCATCGTCGGTGACAGCAGCCGCCTCGATCACGGCGTAGCGAATCTTCCCGATAAAGCCGTAACGGGCGGCCTGCGGCAGCATCGATAGGTGCATGTCGAAGAAGTGCGTCTCGCCCTTGTTGATCTGAGCGCGCAGCGTCTTATCACTTTGATAAGGGGTGCGGAAAAGGACGGCATTAGCACGGGCCAGTTCCCCGTCCAGACTGTCGCCGGTCGATGCGCCAGTGACCACGCCAATCTTAAAGGGGCGCCCAGCGTCGTGCTCGGCGTTGGCCTTCTTTGCGATCGCTTTGGGAATTTCTTTGGCGGCACCGGCGGGCGTAAAGCCACTAAAGCCGATGATGTCGCCATCGTTAATCAATGAGGCCGCTTCTGCGGCTGTCATTATAGGAATTTTTTCGCTAACCATGTGATTGTTTTCTAGTTTGTATTTAAAATTCGGATACTATCCAAAGACGGTCATGAAGAAGCCGGCGACCAGGGCAGTCCCGATCACGCCGGCCACGTTGGGCCCCATCGCGTGCATGAGCAGGAAGTTACCCGGGTCGGCCTTCTGGCCCTCGACCTGGCTGACGCGAGCCGCCATGGGCACTGCGCTCACTCCAGCGGAGCCGATCAGTGGATTGATTTTATTTTTGGAGACAAGATTGAGCAGCTTCGCCATCCAGATCCCTGAGGCCGTGGCTAGGGCAAAGGCGAGCACACCGAGCGTCAGGATGCCGAGGGTTTGTGGCGTAAGGAAGTAACGCCCGTCCATAGTGATGCCCACGCTGATACCGAGGAAAACCGTGACGATATTAATAATCTCGTTTTGAGCGGACTTGCTCAAGCGGTCGACGACGCCGCACTCCCTAAAGAAGTTACCCAGAAAGAGCATAAACATGAGCGGCGATGCTGCGGGCACGAGAATGATGCAGACCATCATAATGACGACAGCAAAAATGAGCTTCTCGAGCTTGCTCACCCGGCGCAGGCTCTGCATGCGGATCTTGCGCTCTTTGAGGGTGGTAAGCGCCCGCATGATGGGCGGCTGGATGACGGGCACCAGGGCCATGTAGCTGTAAGCCGAAACTGCGATCGCGCCGATCAGGTGGGGTGCCAGCTTGTTGGCCAGAAAGATCGATGTCGGGCCGTCCGCGCCCCCGATGATGCTGATGGCTGCTGCTTCAGACAGACTGTATTCGATGCCGAGATGCTTCATTAATACCGCGGCAATAAAAACCCCGAAGACGCCAAATTGCGCCGCCGCACCCAGCAGGAAGGTCTTGGGATTGGCAATAAGGGGGCCGAAATCAGTGAGTGCTCCGACTCCGAGAAAGATAATCGGAGGAAAGAGTTCAAGGTGAATGCCCTGGAAGAAGTAATAGAAGAGTCCGCCCGTGCCGTCGTCCTTGAAAGGATGGTGTTGCCCGGCAAATTCCATACCTTCCACGATGCCTGCAGTCGGCAAATTCGCCAGGAGTGCACCGAAAGCAATGGGGACCAGCAGCAGCGGTTCGAACTTTTTGTAGACGGCTAGATAGAGCAACCCCGCCACGACGAGCCACATGATCAGCATACGCCAATCAATGAAACCAATACCGGTATTTTCGTATAAGTGGTGAAGTAATTCTAACATGCTGAGCGCTTTCGTCTGGATTAAGCAAGTTCTACGAGGCCCTGACCTTCTTCAACACCGTCTCCAGCACTGACAAGGATCGCCTTGACCGTGCCTGCAGCAGCGGCGGAGACGATAGTATTCATCTTCATCGCTTCGAGAGTGACGACTTTTTGCCCCTCTGTAACAGCGTCGCCTACCGCGACATCAATGGAAACGACAACGGCCGACAAGGGGCTGACGATGGCACCATCGCCGGAAGGTGCGGCCACGGCTTTGGCGGCAGAGGCCTTTTGAGGCGCAGGGGCAGCCATCCGGGTGCTGGCACCAGAGCTGGCACGGCGCGGCGCCGGAGCGGCGGAATTTTCTTCATCAAGCAGTTCGACTTGGACGTCGTAAGCTTTGCCTTCAACAGTGATTCGTAAGTTTTTCATAGTAATGTAAATTTTGTTATTCTAAAGTTAGCGCACGCGGTGCGAGGAGAAGATTTGGCGACGCCCTTCCTGTGCCCATCCGGGCCCGGCAGAACGGATAGAAACGACACGATGCGAACGGTCTCCGACCACGGTATGAACGGCGGCGGCAATGACGGCGATAAGTGCAGGATCGTCCTCATTGTTACTTGGCCCTGCTGCCCCAGCACCGGCTGAAGCGCTTGCAGGCCAACCACCCGCAGCGGCTTCGGCGGCGGACTGTGCCGCTACGGCCGCTTTGGCGGCACTGCTGGCCGCTTGCTTGATGAACCATGCGCCCATCAAAAATGTCAGCAATGCAAGTAAAGCCAGCACAGTGACCACGAAGATGAAGCCGACAACGACGACTCCGCCCGGGCTCGGGCTAGCTTCTGCAGCGCCGGGCAACTGCGCCAATACTGTTATTGAATGAATCATAATAAGTCAGTTTCGGGTTCGTCCAGGATCTATAAAGGAATATTGCCGTGCTTCTTGGGCGGTCGCGTATCGCGCTTGCTCAAGGTGTTGCGCAAGGCAAGAGCCAGGGCGGCGCGGGACTGTGCCGGCTCGATCACATCAGTAATCATGCCGCTGGAAGCCGCTTGATAAGGTGAGGAGAATTCTGCCCGGTAAGCGTTGCAAAGCTCGACAGTCTTGGCCTTGGGATCATCGGCCTCGCTGATCTCTTTCCGGAAGAGGATCCTGGCGGCACCCTCGGCCCCCATCACAGCGATCTCAGCCGTGGGCCAGGCAAACACGATATCGGCCCCCAGATCAGAGGAACACATTGCGAGGTAAGCCCCACCATAAGCCTTACGCATAATCAAGGTGATTTTAGGCACTGTTGAGGCCGCATAGGCAAAGAGCATCTTGGCTCCGTGCCGGATAATGCCCCCCTGCTCCTGCGCCAGCCCCGGCATGAAGCCTGGAATGTCGACCAGTGAAACAATGGGAATGTTGTAGATATTACAGGTGCGGATGAAACGGGCCCCCTTATCCGAACTGTCAATATCGAGTGTGCCCGCCTTGACCATGGAGTTATTGGCAACGATGCCGACGACGATGCCCTGAATACGGGCAAAACCGATGATAATGTTGCGGGCGAAGTCCGGCATGATCTCGAAGAAATCACCATCGTCCACCAATCGATCAATCACCGCAGACGTATCAAGTGCTTCCTTACTGCTGGCCGGGACGATCTCGTTCAACTCGGGGTCATCCGAAAGGTCCAGATCGTCAAACTCGTGGGGCGGATCGGAAATGTTGTTGCTGGGCAGGAAGGACAACAGCTTAGCGGTGAGCTCCATCGCGTGCTTGTCGTCGTCGGCCACCAGGTGGATGTTACCCGAAATACTGGCATGGGCTGCGGCCGAAGCGAATTGCGAGAGTTCGGCACTTTCGCCGGTCGCCGCCTTGATCACGTCCGGACCGCAAATAAACATATTCGAATGCTCCCGGGTCATGATCAGGAAGTCCGTCAGGGCTGGCGAATAAGCGGCCCCGCCCGCGCAGGGTCCTGCAATCACCGCTACTTGGGGGACGACACCAGAGAGCAGCACGTTCTTAAAAAAGACCTGTCCGTAGCCGCTGAGCGAATCGACGCCCTCCTGGATACGGGCTCCGCCAGAGTCGTTCACACCCACAACCGGCATGCCCGACTCGTGGGCGAAATCCATCAAGTCGCAGATCTTTTTCGCATGAATACGACCCAGAGAACCACCACTTACAGTAAAGTCCTGAGAGTAAGCGGCCACAGGACGTCCATCGACCAGGCCGGTGCCACAGACGACCCCGTCGTAAGGCAGATCCTTCTTTTCCATGCCAAAGCGGTGGCAGCTATGCTCCGCATGCATGCCAAATTCCTGAAAGGTGCCCTCCTGGAAAAAAATCTCGAGACGCTCACGCGCACTCATAATTCCTTTTTCGCGGCGCTTGGCCAGTTTGTCTTCACCGCCGGCTTTCCGTGCGGTTGCGCGACGATTCCTAAGCTCTTCGAGTAATTTCGGGTCAATTGCCATTGTGTTCTCCTTTAATAATGGTTGATACTATGTGCTAGTTCTTTGGCATGCAAAACTCTGTCAACACCCCATGAGTGGACTTTGGATGTAGGAAGGCGACCAATTTGTCGGCCGCGCCTTCGAAAGGCACTTCGTGGATCAACCGCACACCCGCACCCGCAGCCTTCTTTAATTGCCCGTCAATGTCGTCCACCGCAAAGGCAATATGATGAATCCCTTCACCATTTTTTTTCAGAAATTTGGCAATCGGGCTGTCCTCCGAAGTCGGCTCGAGCAACTCAATGTGCACGTCTCCTGCTTCAAAAAAAGCAGTCTTCACTTTCTGCGAAGCAACTTCTTCGCGCCCGTGGCAGTGCAGGCCGAGGGCCTTTTCGTAGTATTCAACGCTTTCGTCAAGGTTGCTGACAGCGATGCCGAGGTGATCAATATTTGTTATCATTTTTAGTCTGTTTCAATTCAAGTTCTCAATTAGCCAAGCTTACGTCAATACATTTTTATATTAAATTTGCTTATTGACAATTTCTTTTTAGCCACTACCAAATCCATTCACTAACTACAATTATTCTGTATGAAAG
>Ga0306912_1000728_pt1 | contig 17932 bp, 24 predicted proteins | sample AntRauFillE10628_FD_190443 | JGI IMG/M metagenome (GOLD analysis project Ga0306912, IMG submission 190443) | Saline lake microbial communities from Rauer Islands, Antarctica - Metagenome Filla E10 #628 (v2) (version 2) | ecosystem: Environmental > Aquatic > Non-marine Saline and Alkaline >... | reverse complement strand
TTGATTTTATATATTCCATTTAAGGCGGGCGCATAAATTGAGTTTAACTCACACAAACCACCAACCTTGAGGGATGGATTCATTGTTGTCTGAAACGTCACCTTGCTTTCCTCACGACTTGGTGTGCTCAATAAACCCGTTGAGGCTTGCACCACTGGCACAAAGCTATTGATAACCTCATTGCTCTTGAGGATATTCAATTGACCATTATCAATAAAATATTGCTCGCCATTCAGGTTTTCACGAATCAGTTTCCATGAATTGCCCACCAACACACGGGGGCGAATCAGTTTTTTTTGTGTTGTAATTTTACCTTTTCGGATGTTTGGCATATCCTCAAGGATTGCGTCAATTGGGCTTTTACCTTGAACCGTCTTTGAGGTGAATGAAAAACGGGCATCAAACCCGCCATCAATACATTCCATTGTGATAGGTAAGTCTGCTCCTTGGCGTGACCGTTCACCTATATTCACATATCCCTTGAAAATTGTCTCAATACTGCCCACATATCCAACCTTTAAAGACACCTCAAAATTCTTTTTTTCCTGTGCATTTTTAACAATTGCCAACTGGTTTGATTCGGACAATCCAAACACACGGACATTCATTTTGTTGAGGCTCTTATCTGTGGATTTATCCGCATTGAAAGAGATATCAAACGGGGGGCGCACCACAATGGCACGCTCCAATTCCGTTTGTATCGTCAATTCATAATCACGGTTAAACCTCAATTGGCTGCCCCCTCAAACGCTCAATGTCATCTGGCTCAAGCATGTAAAGAGAACATCGCCCGTTGACAAAATCATTGCGGTCAATCGGGTCAAACCCTGTGCCGTTGTTATCTGTCACCAAAAAATCAAATGGAAGGTTGCTTGATAGCATATGCGGGGTTTTCACTGACAATTTCCCGCCATTAAACTTGCGCCCTTTATATTCAGCATTGAAAACCCATATTGAAACCATAGGCAAATACCGCAAAGTCAATATAATTTCACTTTCCTGAAACAGAATTACATGCCGTTGTAAAACCTCATTGCCTATATTTTGAATCTCAATCACCGAAAACCCCCGCAATATCACTTAACCCGCTTGAACGAACCTCATCACTGGATACGGCACGACCCTCTTGTGCGCCCTTGTCTTTTATCGTATCAGCTTGACCACCCAACGACTCTGCGGGGTTTGCCCCTGCCCGTTCAGCCGTACCGCCTCCACGGGTTGAAACCCTATCAACGGCAACAAAATTCAAATCCGCAATCCTGAAACGCTCTGCCTCAATCGTAAATGTCACACCATCGCTTGTATTTGACCGCTCAATGATGACTGATTTTATGCTCATGCTGTCATAAATACGGTACGGCATTTGGATTGAAACAAGTTGGTTTCCATAGTGTATATTTTCCATGGCATCCAAAAATTGCTCACCCAATGGCTTTGAAAGATTGTCAATATTGCCCAATAAGCTGTTTGCCTGTGCGCCCGCATTGATAAGGTTTTCAAGTTTGTTTATTTGTGACACCGCATTGGATGAAACCTTGGTGAAATTTATTGCCTGTGATGGTGTCAAGCGTGGGAAATACTGCGTTATCTGCCCCAAATTGTTGTCAAGGGATTGCACGCGGTCAACCAAAGTGTTTGGTGTCTGATACACATCACCGATTGAGCCACTGATTGTCAACAATTCAGGCTTTTTAACACGATGGTCATTGAGCGGTGAACCGTCCTCAACATATGATGTTGGGTTGTCTGCCTTTAATGTAAGGCGGTCATTGACACGGGCAAACAAAGAAAACCCACCAATGCCTATTTGTTGCAATGGATACGGTAAACGCTCACGATTCAATAGTTGCTCTAAAAACGGCATTTAAAGCCCCCCATGTCCTGTTTGGGCACTAGCATCATTCATTTGCTTTTGCATACTGTCTGACACCGCTCTGCCCGCCTCTTGAGGGTCTGCGGTTTTAATATCAATCTTGATGTCTTGGTTGACACTGCGGTTGTCAATGCTTGATGAGCCAACGCCACCCGTTTGCTCACTTTGTGAAAAGACACCAACAACCTTTTTAAATGCTGTTTCACCCAATTTTCCCAATGCGCCAAAATCCAATGAGAATATTGCCTTTAAGACATCCCAAACCCACGTCAAATAGTCGCCAACAAACTTGAGGTCAACACCAAACGCTTTGAAAAAATCACCAATGACGGATTTTCCACCCGCGAACGCTGTAAACAAGTCATCAAAAACAAGGATAAGCCCAACCACCAACGCAACAATTGATGTTATTGGAAAAAACGATGCCATCAAAACACCAACCGCGGTTGTCACACCTGCCAATACGGGCTTAAATTGCAAGAAAAAGCCAATAACATCAACAATAATTGAGCCGACATTCCATATAGCTTTCCCAAAACCAATGAGCACTGTGATTCCGTCTGAAATTCCCTCGCTCAACCATTCTTTATTCACAACGATTAAGTCCTTAAAACCTTTTGTCAATTTTATCATTTGTGGTGCGAAACCGCCCGCAATCTCTACCTTTAGATTTTTAAATGCAAGGGTTGCAATACTCAATTCATCATTGTAATTCGCCGCCGCCGTTGCCGTTTCGGTTGACACTTGCCCAACCTCACGTGAACGCTCACGCAATACCGCCATCTCCTCATTTGTTTTCGTCAACAATTGAACGGATTCGGTTGTCATTCCCAATCTTCGCGCAATAGATAAAACCTGTGTTTGGTCAAGTTCCATAGACACAATGGTTTCACGCAATTCACCAAAAATTTTATCCGCTGTTTTTGCCCGTCCGCTTGCGTCCTTGAGGTCAATTCCAAGCTTTTTAAATATCTCGACACCCTCACCCGTACCCAAGGCAACGGCCTCACCGATTCGCTCTGTCAAACCCTCAAGTGATGCACTCATGCCATCAATTGAACCGCCATTGACCATTGAGGCAAAACCCAACTCTTGAATTTTCTCAATGGAAATTCCTGTCTGCCTTGACATTTGCACCATAGGGTCAATGGATTTTAAAATACTGTCTGCCCACATGGTCAAACCTGATAACGCGCCAAATGTTGCTGTGGCAAATGCGCCAAGCCCCTTAATTGCGCCGGTCAATTGTTTGTTGTATTCACCCAATGGTGCGGTTGAACCTTCAAAGGCAAATTTTGTGACAACCTCTGTGACCTCTGCCATTTTATCCTACCTTTGCTCTCTCTGAATCGTACCTGTGTTTTTCAATATTCATAATGATACGTTCGTACTCAAGAACATCAAGGAAACGTGGCGTGTCCCATTGTTCAATATAATCAATAGTACCATACCCCTTTTTTGATAAACAGAATATTGTCATGTCAATATCTGAAACATTGCTTTGGCGAATATAATCTTCGTCATTCTCACGGATATTAAATGTGAGTTTTAATTCGCGCCTGACAAAAAAGGGTATGAAATCACCCCCATGGCTGTTTTGTAAAACATGAAAAAGTCTTGTGGGTGTCTGTCCCAATGACCATCAAGTTTTGACAATTGCATACCATCAAACAAAACGGACTCCTCAACAATCTTCTCAACAACCTCAAAATCAGGCGAGTCAAAAAACATCAACTCATGCTTTTCAAGCAACTGAAAACGGGTGAACACTTTCAACCGTCTTTTGTGATTCAGCTTTGTGAATGTATATGTGTTTCCACTTGGCAATGTTGCCTCATTGTCATCAAAACACTGTTTTATTTGCTCACGGGCTTGCGCCTGTGATTCCTCCAACTCTTTCAAATCAACCATATCCGTTCAATCCTTTTTATAGTGCCCGTTTTGCATTTCTGAATTTCACTGTGTATTCCAGTGTGGCGTTTCCGTCCGTGTCGTTTTTGGTGTCCGATGGTTTGGTTGTGATTGAACCGCCCTCAAGCGTCCAACTTTCCTGTCCATCCGTACCGTCACTGTTGAAATCTTCTTTCATTGAACCTGTGAGAATGGTTGTGCCTGAATTGATAATGCTATTCAAAAACACATCGTCATCTGAAAACTTTTGAATTGTCATTTTAAGGTCATACACATTCGCATCTGAACGTGTATTGATTGACACACCACCGTCACTTGAATTGACTTGGCTTGTTTGAGGGTTTACGGGAGTAATTGTAATGATGTCCCCAACGCCAAACGATGTGAAAGCGTGACCATTTAAAACAAGCGTGACACTATCCGCATCTTTTGTAATTACTGCCATTTTATTATTCCTTTTCTATTATGTATTTACAGATTGAAATTGATGATGACATCAACCTTATGAATTGCGCCCGCATTTTTCACGGCAACTTGCATGGCGGGTGAGAGTCTTTGCGCCCGTTCGGATTGTGGTTGGTCTGCCAATGACCCCGCAAGAACATAATACCCAAACTCACGGATATTGCGCTTGAATGTATCCAAATCACCAAACGTATCAGGTGATGACCATTCACCCGCACCAAAGACACCGGCACGTACAAATCCACGTGTTGTCTTTTCAAGGCTGTCAACAATCTGATTTACGCCTCTGCGTGTCTGCGGTATTTTCGTTGCGGTTGTGCCCAACAAATTGAATGTGTCCGTTTGCACGGCATCAATATAAGCAATCAGGTTGTACCGATTATCAACAAAGTCATTTGCGCCCGACACTAAGATTTTAGGCACACGTTTGAATGTGGTGTAAATATCTAAACCAACATTTTTTGCCTTTGTAATCTCTGTTTGTGTGTAATCCTCTGCGGACACTGGCAATTCTTTTAAATTCATTGTCAATGCGCTGTTTTCAGCATTAAAGTTGACCGTGTGTGCCCGTGCCATGTATGCGGTTGCCAAACGTCTATTGCCCGCCTTTGAGAATAGGCAACGATAATTTGAAAGCCCACTCAACTTGATGTCCCAAACGGGGTTTGTCGTGGCAATCTCAAGGTTGGTTGATTGATTAAACACGTCATATGATAGCACGCCGTTTGCCTGACACCATTGAGCCAACAATTTTGCCTCTGCATTTAATGGTTTATCAACAAAAACAAAGCCTTTGAAATTCACCAATGATTTAAGTGCTGTGACCGCATCAACCTTTGTCTCGTCATCCAGTGTGCCCGATGCCACCCCGTCCGTTGACACTGCGCCCGTACCGCTTGCAAGGTTTAACAATTCACCAACATACGTGCCCGATGCACCCACACTGACAAATGAAACCTCACTTGATGCACCCGTTGTGTCCGATGTGACAACAAATGCAAGATTTGAATATGAAACCGTTGCGCCTGTAATTTCAGCATTAAGCAATGTCACAATATCACTTGCCTCAATCACTGTGCGGAAATCAAGCCCCGTGATATTTTGTGCCGTTCCACCATCAACCGTGATGTCAAATGAGCCATCTGAAATCTTTTGTAATTCACCAACCAAATCAACCTCATTGACCTGTGCACCCTTTAAGACACCCGTGGTTGCGTCCGTGTCCTCATCTGCACCACGCCAATACCCAACGATAAACAAACCACCTGCATTGACCGCATTTGGCGTTGTGCCAAAGAAAGCCGTTGCGTGTTGGTAAACGTCCGATGATGTACCAAAGTCCGTGGCAACGCTCTCAATTTGTGAGTAAGCCTCATATCGGTTGGCTGTGCTCAACTTACCCAATTGTGATGTCATAACGGCAACAACATTCATATTGTCCCGTGCAAGGCTCACGCCCTCTGGCAAAAGTGTTGCGGTAACTACATTATTTAAACTTGCTGTCATTTTATTGTCCTTTAACTTGTGGTTGTTTCAATTTTCGCCTCATCAATTCTCAATGTATCAACATCAACCGCTCTGCAATCCTCAACCTTGATTGTCACTTGATAGCGATTCCCGTATTGTTGACCGGTCAATTTTTTTAAATCCTGAATTGATGATACCTGATAAATCCCGATGCCTAAAACCTTTTTTAATTCATATGCTTTTTGACTGCGTGCCAATAACACAAACCTATTGCAATAATTATATGCGTTTGCGCCATAAAAATCTATGGTGAAAGTTGTCATGTAAACATTCGATATGGTTTGCACCTCTGTCACACCATCAAAGTCCAGTGAACCCGCTATGCGCTCACTTGGTGCAAGGTCATCAACAACGATGTAATCCGTTTCAAAATTCGATTGCACGGCATTATCACGCCCGCTTTTGATTTGAGCCTCTGGCAATTCCAAAACATCACGCACGAACATCTTTAAACTTTTCTCAAGCGTATTCATAATAAATCTCTTTTCGTTTCCTCACCAACCGCCTCAAAATAACCATAATCACCATAAGGCATCACGGATATGATTTTGAAATCCTTGCCCGCATATTCAGCATACTGACCCTCAAGCAATTGTGACTTGCTGTGGATGGTCTGGTATTCCAGTGACCAATCAATATTGTCTGCGTTCAGTTTGTCTTTATCTGCGGGTTGCACCACCGCCTGTATTGATTGAGTCGTGACGGTTGTTGTGTCCACAAAGTCAACGGATGTGACCGTGACCGTTTTCAACGTCACTGGCTGTAAAAAACAGGTTAAAACCTCACTCATGTCCATGTCATCAATCATTGCGAATCACCCATGATATTGCATTGCGCAGCGTCCCTGTATCAATCAACGGCCTTGATGAGCCTTTGCGTTTTACTGTTTCAGGCTCAAGTGCTTTCCACTTGCCGTATCCCTTTGTTGTGAACGCCTTGACGGATATGTTGCGACAATATGCCCCAACCATGCCAAGGGCATCATCAACCTTTACACCGTCAATTGTGCGCTCAAATTGCTTGGCAATAAATTCATTTATTTTCTTTTTGTGCATGATGAACGGAGTCCGTAAAAAACTACGCTTTGGGTTGTTGCCCGCACCGTATTCATGGATTGCGCCAATCGTCATAATTGTTTGACCATCACCATATATTTCACCACCCACTTTTTCGGATGGTAAACCCACAAAAACTGCTTTTTTCTTTGCTTTATTCATGGAATCCTCAAGGGCTTTCATGCGTTTCATTGAGTCCTCTGGATTGCGTGTTGTCATACAAATACCGCCCCTTGATTTGCCGATGTAAGGAATACGAATTGTTGCCCGTACCTTGTGGTGTTAAACCATCCCATGCGCCCTGTTTCTGTCTGTGATGCCTCATATGACACCGACAAACTGCCAACGCTCTTTGATGCCTGATTGCGTACTGAACCACTATTACCGCGTGTCTCAATCGTCAAAAGGTGTGCGTACAACTGCAAAAATGCCTCTTTATCCGTGCGGTTGTTTTCATAGTCACCGCCATAATACAAATCACCCAATGGCTCTATAATAGGGAAAAGCGAATCAACAACGGATGTGTTAAAGGTTGGAAACCTTGTTTTAAAATCATCAATCCGTGCCATTGCTTTTGTACCCCTATTATATAATTTATTTACTGTTTAATTATTTTACGCTCAACACGCCTGTTTCAATAGCACGTGCAACACGCTTTGATTTTGCAAGTTCACCGCTCAATTCAATTTCACCATTTGGCTCAATAAGAACACCATCAATTTCAAATGGGTTTCCAGTTTTGTTGATGAGTGACTTACCCTTAATTGGCTTAATCTCTTTGAAATCCTTTGCTGTTGGTTTCTGTGCAACGTCATTTTCTGCCGTTTCAGGTGCTTTATCATCATCCTGTGGCTCATTGTCCGCATTTGTGTCTGTATCGGCTTGTGCATCATCCTGTGGCCCATCCACGGCATCCGCATTGTCATCACCTGTTAAACCCTCAAGATAGGCATCAATATCACCTTTCTTGATTGCGCCATTTGCGCCCGTGCCTTTTACGTCTGTGATTGTCACGGCATCGCCATTATCTGCTTTTACCTGTGCCCAATACTCACCCGCGGTATCACTTGCAAAATCAATGTTGTCTGTTTTTTCGTTTGTCATGGTTTTACCTTATCCGTTAATGTTAAAAAAAGGCATGAGGGTTTTATCCGCTCACGCCTTTATCATACCAATATTTATTGTATCTTACAATCCTGTCAAAATACGCCCTGCTGTTTTCTCAAGAATATCCAAACCACCAACACGTGCCATGCTTTCAACATGGTGACGGAATGATGAGATTTGCACAATCTTACCGATTTGCAACGGCACTGGAATACGCATCACCATGGCATCACTTGAGTTATTGTATGCAACCGTTGCCGATGCGGACAAATCACCACCGTTTGCGGCTGTATCCGCACGGAATGTTGATGTGAATGTGATTTCAGGGAAATTATCACGCAATGCTTTCAACACTGTGCTTGAACCATTTGCCGTATTCAACATTGTGACATTCAACTTGTTATAAACACGAGTCGGCATCAACACACGGTTTGCTTTGTATTCAGCTGTGTTGTTTACGGCGTTGTTTTGCGCCTCTATAAGTTCCGAAACTCCCTCATACATCTCAATTGCTGTTAATGTGGAAACCACACCGCCCGCACTTGTTGCTGTGAAATCAGTTGTGTTCAACAAACCTTTTGTGTCTGAATAGCCAACCAAGCCAACTTTATCAATTGTACGTAAATACACCTTGTTGTGTGTTTCAACAAAACGTGATGGTAGGTTGATATTTTGCAATTCAGCCGTTTTCACATCGCTTTCTGTCCACTCTGATTGACCCTCAAGGCTTTTGACCGCGAGGAAATTGTCCTCTGCGTTCAATGAGATTTTGCCTTTGTTTCCATCTTTGTCACCATTGACTGAAAACTCACCTTGGTCAATCAAGCGCAACGATTGAATACGCGCAACATAACCGCCTGAATTATCAGCCGTGATGCCTGAATTTATAAATGTAAGTTCAGGGTACTTTTTCTCAAAAATTTTAGGGTCAACGGCTGTAAGGTTGCGTGCAAGCACAACGCCCGCATAACTGTCTTTAAAGCCCGCTTTTGATGCACTACCAAGAAAATCTTGAAAGGCATCTAAATTGTAAATCTGTCCAATTTTCATTTTTTTATTTTCCTTTTTAAGTTTTAATCAATCTCTTGATTATTTTTGTTCAATCAACCAAACACCTGTTTGAATTTCCTCAATGAAAATCGCTCCAGTTGCAACATTATCACCTGCCTCTGCGCCCGTTGCACCCATACCATCGTTGGCATCGCCCGCATTACATGCGAACACTGCGCCCTTGTATGATGGTGTTTGACCTGTTTTGACCGCTACCGTGACCAAACCATTTTGCATGTAAGACACTGAACCCGTTGTAAGTGAGGCATCAATTGTGCCATCTGCCTCAACTGCTGTGGTTGGTGAACGTAACACAACCCCTGCAATCACTGGTGACGCTGTGCCATCAAGATTGTCTAAACTGCCACTTGCAACCTTTGCAAAGCGTCCAACAACCAACTTGTCCTCATATGTACGGTGTCCCAATACACGGTTATTTACCCCGTATTCTTCACCCGCACCGACCTCATTAAAGTCTTTCAAATAACCTGTACCAAATGCCATTTTATTATTCCTTTTTTCTGTTAATTAAAGTTCCTTGCCCTTCAAGGTATCCAGTTTTGTTTTATTGTCACCATCCGCAAAATTGGCATATTTGCCTGTGGATTGTTTCAACAACTTGAAAGCAACTGGCAACTCTGCATCCGCAAAACTTTGAGTGCCGTGTTCAACCGCAAGCGCATCACGCATGATTTGCTTTGTGCCCTTGCCTTTGAAATCATATTTTTCATCAACAAAATCACGGGCTTTCACAATGACATCCGTGTGCTCTTTCAATTGAGCGTCAACCGCCTTGGCAACCGCATCTTTAAACTGCGCTGTATCTTTATACGCTGTTTTATCTTTGGCTGTTTCATCCTCATCCTTGGTTTCGACCTCATCACCCTCATCTGTGGTTTCAGTTTTTACAACTTCATCCTCATCTGAAATTTCAGTTTCATCACCGTCCATATCGGCTGTTTCGGTTTCAACTTCCTCAACCTTTGGCTCGCCAATACCTGCGTTGGCAATAATAGCCTGTAATTTTGGCGCAAGTTTTTTCAACTCATCAATCGGCATTGCCTTGATTGCATCTGGCAAGGCAATTGTCATGTCAACAATCTCTTGCATGTTTGGTGTGCCTTGAGCATCCAAGAATAATTTATGATATTTATTTTTCATTTCAGTTTCCTTTGTTTTTCTGTCTATAAAGCTACACATTGAGCCACAACGCCCTTGGTCAACAATCGCCAAATGGTGAGGTGATATGTCTTTTTGTTCAAAATCGTACTCATCCCCGTCATACTCAAACAAAACGCCCGTATATCCCAATGATAACTCACGCTTGCCTGATTGTAAAATCTTACCTGCCTCATCGTCTACGTCAATGGAATTTTTGATTGCCAACTTACTGTGCGTTGATTCATCATTAAAATCAACCATTGTGGCATTTGTGACTTTACCACGCGACTCCGTCACTGGCTCATCAAGGTCAACATGGTCATCCGTCAATGGAATACCTTTCATCATGCCCGCAACATTCGCAATTGTGGCGGGTGAACGGTACACTTTAAAAATTTTATCACTTGGCTCTTTGCCAATCTCATGCCCTGCATACTCTAGGAATCCATCACGCACGGATATGGCGGTTTTTGATTTGCCGTCATACGTCATTCTGTCTCTAAACTGTGCGTGTATTATTTCCATGACTTAATTGTATGGGAAAGTTTAAAAAAAAGAAAGCCGTAAAAAAAGCCTTATCAAATAGGGCTTTTTGTTCTCTCATTTATTACGCACCTACAATTAAAATGCGTTGGTGGTTTGTATCCGATTGCATAGGCAGGTGGGCACTGTAAAATTCCATCCTTGCGCCTGTAAACTTGCTTGTTTAATTCGTCACGGTGCTTTTGCGTTTCCGCATCCAAGGCGTTAAAATTGCGCTCTTTGGATTTTTTACTCATCATCACCCTCAAATTTCAATATGTACGTGCAACGGCACTGATAATCGGTTGCGGGCAATAGGGTCTTACCATCCATGGATGAATAAAGCCCAACATCCAAATTAAACTCTTTGCCATTGCGCTGTTCATGTGACGGGCGCACCCGCTCATCCTCACTGGTCTGCCATATTGCGGACTTAATACCAATCTTTTTGGCGCGGGTCTTTGTCATTATTGAATTGAAATTGTTGATTTGATTGCGGGCGGTAAACTTGGCGTGGTTTTTTCTCTTGTCTTTCATTTTGGCAAAGTCTGCCATGATGCCCTCAATGCCCGTTCCCTGTGTCATTGCCCGCAATGTATTGGCGGTGTATAATTCAAGGGTTTCATCACGCAACTTTTGCATCCACTGTGATGTTTCAAGGATGAGGGCGTTTTTTGTCTGGCTCAACCCCTCTTTCAATGCAAGTTCCTTGGCGGTTATCCCAACCTTTGACTCAATTGCGTTGTATAGCTTGGTTGATGTCTCACGGTCTGATTTTTCCAAATACTCTTTTGCCATGTTCTCAATACGTAAGTTGGAAAATCTGCGCATTAATTTTTTACGGACACCCAAAGACAACCGCTTGAAAGCACGGGCATAATTTCCCGATTGATTCGCATCTGCAAACTTTTCAACGGTGGACACGTTCAATGCTTTAAGCACTTGGTTTTCATATATGGATGACATTAAATCAACCATGCTTTCATTCGCCTCTGCAAACCGCCTTTCCATTGTCCGTGACGGTGGTTGCGATTTTACAAATTTATTTTTCTTTAAAAAATTGGTCATATTTTTCCCGTTTCACCACGTCTTTGTCATTCAAGTATTGACCATAATCCTCACCCATCTGCCATAAGACAAGGGCGTTTGCAATGACCTCTTTCTCATAGGCGATGCGGGCTTGTGGGCTGTCACCTTGGTTGTCTTTAAATTCAACAATACCCAAACCGTGCAATTTAAACAACTCTTGCATAGGCTCAAGGATGTATTCAGCTTGCACCGTCTCAATCGTGTCCTGAAACACCAAACGCTCATTGTCACCACTGCTATTCAATCCCTTGACGTTCTCACCAACCAATATGGAAAGCGGTATGCCTGTGACCATCGCCAAACGTCTCAATGTAAGGTCTGAAACATCATTGAGGTTTGTTAGTGTTTGAGCGTGCACCTCAACGGTGTCCTCTGCATCCATTAAGGTTGCGCCATTCATCGAACGGAAATCCTCAACCAATGAAAAATACTCACTCATTGATGACTCACGCTTTTGTGATAACGCATCCTTGAAACCCTTGATTTTGTAAAACAGGGATGAGTTTTTTTCAACAATATTGGCACTTGCCCGCTCAACAACACCATCCGCAATCAACTGGCTGTGTATCATTTCAAATTCTGAAACACCACCATAATTGTAATTGGTCATATCATCCTCTGGTGGTTCAACATAGGTGAAGTCAACAACCCTTGTGTGGTGTATGATAATACCCTTTACCGTGTAATCAATCGGCTTGTTGTATCGGTCTGCATGAAAATCACGCTCAATGTTTGACACTGAAACCTCATTGCCTGAAAAGGCACGCACTTTCAATTTTCGTTCTGATTGCAAGCGCAATGGCTTGCTTAAATCATCACCGTGATAATAATTGACCACGATGCCACGACCAAAACCAACCATAAAACGGCACGCCCGTTTTGCCTGTCTGCGTAGGTTTTTATCAAAATACGTTTCATCACTGTCTGTCTCAAACTGTATGGTGTCATTGAGGGCATACCCCGCTTTAATCCGCACAATCTTTGAGCCAATACCACTTTTGTAAATTTGGCGCAATTCATAGTCATCAATTTTGGTGTGCAAAAATGTGCTTGTATTGAGCACATTGCGTTTATTTGTGATTGTGTTTTGCATACTGGCTAAACCATCTGCAAACTTTTCTGTGACTTTATCAAACATTAAACAATATCCTCATAGTTTATAGTATCCCCTTGCAATATATCCGTCAACGCATCCATCAACGGGTCAATCTGGTCATCGTGTGTGGCGTTTGGAAATTGTGATGCCTCTGCCAATAATGATGATAAGTATGACGCATTTTCATTTAAAAATACATTGCCACTTTCAACCAATGGTGAAACATCGTTTGCCCTCATCAACTTGTCTGTGTTTCTTGGTATCCCAATAATGGGTATGCCCTCACGTGATAGTGTTTGGATAAGTCCCGTACCGCTCACCTTATCCTCAATTTTCATGTGCCTCAAGGGGCTTGATTTGTCCGCGTTGTGTTTATTCCAAAACGCCCGTGCCTCAATCAATAATTCAGGTGATTCAACTTTACCCCGCCACTGGTCAATTAAATACGCTTGCCCCATGAGTGACTTACCCCAACATTGCAAAACCGTATAATCATTTTGCTGTTTGGTTTTCTGTGCTGTATCACCATAAATGCCCCGCCACTGCATTACGGGCAACGCACGATAGTATTTCCACCACATCGTCAAAAACAACTCACCGCCCTTAATAAACGGGTTTTGTTGATATAGTGATTGCCATGAGGTGTCTGCCATAACCTTTTTGCGGTCAAGTAAGAATTGCAATGATTTATGTTCAGGAAATAACGCCTCACCCACCTTACGGTGTGCCTCATCTTTTTCAGCAATGGCGGGGTATGTGACAATCTCAAGGTCATCAAATAAGTCTGCCATCCGTCCAACGGGGTCATCAACATGCCAACGGGTCAAGATTATTAAGAAACCCGCCTCATCTGAAAATCTTGTAAAAAAATCATCGGTAAACCAATCCCATGTTTTATCACGAATCGTTTGACTATTTGCGCTTTCACGACCTTTGAGCGGGTCATCAATCATTCCAAGGTCAAGCCCCTCACCTGTAATTGACCCACGCACGGTTGTGTTTCTGAAATATCCATCATGCCCCTCATATTCCAATATCTCACGGTTTCTTAGTGTCGCGCCCGATATGGTAACACTGTTTCTCTCATTCAACCGTGTGTCAGGAAAGATGTTTTTATAAACCTGTCCATCATAAACCCGTTGCAAATGCAAATTGGCACGTATCCCCAACCGTTCAGAAAATGACGTGTAAATGGTTCTAAAATCTGGATTCTTGCCCGCAACCCATGATATAAAATCATTTGTTATTGCCGATTTTCCGTGCTGTGGCGGGGCTTGCACAACCAATTTTGGGCGTTCACCCGCAATCAAACGCTCATAAAACCGTTGCAATTTATAATCAATCTCACGTTGCCACCAACCGTCTTTGAATTTTTTGCCGTTTATCTCTTTGCGATATTCATGGAAATCACGTTGACACAAATCACGAACGATTGCGTTATAATCATGTTGGTTGATTTTCATCTGTATTCAACGCCTCTTTCAAGGCTTTTAATTGTTCGGTGCTTAATTTTGATGTGTCCAATGACATAGGTTGATTATCAAACGGTTTCCCATCGTTCAAATGGTTTGTGTCAACCTTGTCACTATACCCATGCTTGGTCATAATCATCTTTGTGATGGGTGCAACAAACACGCCTGTCAATCCGTTATTAAGCAAACATGAGTGTTGCATGTCCAATATGCTCTCACAAATATCCGAAAAGTCTTGTTTACAATTCTCTGTTTTCCACTTGTTCACGGTTGATGAAACAACACCAAGATACAAGGCAAGCCCAACGATTGAGGGTATTGCTTGCCCAACTTCTTTCCACCCACCCTCAAGGTATTCACGTGACTGTATCAATATCTCATCACCGTATTTGGGTGGTCTGCCAAATGGTTTCTTTTTATCGTGCACTTGTTCGTATTTTTTTATGTCATCACTCATGTGTTTATCCTCTCACCGTTCAATATATCCGTTAAGGTAAAGCATACCACTAGCTTTGCTATAATCAAAGAAAAACCCCTCAAAGCAATTAAGCCTCAAGGGGTCAAGTCTGTGAAAGGAGTCACCATGCCGTATTTTTATTATGAAACAATAATCTCACAAAACCGCTACGCTGTCAAACTCATCAATCAAAACTCCGTACATCCACCATAATCACTTTGGCAATACAATTCGCTTTCCATGTCATCTGATAAATCGCCTTGCCTACCTACAAAATCACTGCGCTCTTTCCATGATACATCTTTTTTGAATGTACCACCGCACTGCTCCTCTTTATCCATCAACCATTTAACCTTTTCAGGCTCATGTTTACACAACATTGATTGCTCATACTCTGATTTCATAAAACACCCAACGCAATTTCCGCCAATTGTTTTGCCATTTGGTAACATAGGCAATTTTAAATCAAGGGGTTGCATGTTGTGTGAACGCCAAAACGCACCAATATCACGCACCGTCACCTTATCATCAAACAATGGATAACACATGTGCTCTGTGATTGTCTTTGTGCGCCTTGCATCAACCCTTTTGCGGTGTGGCTCATCATATCTAAACCCAACGTATGATGTCCATTCTTTTAATCCTAATGAGCGTATATACCTACGGGCGGTCAATACTTTCATTTCCATTGTGCAAAATCTTTGGCTCTGATTTGGCAAATAGTTCTTGCGCTTTTCAATCAATTGGTCAAACGGCTCATTGTTTCGTGATGCTGTTTCATAACTCACCACCTTAAATAATGGCAATTCTTTTGTGTATTCAAGCCACACGATATTGAGATTAAATGCCTTGTCACACCTATTTAAATACTCATACGTCTCATGACGCTCTGCGCCTGTGTTTTGAAATAAAAAAACAATATCAGGATATTTTTGTTTTAAGTCCAGTGCCATAAACATTGATGTCCGACCACCTGAAATGTGTGCAAATCTTTGCATCACTCGCCCACCACAACATTGTGACCAACCTTGAGGTCTGTGACCAATCCCTCACCAAAGGCAAACGATACACGGCACACAAACAAATCCTCAAGCATGACACCAAATGAGTTTTGAGCACGTACCGTGTCAACGTACGACCACACCACGCCCCTGTCATCCATCTGCTTTGGGTGATTGCGTGAAAGGGATATGGTTGCGCCCTCACGCACTTTCAAGCCACTCATGACCGTCTCACGGCACAATGAGCGTGTGATGCTTTGCCGTATCTCATTGACGGTCATTTCAGGTTTGGTTGCCTTTGGCTCATCACTTGATGACATGATTGCAAAAAACGTCAATGCCACCATGCATGCGCCTATGATTTTAAGTTTATCAGTCATTTTTAATCATCCTCATAATCCGTGTTAATTCTTTCAATATAATTTTCTGCCATTGCCTTATTCTGAAACCATCCCAAATTTTTAAATTTAAAATTATCGTTTTCAACAACCTCATACATTATTCGCCCTGTATCTGTGTTTATATGCTCAACTATTTCAAACACCTCAAGCCCCCGTGTGCATTATGAATCGCACAAATCTCTTTAGACACGCAATGGCATCAATATACCCATCAAATCAACGCCCGTCTTTTCATCCGTGCCTTTGAACACATGAGGTGATGCGCCATCCGTGAAATAAATCTCACCATCGATCATGTCACATAAATATTTGTAATTGAAACCCACGGTGTATGGCAATTTCGTGACCACATCCAGTGTGTTTCGATGTTCTCTTTCACCGTATTCAAGCGTCTTGGTTTTCTCAAGAAACTTTACAGGTGAATTGTCGGATACGTTGCTTGCTTTCATCGTTGCCATAACCGTCCTTTTGTGGCGGGCAATCTCTTTCGCGGAAAACTTACATTTTTTGGTCTTGTAAATTTTAGGCACAACACGTTGATAATCAGGGAATATCCCATCAATAACTTTGGTCTTGATTGTTGTTTTGCCAAATGTGATGACCGCGCCCGACTCCCACAACTCAAGAGTTGCACTTCCCGCCTTGGTTTCTTTCATGCCATCAATAAACAGTTTGATTGTTTTGCGTGGCAATATGACACCATGCACGGCTTTGCGCCTCATGTCCCTCTTTGCAGGATAGAACGCTTGATGCAATCTGTGACCGTCCGTTGCTATAAAGCCCAACTTGTCAAAATATATGCCGTTCAAATAATACCGCGCTTCCTCTGTGCTTTGCGCCTTGCCTACCCACTCAAGGATTTTCATATGCTCACGGTCAAATGTCATTGTGGCAAACGGTTTTCCTTTGATTAAACTCTCATTGAACATTGGGTAGTCAACGATTTTGCAATCATTATCGGGCAAGTGAATACCGTCCTTGAAACCATCGCGGTGATACATCCCCATTTTCATGCGCTCAACCGTTGGGGTTGAATACCAAATATCCATATCAGTGCCCGTGGTTTCAAAATCAATAAGTCTTAATGTGTATTTCATTTTTCAATCATCCCCGTTCCCATGCACATCAAGCATTGTGGCGTGTCCGACTCCATCAATGGTTTCTTGCTGTAATCGAATCCCTCGCCTTGGCAATTGGGGCAACGAACATCTGTGCTCATCACCGTGTCTGGATTCGTTTTTGAATTGGTTGTGTCTGTTTCTGGCATCTTGCATTATCTCTCTCTCAAGCCACATCGCATCAACGTCTGGCTTATAAAATTTATCAACTATCTCTTGTTGTGCATCCGTTCTAAACATTTTGCTCATCTCCCAATTTTGGCGGTTGTGGCTTATTGAAAATCATCCACCCTAAAAGCACATCCCAATTCAGCAACTATAATCCCCTAATGGGCAATAAATAAATCAAATCTGCCTTTCTAGGGCTGGCTCGGATGCGGCGCATCATCGACCCTACGGTAGGTCGGCGCATTTCAAGGTAAAGTGCGGCTTGCGTGGCGGAAAGCCCTTTTATCTCGAACATCAGCGATATAAGAAGAAACCAGCGTTGAAGATCGACATGGCTGTTGTGGAATAGCGTTCCCACCGTCACGGTGAAGGACTTTCGGCAAAGGCTGCACTGCCACCGCGATTGCCTCCCTCTTTCATTATGACGGCTGATCTTGTCACTTTCGTTACAATAAGGAC
>Ga0306912_1000727_pt1 | contig 17938 bp, 16 predicted proteins | sample AntRauFillE10628_FD_190443 | JGI IMG/M metagenome (GOLD analysis project Ga0306912, IMG submission 190443) | Saline lake microbial communities from Rauer Islands, Antarctica - Metagenome Filla E10 #628 (v2) (version 2) | ecosystem: Environmental > Aquatic > Non-marine Saline and Alkaline >... | reverse complement strand
CACCTCAGATGCCCAGCAGTGGTGGGACAACGTGGCCGCGCTCGTTCCGGAGGTGGTTCGAGCGGCCGGTGTCAGCGCTGCGGACGTTCGTGCGGTCGGCGTGTCGGGCATGGTCCCGGCCGTGCTGTGCCTGGACGCATCCGGCACCCCCCTGACGATGTCGATCCAGCAGAACGATGCCCGGGCTGGCCGTGAGATCGAAGCGATCAAGTCGCAGCTGGCGGGTGCCGAGCTGCTGTCGCGGACCGGCAGTGACCTCACCACACAGTCCGTGGCACCGAAGGTCCGGTGGCTGCGCGAGCACCGCCCGGAGGTCATTGTCGCGACCGACCGCATATGCGGGTCCTACGACTGGATCGTCACTCGGCTCACCGGAACGCAGTCCACGGAGGCCAACTGGGCCCTCGAGTCCGGACTGTGGGACCTGCGCACCGGGGACTGGGCACGCGATGTCCTCGATGCGGCTGGTGTCGAGGAAGGCTGGCTCGCCCCCGTCAGGCGGAGCCACGAGATCGTTGGTGAGGTCACGCAGGCCGCTGCGCAGGCGACCGGGCTGGTGGCCGGAACGCCGGTCACCGCAGGGGCCGCGGACCACATCGCCTCCGCCTTCTCCGCAGGCCTGGTCGAGGACGGCGACCTGCTCATCAAGCTTGGTGGGGCCGGTGACATCATGCTGTCGCTCAGCGAACCGGTGGTCGACGAACGGGTGTTCCTCGACCACCACCTGCTGCCAGACGCATGGATGCTCAACGGGTGCATGGCCGCGTCGGGGAGCGTGCTCAGGTGGTTCCAGCGAGAGCTGGCGGGCGCGGCGCCGTTCGCTGACCTGGATGCCGCTGCGGCCGGCGTCCCTGCGGGCAGCGGCGGCATCGTCTGCCTGCCGTACTTCCTGGGCGAGAAGTCACCGATCTCCGATCCCAGTGCCCGAGGCGCCTTCATCGGGCTCCACCTCGGCCACACGCAAGCGCACCTCTACCGGGCAGTACTCGAAGCCATCGCCTACGGCTTCGCCCACCACCTGGAGGTGTTCGAGGAGCGCGACCTGCCCATCGGGCGCGTCCGTGTCACCAACGGCGGCAGCCGGTCGCGGCTGTGGCGCCAGATCGTCGCAGATGTGATCGGTCGCCCCCTGGAGTCCCTCGTCGACCACCCGGGAAGTGGTCTGGGCAGCGCCTTCGTCGCTGGCGTCGCCGTCGGCGCGTTGCAGTGGGACGACCTCGAGCGGTTCGTCCACGTCGAGGAGACGGTCGAGCCGAACCCGGCCAACGCGGAGCGGTATCGGGACGGCTACGCGGTCTATCGCGAGCTGTACCCGGCGATCGCACCGCTGTCCCATCGTCTCGCAGCCAGCCAGCCAATGGGCGAAGGAGGAAACTGATGAAGGCACTTCAGGAGACCCGCGTGCTGATCAGCGGAGCAGGGGGAGGGATCGGAGCCGCCATCGCCGCGGAGCTCGCCGAGCGCGGCGCCAGCGTCGCGGTCACAGACCTCGACGGAGACGCAGCGCGAGCGGTCACCGAATCCATCGCATCGAGTGGAGGTCGCGCGTGGGCCTCGTCCCTGGACGTCACGGAACGGGAGCAGATCGTTCGTGTGGCTGCTGCAGCGGAGTCCGAGATCGGGCCGTTGAACGCCTGGGTGAGCAACGCGGGTGTCTCGACCATGGCGCGCTTCACGGAGGTCAGCGAGGCGGATCTCGACCTGATGCTCAACGTGAACACCAAGGGAGTGTTCCTCTGTGGCCAGATCGCCGCGGAGCGCCTGCGTGCCAACGGCGGCGGCCGGATCGTCAACATCGCGTCGATGGCGGGCAAGGCCGGCGCTGCACCGTTCCTGGCCCACTACGTGGCAAGCAAGTTCGCTGTCGTCGGGCTGACCCAGGCCATGGCAGCCGAGCTGGCCGTTGACGGCATCACCGTGAACTCCGTGTGCCCGGGATTCGTCGCGACGCCGATGCAGGAGCGCGAGCTCGCCTGGGAAGGCGAGCTGCGAGGCACCTCGGCGGAGGACGTCCGTGCGATGTGGATCGATGACACGCCTCTCGGGCGGATCGAGATGCCCGAGGATGTTGCACGACCGGTCGCGTTCCTCCTGAGCGACGACGCGGCCTTCATCACCGGCGAGTCGCTCGCCGTCAACGGCGGTGCCTATATGGACTGACCGACGGCGAACCAACGAACCCAAAAGGACAAGGAACAAGACATGAGGCAACGACCACCGATTCCATTTCTGCTGACGCTGGTAACCGCTCTGGCACTGGCTGCGTGCGGACCGTCCGACGACAGTGCGACGCCGGACAACGGCGATGCGACGGGCGAGCCCGTCACCCTCTCGGTCATCATGGAGGAGGTGCCCGACACCGACATCGTCCTGGATCTCGTCGAGGACTTCGAGGCCGAGTACGAGAACATCACGCTCGAGGTGGAGGCTCTTCCATTCGACCAGATGCGCGACCGCATCATCACGTCGTCGCTCGCACCTGACCCCACCTACGACATTGTCGTCGTGGACAACCCGTGGATGGTCGACTTCGCCAACGGCGGCTACCTCCTGGAGCTCGACGCGTACATCGAGGGGACCGAGGGGTACGACTACGAGGACTTCGCCGAGCCCCTGCGTGACATCGGCGTGGTCGACGGCACGACGTTCGGAGTTCCGCTCTACAACTACGCCCTGTCGCTGATCTACCGCAGCGACATCATCGACGAGGCACCGGCAGACATCGAGGACTACCGCCAGCTGGTCGCTGACATCTCGTCCGAGGGCGAGGTCACCGGTCTGGCGATGCAGCCTCAGCGGGGCTACAAGATCTTCGAGGAGTGGGCCAACTGGCTCTACGCGTACGGCGGCTCCCTGACCGACGACAGCGGGAACGTCACTCTCGACTCGCCCGAGGCTCGCGAGGCCCTCGAGGCCTACATCGAGACCTACGAGACCGCGGCGCCGGCGGACAGCCTCAGCTGGGGCTTCGACGAAGCCCTGCGGGCCGTGGCCGGTGGCGAAGCTGCGAGCATGATCTCGTACAACTGGATGCTCCCGACGCTCAACAACCCCGAGGGTGACGCCGGTGATCTTGCTGGCTCGTTCGCGGTCGCGGAGGTTCCTGGCGGCAAGGCGGCTCTGGGCTCGTGGAGCTGGGCGATCGCCGGCAACAGCGAGAACCCGGACGAAGCCTGGGAGTTCATCTCATGGCTGACCAGCCCGGAGATCGACAAGCAGCGTGTCATCGCCGGCGGCGCACCGACTCGTATGTCAGTGCTTGCTGACGAGGAGGTCTGGTCGGAGGGTTACGGCCAGGACTACTACGAGACCGTCGCTGCCATCCTCGAGGACGCTGAGCCCCTTGCTTCGGGGCCCAACGCCGAAGAGGTCATCGAGATCGTCGGCACCCACCTGAACGCTGCCATCGCCGGTGAGGAGACCGTCGATGAAGCGATCAGCCGTGCGGCGGCGGAGGCCGAGGAGGCCTTCGCCCGGACGAGTGAGGGCTGACTCGTGAAGGCTGGCGAGCAGGGGCTGAAGCAGACCGTCACGGGCGCTCCCGAGCGTCTCGGGCGGCTGCTGGTCATGCCCCTGCTCGCCATCCTCGGAGCGGTACTCATCTACCCGGTGCTGTTCACAGCACGCGTGTCGGTGCAGGACTACCGACTGAACGCGCTGGACCAGGTGGAGTTCATCGGGACAGAGCACTACGCATCGCTGATCACCAACGCCACGTTCATCAACGCCCTGCGCAACACGGCTGTGTTCGTGGTGACCGCAGTCACGCTGGAACTGATCCTGGGGCTCGCGCTCGCACTCGCGGTCCAACGACTCGGGCCAACCCGTGACGGCGTCCGCTCCATTCTGCTGATGCCGATGTTCGTCACCCCGATCGCCGTCGGACTCATCTTCCGGTTCCTGCTCAACCAGCAGTTGGGGCTTATCCCGCCGCTTTTGGACCTGTTCGGGTTCCGGATCGACTTCTTCGGTCCGGACCTCGCGCTGCTGTCGCTCGCCCTGATCGATGTCTGGCAGTGGACGCCACTCATGTTCCTGATGATGCTCGCAGGCCTCGAGAGCCTGCCGAAGGCCCCCTTCGAGGCGGCCCGGGTAGACGGGGCCTCGACGTGGTTCACCTTCCGTCGGGTCACGCTGCCGCTCCTCCGGCCGGCCATCATCATCGCCGTCGTGATCCGGATGCTCGATGCGCTGCGCGTCTTCGAGTACGTGTTCGCCATCACCCGGGGTGGGCCGGGGCAGACGACCGACACGATCCAGTACCTCATCTACCGCGTCGGGTTCCAGTTCTTCCGGCTAGGGGAGGCGTCTGCGATGGCCTACGTCCTCGTCGCATTCGTGCTGGTGCTCGTCGCCGTACTGATCTGGCTGACCCGGAAGGGAGAGTCCGCGTGAGCCGGTCGCACATGTCGAGGACGAAGGAACCCAGTCCGGTCACCAGCCGGTCGGTCCGCAGCCGGCTGTTCACGGCTCTCCGGCTGGGATTCGTCGTCCTGGCAGTGATCGCGGTGCTGGTCCCGTTCCTGTGGTTGGTGGCGTCCTCCCTCAAGCCCGCACCGGCGCTCAGTGCAGGTCCCTTCGAGCCCTTCCGCCCGCAGCTGGGATGGTGGCGGGACGTGCTCGCATCGGACGTCCGCGTGTCACTGGTCCGAAGCGCGGTCGTCGGGCTCGTCACAGTCGGCATCTCCGTCGTGGCAGGGAGCCTCGGGGGCTACGCGATCAGCCGCTTCGGCACCGGAGGAAGGACGCTGCGGTTCGGCGTGCTGTCCGGGCAGATGATCCCGCCAGCCGTCCTGGTCATCCCCCTGTTCCTGATCGCGTTTCAGTTCGGACTGAACGACTCCCTGCCGGCCGTCATCGCCGCACATCTGACGTTCGTGCTGCCGCTGACCACCTGGTTCCTGATCGGGTTCTTCGACGCCGTGCCACGCGAGTACGAGGAACAGGCCCGCGTGGACGGTTACACCCGATTCCAGGCCTTCTGGAAAGTGGTTCTCCCCCAGGTGCGGCCGGGTATTGGGGCCGCGGCGATCTTCGGCTTCATCCTCAGTTGGAACGACCTCTTCTACGCCCTCATCCTGGCGGGCGGTCAAGCAAGGACCTTGCCCGTCGCCATCGCAGGCTTCAACACCTTCCGCGGCGTGGAACTCGGTGAGATGTCGGTGGCCATCCTCCTGTCCGCCGTGCCGGTACTGATCGCAAGCTTTTTCGTACAGCGCCGCCTGATCCAAGGGCTCGGCGCAGGAGGACTCAAGGGCTGATGGCCGAGATCACACTCACCCAGGTGGGGAAGCAGTTCGGCGACGTGGTCGCCGTGCACCCGCTTGACCTCAAGATCGCCGACGGCAGCTTCACCGTGCTTGTCGGGCCCTCCGGATGCGGAAAGACCACGACGCTGCGGATGCTGGCTGGTCTCGAGACGTCCACCGCCGGGACCATCCACATCGGTGACCGGGACGTCACAGCACTCGACCCCAAGGACCGGAACGTCGCGATGGTGTTCCAGAACTTCGCGCTGTACCCACACCTCGACGTCCAGCGGAACATCGGATTCGGGCTCGAGGCGCGCCGCGTTCCGCGTGCTGAGATCAGGGCCAAGGTCAAGGAAGCAGCCGAACTGCTCGACATGGAGGGCCTCCTGCCTCGCAAGCCAGGGGCGCTCTCCGGAGGCCAGCAGCAACGTGTCGCGATTGCTCGGGCCATCGTCCGGGAGCCGGAGGTCTTCCTCTTCGACGAGCCCCTGTCCAACCTCGACGCCAAGCTGCGGGTCGAAACCCGGACGGAGCTGCTTCGGCTGCAACGCCAGCTCTCAGCGACCATGGTCTACGTCACGCACGACCAGGAGGAGGCCATGATCCTGGCCGACGAACTGATCGTGATGGACAAGGGGCGTGTCCAGCAGGCCGGTAGCCCCATCGACGTCTACCGACATCCCATCAACGAGTTCGTCGCCCGATTCATCGGCTCACCGGAGATCAACATGTTCGACGGTGAGCTGCGCGATGGGCAGTTCACCTCCGAGCTCGCGGACCTGCCGTTGCCCGATGTGCGAGAGGGACCAGTCCGACTGGGGGTTCGGCCCGACGACGTCCGGCGTGCCAGTGAACTACGCGACGAACACGCGGTCGGGCACCTGCGCGCACACGTCGAGGTCGTCGAGATCCTCGGTGCCGCAGCTGTGGTCTACCTGCGAACTGGTGGTCGCGAGCTTCGCGCCGTGGTCGGTGAGGGGGAGGTCGACGACATCCAGGAGGGCCATGAGATCGAGGTCGCCTTCGACAGGCGGCGACTGCATGCGTTCGATCCTGCCACGGGTGAGCGGCTAGGCGCGTGAGCCCCGAGACGGCCGAACGTCGGGACATTGCGGTGGCGGCCGCGCGGGCGGCAGGTGACCTACTGGTCGAGTACCGCGAGCAGGGTGTGGAGGTGGAACGCAAGGGCCGGATCGATCTCGTCTCAGAGGCGGACCGCGCCGCAGAGGCGCTGGTCCGCGAGCACCTCACCTCGGCCCTGCCGAACGACATGATCGTCGGCGAAGAGGGGGAGGTGCTCGCGGAGGATGTCGTGGCTGGCCATCCTCGCTGGTACGTCGATCCGCTCGACGGGACCACCAACTACCTGCATGGCGCATCCCGCTGGGCAGTGTCGCTGGGGTGGGCCAACCCGTCCGGAGCCATCGAGGTGGGCGTCGTCTACGCGCCTGCGCTGGGCGAGTTGTTCTACGCCGAGCGCGGCAGCGGGACCTGGTTGGAGATGGTGGGTGATGGGGCGGCGTCGAACGCCACTCGGCTCCACGTGACCGACCCAGCCCGGCTCGACGAGGCCGTCATCGCATCCGGCTTCCCGTACGACCTCGAACACGGCCCGACGAACCTGCCCGAGTGGGCCAGCGTGACTCGCCGCGCCCGCAGCGTCCGGTGCCTCGGCGCGGCTGCGCTGGACCTCTGCGATGTCGCCCGTGGGAACGTCGATGGCTTCTGGGAGCAACGGTTGGGGCGCTGGGACACCGCAGCGGGCATCCTCATCGCTGCCGAAGCTGGAGCTGTCGTCACGGACCTGCAGGGTCGGGCCGTCGTCTGTGCTGCACCCGACGTGGTAGCGGCCGGGGCCTCGCTACATGGGCACTTGCTCGTGGCTCTGCGGGAGGCGTCCGGAGAGGCCGGCGACCCGTGACCGGTATCGGCGGGGGGATCAGGCCGGCAGTGCCCCGTCGACGGTGCGTGGCACGCCGAGCGGGTTCGACTCCTTCAACTCGTCCGGCAGGAGGGCGTCCGGGGTCGACTGGAAAGTCACCGGCCGCAGGAAGCGGTCGATGGCCCGGGCGCCCACGGAGGTGAAGCGCGGGTCGCTGGCTGCCGGGTACGGCCCGGTGTGGTTCTGTGCCGTGGTGACCGCCACGCCGGTGGGGAAGCCGTTGAACAGGATGCGTCCTGCCGTCTCGACCAGGTCGGCACGCAGCGCCACCAACGCCTCGGCCTCGTCCTGCTCGGCCTGCAGCGTCACGGTGAGGTGGCCTCCGAGCAGCGGTACGACGTCCGCCGTGGCACCGGCAGCGTGGCGCACGACGATCGACGCGGGGCCGAAGTGCTCCTCTCGCAGCTCGTCGTTGGTCCGGTAGGTCGCCAGGTCGGTCTCGAACAGCGACGGCGCGCACACGACCGGGCCGTCGTCCTGCGTCGGGGTGCCGTCCAGCCGCACGGTCACGCCGGTGACCCCGCCCGTCGCCGCGAGGCGCTGGGCGAGACCTGCCCGGATACCCGCGTTCAGCAGCGGGGCGGGCTCGACCGCGGAGAGGTGCTCGACGAGTCGCTCGACGAACGCGTCGCCGGCGACTCCCTCGGGCACGAAGACCAGCCCGGGTGAGGTGCAGAACTGTCCGACACCCAGCACGAGCGAGCCGGCGAGCTCCTCGGCGATCAGGTCCCCGCGGCGTTCGAGCGCGCGCTGGGTGACCAGCACCGGGTTGAGGCTTCCCATCTCGGCATGCACCGGCACGGGTACCGGCCGGGTGGCCGCCAGCCGGGCCAGAGCCTTGCCACCGCCGGGGGAGCCGGTGAAGCCGACCGATCGGATCTCCGCAGCGAGCACGAGGGCCTCGCCGACCTCGGTGCCGGCGCCCTGCACCAGGCTCACCGTGCCGGCAGGTGCGCCGGCCGCAGCAGCGGCGCGGACCAGTGCCGCGCCAGCGACCTGCGAGGTCGCCGGGTGGCTCGGGTGCCCCTTGATGACCACGGGACACCCGGCAGCGAGCGCCGAGGCGGTGTCCCCGCCGGGGACCGAGAATGCCAGGGGGAAGTTGGACGCCCCGAACACCGCCACCGGGCCGACGCCGACGCGCATGCGACGCAGGTCGGGCTGCGGCGGGCTCGAGGTGTCGTCGGCATGGTCGATCACCACGTCCAGGTGGGTGCCGCGCTCGACGAGGTCGGCGAACATGTCGAACTGTCCGCATGCGCGGGCCAGCTCACCGCGCAGACGTGGCTCCTGCGGCAGGCCGGTCTCGCGGGATGCGGTTGCGACCAACTCGTCCTCGGCAGCACGCAGCTGCTCGGCCATCTCGCGGAGCATGCCCGCGATGCGCGCGCCGGACCACGTGCGCAACTCCCGGTGGGCCTCACCGGCCGCCCGCGTCGCTCGCCGGACCTCGTCCGCGGTCGCCTCGTGGAACTGCGGGCCGATCTGTTGCCCGGTGGAGGGGTCGGTCGCGCGGAACGTCGAGGTGCCCTTCCGGGACTCCTCGCCGGCGATGAGGTTCGCGCCGGGTGCGGTCACGTCTGTGGTGCTCGTCATGGTTTCTCCCTGATGCCTGGTCCGCCGTGGACGCGAAGTCGTCGCGGTTCCGTTCGGCATTCCGTGCGTACTCGTCGAAGTCGTCGAAGGTGCTGACTGTCAGCAGTGCGTCCGTGTCGGTGACTTCAAAGATTGCCCTTGACAGATGAAGGTACATCACTAGAGTGAAGAAGTGAAGAGTCTTTAGTGACATGAAGCACCGAGACGACCGGTGGGCACGGCAACCGAGTGGGTGCCGACAGGACCACCGGCGACAGGAGCCGCACATGCACGGACAGTTGGACGCCCGACCTGTTGCAGTGGATGCCGACGACGGCCCGGAGCTGGATGCTGCGATGGCATCGATCGGGGCCCAGATCCGTTCGCTGCGACAGTCGAGCGGCATGACGCTCGAGGAGCTCTCGACCCGGTCCGGCGTTTCCAGCGGCTCGCTGTCCCAACTGGAACGGGGGATCGGCAACCCAGCGTTCAACTCGCTCGCCAGGATCGCCCACGCGCTCGGGACGCCGATCGCTGAGCTGGTCCACCCGGGGCCGAGGCGTTCGCCGGTCGTGCGGCGGGAGGACCGCCGCGTGCTCGACCTGCACGGCAACTCGGGTTCCACTCTCGAGGCGGTGCACGAACTGCTGACGCCGAGTCTCGACCAGCGACTCGAAGTGATCCAGATCACGGCGCCCCCGGGTTACAGCACCGAGGAGACGCCCTTCAGTCATGCGGGGGAGGAGTTCGGGATCATCCTCTCCGGTCGCCACGAGGTGCACGTTGAGGGACAGACCTACGTCCTCGACGAGGGCGACTCCATCTCGTACGCGAGCACGACCCCTCACTGGTACCGCAATCCGGGACCGGACACGGTCACAGCAGTCTGGGTGATGACACCACCAACCTTCTGACGCTCGACGTCAGACGCGGCCGGTTCACGGCCGCACGGCCACACACGTGGCCCCGGCGATGCCGTTCCTCGGCGCGTTGGACCAACGGAGAGAACGGGGAAAACATGTCACGAGTCAAGTTGCGGGACCGGAGGCTGGGGCGCCTCGCTGCACTGCTGCTGGCGGCGATGATGCTGTTGGCAGCCTGCGGCGGAACCGCCGAGGACGCTGGCGGCACCGACGGCGTTGCTGACGCTGACGCTGATGCGGACGCTGACACGGAGGACGATGCGGGCGATGAGCCCGCGGAGCTGCGTGAGATCACGATGCAGCTCGGCTGGATCGCCTCGAACAACCAGCTCGGCGAGATCGTCGCCCAGGCCGAGGGCTACTACGCCGATGAGGGGCTCGACGTCACCATCGATGCCGGTGGGCCGAGCATCGACGGCGTCGCGATGGTCGCGTCCGGTCAGGCCGACATCGGCCAGCTGTCGTCGAGTCCGTCGCTGATGCTCGCCGTGTCCGAGGGCGTGCCGATCAAGGCCTTCGCCACCGGGGCCCAGGAGCACCCGTACACCTTCTTCTCGCTTCCAGAGAACCCGCTGAACAGCCCGGAGGACTTCGCCGGCCTCCACGTCGGCACACAGGCCACCGGTGAGATCCTGCTCAACGCGATGCTCGCCGCCAATGACATGACCCGTGACGACATCGCGGACTTCACGGCCGTAGGCGCCGACGTCACGCCGCTGCTCAGCGGCCAGGTCGACGTCTGGACCGGTTGGCTGACCAACACCGCCCAGCTGAACCAGTTGCCAGAAGGGTCGCACCAGCTGCGCCTGTGGGACACCGGTGTGCAGCTGTACGCGCTGCCGTACTACGCCCGGCCCGAGATGATCGAGCAGGAGCCCGAGGTCCTGGAGGCCTTCGTCCGCGCCACTGCCCGTGGTTGGCAGTTCGCCCAGGACAACCTCGACGTGGCGCTCGACCACCTACTCGAGGCGTACCCCAACCTCGACCGTGAGGCCGAGGAGGAGGGCGCCCAGGTCATCCTCGGCTACGTCATGGCGGACACCGCACTTGAGAACGGCTGGGGTTCGATGGATCCCGACGTCTGGCAGGCCCAGCTCGACCTGTGGGAGGAGCTCGATCAGTTCTCCGCCGAGACGCCATCGTTGGACGACATCGTGACCTTCGACGTGCTCGAAGCCACGAGCGACACCCGACAGGTGGAGTGACGGCAGCGACGACGAGGAGCAGCCAGATGACAGCCCCTGCCACTGACCAACCGGTCGACCTCACCGTTCCCGCGGTCGCCGTCGAGGACCTCGCGGTCCGTTTCGGCACCGAGAGCGGCGTCGTGACGGCGCTCGAGGGTGTGGACCTGACGATCGAGGAGGGCAGCTTCCTGTCCATCCTCGGTCCGTCGGGCTGCGGGAAGTCCACGCTGCTCCGCGTCGTTGCGGACCTGGTACCGCCGGCCGAGGGCCGTGTGGAGGTCCTCGGCCAGACACCGACCCGCTCACGCAAGGACCGGGCTCTGGGCTTCGTGTTCCAGGACGCCGGCCTGCTGGCGTGGCGTACGGCGCTGGAGAATGTTGAGATCCCCCTCAAGGTCGGCAAGGTCGAACCCCGCGAGGCGCGAGACCCGCGCGAACTGCTCGCGTTGGTCGGGCTCGCCGGGCGCGAGGACGCCTACCCGCACGAGCTGTCCGGAGGGATGCGCCAACGCGTTTCCATCGCCCGGGCGCTGGTGACCCAACCGCGCGTGCTGCTGATGGACGAACCCTTCGGTGCGTTGGACGAGATCACGCGCGACGCTCTCAACGACGAACTGCTGCGGATTTGGCAGGCGACGGGAACGACGGTGTTGTTCGTGACACACAGCATTCCGGAGTCCGTGTATCTGGCCCAGCGCGTGTTGGTACTGAGGGCCAATCCCGGTCGCGTCGCCGAGGTGGTCGACATCGACCTGCCGTACCCGCGAGAACTAACACTACGTGAAACCCCGGAGTTCATGTCCTACACCGCGCGAATGCGGCAGATCCTGGAGACGTGCTGATGAGCACCCCTGCACCACCTGCCAGCAAGCTGCGGGGCATCGACAAGGATGGTCGCGAGGTTCCCCTCTCGCTCGGCGTGCGCCGTGTGAACCCGGTCGTCGCCGCCCTCACCAGCGTCGCTGGTGCGGTTGGTCTGGTCCTGGTTTGGCAACTGGTCGTGACCGCCCTGTCCGTGCCCACCTACATCGTGCCGGCACCGACCGATGTCGTCACGTCGCTGGTCGACGACTTCGACCTGCTGGTGAGCAACCTGTGGCCGACCGCGCTCGAGTCGGTGTCCGGCTTCGTGATCGGCAACGTCGTCGCCATCGTTCTCGCGGTGGTGTTCGTCCACAACGCGAGTCTGGAGCGTTCGCTGTTCCCGGTCGCCATCGTCATCCGCACCGTGCCCATCGTCGCCATTGCCCCCGTACTGGTGCTGATGCTCGGCAACGGCTACGCGCCGAAGATCGCGATCGCCGCGCTGATCTCGTTCTTCCCAACGCTGGTCAACATGGTCAGGGGCTTCCACTCCGCCGACGCCCAGGCGATCGAACTCTTCCGCGTGCTGTCGGCCAGCAAGTGGGAGATCTTCTGGAAGGTCCGTGCGTACAGCTCGCTGCCGTTCCTGTTCTCCTCCCTGAAGATCGCCGCAACCTCCTCGGTCATCGGTGCCATCGTCGCCGAGTGGATCGGCGCCAACGCCGGGCTCGGGGCGCTGATCATCGACGCCACGTTCAACTTCCGCACACCGTTGCTGTACTCGACCATGGTCTTCGCCTCCGTGCTCGCGCTCGCGTTCTTCCTACTCATCACACTGGTGGAGCGCTGGGTCGTGACATGGGAGGTCGAGGTGGCCCCCTGACGAGCAGTCGAGACGACGCGCCGATGCACGCACACCGGGCCTCGACGGCCCGAAACGAAACGAGGACATGATGGACATCAAGGACGGAGTCGTACGGCTCCCCGGCCGCGAGGCCAAGGTCGTCTCCGAGACGGATGTGGTGGTGGTCGGTGGCGGGCCTGCCGGCACCACGGCCGCAATCTCCGCGGCTCGCAACGGCGCCCGGGTGACCCTGATCGAGCGCTACCCCGCACTGGGTGGTCTAGCGTCCGGGGGCTACGTGCTGGTGCTGGACGACATGGTCAACCTGGACGACACGGCCAACAGCCAGGAGGTGACGGTGCGCGGCCTGGTCGACGAGTTCGTCGACCGTATGGTCGCCAGGGGCAAGGCCGTCCACCCCGCAGAGTCCGACTGGGGTCTCGACGAGGAGTCGGTGCGCAGGTGGACCCGCTGGGGGCTGTTCGACATCCACAACACCGGGCGACCGAAGCCGATCGTGCACTCTGTTGCGTTCGACCCCGAGGGATGGAAGGACGTCTCCAACGAGCTCGTCGTCGAGACCGGTGTGGAGCTGCGCCTGCACAGCTGGTTCTCGGAGGCGCTGGTGGAGGATGGCCGCATGCGCGGCGTGGTGGTCCAGACCAAGGAGGGCCCGCAGGCGATCCTCGCTGACGTAGTGATCGATGCATCTGGCGACGCCGACGTCGCGGTCTCAGCCGGTGTGCCGTACGTCGAGGACAGCTACATGGTCACGCCCGTGTTCCGGCTGGGCAACGTCGACATCGACGCGGCCGAGGCGTTCGAGCGCGAGGAGCCGAAGAAGGCTCGTGAGCTCAATCGAGAGGCCAAGCGGATCCTGGGTGGGGCGTGGGACCTGTGGTGGCTACGCACGCCGCTGGAGGGTGTGGTGTGGTGCAACTGCCCGCACCTGCGCGGGTTCTCTTCGACCGATCCGGCCGACCTGACCAAGGCCCAGTTCGAGGGGCGAGAGCGCATCCACGACCTGGTCGACTTCGCCCGTGAGAACCTGGCCGGCTTCGAGCGTGCACAACTGGTCGACGTCGCGCCCCAGATCGGTGTGCGACAGTCTCGTCTGGTCGAGGGTGAGTACGTGGTCACCAAGGAGGACATCACCACACGGCGCCACTTCACCGACTCGGTCGCACGGGGACGTGACTACTACACGCCCTACGGCTCACTGGTCCCGAAGCACGTCGACCAGCTGCTGCTCGCCGGGCGGCACTACTCGGCCACCCCCGATGCGCAGAAGATGTCGCGTGAGATCCCACCCTGCATGTCGATGGGTGAGGCCGTCGGCGTCGCCGCTGCCGTCGCCCTCGAACGTGGCGTGCCGGTTCGCGACGTTGACGTCACCGAGATCCAGCGCCGCCTGCGCGCCCAGGGCGCCGACCCGGGTGATGTGCCGTCAGCCAACGCCACGATCCTCGAGGAGGCGCCGGCGTGAGCGTTCCCCAACCGTTGGAAGGCGTCAGGGTCGTGGACTTCACCCAGGTGATGCTCGGTCCGTGCGCGACGCAGCTGTTGTCCGACCACGGGGCGGAGGTGATCAAGATCGAACGCCCCGGTTCCGGGGACCTGTCGCGGTCAGCGATGGGTGAGGCCGCAGGGGCGGACAACCCAGTGTTCTCCAGCCTCAACCGCAACAAGCGTTCGGTCACGCTCGACCTCCGGTCAGAGGAGGGCAACCGCATCGTGCGCGAGTTGGTCGCCGAGTGTGACGTGCTGGTGCACAACTTTCGACCCGGTGTGATGGAGCGTCGCGGACTGGACTACGAGACGTGCCACGAGATCAACTCTGGGCTGGTCTACGCGGTCGGGTCCGGATTCGGACCGACCGGTCCGTACCAGCACAAGGGTGGACAGGACGCGCTGGTGCAGGCGCTCTCGGGCGTGATGTCCCGCCGCGCCGACGACTCGGTCCCGCTCTCGATCTACGCCACCACCTTCGCCGACTACACCGCAGGGATGCACCTGGTGCAGGGCATCCTGCTCGCCCTGCGAGTCCGTGACCGCACCGGCGAGGGTCAGCGTGTCGACACCTCGTTGTTCAACGGCCTGCTGGCCATGCAGATGCAGGAGGCAACCACGCATCTGATGACCGGACAGGAGCTCAACTGGGCGGCCTACCCCCTCTCCGGCGTGTTCCATGGCACGGACGGTGCGTTGGTGCTGGTCGGTGCCTTCAGGGCCAACCCGCTACGCGACATCTGCACGGCGCTGGGCATCGATGATCTCTCCGCGGAAGAGCGCTACGCGACGTTCGACGCGCAGATGGCTCACCGCGAAGAACTCCAGGAGGCCTTTCGCGAGGCGTTCGCCAAGGAGTCCGTCGCCCACTGGATCGGTCGTCTCGAGGAGCAGGACCTGCTCTGCGCACCGGTCCAGGACCTGCCAGAGGCGCTCGCCGACCCGCAGACGGAGCACAACGGCATGGTCATCGGCATTGATCGCGACGGGCAGGAGCCGGTGCGCACGATCGCATCGCCGATCAGGATGTCGTCAACGCCGATGCGTGCGCCGACGCCGCCGCCACGGCTCGGCGAGCACACCGACCAGGTGCTCGAGGAGATCCTCGGGCTCGATGCTGCGGCGCTGGCGGACCTGCGGGAGAAGGGTGTGCTCGGATGAATGCTGACGCCTCCCAGGACGGTGTTCGCTTCGAGCGTGACGGTCACGTCGCGCTCGTGACGATCGATCGACCCGAGGTCCTCAACGCCATCGGGCAGCGCACTCACGACCGTCTCAACGAGATCTGGGCAGAACTGGAGGACGACGACGACGTGCGTGTCGTGGTGCTGACCGGTGCGGGTGAGCGCGCCTTCTGCGTCGGGGCTGACATGTCCGACGACAACGACGCGCCCGACGGGCTGCGCTACTGGGCCCAGGAGCGCGAGGGCGGGTTCGGTGGCCTGTCGCTGCGCACCACCCTCGACGTACCCGTCATCGCGCGGGTCAACGGCTACGCGCTCGGAGGGGGCTTCGAGATGATGCTCGGTGCCGACATGGTCGTGGCTGCCGACCACGCCCAGTTCGCTCTGCCCGAGCCGCGCGTCGGGCGTTTGCCTGCGGACGGGGGCATGCCGATGCTGCCCCGCCGAATTCCGCGCGCCCTCGCGATGGAGATGCTGCTGACCGGCCGGCGCATAACGGCCGAGGAGGCCGAGAGGTTCGGGCTGGTCAACCGCGTCGTGCCCATGGCCCAGCTCGATGACACGGTCGAGGAGCTCGTCGAACAGGTGCTGGCGTGTGCGCCACTGTCCGTACGCGCGATCAAGCAGCTGGTGCAGCGAACGGCCCACCTGACTCCACAGGAAGCGCAGGGGATTCGCCTGCCGACCGTCATCGCCGCGTTCGACTCCGAGGACGGGCAGGAGGGGCCGCGCGCCTTCCGCGAGAAGCGCGCCCCCGTGTGGAAGGGACGCTGATGGGCCGCTTCGAACATCTCGAGCGCGGAGTCTGGGGAATCCTCCCGACCCCGTTCACCCCGGAGCTGGAGGTGGACCTCGAATCGGTCGGCACGTGTGTGGAGTTCCTGCTCGACCGCGGCGCCACCGGTGTGGTCGCGCTTGGCGTATTCGGTGAGGCAGCCCGGCTGTCCTCGGCCGAGAAGCGTCAGGTGCTGCGCGCCGCCGCAGAGGCAGCCGGCGACCGACCGCTCGTCGCCGGCATCGATCCTCTGGGCACCGCGCCTGCGGCAGAGCTGGCGGGCGACCTCGCAGCCAGCACGCCCGGCCTGCATGCCGTGATGGTGAAGGTGCCCAGCTCGGACGCGGCGGTCGCTGGCGAGCACTTTGCCAGCGTCTCGTCGGCCGCAGGGGTCGGTGTGATCGCCCAGGACTACCCCCGGCAGTCGGGGGTGGAGATCCATCCCGGCGCGCTGCGTGAGGCCGTTGACCGCTCGGGTGTCTGCGTGGCGGTCAAGGCCGAGGCCGTGCCGAGCGCGCTGGCGATCGCGCGTATCGCGGCCAACACCGACGTGCCGGTGTTCGGTGGGTTGGGCGGAGTGGGTCTGATCGACGAGTTGCACGCGGGTGCGGCCGGAGCGATGACAGGGTTCTCGTTCCCCGAGGGGCTGCGAGACACGGTTGATGCCTACGCGGCGGGTGGCTTCGCGGCTGCTCATGCGGCGTGGGCGCCGTGGCTACCGATGGCCAACTTCGAGGGGCAGCTCGGCATCGCACTGGCAATCCGCAAGGAGCTGCTGCGCCGTCGCGGCGCGATGACCTGCGCTGCCGTGCGACCGCCAGCCGCGAAGCTGCCCCCGGAGGTCGTGGCGGGCATCGAGGCTCACCTCGCATCGGCGCCGTCGGTTTCCGCCGGCTCTGGTGGCGCCTGATGGCTGCCGGGCTCGACCAGAACTTGGTCGCCGCAGCGAGCGAGGCAGTCGAACGTGTCTATCGCCCCGGGTGGCACTTCGTCGGGGCCGCCCTGCGGGGTGCGTCCGGGCAGATTCACGTCGGGGTGAACCTCCAGGCCTACGTCACACGCATCTCCGTGTGTGCTGAACCCGTCGCCCTCGGCCACGCAGTGCTGGCCGACGATGTTCCGCTCGTTGCGGCCGTGGCGGTGTTCAAGGCAGGCCCGGAGGCCGCACCGGTCGTGTGCTCCCCCTGCGGGATGTGCAGGGAGATGCTGCACGACTACGGAGGGCCCGACCTTCCAGTCACCGTGCCCGGCCCATCGCGGGCCCGGGTCCTGCGTGCCGCGGAGCTCCTTCCCGAGAAGTACGTGCGGGAAGACAGGTGAGGTTCCCGGACCTCTCAGATCTGCCTCGTGCCCACCTCCACCTGCACCTGGAGGGCGCAGCGCGACCGACGACCCTGCTCGAGCTCGCTGATCGCGACGGCCGGGAGAGCCCCGACCTGGACGGCTACGACGGGCTGCCCGGATTCGTCCGTGCGTACGAGACGGCCCGCGATCTGATCGCCAACCTCGAGGATCTGGCGCGAGTGGGCAGGGAGGTCGCCGAGGACGCGCTGGCGCAGGGCTTCGTGTGGTTGGAGGTCCACGTCTCGCCGCAGGCCTACGGCGGGCGAATCGGCCCTGCCCCCGCGGTACTCGAGGCGGTGCTCGCCGGACTCCTCGCCCCGCAGCAGGCGCACACCGGGGTGGGTGTTCTGCTCGGCATGGGCCGGGCGCAGGGCCCGACCGACTCCGAGGTGGTGGTGGACCTCGCTGACCGGTTCGCCGGCGAAGGGGTCGTGGGTCTCGGGCTGGTCGGCGACGAACGCCACGCGGGAGCCCCGTTCGCCGATCACTTCGCGCGGGCCCGCGCGGCCGGTCTGCTCTCCGTGCCGCATGCCGGCGAGACCCGGGGGGCGGGTCGTGTCCGCGAGGCGCTGGACATGCTGCGGGCCGACCGGATCGGC
>Ga0306912_1000724_pt1 | contig 17947 bp, 13 predicted proteins | sample AntRauFillE10628_FD_190443 | JGI IMG/M metagenome (GOLD analysis project Ga0306912, IMG submission 190443) | Saline lake microbial communities from Rauer Islands, Antarctica - Metagenome Filla E10 #628 (v2) (version 2) | ecosystem: Environmental > Aquatic > Non-marine Saline and Alkaline >... | reverse complement strand
AACTCTGCTCAGCACCAGTACTGAGTTTGTGTTGCCCGAGCAACCAACCATCCTGGATCGCCTGGTGCAGCTCGCGCAAAGCTTTGTGGATGGGGTGTTGACGTTGACGGGGATTCGGACTGACGAGCTGTGTGTTGGTGATGTCTGTGTGACAGAAGCTGAGTTTGCCGAAGTGTTCCAAAATACCAATACTGCCAATGTCAATGCGACTAATGCAAATGAATCCTCACAGTCAGAAGATAGCGCTGATTCAACTGACAATGGCGAGACTAGTGAACCCGTCACGGATTCAACTGATTCACCAGAGCCCGTAATAGATATTTCTACCTCTACGCCAACCACAACTCCAACTTCAACGCCTACAGCCGAACAAGTAACAGAAGATGAGACTGCGTCCAGTAACGACACTTCATCCACTACAGAAGCGGTAGTCGAGGAAGCGTCTGCTTCTACCACTGATACATCTGGCACAACAACGTCAACCAGTAGCGAGTCGACTGAAACAGTGACTGATGAAACAATCACTAACCCTGACTCGTCAAACGTACCAGTTGATGAAGAGGTAGAAGAAAACTCACTGAATGAAAGTGATACAACAACAGACGTTAGTGTTCAGGAAGAGGAGGTTACTCCAACTGAAGAAACAGCAACAACCGACTCCAACACGACCGATGATGAGTCAGAGTCAAGTTCAACAATTGAACCTGTGACTAATGACACTCTCTAATTCACATTGCACTTGCACGCTCCTGGTACGTATTTTTATCAGAAGAGTCGTGAGAGACAAAATGATTTCCTTTGAAAGGTGGAGCAGCAAATAAAACGTTGGTAATCAGTGATAGTATGGGTAGATGCGGAATCAAACTTCTGGATTTACTCTCTTGGAGCTACTGGTTGTGATAGCTATAATCGGTATTTTGGCAGCAATAGTGATTTCTTCTGTCTCGAACGCACGACAAGGTGCTTTTAAGCCAAGGCACAACAAGATATGAGAAATGTGCACAACGCACTTTTGTTATACCAATTGAACAATGGTGAATTCCCACCAGACGCTGATCGAGATGTGCCGTCAGGACTAGAACAGTATCTATCAGGTGGTGCGTGGCCTGAGGCACCATGGCCAAGGTCCATGTATGACTGGGATAACTGGGAGAATCCAGATGAGCCAGGTCAGAAAATCTATCAAATCAGTGTCCGGTTTTGTCCGGTGGGAGACCCGACCAACTGTAACTTCCCTGAGGATTCGTGGGCAAATAGTTTTGATTACCATAGCGCCGTCTACTACTGCATAGAAGGTTCGTGTCGGGCTCATGTTAGCAGACCTGTTACTCACCCAGCATATCGCATCAACTGTAGTAATTAGTTGCATATGTTCTATGTAGATTCAGACATGCTTTTTTTCTGCTCGCATGCAAGGTATAGTAGTAGTCGTGAAGTTTGAAATATCAACTGAAAAAACTCCGGCCGGGGATCAGCCGCAAGCTATCGAAAAGCTGGTAGCGGGTGTACATAATGGTGAGACTCACCAGACGCTGTTGGGGGTGACTGGTTCTGGTAAGACATTTACCGGAGCAAATGTGATACAACAAGTGCAAACACCGACACTTGTCATTGCTCACAACAAAACCCTCGCCGCCCAACTCGCGCAAGAGTACCGCGACTTTTTTCCAAACAACGCAGTGCATTATTTTGTCTCGTATTACGACTACTATCAACCAGAGGCATACATGCCGACCTCGGATACGTATATAGAGAAAGAATCACAAATCAATGAAGAAATAGACAGATTGCGTCACGCATCGACGCAAGCACTTTTGACTCGCGAGGATGTGATTATTGTGGCGTCGGTATCGTGTATCTATGGTTTGGGTGCGCCTGAGCAATACCTTAAAAAGCATCTTAAGATTGAGAAAGGATTTAAGACCACTCGCATGGCTATGTTGCGTACACTGGTCGATATGTATTTTGAACGGACCAATGCAGACCTCAATCCAGCTCAATTTCGAGCAGTAGGCAATACAATAGAAGTGATGCCTACCAATGAACGAGTCATCTACAGACTCGGTTTTACGGGTGATGAAATCACAACCATCACCAAAATAGACCCAGTGACTCGAGCCATCATAGATGAACCAGACGTGTTTTTCTTATTCCCAGCGAAACACTTTGTGACTCCAGAAGATGAGCGAAAAGTGGCCTACCAGGACATCAAGCTCGAACTGGATGAACAGTTAAAAAAATTTAAAAAAGCTGGCAAACTGCTTGAATCTGAACGAATCAAACGACGAACAGAGCATGATCTGGCTATGATCCGTGAAGTGGGCTACTGCAATGGTATCGAAAACTACTCACGACACTTTGACAGAAGAGAGCCAGGTGAGGCTCCATACACCCTGCTTTCATATTTTCCGCACAAATCCGATGGATCGCCAGACTTTCTGACTATTATTGACGAATCTCACGTCACCATTCCACAACTCAATGGCATGTATGCTGGCGACCGTTCGCGCAAGGACACTCTGGTAGAGCACGGTTTTCGTTTGCCAAGTGCTGTAGACAACCGACCACTTAAATTTGATGAAATTGACCAACAGCTTGGCCAGCGAATCTACACCACCGCAACACCTGGTAAGTATGAAATAGGTAAAGCTGAAGAATCAGACATCCCGATGGTGGAGCAAATCATTCGACCAACTGGCTTGATTGATCCCGAAATAGACGTCAGACCAATCAACGAAACCAAAGACTACCCAGGACAAATTAAAGATTTTATTGCTGAAGCAGAACGGATTATTGCGGGAGGTGCACGAGTCTTGGTGACTACTCTCACCAAACGAATGGCCGAAGACCTGGCTGAATTCTTAGAAGAAAAGAAAATCAACACCAAATACATTCATAGCGACGTCGACACTATAGAACGCATCGAAATCTTAACTGACTTTAGACGTGGGAAGTTTGATTGTTTGGTGGGTGTGAACCTGCTTCGAGAAGGACTAGACTTACCAGAGGTGGAATTAGTAGCTATCTTAGATGCTGACAAAGCCGGCTTTCTTCGCAGCGAAACCGCTCTCATTCAAACCATAGGTCGAGCGGCTCGAAATGTAAAAGGGCGAGTCGTGCTGTATGCAGACGAGATGACTGACGCCCTTATTTATGCGATAGGAGAAACGCAAAGACGCCGTGATAAGCAAATCGCATACAATCTTGAACACGGCATCACCCCACAATCAATTTCAAAAGAAATAAAATCAATCGCTGACCAGATGCGTTCAGAGCATGATGAGACTGTAGAAACACTTCTTCAAGTTGATATGGAATTGTACAAAAAGAACCCCAAAAAGGTACTCAAAGACAAAAAACGTCAAATGGAGGAATCAGTTTCAATTCTAGATTTCGAAACGGCTGCTATTTTGCGTGACGAAATTAGATTTTTAGAAGAAAGCACCACCAAGCAGAAAAAGTCGCGGTGATGTGAGTTATTCACTATTTTTAGAATCCTCAGTGCTATTATAAATGTATGTCAGTATTATCGAGCAAAACAGTTTTGGTTGTCGGCGACGAAAATGAGCAAATTCATGACCTGGAGCAAACTCTTATCGCACATGGAGTGACTATTGAGCACATGCTTTGTGCAGATGTTGATGAAAAGTCAGTGTTAGCAAAAAACATAGATTTGGTCATTCTTAACCATTTGCACGAAGAGGATTCCTGTAAAAAAATATTTGATGTATTGCATACCACGGATATGCGAGGTATTTTGCCTGTATTTGCATTGATTCATGATTTGGAACGAGAAATTCAAGAAGTCCTTGAGCTGGGAGCTGCAGACTACATCACAACCGACGAAAGTATTGATTCAATCATGCAAAAAATGAAAACTATCTTTGGTCAAGGACTCAATAGTTCAAGTGAGTCAGTTATAGACATCACTCCCACAGTAGTGCCGATTAGTAAAAGTGGTATCAGAGTATACGTTGTTGAAGACGATTCGCTTTTGCGTAACTTATTGTCGATCCGCTTTGAGAAAGCCAAATTTGCATATAAAGTGAACGTCAATGGAGACGGTGTGGTCGCAGAAGTGGGGGAATTTAAACCAGCGGTAGTGATTTTGGATCTCATGCTGCCAGGAAGAGATGGACTTGAAATACTAGCTGAGCTCAAAAAGGCTGAATCAACGAAAGACGTTCCGGTTATTGTGTTCTCAAACCGTGATGGAGTGAATGACCGAAAACAAGCTGAAGAGCTGGGAGCTGCTGGTTTCTACGTAAAAGCTATGACTGATCTGTCTGAGCTAGTTTCAAAAATTGAATCGTTTTCAAAATAGCTGTTGAAAATAAAATGTTGTATTCGTATCTATACTGTATAATTGCTAGATGTCAGTAGCAAAAAAACCTGCTCCTAAACAACCAAACAAAACACCAGTTGCCAAAAAAGTAGCAAAAAAACCTGCAGCAAAGAAGTCTGTAACAACTGCCAAAACACTAAAGGCTACCAAAAATACCAAAACAGAGACTGCTAAAAAGAAAGTAGTAAAAATAACCACTGCAAACAAAAAACCAAAATCATCAGTAGCCCGAAAAAAGCCTGTTTCTGCTGCGACCAAGAAACAACAATCTCCCAACACCAAGCAAACAGCCACCAAACGCAAACACCGTCCTACCGCCAAGCAGAGCGAGCAAGCAGTACATGTGCCCACGAATGCTCCTTTACGGTCGGTCGAGAAGGCGGAAGTATTGCGTACTGAGCTTAGTCTGGTGTGGCAACAGTCTATGCACACCATTGCGATAGTGAGTAGTTTTTGCTTTCTACTCGTTGGTGCGACTTACGCAAGTGCCGGTCTGTTCAATACCACTGCTCCTGTCCAAAACAGCGCATTAGTGTCATCTGCAGCTACAGAAGAACAAACGTCAAAATTTACTCTACAGAGCAAGGTTCCAGAAATACTTACCGAAGAGACAAAAATTTTATTCACGCTCAGTAAGGTCGACCCAGCTTCCGTCAAGTACTACTACAAACATCAAGATACACAACTCACTTCGCAGAGGCAGGACGTGGTAATGCATATGGACGACAAATATTCTTTTCGCATTGATCCAGCTGATATGCCGTCTGGAAAATATCAATTATACGTTCAATACATTCCGCGTACACTCACCAATACACAATCGATTAGAAAAATTCAAACAATCGCATCTTTTAATGTACCTGTACAACAGCAAACAGATACAAATACACCTGATACATCTCAAGCCACAAGCAATGGGGACCCTGAGACAGCGACAAATACCCAAGAAGAACCAGTTGAGGATAAATCTACTGTAGATACAAAAGATGATGCACTTGCCTCTGAAGAACAGCTTGAAACAGCAACCCCCACTGAGACACCAGAGGATGACGTGACTGATTTAGATGCGACCCAAACTCAAGACTCTGACTTTGTAATACAAGACACGCAAACGGTTGATCAAGCAGTCGCAACTTCTACCACTGTCTCTGCCTCAGCCACACCAGCCCGCTCACTTACAGATCCGGTAAGTTTTTCGCTATACAGTCAAGACACAATAATTTCTGGATTGTTGTTAATTAGCAGCGTTCAATCAGAGGGGTATCGCAATCTTGCATTGTACGCCAGACCACTAGCGTCTCTTAACGCGCGATTTCTCACTCAAGCAAGTGAACGGGACAACAAAAAAGTATTTGTAGTGAATACTGAGTCATTTCTTCCGAATGGAAAATATGAAGTATATGCGCAGGGTACGGACTCAGCAGGAAAAATACAAACCACTCCGTCACTAGTTTTGACAGTTAAAAATGAGTCAGACATATCTACAGTCCCAGTGTCATCGCTACAACCTGTAAAACAAGAGACAGTACAGACAGACGAGAACGATGTTGTTGCTACTGAGCAATTGGTACAACCAGAGCGCAGTTTTGCTCCTGTTAGTTTGGACGAACCTGGTACCGATGTTTCTATAAAGTCAGAAATTGTACAAGCAAGTGAACGTTTGTTGTCACGAGAATCAGAAAGCATCAAAAAGTTGTTGCAAAATTATGCTTCCGCCAAGCAATCAAATGATGAGATCTTGATACGTACAGCCCGCGAATCGCTCTCAGAAAAAAGAGTAAAGTTGGCAAACCAAGCCTTAATCGATAAAGAATTAGCTGGTATAGAAGACGACGTCATCGCAAATTTAACAGTGAAACTGGCTGACCTGCAAAATAAAGTCGATACATTTGAACAGATCCGTAATCAAAAGAGTGGGGGTGCGTCGGCGGTAGACACTGATAGTGACGGAATATCAGACTTCGATGAAATATATTTGTACCGCACCAATCCAAATCTGCCTGATACAGACGGTGATGGTTTTGCAGATGGGATAGAAATCATGCGCGGTTTCAATCCACTCGATGATACAGCCGAAGCAGTCGTAGAGTTTGAATCACCCAAGCAGTCAGTAGGTTTGGTGCAGGCGGACACACTCACAGTAGAAGAGGTGACACCGGTGGTGAGTGTGGATGGTGTGTCTACTCGGGCAGAAATTCGGGGCCGTGGCTTGCCAAACTCTTTTGTTACGCTATATATATTTAGTACACCAACCATAGTGACCATCAAAACCGATGCTGATGGCTCGTTTGTGTATACGCTCGACACAGAGTTGGAAGACGGCACGCACGATGTATATGTAGCGCTTACAGACAATACAGGTGCTATTGTTGCACAAAGTAATCCGTTTACATTTATCAAAGAATCCCAAGCTTTTACACCGGTTGATGCAGCTGGTGCGATAGTAAACAATACTGAGACAGTCGTACAGTCTACTGCCACAAATTCTTATAACACTGTCATCGCGCTAGCTGTCTTATCATTGGGGCTGATTTTGATGATGCTTGGTTTGTCATTGCGAATCAGGGATAGTGAAGTGATTGCCGAAGCAGACACAGGCACTGATAAAATTTCTGCGCGAGACAAAGGAAATAATCTAGAACGAACTACATGATTTCTGATGCGTTGAAAACTCTGCAAAGCGGTTTACTTAGAATGCGCACGGACTCTCGACTATTACTGGTCGGGATTTTGCTCTTTGTTTTTCCGTTATTGTTTGTGTGGATCACTCAAAGCTTTTTTGCAACCGCCAGCAGTAATATTGATAGTGCGCAAAAACAGCGCGTGAGTATCGTGCATGATTCTTTAGCTGTAGTATTTCGACAAACAAATGAAGCAGCTGTAGGCACGCTCATTGATCAATACGTGACCGACAATACCGGTATAACTAAAATTAAAATCGTTGAGATCACGAAAGAGGGTGCGATGATCCTCTTTTCTAGTAATAACCAAGAGGTGGGAACATTGGTGCAGTCAGATGAACTATTCCAAACCTTACCAATATCTGGTCAGCGTGATGCACTAATATATCCAACGACTATAAATGGCGCGAGAACATGGCAAGTCTTTAGTGGTGTTGCTGATTCGCTAAACAATTATATTATTTTCTCTGAACATAGTTTTCAACTTATCGACTCAGTCATGCTTGCTCGACAACAGCAATCATACTTGGGTCTTACCATTATCTTTTTGTTTCTGATTGGACTAGCGTATTGGATTAATCGGCAAAAACAGTGGGAAAAACATAGTCACGCACTACAACAGCGACTGCAAGAAAGAGACTTATTCTCAAATATGATTGCTCACGAATTCCGGACTCCACTGACGGCCATTAAAGGGTACGCAAGTTTTCTTGAAGAGTCTCAGTCTGTAGAAGCAGAAGACAAACGGTATGCAAGTATTATTAGAGTATCGGCTGAGCGATTGGTCTTGCTCGTAAATGACTTTCTGGAAGTGGCTCGACTACAATCAGGCAAGATTGAGATCAATAAAAAAACAATTGATGTGAGCCCAATGCTGGCAAGTGTGTGCGAGGACTTGCAACTCACCGCAAAAAAGAAGGGTCTACAGTTGGTGTACAAAGCTCCCAAGCACAATACAACACTCCGCACTGATCAAGCACGTTTGACTCAGATAATGACCAATCTACTGAGTAACTCAATAAAGTATTCAGAATCTGGCATCATCGAAGTAGAGTGCTATACAGACAATAAGAAACTTACTATTCGCATAAAAGATACCGGAATGGGTATGACAGCGGTAGACCAACAGAAACTATTTACCCCATTTGTACGCGTGGGTAACGTCGACCATACTGTCACTCCCGGTACCGGATTGGGGATGTGGATTACAAAACAATTGGTTGAATTGTTAGGCGGTGAGATTGGAGTTGAGTCTATCAAAGGGGTCGGTACACATGTGACAGTTTCATTTTATGAATAATTTGAATACTCTCTGGAATCACGTATAATACAAACCAATATACCTTCGCCTGCATGCGGAGGCATCATATTATGGCAAAACCAAAAAAAGAATCAAAAGTAGAATGGCAAGCGACGGGAGGAGCACATGCTGACAAGATTAGTGTGAAGGGAGCCCGTACTCACAATCTTAAAAACATTGATGTCGAGATGCCACGCGGTAAAATGATAGCTATTACCGGGCCGTCAGGATCGGGTAAATCATCACTGGCTTTTGACACCATCTTTGCTGAAGGACAACGTCGATATGTAGAATCTCTGTCTCCGTACGCTCGTCAATTTCTCAACAAGATGCAAAAACCCGACGTGGACGAGATCTCTGGGTTGTCACCAGCTATTTCTATTGACCAAAAATCAGCTTCGCGAAACCCTCGCTCAACAGTGGCCACTATTACGGAAATCTACGACTACCTGCGTATCGTCTACGCCCGGATTGGTCAGCCGTATTGTCTTGATGTTGACGTGCCTATCCAAAAGCTATCGCAAGATGAGATTCTCGGTATTGTCCTGAAATCCATCGAAGACCGGGAAGTAAAAACTGCCACTAAAAAAGAGTCAGAACAGGTAATGGGTATCGAGGTTTCAAAGGGGAGAGTCAGCATCTTTTCACCGTTGGTGGTTGGTCGTAAAGGAGAATACTATCAGATGCTCTACGATCTCCTCGGAAAAGGGTATGAGACTGTCAAAATCGATGGCGAAATCAAACAACTACGAGATAAGATAGAATTAACCAAAACCAAGCGACACGATATAGACGTCTTGATTGACGAGATCTACGTGAGTGAATTTACTGATGATGCAAAAGGGTCTCGGGAACGACTGTCTGAGGCGGTCGAGCTTGCGCTGCGTGAATCAGGAGGCTTGGTCAAAATAGAAAGTCCTGATGGGAGTGAACGAACCCTGTCCGCGAGATTTATTTGCCCGGTAGACGGCTCATCTTTCCCAGAGGTAGAGCCACGTCTGTTTTCATTCAACTCACCATATGGAGCATGTCCAGAGTGTAATGGGCTAGGTGTGGTGGGGATATTTCAAAGTGATCAGTGTCCGGTGTGTCTGGGCGCACGGTTGCGGCCCGAGGCGCTGCGAGTCTATCTTGGTGGAGATGGCAAAAAAGATCTTGGTATGAATATCGTTGGTTTCACTGGCCTGACTGTTGCCGAAGCAACTACATTTGTAGAACAACTCAAACTAACCAAACAACAACAAGAAATTGCCTGGCCCGCATTGCGTGAGGTCATAGAACGATTGCAATTTATGAGTGATGTGGGTATCGAATATCTCACCCTAGACAGACGAGCTAACACTCTGTCCGGTGGTGAAGCTCAGCGTATTCGCCTCGCATCACAGCTGGGCTCGGGTCTCGTAGGGGCTCTGTATGTGCTGGATGAACCGACTATCGGTCTCCATCAGCGAGACAACGACAAGCTGATTAAGACGCTGCAAGACCTGCGTGATCTGGGCAATACTATCATCGTAGTAGAACACGATGAAGACACCATTCGTTCGTCTGATTATCTGATTGACATAGGACCTGGTGCTGGAGTACGTGGTGGTGATGTGATTGTAGCTGATTATATGGAAAAGTTACTGGCTGAAAAGACAAACGCATCGGGGTCTGTTACCTTGGATTACTTGAGAGGAGACGCAGTGATTGCTATCCCCGAGCGACGTACTGCCGAAAAAGGCAAGATTCAAATCAAGGGCGGCAAGGCGTTTAATATTAAAAACATGAATGTGGATGTTCCACTAGGCAAGCTTATTTGTGTGACGGGAGTATCGGGCTCTGGTAAGTCGACATTTATGTATGAGATTCTCGACCGTAATTTAAAAGCTCGACTGGACAAGCGACATCGGACCGCCAAAACATACAACTGCTCATCTATCACTGGTACCGAATACCTGGGTCGTTCAGTGCTTATTGACCAGTCACCAATCGGTCGCACGCCACGCAGTAACCCAGCTACATATACCGGTGCATTTACTCACATCAGAGATTTGTTTGCAGCCAGTGGGGAAGCGCGTGCTCGTGGTTGGAAGCCAGGACGATTTTCTTTCAATGTAAAAGGCGGACGTTGTGAGACATGCCAAGGAAATGGTGTGATTGCAGTAGAAATGCACTTCTTGCCGACTGTATTTGTGACGTGTGATGTGTGCGACGGGAAGCGCTTTACCAAAGAGACCTTGGAAGTGTACTACCAAGGAAAAAATATTTACGAAGTGCTGCAGATGACTGTAGAAGACGCCCATGAATTTTACAAGTCTGTACCAGCTATTGAAGAACGTCTGCGGTCATTGATGGATGTCGGGTTGAGCTATTTGAAGCTGGGACAAAGCGCCACCACACTTTCTGGAGGTGAGGCGCAGCGAGTCAAGATTGCTTCGGAGCTCTATCGACCGCACACCCAAAAAACTATCTACCTACTCGACGAACCGACCATCGGATTACATTACGAAGACGTAAAGAAACTAATAGAAATTCTGCAAAAGCTGGTAAATAACGGCAATACGGTGATGGTTATTGAGCACAACCTAGACTTAGTCAAAAGCGCTGACTACGTAATAGATATCGGCCCAGAAGGGGGAGCAGGGGGCGGAACGCTGGTAGCAAAAGGTACTCCAGAACAGGTCGCAGCCGTAGAAAAGTCACACACAGGCCGCTATTTAAAGAAGGTGCTCTGATGAGTATGTCTCAAAATTTGCAGTTGATTTGATAAAAGTGCTTCACTGCAGTATACTGTAGTTTTAGAAGCGAGCAGATGGTAAGGAGCTCACATGAAGAAGGTCAGAATAGAGCGTTTCTGGTGCGAGAAAGGTTTTTCATACTGCCCAATCAAGCTAGAACGATGGCTCGAAAAACAAGACCCGACATCTAAAGTTGCAGAGCCTAGAGTGAATGCAAAGCGCGGTATACGTAAATTGTTTTCTGAACGTGGTCACAGTGTACCTGACGATCAAATTGCCGGTGGCATTTTAGATCTGTTAAGTTCGCCGAACTACTCATGTAACATTGTTTTAGAAGCATATTCCAAGCGGCGCATAACCTTCTTGCGAAGCATGCTCACAATGTGCTTGACAATCAGACAGTAGTCGACACTTTTGCACTTTGCTCGCCTGAGCATGATGCAATATGGTTTAAAGTGCACCGCATACCTGATAAGAACATCCGCCTCACATCTTGAGGCGGATTTCATTACTACCTTTCCATATTGCGTAATATTTTCCTGTTTGTTGGAAACGACTATTTCTGCCATGGCAAGATTGGCGTGATTAGTTTATGATATACCTAATTATACATGACCCGTGAAGCTTTACTTAAGAAAAAATTGCCAAATGCACCAGGGGTGTATTTCTTTTTAGGTACTAAAAAGCAGATACTGTACATTGGGAAAGCCACGTCGTTGCGTAACCGGGTGCGGAGCTATTTTGCCAACGACATAGTAGAAAAACGCTCGCAAATCATCGCCAAAATGGTCGCAGAGGCAAAAAACGTTGAATTTACAGAAACCGATAGTGTGCTCGAAGCACTAATTTTGGAAACCAACCTTATCCGCACCCACAAGCCTGTATACAACACCCGCAGCAAAGACGACAAAAGCTACAACCATCTGGTAATTACCAACGAAGCCTTTCCGCGAGTACTGGTCGTGCGCGGCAAAGATCTGACCGAAAAATTCACCGACAAAGAAATTAAATATCATTTTGGTCCATTCCCGAGTGGCACGCTCTTTCGTGAAGCGCTCAAAATTGTCCGCAAGCTCTTTCGATTCTATGACATGAAAACTCCAGTTGGAGAAGAGAAGACTCGTATGGCCAAAGGAAAGATTGACTTCAATCGACAGATTGGTCTGTATCCAGAAAATACCACGCCAAAGGAATATAACAAAACCATCCGTCATATCAGACTGTTCTTTGAAGGTAAAAAGCACCAGGTGATACAAGAGTTGGAAAAAGAAATGATGGACGAAGCAACACAAGAGCGGTTTGAAGAAGCCAATGGCATAAAGAAGCGCATATTTGCCTTAAACCATATTCAGGACATCGCCCTGATGAAAGACGACTCCCGGGTGTATCGAGATGAAAAGAGAGTGCGCATCGAAGCGTACGACGTCGCGCACTTGCAAGGTGCGGACATGGTGGGTGTGATGACAGTTGTCGAAAGCGGTGAACCGGCCAAAAATGATTACCGCAAATTCAAAATCAAAGATATCGACAGTGCCAACGACACTGGTGCTCTCAAACAAATGCTGGCTCGTCGACTATCACACCCAGAATGGCCATATCCCCAGTTGATAGTGGTAGATGGTAGTACCGCTCAAAAAAACGCCGCTGAGCTCATTTTGCGCCAACATGCAATGCTCATCCCCGTAGTCGGAGTAGTAAAAGACGAGCGTCACAAACCGATTCGGATTATTGGTCAGAAAAAATTACTCGATGTACACAAGCATTCAATCTTGCTGGCCAACGCCGAGTCACACCGCTTTGCTATCGCGTACCATAGAGACAAGCGCAGCAAGAAACTTCGCACCTAACTCGTACCAAGCAGCACCTACAACTGCTGCTGCACTCCCAAGAGTAGACGGGGAATGCGTGAACTGTTGGTAATCAGAAAGTGATATACTAACAATTATGAAACGAATAGCTGTATTACGCGGAGGGCCAAGCGAAGAATATGCAGTCTCTATGCTGTCTGGAAATGCAGTCCTCAAAGCCTTGCGTGACTCAGATCAACCCCACAAAGATATCGTAGTCACCAAAAAAGGTGAGTGGTTGGAAGATGGATTTGTAAAAACACCTGACAAGGCTTTAGAAGCAGTTGATGTGGTCTTTATTGCTCTCCATGGTGCCTATGGTGAAGATGGCCAGGTACAACGAATCCTCCAACGCAAAGGTATTCCTTTTACTGGCAGTCGCGCCCTGGCTTCAGCCATCGCCTTCAACAAAGAGCTGACCAAAAACACTATGCGACCGCATGGCCTGAAAATGCCGCGTCACCGCCGCATTCACCGCAGTGAGCTTGACAGATTGGACGAAGAAATCCCGCACATTTTCACTGAAGTAGGGAAGGAATTGTTTGTAAAACCACTGAACAATGGGTCTTCCCTTGGTGCACGACACATTCCCCATAAGGAAGCACTCAAAGACGCCCTAGAAGACCTGCTTGGTACCTACGAGCAAGTGTTGGTAGAAGAATTCATCCGCGGGAGAGAAGCGACCGTCGGAGTCATGAATCATTTCCGCAATGAGTCCGTATACGTGCTCCCAGTAATAGAAATCATCCCACCCAATGGCGGCCCCGTATTTACCCACGAACACAAGTACAGTGGCAAAACCCAAGAAATCGTCCCTGGTCGGTTTTCCTATCACGAAAAAGCCAAACTATCAGAAGCAGCTGCCCTGGTACACAACATCATTGACTGTGATCATTATTCGCGCAGCGACTTCATTGTGAGAGACGGGGAAGTGTACTTTCTCGAAGTGAACACACTACCCGGACTGACCACCGAATCATTATTCCCCAAAGCTGCTGCAGCTGTCGGTCTTAATTTTACTGATCTGATATCACATTTGATAGAGATTGCTCATGTGCACAAACGATAGAAATCACCTTGACTTCACGCGTCTGCAACAGTATTATAGTGCGCACTAACGGATACACCGTAGTGACCCGAAGATGATTGAGCTTTAAAGTAAAGCCCACCCCAGCCTTTCATTCGGAAAAAGTAAAAGTAAACTCTTACTGCATTCATTCGGGCTCGTAGCTCATCTGGTAGAGCGCCTCATTTGCACTGAGGAGGTAGCGGGTTCAAGTCCTGTCGAGTCCACCAAATACACACCGCCTTAGGGCGGTTTTGTGTATTTAGGTGGACTCGAAGCAAGCAAACTGCTTTGCTTGCGTCAGGACTTGAAAAGAGTGAGTATATCGCCCGCAGCGCAGCGAGGACGTTACGAACGGCGGGGTCGGGTAGCTTAGTATCTTTGGAGACGAAGTCGAACAAAGTACTTAGCGCAGGCGACCAAGTCCTGTCGAGTCCACCAATTTATATGTGGAACCAATAAAAATGTCCCGAGATAGCGTATAGCCATTGCGGGACACTTTGTTGATATTGCCATAGATTAGAACATCTGTGGCTTGCGCTTATCGAAGCCAAGCGAGCACAATGTGAGGATAGGGTCATGCAACTCACGTGGTGCCTTGTCACCCCAACCGTCTGGGTCAGGACCATTAATTATACCCCCATCATCATGTTCATGAGTGCCAATCAGAACATCAAACTCAGTGAACACGGCACCATCAACTTGAAATCCCACCTCCATTTCGGGGTCAAGTTTCAGCTTCATAAGCTCAGCAAGCAGTTGGTTCAGTTTCATTTTAAGCCTCCTTCAATCCACACTGATTATGCATTAATATACAGGATAATCAATAGCTAACGTCTATAGCTTGCTTTGTATTAGATGTCCCCATCAAAGGGTAGTGAATCGAATCTTTTTGATTTGTATAATACTTGTAATCTCTTCCTGTAGCAGAAAATTCCAGATATTCTGCAGAAACATGATGCCAGTCAATCGACGCAAAGTCCACCAAATACACACCGCCATTAGGCGGTTTTGTGTATTTAGATGGACTCGAAGAAAGCGTGAGCTTTCGTCAGGACTTGAAAAGAGTGAGTGTATCGCCCGCAGCGAAGCGAGGACGTTACGAACGGCGGGGTCGAGTAGCTTAGTACCTTTGGAGACGAAGTCGAACAAAGAACTTAGCGAAGGCGGCCAAGTCCTGTCGAGTCCACCAATTTATATTTAGAACCACTTCAGTGTTACAGTTGAGTTCAAGTTTTTGGGAATCTAGAATTAAGAGTATTAGTAGTTTTAGTTTGCTATTATCTGTATATTAGTATTTTATTAGTTATACAACATGTAAGTGTTAATAATAAAATGTCAAAATTAAGCCAAGAATTTTTTAGTAAGCTTCAATACATATTAGTCTATTACCTCGCTATAGGATTATTCGTCATTCTCTATCCACTGGAAGACAGTACAGATGTACTTAATATTTTTGAGGTTAGTTTTATTAGTACAAGTGGCTTACACACTCTCGGTGTATTTGATGCTTTTGTTATTATTGGTTTACCCATAGTCTTGCTCTATTTTCTGCACAAGTTTGGTTTTAAACCAGAAACAAATTCAAGAGCTTTAATACAGTTTCCGAATTGGTACGAATACATACTTTTTTATGGGTTAGCAGTAGCACCGGTGATTATATGTTTTATTCGGTATACAAGCTATCTGCATCGATGTAGAATCATTTATCAATTTTACCCGCTCCAGTGGTATTATTCATACCACTCAAGGGATAATGAACCGACCCCGGCATCTTGAGGTAATAGAAGAAATCCTTAGCAATAGCAGAAAATTCCAGATATTCTAAGGAAACCTGATGCCAGTCTATTGTTACATCGTCCACCAAATACACACCGCCTTCAGGCGGTTTTGTTTTGTACCGTAGTAAGTAAATCGCTTTGCTAATATCAGAATTTAAGTCGGAAGTTACCTTATGTATTAAACTTTTAACTAAAACTCTCTAGTCATAAAAAATGGCCGACTCCCGGTTGGGAATCGGCCAAGGTACTCAGAGTTCGCCTATTTGACGGAGCAGCTCTTTGGCTGCTTCCACCCGTTCCAGACGTGCTTCCCAGTAGACCATTTGCACCTTCAGCTCAGCCAACTTTTGCCTGAATTCAGGCTCTCGCTCGAGTAGCCAGGCGGCTTTATCAAGCGGGTCGCTGGGTTCTGCTGACACGTCTTGTTGTAGACGACTCTGCAGTTCGGGTCCAGCTTTGTACCATCCGATACGTTTCTGGCCTGTTTGCACGACGGCAACGACCAGACCTTTCTTCACCAACTCCGGTGCTTTTTCATCGATGTTCAGTTCGGTGAGCAACTCGCTTAGTTTGCGAGACCCAACCAGCTTCTCGGGATGCTGAGCGGCTTTCTGCGTAAACGCAGTGGCCAGTCGGTCGTACTGGTCTGGTTCGCGTCCACCAGAAGTGATTTGTTGTTCCAGTTCTGCCAATGTAGGTGGCTCCTTTGCTTGTGTTACAGGTCGACGAATGTCGACCTTTGGTGGCTCTGGTTCTCCCATCAATACTGGTGCTAGCTCCAAAAGAATTTTCCGGATATCTCCGATGGTCAGAGGGTGCGGGTGAAGAGGAACGTCGTTCGACTTCAACTTGTTGGTGTGTTTGTGAGCAACGAACCGAGTCATGATAACTATCGCATTTTGCGGAAGCGACCCGAGATCGTTGTCACCGCTGAGGTCTACAAACACCACGCGTTTTGCTTCAGCCAAAGAGCGACTGAAATCGTTGTGGTTGGTTGTTTTCCACCCCAACACACACAGAGTATGTCCATCAGCGATTTTGACCTTCAGGTTGTTGATGATGGGGGAGAGGTTGGTCGTTTCTGTCAAAGTAGAACTCCTTCTATATGTCCTTTCACTACAATACAACTTAAATATACATTCGTCAATATGTTTTGTTTGAATGCCTACTGGAAATTAAGTGTTTGTGGCAATGTACGAGTGGTTGTTTAATTTAAAGTCCCGGCCCTTGTGGTTGTGGGTGATTGACATATACTAAAGATACTATGCAATTTCATGGAAATTCACGAAGTATCACATTCCTGCTATTAGGAGTGGTCTGTGTGCTCACCTTGTTCCTGCTGATTCTTTTCTCCACCGACATCAAAGCCACGTGGAGCCATATTAGCACTCCTTTGCCACCGCCGACAGCTACATCAACGCAGTATCTTGAAACAGAAGAAGTCGTCTTTGTACCGATTGCTACCACTTCTCCGGGTGTGAGTACTACCACTCAGATGCTGAAAGTACGTAATGTGCTTTTTGAATACATTGAAGTAACTGATGGTTGTAGCACTCACTTCCAGGGAGAATGCCTCAACGTTCGGGCTGGTCCTGGCACAGACTTTCCAGTCCAACGCCAACTGCGAAATGGGATTATATTGAAGGTCGGGGGAAGCGTTCAGCGCGAGGATGAACTGTGGTACCGAATTGTATTTGACGAATGGTTGCGCTATCCAGAAAGGGTTACTGGTGACTGGTATGTACACTCTGACTATGTGCGGGTGCTATATGATGAGGGAGACAAAAATAGCTGGGAAGGTGGGACTCCTGCCAGTACTACCAAGCGCATCGTAGTCAGTCGTAGTAAACAAACACTCACAGCATACGATGGTGACACTCTTTTTATGCAAACACCCATCTCAACTGGGCTCGAACTCACCCCCACACCCCGTGGGACGTTCACTATTTTCAAAAAAACTCCGAGTCGGTATATGCAAGGACCACTTCCAAACTTACGCGATAGACAGGTATACGATCTGCCAGGTGTGCCTTGGAATCTGTACTTTACCAGCGGAGGTGCAGTTATTCACGGTGCGTATTGGCATGACAGTTTTGGTACGGCCTATTCCCATGGCTGTGTCAATTTGCCAGTAGGTGTGGCGCGAACCTTATACGAATGGGCTGTGCTTGGAACCAAGGTAATTGTAGAGGATTGACATATACAGC
>Ga0306912_1000723_pt1 | contig 17949 bp, 15 predicted proteins | sample AntRauFillE10628_FD_190443 | JGI IMG/M metagenome (GOLD analysis project Ga0306912, IMG submission 190443) | Saline lake microbial communities from Rauer Islands, Antarctica - Metagenome Filla E10 #628 (v2) (version 2) | ecosystem: Environmental > Aquatic > Non-marine Saline and Alkaline >... | reverse complement strand
TCCTGCCCTGAGCTCGTCGAAGGGGGCACCCGCACCAACACATGGAAGTGATTCGACATCACGCAATAAGTCAGCACCTCCACACCAGAAAAATCAGCCACCTGCCAGATCATCTTACGCAGGATCTCCTTCTCCCGATCTTTAAACAAACGCTCACCATTCACCGTGCGAGTCATGCAGTGGTAAACGGCACTCACGCCGACACCATAAACCTTCAATCTCCGAGTTCTCATAATTGGTAAATGGACTATTAAGCAGAAATGTCCAGTATTATCTGCCAGCCCCTTGTAGATAGTCTCCTGCGTAGTGTTTGAGCGGGTCGGGTCGAGTTGTGTCGGTAGCTGTCCCTCTTCGGCCTCTTTCGATGTTCAATGTGGTCCGGTCTTGCGCTTTGCGTAATCCGTTCTTGTCGAACTTCGATCTCGGGACAACGTTCTCCTTATGAAATCTCTCTACCTCCTCGACGGTATGGCACTGGCCTACCGTGCGCACTTTGCTCTCATTCGCAGCCCCATCTACACTTCGAAGGGTTTCAACACCTCGGCCATCTTCGGATTTACCGGCACGCTGATCGAGTTGATGACCAACCGGCAGCCGAGTCACATGGCGGTGGTCTTCGATACCGATGCCCCGACCGAGCGACACGAGCTGCACAAAGAATATAAAGCCCACCGCGAAGACATGCCGGAAGACCTCTCGGCCGCGCTACCCCACCTCGACCGGATTGCGGAGGCATTCGGCCTGCCGGTGCTGAAGAAGGACGGCTACGAGGCCGATGACATCATCGGCACCCTCGCCCGCCGGGCCGAGGCCGACGGTTTTGATGAAATCTACATGGTCACCCCGGACAAAGACTTCGGCCAATTGGTCACAGAAAAGATCAAGATGTATCGCCCCTCCCGCAAGGGCGACGGCGCCGAGATCTGGGGCATTAAAGAAATCTGTGAGAAGTGGGGCATCGAGCGGGTGGCGCAAGTCATCGACATGCTGGGGCTCTGCGGCGACGTTTCCGACAACATTCCCGGCGTGCCCGGCATCGGCCCGAAGACGGCAGGAAAACTTCTGGCCCAATACGAGACCGTCGAAGGCGTGCTTGAGCACGTAGATGAACTCAAGGGCAAGCAACAGGAGAAGGTCCGCGAAAATGCAGAACAAGCGCTCCTCTCGAAAAAACTCGCCACCATTCAACTCGATGTGCCGGTCGAAGTTTCCTGGAATGACCTACAACTCGACGAACCGGACAAGAAAAAGCTGGTGCCCATTTTCGCCGAATTCGAGTTCCGCACCCTCGGCAAGCGCATCTTCGGCAACGATTTCTCGACCCAGGAAGCCGCCCAGGATCTGGTCCTGCAAAGTGAAGACGATGACAAAGCACCCGGCCCGGGAACGGCAAACTCCGGCCTGGCCTCTTCTGGTGGTCAACTCGACCTGATCCCCGAGATGCAGCTCCAGAAACTGGCCGACCTCAAAACTGACTACCGTATGGTGCACGATGCCGATGGGCTGGACGAGTTGGTCGAAGCCCTGCGAACCGCCGGGCAGTTTGCCTTCGACACCGAGACCACCGCACTCAACCCGCGCAGCGCGGAACTGGTGGGCGTGTCCTTCTCGACCAAGCCCCAGAGCGGCTGGTGGGTGCCCGCCTCCATAACCGCCATGGAAGCGCTGCGCCCGATCTTTGCCGACCCTGCGCTAACGAAGATCGGCCACAACTTAAAATTCGACCTCGCCGTGCTGGCCGAGCAGAACTGCCCCGTTGCCGGCCCGTGCTATGATACGATGCTGGCACACGCTCTCATCGACCCGGAGCAGCGCCATAGCCTCGACGTGCTGGCCGAGGACATTCTGAGGTATTCCACCATCCGTTTTTCCGAGCTCTTCCCAGAAGCGAAAAAAGGCGAGATGCTCGACTACTCCGATGTCGAGCCACAGGCCTTGGCGGACTATGCAATCGAGGACGCCGATGTGACCCTCCAGCTCTGGGAATTATTCGCGCCCCGCCTAGAGGAAGCCGGGCAGGCCAATATCTTTTTTGAAATCGAAACACCACTCCTGCCCGTGCTCGTGGCCATGGAGCGTGAGGGCATCCGCATGAGCGAAGACACCCTGAAGGAGATCGGCCTCGGGCTACAGGATCACATCGTCAGGCTTCAGGAATCCGTCCACAAAGCCGCCGGACGCGAATTCAACTTAAACTCCCCGAAACAGTTGGGCGAAGTCCTCTTCGATGAGCTCAAGCTCATCGAAAAACCGAAAAAGACCCGCACCGGACAGTATGCCACCAGCGAGCAAGTGCTCGCCACCCTCGCGCCGAAACATCCCATCGTCGCCGAGCTGCTCGAATACCGCCAGCTGAGCAAATTAAAGAGCACCTACGTCGACGCGCTCCCGCACAGAATCGACCCGAAGACCGGGCGCGTGCACACTCACTACGGCCAGGTGCAAACCGCGACCGGACGCCTCAGCTCGAACGATCCGAACCTGCAAAACATCCCTGTGCGCAGCGAGCGTGGGCGTGAGATCCGCAAGGCCTTCATCCCGCGCGAGGGCTGCAAGCTTCTCGCGGCCGACTACTCACAGATCGAGCTGCGCATCCTCGCCGCCCTGACTAGTGACGAGGGGCTCCTCACCGCCTTCCGCGAAAAACGCGACATCCACACCGCCACAGCGGCCCGCATCTTCGGCGTGGCCCTCGAAGCGGTCACGCGTGAACAGCGCAGCACCGCCAAAATGGTCAACTTCGGCATCCCCTACGGCATCTCCGCCTTCGGCCTCTCCCAGCGCCTCGGCGGAGCCGTCAGCCGGACCGAAGCTCAAACCATCATCGACGAATATTTCAAACAGTTCCCCGGCATCCCCGGCTACATGGAAGCCCAGCAGGCGAAGGCCCGCAAAAAGGGCTACGTCGAAACCGTTTGCGGTCGCCGCCGCACCCTTCGCGATATCAACTCCAGCAACGGCACAGTTCGCGGCGCCGCTGAGCGCAACGCCATCAACATGCCCATCCAGGGCACCGCCGCCGACATGATCAAACGGGCCATGGTGCGTATCCAAAAATCCATGACAGAGGCGGGGCTACAAAGTCGGATGCTCCTGCAGGTGCACGACGAACTCGTCTTCGACATGGAGCCTTCGGAAGAAGCCACCCTTCGCGCGCTCGTCACCGAAGGCATGGTCGGCGCCCTCGAACTCGCCTGCCCCATCGAAGTCGAAATCGGCACCGGTGACAACTGGCTGGAAGCGCACTAAAAATGATCGAAGAAGAAAAACGCACCAAGGCCTGGATCGGCGATGCCGTGCTCGCTCTCTTTGCCCGCGAGTGGATTCTCCACGCCCCGCAGATCAAAAAGGAGGACCGCGCCGATGCCTTCATCCGGATGACCTCAAACAAGTTTCTCTCCGCCGTGGGTGAACCCACGGCAATGGAAGCCGAGATCGGCGTGATCTACGAGCGCAATGGATTACAAGCGGCCTTCGACCACATCGAAGGCAAATATGTCCCGCTGTTTAAAAAACAACTGGCCAAACGCCGACAGCCGGGCAGTTACCGGAAGAAAGGATCGCTTATTTACGTGAATTTAACAGATATTTAGCTAAAACGTCGAGGCCCCACTCCATTCCTGGAAGCGGTAGAGCCACTTTTTCCAGGTCAGCGACCAACCGGCTTCGGCCCAGTCCTCGTAGGGCAGGCTTTCTTGGTCACCGCGCTCGTTGTTCCAGACCGAATCGAAGTAGGCATCGAACTGGGCATTTACGGCCGCAGCGTTGGCGAGTAACAAGTTGGCTTCCAGGTTCAGATTGCCGATATTTCGGCGCGTCCAGTTGGCCGAGCCCAGAAAAAGGATGTCCTGCTGAGAGCCCCGGATCCGGAGCACCTTGCTATGAAACTGCTCACCCTGCGTCGCGGCCCAGCGGACCTGGACATCAAAGTCGTCCGCCAACTCCATTAGCTCGGCAGCCACAATCCGGTTGGGGATGCCGTTTTTCTCCCGTCCAAAAGCGTCGCGGTTCGCATCCAGCAGAAGGCGAACCACCGCACCCCGCTCAATCGCGACCTTCAGCGCCCCGATCACCTTGCGCTCCGAAAAATAAAACATGCCGATATCGATTTGCGTGCCGGGAATTGCTTGTTGGAACTGCAGGAGAATCTCATCGCGAATCGCACCTTCGCTCCGGTAAGCAACCGAGGCTTGGCCTGGGTCGGCGAAATCGGGCGCCGGAAGAACGGCGAGGTAGTTCTCTATTTCCGAAATCACTTTGCTTGCTTCGGCCGCTAGGCCCCCCTGGATATTCTCCGGGCTTAAGGCGGACCAGCGGGCAAGCTTGAGTTCAGAATCGGCGGCAAAGCCCGCCACCGCTCCATCCACAAGCACGCCGATGTTGGAGTGATTGGCACTGCCATCGGCCGGATTGAAGCTGGGCAGGAGCAGGCGCGTTTTACCCCCGCGGTGCCCGGTCAACAGTAGCTTGCGGTGGTTGGCCTTGAAAGAAAGCAAGCGACCAAGCTGGGGCAGGGTCAGCTTCTCGCCTTCCGGGTTGAAGGGGTTGGGCACCAAGCGGGCATCGTCCGCCTTCTCCCCAGGTAGAAACTTCGACCAAAACCAGGCTTGTGGCGCGTAGAGCTTATTTGAGTCGGGGAGTTGGTCGAGCGCGGTGAAGACAATAGGAATGCCTGCATCGGCGAGGCGTTGAAAGAAGTCCGGCGCATGATCGCCGTAGATTCGGTTGATCGGATCGGTGATCACGAGCATGGGCATATCCGGGCTTTGGATACGTTTCTCGATCAGTGCAGTCGCCAGATCACTGGCCAGCGGTCGCAGATCGTCGCCTGTATCCGTCGCGCCTTTCCATGGATTCCAGAGAAAAAAGTCCGCAATCAGAAAGGTTTCTGCGGCATCGATCTCATCCAATATGGCGTCGAAGATACGATGCTCCTTGTGGGACTGGCCCGACTGGGAATCCCAGGCCGTGCGATCGATCAGGAGTTTTGCCGTGTCGAAGGGATAGGCGGGGCTGGCGAGATTCGTGCCCGGCGGCATCTCGTTTTGCCGGAACAAGAGGTAGGGCAGTAAAGCGACCCCCAGTGCGGCACCGATAAACAAAAGAAAGATAGCTTTCATAAGCCGACAAGGCTGCCCGAGTCTCTAGAATAAATCAAGCTCGCGTGGGAAGCTTGACCACTGACCAACTTATTCCAGAATCAATCAATGGCCAATCGCTTCACTATTCTTCTGCACGGAGTGTTCTTATGTATTGTTTGCCTGTATTTCAGTGGCTGTAGCGATTCGGCACCGGAAGGTTATACGGCTACTCCTGCGCGCACACCCGACGCTCATCGGGGCACCTTCCAATTTACTTTCGACGGCCCGAAACTGGCCCGCAGCGGCCCATCATCCTGCGTCGAGTGCCACGCCAAGGAAGTCGCCGAGTGGGAGCAAAGCCACCACGCCAAAGCCAATCGCCGCGTTTCAATCGAGCTGGATACGCCGGCATTCACCCCGACACGGGAGATCCAGGAATCCGGCGTGACCTACCGGCTGGAGAAAGCAGAAGATAAATTCTGGCTCGAGGTGATCGGAGCCGACGCAGAATCCACCACCTATGAATTGGTCGGGGTGATCGGAGAAACCCCCATTCGACAATACTTAACCCGCTTTGAAGGCGACAAGTATCAGACGATCAGCGCTTCTTACGATGTGCCCAACGACGAGTGGGTCGATGTCTTTGCCGGGCAGGACCGGATACCAGGGGAATGGGGACACTGGACCGGCCAGGGCATGAATTGGAATGCCAACTGTGCCTACTGCCACACAACCGAGTATCACAAGGGCTTCGACTTTGAGGCCAACCAATATGCCTCCACCTGGATCCAGCAGGGCATCGCCTGCGCGGAGTGCCACACTGGGCTGGAATCCCATCTGCAAGCGAGCCGCTCCGGACGTGACTCCTCACTCCCTTCACTCGACCGCGAACAGATCGAAGACAATTGCGCCTCCTGCCACTCCCGCCGTGACCAACTCACCGCCGATGCCTTCAAGCCCGGCGATAAATATCACGATCATTTTGGCCTCAGCCTCCCCGACCAACCGGGGCTTTACTACCCGGACGGTCAGATTCTCGACGAGGTCTTTGTCCATGCCTCTTTCCAGATGAGCCTGATGAACCACGCCGGCGTCAGCTGCATGGATTGCCATAATCCGCACAGCCTTGAGCTTACTCTTCCGGTTCAAAACAACATGCTCTGCATGCGTTGCCACGAGACGGGCTACATGGATGCCACGGTGATCGAGCCCGTCGCGCATAGCTTCCACGCTGAGGGCAGCACGGGCAACCAGTGCGTCAACTGCCACATGCCGAAGACCACCTACATGCAGGTCGACCCGAGAGCCGACCACGGCTTCCATTCCCCCGATCCGCTGATGACAAAGGAGCTCGGCATCCCCAACGCCTGCAGCTCCTGCCACACCGAGGAGTCGGTGGACTGGGCCGTCAAACATGCGGAAGCCTGGTATGGAGAAAAGCAGGCCAAGCGCCCCCAGCGGCAGAGAGCCCGCGCCCTCGACGCCGCCTTTAATTACGACCCGGCCGCGCTCCCGCAACTCATCCGCCTGCTGGAAGACGAGGATATCGCCGCCTGGCGCGCCACCTACGCCGGTCTGATTCGAGAGTATCTGCCCGACGAACGGGCGGCCAATGCACTGCAATCGCTGCTTGAGGACGAAAGCGCCATGGTCCGGGAACGGGCCGCCTCCTCTCTTTTGCTGGTAAATCCGGAACATCCGAAAAAGATGGACCTCCTGAAGGATGCCTCCCGCTCGGTGCGCATTGCGGCGGCGCGCGCCCTCGAAAACGCGAACCATCCCATCCCCGTCGAAAGCACTTTAAATGAGTGGAATACCTATCTCCGCTTCAACTCAGACCGGCCTCAAACACTCCTGGTGTTGGCGAACCGTGCCGCCAGAGAGAAGCAGTTGCCCGAACTGCGGAAATATGTCGAGCGGGCCATCCAGCTCGACCGCGCCAATGCGCAGATGTATCATCAGGCCGCCATCTTACTCAGCACCATTGGTTTAAATAAGGAGGCACGAACGCGCCTCTTCGAAGGCTGGGAGCGCGCGCCGAAAGATCCCATCTTCCCCTATTCGCTCGGATTGCTGGCAGCGGAAACCGGCGACCTGAATACCGCCATCGGCTATCTGGAAGAGGCGGTGGCCCTCGAACCCAATTTTTCAAGAGCCTGGTATAATCTCTCCCTTGCCTACAATAAGGCGAACCAGCCGGAAGCGGCCCAACGCGCCATGCAGAGAGCCCAAGGGCGTCCCTAAAAACTCACGTTACCGGAGTCCCGGATAAAGATTAGCCCAACTCACCGAAGAACAGGCATCTCACCTGTTTAGATCAGAAAGGGCAAACTCGTATTGGGCGTCTCGACTTTCTCTTCAGACAGCCGAGACGGCTGTCCTACTTCCGGGCGAAGCCGGATCAGAATTCTCCGAAACGGGCCGGTAAAGCTTCAAACCCACCCGACCAAGATGGCCCAGGACTGCTGTCCATTTCCTGGATATGCAGCAGCTTCGGCTCAGGAATGACCTTCTGAGCTTGGAGCCGCTGGAACAACTCCGCCTGGCTGACGGTGTGCTTCGGCTCATAATGAGCCGCTATCCCGACTTCCCGAAGCTGCTTATCTTGCGGCGTGAGTTCAGGGCGCAGGCCCATCAACCGCATCTGGGCAACCAGACTCGCGTGATACTTCGCGCTATCCTTTTGCCGAGCGGCCGCATAGCGCCTCAGCTCGGATCTCCCCAGCGAGTGGAGTGGATCCTCTGCCACTAAATCCTTTTCGTTGACCCCCACCAGCGCAGGTTGTGCGCTAGGAGCAGTTGTATTACGAAAGACCGGCGTGAGGAGTATAAACCCAAGCGCGAGCGAGGCGGCCATCCCCGCACCAAGAATCCAACGCGGAAACAAGCCTGCACTTGAGGTGCTGAAAGATTCATCGAAGCGCGAGATTCTGGTCGCGCCGGTCGCGGAACGAGATTTCGAACGCGACCTACTGGACGGTGAGCGCCTCGATCGGGAAGATGACCTTCCGGAGCGGGAGCGGGAGCGGGATCGGACTGGTTTGAGTGCCATACGCATCGCCCGGTGTAAGCGGCAGCGCTCGGCGAAAGCCCGCTTTCGATCCGGGCAAGCCGCTATCTCCGACTTCAGCCACTCCAGGTCCTCTTCTGAAATCTCTTTATCGAAATATAAATTTACCAGTTCTGTAAACTTCTCGTCGGTCATGCAAAGTCACTACCCATCGATTCGCGAAGGCTCTCACGCGCTCTCGCGATGCGACTCTTCACGGTGCCTACACTAATATCCAATTGCACTGCAATCTGGTCGTAGGACATATTTTGAACATTTCGTAAAATCAGCACTTCCTTATGCTTCGAATTCAAGTCGTGCATGCACTCGCTCACACGATCCACAAACTCCTGCGTCACCGTTGCCTCGGCTGGGCTTTCCCCTTTGCTCGGCATCAGATTTTCCAGGGTCATATCGCCGTCCTCACCCAGCGGCTGATCCAGAGAAATCGACTGGTCACGCTTCCGGCGGAACCAATACCAGTAGCGGTTGTGTGCCAAATTGGTCGCAATTTGGTAAAGCCAGGTAGAAAAAGAGGCATCGCCACGAAAACTATCTAAACCACGCTGCGCCCGTATGAACGCATCCTGCGTGACCTCCTCCGCATCCTGCCGGTTCTTCAGGAGATGCGAAACCCGCGCAAAGATTCGGTCATAGTAGCGAGTCACTATGTCGTTGTAGGCGGCCAAATCCCCATTTTTAACGCGCTCAATCAAAAGATCGTCGGGGGTCAATGTCTCAGTTTTTGCGGGCATAGGTGTGTTCATGTAAGATAGAGCTTTGAACCATTAGATTTGTTCCAAGAAAATTCGTTCAAATTTAATTTCGAGAAGATTTTCCTGAACTTGACAAGACACGGTCCGGTTTATTCCATGCATCGCTTCTACAAGGGGGTCGTTAGCTCAATCGGTAGAGCAGTTGACTTTTAATCAATTGGTTCCGGGTTCGAGTCCCGGACGACCCACCATCTTATAAATGCCGCTAGTCCTTTTAGATAAAGGGATTAGCGGTTTTTTTTGTGCCCTGAAAACGCCTTTTAATCGGATTTGTATAGCCACTTGTATAGCCACTTTTTTCAAGAAATTCCCCCACGTTTTACCCCTCCATATTCGGGCTATTTCGGAAATGCGATATCATCGAAAAGCTCCTTGGCATACTTTTCGTAGAGATCGACCAGCTCCTGCGACGTGTCTTTGTCGATGTAGTGATCCTCGGTCGTCGTCGGGTTCTTGTGCCCCATTCGCTTATGCGTTGTTTTTAAGCCAACTGCCAGGCTAGAGGCAGACGCATAGAATTTTCGCAACTCGTAACTGGGCCGACTCGCATCTGGCAGAAATGTGTCGTGCAGATGCTTGTTGAAGGGCCTGAAGAGTTCTGATCGGTTACCACCCGAAATGACATAATCCGACCCATTGTCGCCACAGATTTCCATAATGTGCTCCGCCAGTCCTGTGGAGATCTTGATGGTCCGTTCGTGGTAGTGCTTTGGTTTGAAATCGGCCCGAACTCGGATCTCAACTTTCCAGTAGCCGGAATACTGGATCTGGTCTTTCCGAAGGTGCACGATTTCTTTGGGCCGCAGATTCACATACAACCCTATCAGACGAGCCAAATAGTTGCGTGGATTCTTTTTTCGCAGAGTGCGTAGCTCCTCAAAGATGCCCTCAATTCGATGGAATTCCGGCAAGGTGTAAATACCATGAGTGACGGGAAGGAACCCGACAGACAGAAATCCCGCAGGCAATTCGAAAGCCAAGCCTGCCCGACGAAAAATCTTCTGCCCTTTCCTGGAAAATATCGATTTCGCCTGCCGAAAGGTCGAATCTGCACTTTCAGACCGCTCCAGAATCTCGACTTCATCAATATCCTCAAAGTCATCACCGACTCCGAGCATCTTATCCATGAAAATATCGACCATTTCTGGCGTAAGATCTGAGACAGGACGCTCGAAGGCTCTCTTTTCAGCAGCCTGGATTTCCTTTTTCGTTTTATTCTTAGGCAGCTTCAAATTGAGGCCCAGAGAAATCACCTTCCGCAGTTGATTGACGCAGCGTCTGGCATTTTTCGGAGTGAGTCCATTCGTCCGATTCTCAGAGCCTTCTTGATAGGCGGTCATCAACTGCATGAGTGTGACCTCCGATTCCACGTCTGCAGATATGGAATCGCTCGATTTACCAGATCCCATTGCGGCCTTCCGCTTCGCTTTTACCTCCAGATATTCGATCTCAGGACTATCTGCTTTGTATTTCTGCAATAAATCCAGCAATGGCATTTTCGCCTTATGGTCAGCAACAATCTCCATCGCCAGCTTATGGGATGCTGTGCGGTCATACCCTAAAACAAAATACCTCCGCACTCCCTCGATCTGCTTCCTGAAATACCATTTCTGGCCGAGACGATCGGCATTACCGGACAAAGTAATGGTTACCCCATCCTTTTTGTAGCTGAGTTTCTTTCGCTTCTTTATGTATTTTTTGCCCACGTTTTTTAGTTCTCGGCGTGGACTACCTTGAACTAACTGGGCGTTCAGTTCCTTGAACTGGCGGAAATCGACGTAAAAACAGCCGCCCACCTCAGTCACATCAATGAACTCGTAGTATTCCGCAAGAAATCCGTAGCCATCACAGTATCTCGATATGGCAGCAATTGGGACGATCCCACCCGACATTTTCGCCTCGGACAGCAACATCGCCGCTTCCACGCGATCCGCAGAGTCAATCGCCTTGCGGATCCGATTCCTTAAAATCGGATCCGCCTTGTCGGCAGCATTTGAACTCTTTTTCGCGTGGCTCACCTTAATGTTATACCGAAAGGCGAAAAAAGCGAAAGCAGCGGCAGGCACTTTTTTGAAAAAACTCTTATTACCGTGAACTCAGCAATCAGCCAGGTGCACCTAGAGCCCCTGCCGACGCTTCACTCACGGACTAGTTTCGTCGGCGATTCGGCCAGAAATATGTGCGATCTCACGATCAACCCAGCCATTGGAGCTTTTAGTTTCCTATGTGACTACCGTAGTGTCTCTCTACTTTGCGGGCTAAGTGCCCGAAAACTGCTGCTGGGCCAGATTATTACCGATAATTGTAGAAAGTCTTCTTCAGGCGCAGGGGTAAATTATCCAGAATCCTTCCAACACAGGGATAAATAGTGAGATTCCAGCGTTTTCGGTGAGGAACAAATTGCGGAAACGACGGAGCGTAACGTAGATAGCGCAGCAAATTTGTTCATCAATACTACCCACATCATTAATCTGACTTTTCTCGTTGAAGAGACGTTAATACAGTCAGGCCAAGTTATACTCGCGTAAGATCGGTTCAGCTTTCTTAATACCAGAATAATGCCGGATAAAGACCAGCACCCGACTGTAGTCCTAACTAAGAACCAATTTTCTCTCCCGAGAGATTTTGGGGAATACCGCCTGACCGAAAAGCTGGGCGACAGCATGGCTATGGTCTTCAAGGCGGAGCAAAAGAACCCGAAACGCAGGGTTGTTGTGAAAATTCCTCGTGGTGGACTTCTACTAACTGAGGAGTCACGCAGCCGTTTCCTTCGCGAAGTTGAACTGGCCGCGAATGCCGATCATGCCGGAATCGTCCCGGTTCTTGATGCAGGTGAAATCGATGGCGCTCCCTATTACACAATGCCCTACATTGAGGGAAAGCCGATAGACCAGTATCTTCGGTCAAATTGCCCTAGCCTTGAGGAAAAGCTACATATCTTTAGGCAGCTTTGTGAGGTTGTCGGCACGCTACACGCGAAGGGACTGATTCATCGCGATCTGAAACCTGCAAACGTTCTGGTCGATCACCACGGCAGCATCCGCCTACTCGACTTTGGACTGGCTAAAGCAGCTCGTGAAAACTCCGAAGTCTCACTCTCGCCCACCGTTATGGGCACGCTCGACTACATGGCGCCTGAGCAAGCTGGCGCTGCTAAAGAGATCGGCCCGCAGGCTGACGTCTATGCCATCGGTATTATGCTTTATAAAGCTGTGACAGGACATACCCCCTACCCGGCAACAAAGGATCTGCCAACACAGTTAAGACTCATCGCTGAGGCCACGCCCAAGTCCCCTTCAGAATTCAACCGCGACCTGCCTGCAGAACTCGAGCAACTCATCATTAGTTGCCTGAATAAAGATCCGACTAAGCGCCCCGAAACTGCCTCTGCACTAGGGCTCGCCCTCCAAACAATTGATTTGAGTAGCGCCCGACGAAGTCGCCCAGCAGGCATTTGGATCGCAGTTGCCCTATTTGCCGTAGCTATGGCGATTGCAGGTTTCCTGTCCACAAACACGGATGAGGCCCCCACGGCACCCCTTGAACAAATACCCAGTTCATCCGCCGCGCCACGCATGCCCGAAACAAGTGTGGAGCTGGAGAGTCAGCAATTTACCTTGCAACAGATCCAGACACTATCGAGCGCATCACGGACAAATCAAACGGCGTCCGATAGCATCCCTCCCGCATACTGGCCACTCTATAATCAGCTCCAGCAGGAACTAAGAGATAACTTCGACCGCCGTCGACAGGCGGCATGGATCGTGACTCTCCCTGCATACGCCAGCGCGACTAAAATCGAAATCACTCAAGGCAACCAACTCACCCGCCAATGGATTCAACCAGGCAATGCCACAGTCATCTGGATTGAGGGTGGGAAATCCGCCGAACTAAGCTACAATGACATTACACTGAGCCTTAAGCCCCAAAGCAAACAAGTCGGCTTTAGCTCGCTGAAATAGCATTTTCTGAAAATTTATAAGCGATTCCAGTCAGTGATTTCTGACTTAACCCTCGCCCAATTCAGCCCCTTGAGGCAAATGGGGTCGGGTTCCCCGTCGGCATCAAGAAAATAGGAAAGTGATTTCTCCACGCTCCATCGACTACCGTGCGTATCAGACATACTCATGATTGTGTTCTAAGCAGAGGATCAATCAAGCAGAAGTTGAAGCCCTACCCACAAAAGGGTGTAATCGCGAAAGTTGTCAAAATCATTAATGCGACTCGTTCTCACTGTACATCGTACAAGGATAGTGCTTATTGTCGTGAATGAAACCTACAAAGATCCCCAAAGAACTCCTCACATGGTTAGATTCGCAGCCTGAGCTACTGGCAAAGTTGAACCGCTTACACCAGATGGAAGCAGACGGTTCGGATACCAACATTGACCGGATCGAGCTTGAGATACTGGAGTTGGTCAAATCCATCGGCGCCTCCAGCTTTGGGCGCTGCGTTGATGGCAAAGAAGCTGGCGCGGTCGAACAGGCTAAGGCGCAGCTCGATTGCCGTGTTCACAGTAAAAAAAACTAAACTTCACCAGCTTGCTGGGCAAAGTCCAGAGTCATGAACGGGTGCTTCGCCAAGGTAACCGCACTTTTCGCCCTCTCGCAGATTTATTAGGGCTGCGCCCTGGTGGTTTAACCCGTAATCTGCAGCGTGCGGTCGTCGATTTTGGAGCAGATAAAGCGTTTGCACGAGCCTCGGTGCGAGTATTGCGTCATCATCATATCAGTTTGAGCGCGACGACGATACGTAAAACGACTTTGGAGCACGCTCATGCAATTAAAGATCAGCAATACGCCCATGGCGGCCCTGGGGCACTTCCCAGCGAAGGCCCCGAACATATCATCGCTGAGATTGATGGAACAATGCTGCCAGTGGTCGCCACAGAGAAGGGAAGTGACGGCAATGCTCGTAAGCACCGCACCTGTCAGTGGAAAGAGGTCAAACTCTGTGCAGCGCGTGAACACGGAAAAGCCCACACCCTTTATGCCATTGGTGCCGATGATGTCGCTCACACGGGCTTCGCATGGGCGCGGGCGGTCATGTTGGCAGGTTGGGCGACGAACACCCGCATCCATGGACTCGGGGACGGGGCGACGTGGATCTACCTTCAATACTTGCAGATGTTCGCGTCCAGTCCAGGGGCATTCCTATTGGACTTTTTTCATGTCTGTGAATATCTCGGCGCTGCCCAAAAAGCAGGTGCAGGCACACACAAACGCTGGCTCGAAGTGCAGCAAAACAGATTGCTCACAAACCACCCCGAGCGAATACTCGCCGCGCTGGAGCCATACGCTGAACCACTGGAAACGCTCGATGAAGACGCACCTGTAAGATCTGCCATACGCTATTTGAGCAAGCGTATCAATCAACTCGACTATCAGTATGCCCAAGATAACGAATTGCCCATTGGCTCGGGGATGATCGAAGGCGGACATCGCCATGTCCTGCAAAATAGATTGAAAATATCAGGCGCATGGTGGAAGCAGGACAACCTGAATGCCATGGCTCATCTGTGCGTGTGTCGCGCCAACGAACATGAGGATCAATACTGGACCCAACTCAGCTACGCTGCATAGTGTGACAACTTTCGCGATTACACCCCCCACAAAAAGCCGTCCGGAACCTTCGGCGCAGACTTCCATCCTCACCCCTACCAGCACCGGGCGGTGTATTCTGCTTTTTGTCCCCACCCGCAGGTAGCGAAACGGGACGACGACCGGGTCAATCGGGCCATGCATCCACACGGACGGCTTGAGCTGAGGGCGAGGCGGAAGCCGAGGTTGTTGTTGCGGTTACCCGGCCTGTTCCTGTTGCGATTGGCGGAGCGGCAGTTCCTGGCGTTGTTGTTCCAGCTGCCGCCGCGGTTAACGCGTTTCGAGCCCTTGAGTCGTCGCCCCAAATCCATCGTTTGCGAAAGCTCAGCGCCTCGGCTCGCTCCGTAAAGGCGCACAAGGCCGAGCAACGCTGCTGATATTCCAGTCCGGAAATAACTCCACATCGGAACGCAGATTCGAGCTGCCCCATCTTCTCCCTAAATCGGCGTGCGCTCCGGCGCGTGAGCCTGCAAGCTCCCGGCAAGACGCGCAAACCGAGAAAGTTAAGTCCCGCCTCTGTTCGGTAGAGTTTCGAGCTCGCCTTGATCTGCAGTCACAAGCTTTCTGCCGCAAACTGCTCGACCTGCTTTCGCCCCGCCTTCAAGACATCACGATCATCCGCCCAGCACACAAAATCATCCATATAACGGACATAGGGCAGGCGCAGTTCTTCCTTCACCATACGATCCATTGGCATCAGGTAGAAATTAGCAAAGTGCTGACTGGTCAGGCTACCAATCGGCAGCCCCTTCCCGGGAGCTGTCTGATAACTGTCGATGATCCGATCAAAGAGGCGTAACAGAGCCGCATCGCCGAAGAAGCGCCGCAAGCGCTCTTTCAGCACCGCATGGTCGATACTGTCGAAATATTTCCGCACATCCATCTGCAGAAACCATTGCTTGTTGCGGGCAAACTGCTGCGCCCTCGCTACTGCGGCCGTGCTACCCTTAGCCACCCGACAAACATAATACGATGCCCCCGCAAGAAGGCATTCAGCTCCGCCTCAGCTTACGCTGCGTCGGTCATCGGGATGGTAAATGTTTTGATTTGCATAACTCTTAAAAATCGGCCGCTTCACTACGCACGCTCCACTTCGGGCGGCGCCGCGGTAAACGCGAGACGAGCCCGAACTAGCTCCCCGAGGATCCACCACACTCCCACTAGGATAGTCACCATACCAGTCCAGACACCACTCCCATACGTTGCCGTGCATGTCATATAAACCCCAACCATTTGCACGCTTCTGACCCACTGCATGCGTCTGACTGCCGCTGTTCCCATCATTCCAGCCCATCGCATCCAAGTCCCCCGCATACGCGCCTGTCGTCCCCGCGCGGCAGGCATACTCCCACTGTGCCTCGGTCGGCAAGGTGTAGGCATAGCCCGACGCCAAACGGCCCGCTGCGCGCTCGCGCTCCGTCAGCTTGCGGCAAAACTCCATCGCTTCCTCCCAACTCACCTGCTCCACCGGTAAGTCGCGCCCCTTAAAGTAAGAAGGGGTGCTCCCCATCACCGACTCCCACTGACCTTGAGTGACCTCGGTCGAACCCAACCAGTAGCCCTGCGTCAAAGTCACGCGGTGCTGGCTTTCGTCGCTGGCGCGATTTGCCTCATTCGATGGTGAGCCCATCTGAAAGCTCCCCGGCTCAATCCAGACCATGCGTATCGTCTGGCCGCCCGACAGCGATACTTCCATGTCCGCACCACCGCCGAATCCGGCCACAGCCGATTGGCTGCGGCCATCCCAGCGCAAGCTGCCTGGTTTATTCAAGTCCACACCCTCCACCGACCATGCCAGGCAAAAGGCTCTCCAGGCCTGCTGCTTGAGCCCCTCGTTAGCATAGCGACTATTAATAATCTTTTCGTAGTCAGCCTTGTCCTGCTCAAAGGCCGCTTCTCGCTTGGCAGCATCGGCCGCCTTCAAACGTGCGATCTCTGCCTGCCGCGCCGCGGTCTCCTCGCGTCGCTTCTTCTCCAGCGCGGCCAACTCAGCCGCCTGCTTCTCTTTCTGCTCGATCAGTGCCACCAACTCCGAAAGGCTGCCTCCCGTGCTATCACCGCTGTTGAGCCGATTCTGCATCGACGCTATTTTCGCATCCAGAGCATCGAGCTCTTTTTGCTTCTCCGCAGCCAGACGCGCCTGTTGCGCACTGGTCTCGGCTGCGGCTGCCTCCTGCTCTTCCAGCAGGCTAAGCGACTGGCGCTTACGCTCGATCAGATCATCCAAGTTGCCGCCCACGCCCTTGCGGAAGAGCACAAACTCACCGCCCACCTCGCCACCTGTGCCCGAGAGCATGCCGAGGATCGGCTGCTGCGGCGCGTTGCCTGCGACGCCGCCTTTGATCCGCTGAAAAAGATCGCTCGGCACCAGATACGGACTCTTGTTTTCCTCCAGCGCCTTCAGTAAAAAGTAAGCGAAGACCGAGTGCCCATCGAAACCCGCATCCGCCACCGGCTCCACACCGCCACTGGTGATCGCCTGACGTGCGTTTTTCCCGTAAGCCTCCCGCACATAGGCATCGGTGATCTCCGGTGGTGCTCCCCGGCTACCGCGAAAGAAGTCGCCCGCAAAGCAAGAGTCCGAAACCAGCAGGTTATGCCGCGCCTTCGTCGCCCGCAGGTAGCTCTTGATCTTGGCATTGGATATCCAACTGCTATCATTACCCCGCTCACCATCCACCGGCACCCAAGAACCCTCCTGCGTGATGGGGTCGAGCTGCCCGTGGCCGGCGTAGTAAATCATTAAGGCGTCGCTCTCCGTCAGGGTCTCCGCGTATTCTCTGAGCACCGCAAGTATGCTGCGCTCCGTTGCCTCCGCATTGAACAAGGCCGTCGTCCGAGACGAATCGAAGCTGTAGTTACGCTGCAGCACGTCGGCCACGGACTCCGCATCACGCACCGCACTCTTCAAGTCAGGCCAGTCCAGATAGTCATCAATACCGATAACCAGAAGGTGGTAGTTCAGTTGCGTATCTGATGCCGTGCCTACCGAGCGCGCACCCATGCCACGCTCTTCGGCGAGCAAAGCAAAAGGAACGCAGCCAAGTAACAGACAAGTTTTAAAGATGGGCATAACTCATTCAGTAAAGACCCGATATAGCTGCGGCAAGTCACAATGGTCAGAAATCAACCACCAGACGCCTCACAATACCACGATCCGCCATCCATTGTCCTAACACCAATGCACGCTTATTCTTCGGATCGGCAGCCAACGCACGTGCCACCTCCCGCCGTAAGGTCGCCCAGTCACTCTGAGCAAGTGCTCTTTCGGCTCCGGCCAGCGCAACTGCAAGGGCGAGTATTCGCTGGCGCTCGATATTTTTGAGCAGCGCAGTCCGATCCTTCGCCTCGACCGCATGCGCACATTGCTCAGCTTTGACAAAATCACCCGCTGCAAGGTGATAATTAACGAGTGATTCACTCAGAGGGTCCGCCGAGAGCAG
>Ga0306912_1000720_pt1 | contig 17974 bp, 22 predicted proteins | sample AntRauFillE10628_FD_190443 | JGI IMG/M metagenome (GOLD analysis project Ga0306912, IMG submission 190443) | Saline lake microbial communities from Rauer Islands, Antarctica - Metagenome Filla E10 #628 (v2) (version 2) | ecosystem: Environmental > Aquatic > Non-marine Saline and Alkaline >... | reverse complement strand
AGGCTGCGGTGCCCGAGCCGTCGGCCAGACCAGCGTTGCCGGCCGGGACGCCCTCGGGCGAGGAGCCGAGACCACCGATGGACTGCACGAGCAGACCCAGGGTGTCGTCACCGGCGGAGCCGATGGCGTAGACGATGGTCGAGGTGCCCTCGGCGAGCTCGACGCCGTCGGCCGAGAGGACCGTGGTGTCGGTGCCCGCGAGGTTCACGGCGAGGTCGTAGGCGGCGGCCGGGACGTCGGTGGAGAACTCCATCGGGTTCGTCACGTCGGTCGCGGCGGCGTCACCGTTGACCAGGATGTCGACCGCAGGGGCGGCAGCGGCGTGGCGGGCGGTGACGCGCGCCTCACCGGCGGCGATCGCCGAGGTGTCGTTGACGAAGACGCCGAGCGTCGGCGTGCCGTCCTCGGTCAGGTGGGCGACCAGCGACGCGTTGGCGCCACCGGGCAGCTCGGTCGCGCCGGAGATGACCGCGTCGTCAGCGGCCGGGTCGGCGTCCGCGGCGTAGATCTCGACCTCGTAGGCGCCGGCGGGCAGCGTCAGCGGGTCGGTCACGGTGCCGGGCTCGAAGTCCTCGAGGGTGAGGTCGCCGTTGACGTAGACGTCGACGGTGACGCCGGGCACGCCGTGGAGCACGGTGACGGTGCCCTCGTGGCTGTCGGCGGACGCAGCGGCGGCCGGCAGGGCCAGCAGCGCCGCGGCGGCGGCGCCGGCAAGCAGGCGGGTGGATCGGGTTCGCATGGCAGGGCTCCAGTGTGGTTGGTGGGCAGCCATCACTAACCACTTGTCCTCGCAGCCCGATCCGGATCCCTCCTTTCGTACAGGGGCCCGTCGAGGGACTCGCACAGGGACTCGTCACGGGAGGTCGGGACTGTGCTTGCGTGGCGGCACCATGAGCGGGGGGATCGGACGATGGCCGAGCAGCAGGCACGCGACGCGGCGGCGCGGCGGGCCGTGGCCGACCACGGCCCCGTGCCCCGGGCCACGCCGGGGGACGTGCGCCGCGACGACCTGGTCGCACGCACCGTCGCGGCGGCGCGCGACCACGCAGCGACGCTCGGTGCGGACCGGACGGACGACGCGTCCCGCGCCCCGCACCTCGCCGCGCCGGCCGTCGGCACGCGCGCGGTGGTCGCGTGGCCGGTCACCGAGGCCGACACCGCCGCCGCCGTGGGCCACCCCGACCCGACCGTCCAGGTGCTGTCCAGCCCGACCCTCGGGCTGTGGTTCGAGCTGTCGTCGGGACCGGTGATGCCCGACCCGGCCGGTCCCCACCGCCACGTCGGCGTCGGGCTGGTCGTGCACCACCTCGACCTTGCCCACGTCGGCGAGCTCTGGGCGACATCCCCCGGTGGCGACGAGGACGGTGCGCTGCACCCAGCCAGCACGACCAAAGCACCTGCCGTCAGCAGCAGTGCGCGCGCATGGGTGGGAGCGGGTTTCATCAGCGCAGACGGTACTCCACGGTCACGTGGTCCGGACCGTGCTGAACTCGGCCACAAGGCCGGCAGCCGCAGATCCTGACGCCATCTACTATGCCCCCGTCGTTGAGCGGGCTCGGGGGGAGCGGATGGCACAGCAGGTCAGCAGCAACGTCGCATCGCTGGTGCGGCGGCACAGCGTCATGCTGGCCCTCTCGGCCGCACTGGTCGGGGTCTTCTGGGTCAGCCGGCCCCAGTGGGATCCGGAGATGCGACTGTGGAAAGCGATCGGTGACGGGTCTCTGCTGCTGCTGGTCGCCACGGTCGCGTTGGGACCGCTCGCACGGCTCGCTCGCCCGGTCCGCCGATGGCTGCCGTGGCGACGCGAGACCGGGATCTGGTTCGGCCTGCTGGCGCTCGTCCACACCGTGCTCATCCTCAACGGGTGGGCTCGGTGGAGCCTCGGCCGGCTGTTCGGCTTCGAGTTCGTCCCGCAGCTCGGCAGGACGGCTCGGATGGAGCCAGGGTTCGGGCTGGCCAACCTCCTGGGCCTGCTGGCCCTCGCGTGGACCCTGGCACTGGTGGCCACGTCCACAGACCGTGCGGTGCGGTGGCTCGGACCGCAATCGTGGAAGTGGCTGCACAACGCGACCCAGACGGTCTTCTACCTGGTGACGGCACACGTCGCCTACTTCCTGTTCCTGCACTACACCCTGTCGTTTCACCGCCAACCACCTGCTCCCGACTGGTTCCGGGTGCCGTTCGTCACCCTCGCAGTGGTCGTCATCGGACTGCAGGTGGCGGCGTTCGCCGCCACCACCCGTCGCCACCGCGGACGTCGTACGGCCGCCCCGGGTGGTCAGCGCACCGGCGCCTGAACGATGCATGTCGTGAGCGGGTCGGGGCTCGGCTCGTTCAGATACTACTGTTTTGTAGTAGTAGCATCGACCCGGAGCCGACCGGGACCACGACACTGTGAGCACGCCTGTAGTGCGCGAGACAACCGAGCGTGATCTTTCACCTGTGGCACGGATTCACCGGAAGGAGCTACCCCACGGGCTCTTCCCCGAGCTCGGCGTCCGCTTCCTGCGGGCCTACCACCGGTCGTTCCTCGACAGCCCGCACGCAGTCTCGTCGGTCGCCACACTGGGCGACGACGTGGTCGGCTTCATCGCGGGCACCGTGGATCAGCACGCCCACCACGACTGGGTCCTTCGTCACCACGGCCTCAGGCTGGCCATGTGGGGCGTGCTGGGCCTGCTCAGCCATCCACGGACGCTGTGGTGGTTCCTCCGGACCCGAGTCGGGCGGTACCTGCGGGCGATGCTCCGGGCAGCCACGCGTCGCGTCGGTTCATCGCCCACACCCAATCACGCCAGCGGCGCTGCATCCCATGGCACGCACGACAGTGCAACAGGACCGATCTCGGTGCTGACTCATGTGGCCGTGACCCCGGCGGCCCGGGGTAAGGGACTGGGAGCCGCGCTCACCAACGACTTCGCTGCCACGGCCCACCGCCGCGGCAGCCGCGAGGTGCGCCTGGTGACCAGGGCCGACGACGGTGCGGCGGAGTTCTACGAGGCCCTGCAGTGGCAGCGCACGGACTCACGTGACCGGGACGGCACGCAGATGCTCGAGTACCGGCTCCCGGGTCCCGGGTCGAGCGGCGGAGCCCGATGACCTTCGCATGGCCGATCCTCGAACGCATCCCGCTCATCGGCGACCTCGCGGTCTCCCCGCATGGGATCCTCACCGCGCTGGGTGTTGTCGTCGGTGCCTGGATGCTGCAGTCGCGCGCCGAGCGGTGGGGCATCGGCATCGATGTCGATGACGTCGGCGAGGCCGTGTGGAGCCTCCTGACGCCGGTCCTTGTGGCCGCGATCATCGGTGCCCGCGGCTTCTACGTACTCAACCACCTCGAGAACTTCAGCGGCGATCCACTCTCAGCCCTGGCGGCCTGGGATGGCGGCCTGACGCTGCTGGGCGGGGTCACGGCGGGGGTGGCCATGGCCGTGGTCGTCGTCCGGCGTCGTGGCTACGACGCACGCCGCCTGCTCGACATGGCAGCGCCGGGCCTCGCCGCCGGGATCGCCATCGGGCGGCTCGGCGACCTGATGATCGGCGACCACATCGGCGCGCCGGCTCCCGACTCGCCGTTCGCGTGGCGGTGCACCGGCAACTGGTGGGACCGCGCCGACAACGCCTTCGAGTTCTTGGCCCCCCTGCCCTACCCGGCCTCCGGCGCGCCCACGCAGGGCTGCTTCACCACGCCGGTGGTGCAGACGGCACTGCTGGATGCGCTGGCGGCAACGGCGACGCTGCTGGTCGTCGTCGCGGTCGCGCGCTGGATCACCCGGCGACCCGGCACCGGCATGGAGGCCGCGACGTTCGTGCTGGTCTACGGGCTGGGCCGCTTCGGGTTCGACGTCCTGCGGGAGGACGAGCGGTTCGCCGGGCTGACCGCCTCGCAGTGGACGGCGCTGGTGGCCGTGCTGGCCGTCACGACCTGGCTCGTCCTGCGCCGTCCCTGGCAGCGGCCCGTCCGGGCCGAGGCGCAGGACGAGGAGCAACCGACATCCACCGCGCTGTGACCTCGGTGAGCACACCAACGTCGGAGCCCGAGCAGGCCAGCGACGACCGCAGGTGGCTGTCGGTCCTGCGGTCCGCCGCTGCCGTGGGCGCAGGGCTCGCCTGGACGCTGGCCTTGCCACCGTGGCGACTGTGGTGGCTCGGGCCGGTCGCGATCGTGCTGTTGGGACTGGCCGTCCGTGGGCTGGATGCACGCTGGCGCGCTGCGCTCGGGGGCCTCACGGGGCTCATCGTCTTCGGGGCCACGCTGCGGTGGGCGACCATCTTCACCCTGCCCGGCTACGTGGTCCTGGTGGTGGTGCAGGCCGGCTTCGTCGCCCTCGCCGCGGCGCTGGTGCCGCGAGGCCGGGGCTGGCTGGTCGCGCTGCCCGCGGCCGTAACCGTCGCTGAGTGGCTCCGGCACCAGTGGCCGTTCAGTGGTCTGCCGGTCTCCAGCCTCGCGCTCGGCCAGGCCGACGGCGTGCTGCTCCCATTGGCCGCCCTCGGCGGCCCCCCGCTGCTGACACTCGCCGCGGCGACGCTCGGTGCGCTCGTGCTGGGCGTGCTGGCGCTGCGCGGGCGTGGACGGGCGGCGGCCGCGGTCGGGGTGGCGCTGGTGCTCGGTGCCGCCATGGCGCTGCCGACGGGGACGGGGACGACGGCCGCCGGGCCGCTGCTCGACGTGGCCGCCGTCCAAGGCGGTGGCTCGCGGGGTCTGCCGGCAGCCAAGGCCGGCACGACCGATGTGCTGGCGCGACACGTGCGCGCCAGTGCCGACATCCGTGGGGGCGTCGACCTCGTGCTGTGGCCCGAGAACGTGGTGGACGTGCGTGGGCAGCTGCAGGGCAGCCCACAGGCCGCGGCGGTGTCAGCGGTGGCCGAGGAACTGGAGGCACCGATCGTCGCAGGCGTGACCGTCGACGCCACTCCGTCGCCCGCCGACCAACCGGGTGTGCGCCGCTTTCGCAACCTCGCCGTCACGTTCGGCGCCGACGGTTCGATCGGCCCAACCTACGACAAGGTCGTGCGCGTCCCGTTCGGTGAGTACGTCCCGTTCCGCGCGGTCGTGGGCCGCATCGCCGACCTCTCACTGATCCCGCGTGAAGCGGTCGCCGGCACCGGCCCGGGGGTGCTGGACACGTCGGTCGGGCGCCTCGGGATCCTGGTCTCCTTCGAGGCACTGTTCGCCGACCGGGCCCGCGCAGCCGTCGCTGCAGGCGCCACGACCCTCCTGGTCCCCACCAACGCATCCAGTTACGTCACCGCCGACATCCCGGCCCAGCAGGTGGCTGCGTCGCGGCTGCGGGCCGTCGAGACCGGCCGGTGGGTCGTGCTGGCGGGACCGACCGGCCCGACGGCGATCATCGACCCCAGTGGGACCGTGCTCGCCCGCAGCGAGCTCGAGGAGCAGACGGTCGTCGAGGGCCGGATCCAACCGCGCGTCGGCCGCACGCCCTACGGCGTGGCCGGCGACCTCCCCGTCGTCCTGGTCGCCGGCACGGTGCTGAGCGCCGCACACGTGTGGCGACGGATCCATGTCCGACGGCAGGAGCAGTGATGCGACCCACCGACCGGCGGCGCCTCGCGACCGCAGCGCTCGTGGCCGTACTCGCGCTCCTCGTGAGCGCGTGCACCTGGGCTGCGGGGACTCGCGACGCATCGCTGGCCGAACTGACGCAGCAGCAGGAGTCCTGGGACGGCCAACGCACCCGTGTGCAGGGCATGCTGCGGTCCTTCGAAGACCCGGTGCACTACTGGATCGAGGACGAGGACCTCAACCGGCTCGAGTTGGTCCCGCACGACGGCCTCGAGCCGCTGGTCGGTGCACGGATCCAGGTCGAGGGCGTGTTCACCTTCAAGGAGACCGAGGGTCGCCGGATCCAGGTCGAGGAACTCACTGCCCTCGATGGATCCGCAGGCCGCTGATCCGTCGCGAACTCAGGTGCAGCACGCGAATGCAGGTGCCACGAACGCGGCGTGGAGTCCCCACAGGCACAGCACGATGCCGAGCACGATGCCGACCCCGCCGCCGACCAGGGAGTGGCCCGGGCCCGACGTCGTTGCCGCACCACCGGTGATCAGGGCCCGCACGCGCAGTTCGGTGGCCGGGGCGAACCCGACGGTGGCCGCCGGTGCTGCCGGCACCTTCAGCAGTGCCGCTGCGAGCGCCTGTCGCGATGCGCCGTGTCGCTGCGCGACCGCGTCGGCGCGGATCTCGCGGCGAGCGTCCTGCCGGGCCACCGCGTCCGGCGTGACGAGGGAGGACGGCAGCAGCCGACGAACGGCCGCGCGTGCAGCCGCCCGCAGCGGGTCGAGCCCGATCTGGTGCGCGCGCTCGTGGAGGACGACCGCGCGGAGCTCATCGTCGTCGAGCAGCGCGAGCAGGCGCCCGCCGAGGAAGATCCGCGGCCGCAGCGGTCCGGCCGTGCAGGCGACGGCGGCGTCACCGATGATGTGGACGGTGACGCCGAAGAGCTCGTGCGTCGTCGCCTGTCGACGACGGCGTTCGACCGTCAGCTGCTGTGGGGCCAGCCCGATCGTGGCCACGAACGCCAACGCGCTGCCCAGCGCGAGCGACACGTTGGGGACCAGGTGCCACACACACACCGTGAGCAGCGCGGCCATCGCTGCCACGGCGAACGGTCGGAGCTGATCAGTCGTCACGACGCGCCAACGTCTCCAGCTGCGCACGGGTCCCCGAGTCGAGGTCGTCGAGCGTCGCGGCGAAGTGGACCAGCGCGACGTCACCCAACCGCTGCACCAGCTGGTCGACCTCGTGCTTGCCGAGTTGGTCAACCAGTGCGTCCTCATCGGCGTGGACCGGCGCGTACTCGTAGGCCCGGCCCTCCCGCGCCCGTGCCACCAGTCCCTTGCTGTGCAGCCGGTCCAGGACGGTCATAACCGTGGTGTAGGCCAGCGGGCTGTCACGGGTCTCGTTCACCCGCTCCAGCACCGTTCGAACGGTTGCCGGAGCGCCCAGCCACAACGCTCGGAGCACGCGCAATTCGAGCGAGCCCAGCAGGCTCGCAGCCGAGGCGCGGTCGGACGTGGACATGGCCGCCAGTGGTGTCGAGGGACGAAAGCATACAGCCGCCCCCCATCAGGCTCACTACTATGTCTGCGTAGTAGCGAGCGGCAACTGCGTCTCAGGAGACCGTCGTGGCCCAACTCTCCTCCCCGACCACGGATGCCATGCGGCGCGCCGTGGGCCCGGTGGTCCGCGCGGATGACGTCAGCCTCGTTCGCGGCGGGGTGTGGGTCCTGGATGGCGTGACGGTGCGCCTGGACGCCGGGCAGGTGGCGCTGTGCAGGGGCCCCAACGGTGCCGGCAAGACCTCGTTGCTGCGTGTGCTCGCGGGACTCGTCCGGCCCACGGCGGGCAGCGTGACGCTAGCCGTGAGGCAGGTCGACCTGGTCGGACACGAACCGGCCCTGCACCCCGACCTGACCCTCGCCGAGAACCTCCAGGTCGTGGCTGCGCTCACGGGCCGCGACCACCGAGACGTGGACGCCGCGTTGACACACGTCGGACTCGGCGGCGCGGGTGGCCGCCGCGCCGCGCGCTGCTCCACCGGGATGCGGCGACGCGCCGAGTTCGCCCGGCTCCGACTGACGCGCCCCTGCCTCCTGCTGCTGGACGAACCAGCCGTGGCGCTCGACGGCGACGCCCGCGTCCTGGTCCAGGACGCCATCACCGCGACCGTGCGACGCGGCGGCAGCGTCGTCGTAGCGACCCACGCTCCCGGGCCGCTCGCCGACCTGGCGACGGCACGGTGGACGGTCCGCGACGGGTCGGTCACCACATGACCGCTGACGTGATGGCCCTGCTCCGCACCGAGCTCCGCGTCGAGCGTCGCACGGGTGGGACGCTGCTCGTGCTCGCTCCCTACGCGGTCGCCGCGCTCGCGCTGGTGGCCATCACCACCGGTGCCGACCTGCCGCTCTTGCGCCGGCTCTCGCCGGGGCTGCTGTGGGCCGTCGTGGTGGTGCTCGGCGTCCTGACCACGATGCGTCAGGGCTACGCCGAGGACCCGACGCGACGGGACCTGCTGCACCTGCTCGGGATGCGGCCCGAAGCGGTGTGGATCGCCCGCGTGCTGGCGGCGGCGACGCTGGTGGCCGCGCTGGAGGTGGTGCTGACCGTGGCGGCGGTCGTCCTGCTCGACCTCGCGGTCGGTGATCCGCTGCTGCACGCTGCCGCCGTGCCGGTCACGGCCCTCGGCCTGGCGGCGCTCGGCGTGCTCGCGCGCGATCTCGCGGACGGGGCCCGCAGCGGCGTGGCGCTGGTGCCGCTGGTCGTGGTGCCCCTGGCCGTTCCCCTGGCGCTGGCCCCCGTGCAGGCCCGGGCGGTCGCCGAAGCGGGCGGCAGTGGCTGGACCTGGATCGCCCTCGCCGCGCTGGTCACCACCGTCACCGTGGGCGTCGGCATCGCGGCCGCCGCCAACCTCCAGGAGGTCGCGTCATGACACCCACCGCCCGGCGTGCCCGGACAGGCCGCGACGTCGCGGCCGTCTGCGTGCTCGCCATCGGCCTGGTGCTGGCCGTCACCGCCCCGCCGGACCGGTTGCAGGGCGACCTGCAGCGGCTGATGTACGTCCACGTGCCCGCAGCGTGGACCGGCTACCTCGCCTTCGTGGTCACCGCCGTGGCCTCGGTCCAGATCCTGCGCCGACGCCCGCTGCGGCAGTGGGACACGCTCGCCGAGGCGTCGGCCACAGTCGGCGTGCTCTTCACCGCCCTGACGCTGGCGACCGGCTCGATCTGGGGCCGCCCGGTGTGGGGCGTGTGGTGGACCTGGGACGCACGGCTGGTGACCACCGCGCTGCTGCTGCTGGTCTACCTCGCCTACCTCGCGCTGCGTCGCGGCATCGACGACCCGGAGGTCCGCGCCCGCCGCTCGGCGTGGCTCGGCGTGATCGCGGTCGTCCAGCTGCCGATTGTCCACATGTCGGTGGTGTGGTGGCGGACGCTGCACCAACCCCCCACGGTTCTGCGCCCGGGGGACCCCTCGATCGACCACGCGATGCTGCTGGCCCTGCTCGTCAACGTGCTCGCGTTCACGCTCGTGGCGTGGTCCCTGCTGGACCGCCGCCGGGAGCTCGGCGTGCTGCGCCACGACCGCGAGCGCGACGCGGTCACGATCCCCGCGGGGCTCGCCGTCACCGCTCCTGACCTGGGGACGATCGATGTCTGACCTGCCCTGGCTGCTGGCCGGCTACGGCCTGACCCTCGGCGCGATCGGTGGCTACGCCGTCGGACTGCGCCGCCGCCTGCGACGGGAGCGAGACCGATGACGCGACTCCTCGCACCGTTGGCCGGAATCGCGGCACTGCTCGTCGGCGTGCTCGCGTTCGGCGACCTCGGCCCCAACCTCGTCTACTACCTCACGCCCACCGAGGCGGTGGAGCAGCGCGCGGACTTCGGCGGTGAGCGCCGGTTCCGGCTGGCCGGCACGGTCGCCGAGGGGTCCGTCGAGGCAGGCCCACAGACCACCTCCTTCGTGGTCACCGACGGCGACACGACCGTGCCCGTCACCCACACCGGCGAGCCGCCCGACCTCTTCCAGGTCGGGATCCAGGTCGTCGTCGAGGGTGCCTGGATCGGTACGGCATTCGCCTCCGACACGATGCTCATCCAGCACGACGAGACCTACTACCCACCCGAGGACGAGCCGGGAGCCGCAGCATGACGGGACTGGTCGGGACCGCTGGCACGGCACTGGCACTGATCGCCGCCGGTGCGCTGGTCGCGCTCGGCTGGGCCGGTGCGCGGGGCCGCTCGACCGCTGCGCTGGTCCACACCGCCGCCCGGACGCTGCTGCTCGGGGGCATCGTGGCGATGGGGGCGCTGGTCACTGCGCTGCTGCGTGATGACTTCTCGGTGCGCTATGTCGCGGAGCACCACGCCCGCGCCACCCCGTTCCCGTTCGACGTCGCGACGGCCTGGGCCGCGCTGGAGGGCAGCATCGTGCTGTGGCTGCTGGTGCTGGTCGGCTGCACCTGGCTGGTCGCCCGCGACGTGCGCCCCGGTGACCGTCTCGGCCTCGGTGCGATCGCCGTCCTGGGGGCAGTGGCCGTGTTCTTCGCCGGCCTGGTCCTGATCGCCGCGAACCCCTTCGGACAGGTGACGCCCATCCCCACCGACGGACCGGGTCCCAACCCGCTGCTCCAGAACAACCCGCTGATGGCCGTCCACCCACCGCTGCTGTACCTCGGGTACGTCGGGCTGTCGGTCCCGTTCGCGTTCGGGATGTCGGCACTGGCGCTGGGCGAGGCCGGCAGCGCGTGGCTGGACCGCACCCGGCGGTGGACGATCGGGGCGTGGGTCCTACTCACGGCGGGGATCGCGGTCGGTGCGTTGTGGTCCTACGAGGTGCTCGGCTGGGGCGGCTACTGGGCTTGGGACCCCGTCGAGAACGCCTCACTGCTGCCGTGGCTGACCGCGACTGCGTTCCTGCACTCGGCGATCGCGCAGGCCCGACGCGACGTGCTGCGTGCCTGGAACGTCGCACTGCTGATCGCGACCTACGCCCTGACGATCCTCGGCACCTTCCTGACCCGCTCTGGCGTGGTCGCGTCGGTGCACAGCTTCAGCCAGTCGGCCGTCGGTCCGATCCTGCTGGGGTTCTTCGTGCTCGTGCTGGCGGGTTCGCTGGCGCTGCTGGCCCGCCGCGGGCACCTGCTGACCAGCGGCCGTCGCATCGACTCCGTCGTCAGCCGCGAGGGCATGTTCCTGGTCAACAACCTCCTGCTGTCGCTGCTGACGTTCGTGGTCGTGCTCGGGACCACCTACCCGATCGTGCTCGAGGCCATGACCGGCGACCAGGTCTCGGTCGGGCGGCCGTTCTTCGACCGGTTCGCCGTGCCGCTGAGCTGGGTCCTGCTGGCCGCCGCGGCCGCCGGCCCGCTGCTGCCGTACCGGGCGGTCCGTCGCGAGGTCGTGGTGCGCCGCCTGACACCACCGGCACTGGCGGGCCTGGCGACAGGGGCCGTGCTGGTCGTCACCGGGGTCAGGACCACGTCGGTGGTCGTGACCGCGATGCTGGCCGTGCTGTTGGTCGCAGCTGTCCTGGTCGACCTCACCGGCCGGACCACGGACGTCCCGGGCGGGCGGGCTCGCGCCGTGACCCGGGTGGTGCGCGCGAACCTGCCGTGGTGGGGGGGGCAGCTCGCCCACCTCGGGCTCGCGGTCGCGGCCGTCGGGGTCGCGACCACCGGCGCGCTGACGACGGTCGGGGAGGCCAGCCTGGCGCCGGGTGAGCAGGCCACCGTCGCCGGGGTCACGCTGCGCTACGACGGCCAGGAGACCGTCGAGGAGCCCCATCGGACCGCACGCATCGCCCGCTTCGCACTCGTCGACCCGGACGGGACCACCACCCAGCTCGGGCCTCGGCTGAACCTCTACGCCAACAGCACCCAGCCGGTCGCCACGCCCGCGGTGGACCGCGGACTCACGCGCGACGTGTACGTCTCCCTGCGGCAGTTGGAGGACGACGCCGTCAGCATCGAGGTGCTGCACCGCCCGCTGCAGTGGCTCGTCTGGGCCGGGCTGGCGCTCATCGTGGCCGGCGGGACGGTCGCCGCCGCCGGACGACGTCGCACCCGGCGGCGGTCCCCCGCACGGAATGACGTGACCCCGTCCGCCCCCGTGGTCGAGCCGGTGGGTGGGCCATGAGCCGCTGGCTCGTCTGGAGCGCCGCCGTGGTCCTGGCCACGGTGGTGGCCGTGGGACTCGCCCTCGGCCCCACCACACCCCAGGACCGGGTCGAGGCCCTCGGCCAGGGCATCCGTTGCCCCGTCTGCCAGGCGGAGTCGATTGCGAACTCCCCTTCGCCCACTGCCCAGCAGATGATGGAGGTGGTGCGCGAGCAGGTAGCCGCCGGCCGCAGTGACGAGGAGGTCCGGGCGTTCTTCGCTGCCCGCTACGGCCGCTGGGTCCTGCTCGACCCGGGACTGTCACCGCAGACCGTCGCGCTCTGGGCCCTGCCCTTCGTCGCCGCACTCATCGGCGTGGTCGTCGTGCGGCGACAGCTCGCCCACGACGGCCCGGTTCCGGAGGCCGCCGAGCTGGCATCGCTGCGGGACCGCCTGACGCAGCTGCGTGCCGACACGGAGGCCGCCGATGGCGAGTGACCGCACCGAGGCAGCCCTGACGGACCTCGAGGAGCTCGAGGCGCAACGTCGGGCCGGCCTCGTCGACGACGCCACCGCCGACCGGCTGTGGGCCCGGTACGCCCGCGAGGCGCTCGCGCACGCTGAGCCGCACGCTGAGCCGCACGCTGAGCCGCACGCTCCGCCCGACGACGACCAGCCGACCGGTGCCCCGCCGCGCGGCGGTGGCCCCTGGGTGCGGCGCCTCGGGGCGCTGACGCTGGCTGCCGCCGCAGTCGGCGCAGCCACGCTCGGGCTGAGCACGGACGAACGAGCGCCGGGTGGCTTCGTGACCGGCAACGAGGCCGTCGCGGTCGACTCCCCCACCTCGCCCAACGGGGGGCGAGACCTCTCGCAGGTGACCAACGAGGAGCTCGAACAGGTGGTGGCGCAGAACCCCGACATCGTCGCGATGCGCATCCGTCTGGCCCACCGCTACCTGGACGACGGTGATCTCGACCTGGCGGTCGACCACTACCTGCAGGTCCTGGAGCGCGAGGACGATCCGGAGGCGATGTCCCACCTCGGGTGGATCCTGTTCTCACAGGGCCGAATTGACCTCGCCGAGCCGCTGCTGGGGGAGAGCCGCCGTCTGGCACCACAGGATCCCGAGACGATGTGGTTCCGGGCCAATCTGCTGCTGTACGGCCGGGACGATCCGACGGCGGCGGTCCCGCTGCTGGAAGGGCTGCTCCGCCGGGACGACGTCGTGGGTGCCGAGCGCAGCGAGGCCACGTCCGCTCTGCGCGATGCACGTGACCGCCTGGAGGACACGCCATGAGTGATCCTGCCACCACCACCGCACCGACCGAGGACCGGTCGCCGTGGCTGCGACGCGCCGCATGGGCCGGCCTCGCGGTCGTCATCGGCATCGCGGCGGCGTTCGGGGCTCGCCTCGGGCTCCCCCCCGGCGTCGTCGACTCCCCGCTGCTCGGTAGCCCGGCACCTCATGTCGAACTGCAACGCCTGGACGGTCCGGGCACGATCGCGTTGGAAGACCTGCGGGGCCGCGTCGTGGTCGTCAACTTCTGGGCGTCCTGGTGCGTGCCGTGCCGCGAAGAGAACGACGACCTGCTCGCCGCGGCTGCCCGGTACGACGATGTCACCTTCCTCGGCATCGTCTACCAGGACTCGCCGGAGGCCGCCCGGGCGTTCCTCGACGAGCTCGGCCAGGGCTATGACCACCTGATGGACCCCAACTCCCGGGCCGCGATCGACTTCGGGGTCTTCGGCATCCCCGAGACGTTCTTCATCGACCGGGACGGCACCGTGGCCGCCAAGATCATCGGCACGTCGAACCTCGGGGTCCTGTCGAGCACACTCGAGGCCGTGCTGGCGGGAGAGGACCCGCGCAGCATCGTGCTGGACGGCTACCAGTCACAGCGGTGAGGGACGAACGGCCACGCCGTCAGATCGGCGGCCAGCCGAACCGTGCATACCACGACAGGGCAGCCGACATCATGCGGGTCCACGCGCCCGTCATCAGCGCGGCGCCCATGGCGACCAGAAGCAGCCCGCCGACCACCTCCAGCGTCCGGCCGTGCCGCTGCAGCCAGGCCAGGCGGACCCGCCCCCGGTGGACGGCCCGGGCAAGCAGCAGGAACGGCAGCCCCAGTCCGACCGCATAAAGCGCGAGCAACAGTGCGCCCTGACCGACCGACGCGCCACGGCCCGCGACGGTGAGGATGCCGGCGAGCACCGGGCCCACGCACGGGGTCCAGCCGAGCGCAAAGGCGATGCCCAGCGGGAACGCACCGGCCGGGCCCCGAGCGACACGATGCAGGCTGCCGCGCCCATCGCGGGCCAGCAGCCCCGGCCGACGGCCGGAGACCAGCAGCACGCCCATCACGCCGACCAGCCCACCGCCGACGATGTCCAGCGTCTGGCCCGCGCCTCCGAGCGCGGCACCGACGGCGGACGCCGTGGCGCCCAGCGCCGTGAACGTCACCCCGAACCCTGCCACGAAGAGCAGCGGCCCGAGCAGTGTCCCGCGTCCGGCAGCCGGGTCCGGCGACCAGTCCCCGCCCACGACATAGCCGACATAGCCCGGCAACAGCGGCAGCATGCACGGCGAGGTGAAGCTCACGAGGCCGGCGACGAGCGCCAGCGACCCGAGCAGCACGAACTCCATGGCACCCTGCGCCTCGCGAACGAATCTGACTACGACGCTATCGTAGTAGTACCCTGACTCTCGAGGACACCATGCGACGCAGCCTGACCGCCTTCGCGATCCTGGTCGCAGTTGCCGGTTGCGCTGAGGCGACGACCGGCGGCGAAGACGACGATGCCACCGGCCGCGGCGACCCGTTCGCGGGCGCGACGCTGTACGCCAACAACTGTGCCCAGTGTCATGGCGCCGAGCTGCAGGGCACCGACCTCGGCCCTCCCCACCTCGACCGGGTCTACGAGTCCGGACACCACGCGGACATCTCGTTCCGCCTCGCCGTCGAGCGTGGGGCACCGCAGCACCACTGGAACTTCGGGCCGATGCCGCCGATCGATGGCCTGACCGACGCCGAGGTCGGCGACATCATCGCCTACGTCCGCGAGCAACAGCGGGCTGCGGGCATCGAGTGACGGGTACGCGGACGATTCTGGTGAGCCTGGTTGTCGCGGTGACCGTCGCGAGCTGCATTGGCGGGAGCGACCGACCCGACCCACAGGTCGTGGCACGAGGTGCAGAGCTCTACCAGCAGTCGTGCGTGCAGTGCCACGGCGGGCCCAACGGCGGAGAGATCAGCGACATCCCGCCCGTCCACAACGCCAACGGCCACACGTGGCATCATTCCGACTGTCTGCTCCACGAGATCATCCGCGACGGCCTGCCCCCACGAGCCGACCCAGACCATCCAGTGATGCCGGGCTACGGCGACGAGTTCACGGAGGAGGAGATCGACGCCGTGCTGGCGCACATCCGCACCTGGTGGACGCCAGAGCAGCAGGCGCAACAGGCTGCGGTGACCGCCGAGACCTGTCCCTCCACCTGAGACGACGAGGAACCACGTGCAACCGGTGTTCGCTGTCCTCGGAATCGCCCTGATGCTCCTGGCGATCTTCGACGCTCTGGTCACGACGGTCTCAGCCAGCACGCCCGCCGGACCCGTCACCTCGCGGGCTGCCCGAATGCTGTCCGGGGTCGCACGATGGCTCGCCGTTCGCGTCCCTGCCTCACGGCAGATGACCGGGCCAGTGGTGCTGCTGGTCACCGTCTCACTGTGGATCGGCATGCTCTGGCTCGGCTGGTGGCTCCTGCTGTCCAGCGATGCGGGCGCCGTGGTCACCTCGTCGGACGGGACTCCGGCCAGTGGCTGGTCGCGGCTGTACTACGCGTCCTACACGTTGTTCACGCTCGGCAACGGCGAGTTCGTGCCGTCCACGGACGCCTGGCGCGTCGCGACGTCGTTCGCGACGGTCAGCGGGCTGGCCCTGGTCACCACCGCGATCACGTACCTCGTGCCCGTCGTCACGGCGGTCACCGATCGCAACACCCAGGCCGAACGGATCGCCGGGCTGGGCGAGTCGGCCCAGGCCATCGTCGCTCGAGCCTGGGACGGCGAGGACGTCGAAGCCCTCACGTCGCACCTGCAGGCGCTCGCCGGAGAGGTCGCCCTGACCTCGCAGCGACACATGGCCTACCCGGTGCTGCACTTCTTCCACGGCCGTGACCGCTTCGCAGCGTTCGCGGTCAACGTCGCAGCGCTCGACGAGGCCGTCACGATCATCCAGACCGCGCTGGAGCCCTCGCGCCGTCCGCACCCACTACACCTCGGTGCCTGGCGCCACGCCGTGGAGCGACTGCTGGACGTCATCGAAGGTGACTTCGGACAAGCCGCAGACGCTCCGCCGACGGCACCTGACCTGCAACGGCTGCGCGCCGCTGGCATCCCGCTCGTCGCACCCGACGACGTGGCGCGCGCGTTGAGCGAACACGCAGACCACCGGCGGCGACTCGCAGGGTTCGTGGCCGACAGCGGCTGGTCGTGGTCCGATGCCGTGGCCGGGTGACGGCCCTGTGCCGTCCCCGCCGTACCCTCAACGACAGTCCCGTAGTAGTCATCGACGGAGTCCTCCCCACCGTGCACGTTCGCCGCCGCTTGCCCCTGGCCGTCGCTGGGTTGTTGATCGCCGTGCAGCTGCCTGCAGTCGCAGTCATCGGCCCGACCGCTGAGCAACTCGACGAGGCCAACGAGCGCGTCGGCCAGCTCGAGGATCAGGCAACGGGCGCTCGCCGTGACCTCGACCGCGTCGAGGACGACCGGCGCACGTTCGACGCACGGCTCCAGGCAGCCAACGAGGCCCTCACTGGGGCCGACGAGCAGGCATCGGCGGCTGCCCTGGCCTCGGCCTCGGCCGACGCCGAGGCTGAGCGGACTCGGCGTGAGCTGGACGCGGCAAGCGCGGCGTTGGTCGCAAACCGCCAGGCACTGGCCGATGTCGTGCGTGACGCGTACATGCATGGCGGCAGCTCCACGTCCCCGCTGCTGGCGGTGCTCGAACAACTCTCGACGGCCACCGATCCGAGCGGGCTCAGTGACGTGCTGCATCTGCTGGACACCGTGGTCGTCGAGCGCGGCGCTGTCGTGGATGACACGCGCCGCCTGATCCGCCAGACCGACCAACTCACCCGCGCAGCCGCCGACGCGGCCGCACGGCAGGCCGACGAGGCAGCGACGGCACAGGTGGCACTGGATCGGGCTGCTGCACTCCACGCCGAGACGCTCGCACTGGTGGCTGATGCCGAGGATGCGGCCCAGCAGCAACGGGGCCTGCTCGAGGAGTTGGATGCCGACCGGACTGCGGCCGAGCGACAGGTCGAGTCCCTGGAGGACCAGGCACGCCGCGCGGCGGACACCGCCGACGCTGCCGTGACGATCGTCGCCCTCGGCAGCGGCCTGTCCCGCGTCGGCGGCATCACCGTCGCCACATCGCTCGCACCTGCGCTGGAGGACCTGCTCGAGAGCGCGCGGGCGGACGGCTACGTACTCGGCGGCTACGGCTACCGCTCACCGGAGACCACGGCACGCATGCGTCGGGCCAACGGCTGCCCAGACGTGTACAACTCGCCAGCGTCGTCGTGCCGGGTCCCGACCGCCCGGCCAGGCGAGTCGATGCACGAACAGGGGCTGGCCATCGATTTCAGCTACCAGGACCGCACCATCTGCTACCCGCGTTCCCCCTCGCGGTGCAGCGGCAACGGCGCCTTCGACTGGCTCCGCGCCAACGCCGGCCGCTACGGCCTGCACGTGCTCGACACGGAAGCCTGGCACTGGTCGACCAACGGCCAATGAGGCGTCCACGACGGTGATGGCGGCCGCGCTCAGGGCAGCAGTTCGGCACCCGCCGCGGGACCGAGCACAGCGGCCGCACCGAGACCGACAGCGACGACACCGAGACCTGCGGCGACGGCGCCCGCGACCGCCGCGCGACCGAGCAATGCCACACGCTCGGGCACGTGCTCCGGAGCGACCATCGCCGCGATGATCCGGACGTAGTACGCCAGCGACACGACGGTGTTGAGCACTGCGGCCACGGCGACCCACGCCAGCCCGGCGTCGATCGTGGCCGTGAACAGCGCGAGCTTGCCAGCGAACCCTGCCAGTGGCGGGAGTCCCAACAGCGAGAGCAGCCCCAGCGTCATGATCGTGGCCAGCCACGGCCGTCGCCGGGCCAGCCCTCGCCAGTCCTCGAGGTCGGTGCGCCCCCGCAGCGCGGTGACCACCGAGAAGCAGGCGACGTTGCCGGCTGCGTACGCGGCGAGGAACAGCAGCAGGGCCGGCAGCGCCTGCTCGCTGCGCCCGATCGCGGCGACCGCCATCAGCGCATACCCCGACTGCGCG
>Ga0306912_1000718_pt1 | contig 18040 bp, 13 predicted proteins | sample AntRauFillE10628_FD_190443 | JGI IMG/M metagenome (GOLD analysis project Ga0306912, IMG submission 190443) | Saline lake microbial communities from Rauer Islands, Antarctica - Metagenome Filla E10 #628 (v2) (version 2) | ecosystem: Environmental > Aquatic > Non-marine Saline and Alkaline >... | reverse complement strand
CTTGGTGTTCTCTACCACGCGATGGTGGACTCGCCGCAGCGAGCTTCTATTTGCCTTTTCGTCGGGCTAAGATTTGGCCTTGGGAAAACGCCTGGATCGTCAATGGGTTCTTTAGTTGGATTCTGGCGCCTGCAATCGCGGCGAGTATTTTAGTCCCTGCTTGCTGGGATATTATAAGTCAGGCACCGGCAAAAGCGCTCTTTTGGAGTTGGTTCTTTGGTTTTCTTTGGGGGATCGGCGGCCTCACTTTTGGGCTTTCCATTCGCTATCTGGGCATTGCCTTGGGCTATGCGATCGCACTTGGGATGTGCGCGGTTTTTGGGACTTTGGTTCCGCCGATTTTTGATGGCAGTTTCGGAGCCATTATCAGCAGCAGATCCGGGCAGGTCATTTTGGCGGGCGTGCTTGTCTGCACGCTGGGGATCGCGATGAGCGGTCGCGCGGGCTTCCGTAAGGAGAAAGAGTTAAGCGGTGAGGCTAAGGGTGCCAGTGTGGCAGAGTTTAATTTCGGCAAAGGATTGTTCATGGCCGTCCTTGCGGGTGTGACCAGTGCCTGTATGGCTTTCGGATTTGCGGCGGGTAAGCCCATTGCGGCTCTTTCGGTCGAAGCGGGGGTGGCTCCAATCTGGCAAAACTTGCCAGTCTTGATCGTCGTGTTGTTCGGCGGGTTCAGCCTCAACTTCCTCTGGTGTGCTTATCTGATTATTAAGCGTAAAAACCTAGGGGTATTTGTCGGTAAGCGGGCTAGTGGGGCGGCAGTTGATTCGGACCTGCCTCGTCTCGCTACCAATTACTTCTGGTGCGCGCTGGCTGGGGTGATTTGGTATCTTCAATTTTTCTTTTACGGCATGGGCACGACTTTGATGGGAGCTTACGAGTTCTCCAGTTGGACGCTGCACATGGCTTCCATCATCATGTTCAGCACGATTTGGGGCATCATCCTCCACGAATGGAAGGGCACTTGCCGCAGGACGCATGTGTGGATTGCGGCAGGCCTGATCGCATTGGCACTGAGCACGATTATTATTGGATGGGGGAACTTGCTGGGAGCCAGCGTCGGGCATTAAAATAGAGATCCACCGACTTCTTATTAACTTGAAAGAATCATCACTATGAAAGCAGGAATATTTTCAATCGGACTGGATACCTACTGGTCACAATTTGACGGGTTGCTCGACAACCTAAGCGGCTACCACGCACAAATCCGCGATCGCATCGCAGGTATGGGCATCGAGCTAGTGGACGCGGGCATGGTCGATAATCCCGAGAAGGCTAGCGGCGCGGCAACTTTCTTTAAACAAGAAGATGTGGAGGTCATCTTTCTCTTTATCTCGACCTATGCACTCTCCTCGACGGTCTTACCGGTCGTGCAGAAAGCCAAGGTGCCGGTAGTGATGCTGAACCTACAGCCAGTCGCGCAGCTCGATTACGAAAAGTTCAATGCCTTGGGGGATCGTGGCAAGATGACCGGTGTTTGGCTGGAGCATTGTCAGTCGTGCTGCGTGCCGGAATTGGCCTGTGTCTTCAACCGTTCCGGGATCGACTACCATTTGGTGACGGGATACCTGCAGGAAGACGCAGCCTGGCAAGAAATACAGGACTGGGTCGATGCGGCGAAAGTGGTTGCCGGAATGCGCGATAACCGGGTGGGTGTGCTTGGGCATTATTATTGCGGCATGCTGGATGTTTACAGCGATCTGACCCAACAGGCGGCTACCTTTGGTAATCATTTTGAGCTTTTGGAAATGTGTGAGCTCAACGAACTGCGCAAAGCGGTGACCCACGATGAAGTGGCGGCTAAAGTCGCGGAGTTGAATGAAAAATTCGAGGTATCCGACGAATGTGAGACCACTGAAGTTGAACGCGCTGCACAGACCTCGGTTGCCCTCGATAAATTGATCGAAATCCACCAGCTGGGCTCGATGGCTTACTACTATGAGGGTGTCGGCGAGTATGCAAATATCGTCACCTCGATCATCGCGGGGAATACTCTCTTAACGGGGCGCAATATACCGATCGCCGGGGAGTGCGAAATTAAGAATGTGCAGGCGATGAAGATCATGGATCTATTCGGCGCGGGCGGTTCCTTCTCGGAATTTTACTTATCCGATTTTGTCGATGATGTGGTCTATCTCGGGCACGATGGTCCGGCGCACTTTGCGATTGCCGAAGGTCGGGTGGGGCTGGTTCCGGTCCCAGTCTATCATGGTAAACCGGGTAAGGGGCTTTCGATTCAGATGTCGGTGCAGCATGGTCCGGTGACTCTACTTTCTGTGGTGCAGCGTGGCGACGGCTCGGTGTGTTTACAACTGGCCGAAGGTGAATCGGTCGCAGGCCCTGTGCTACAGATTGGTAATACGAATAGTCGCTATCAATTCAGCATCAGCGCCAAAGAGTTCATGAACGATTGGTCGAAGGGTGGTCCTGCCCACCACTGTGCGATTGGTGTCGGACATATCGGTGATAAAATTGATAAGTTCGGTGCTTTGCTTGGTATCGAGGTGAACCGTATTTGTTGAGCCAATTCACCATTTAAAACCCTGCCAGTGTGAAGGAAAATGGGGTCGAGATCCGTCAGCTCGAAGGAGTGAGCTCTCCTTATGCCGAGGGCGGCTATATTCGGATGACGGTTGATTTCGGGAACTATACAATCACCGCCGATCTTTGAGCCATCTGCTCTAGCTTGTCTGTAGTGAGTCATTTTGAATTATCAAAATAAAACTTGAATCGTGTTCAAAGAGTTGCCGAGATAGTGAATATAGAATGGCAATGTTTGAACGAGAACGAGACAACTCACAATGTGCGGAAGATTTTTTAAAACGCGCAGCGGCTGGGGTATCGGCAAAGGGCGAAGTTCAAGTTGATAAAATTGCCGATGAGGTCGGCATCTCGGTGGATCGATTGCCGAGGGTGCTTGCAGATTTGCAGGCGGATGAAGCGCTGTGCCGTGAGGGTGACGGCTGGAGCTTGACCGAAAAAGGTTGGGCGCAGGGACGGCACACACTACGAGCCCACCGTATCTACGAAAGCTATCTGGCCGAGCAAACTGGGTTGAACCCGGCGGACTGGCACTCAGAGGCGGATCGCCGTGAGCATAAGCTCGACCCGGAGACGGTGAATCGTATGGCAGCCGAGCTGAATCGGCCGCGCTTTGACCCCCATGGCGATGCCATTCCTACCCGCGCCCTAGAGATGCAGGAGTCGATGGGCTGCCTATTGTCGCATGTGGATCAGGAGGGTGACTACCGGATCGTGCATATTGAGGACGAGCCGAAAGAACCCTTTAAGCAATCCATCCTAGCGGGGCTTGCGCCTGAGTTGATCGTTGCCGTGAAAATACTTAGCGGCGGACGCTATCACTTGAGCTGGGCAGGACTAGAGGCGCAGCTCGACAGCGCACAGGCCGCCGGCCTCAAAGTCTGTGTTTGGTCGTCCACGAACGCGGACGAGTTGCCCCATGGCAATCTCTACCAACTGGCAGTTGGGCGCACCGTGCACATTCACTCCATCTCTCAGGCGGTGCGGGGCTTGCAACGCCGCCGTTTACTGGATCTCGGCTTCGTCCCCGGCAGTCGTGTCAGCAAAGAGGGTGTGGCGGCATTTCATGGGCCGATGCGCTTCCGCATACGAGGCACCGCTCAAGCACTGCGCCCCGAATTGGTCCGCAGTATTTTTACGAAGGAACAGACAGGAACCGAAGATGACAGAAGCTCTCACTGAAGCGACCGGACACGATTGTGAACGTTGCCCGGTGTGGCGACCGGGGGCGCTTAAAAAGTTAGGCGTGAACATGGAGGCCTGGGACTTCGTGATCGCCCTCGCCGGGAATCCGAACACCGGAAAAAGCACCGTTTTTAACGCGCTGACGGGTCTGCATCAACACACCGGTAATTGGCCGGGCAAAACAATTTCGCGCGCAGAGGGTGGATTTTCGTATTCAGAAAAACGCTACAAGATCGTCGATTTGCCCGGCACGTATTCACTGCGCTCGACCTCGACCGACGAGCAGGTCGCGCGTGAATTCATTCTATTCGGACAGCCGGATGTAAGCGTGGTCGTCTGCGATGCCACCTCGCTGGAACGTAATTTCAATCTATTGCTGCAAGTGCGCCAGATTACCGGCCGGGTGGTGGTCGCATTGAACTTGATCGATGAAGCGCGTTCGCAGAATATCACAATCGATACGCGTAATTTAGCTCGCGAATTAGGGGTGCCTGTCGTGCCGATGTCGGCCCGCAGCAAGGAGGGCTTGCCGGACTTACTCAAAGAAATCCACTTGATGGCGACCGAGGCGCATCCCCCAAAACCGCGCCCAGCGAGCATCAGTGATTCATCGCTGGCCCAAGCCTTGAAGCAAGTGAAAGCGGCGATGCACGATGCGGGTGTGGCCACGCCGCAAGAGGACTGGATCGCACTGCGCTTACTGGAAAATGATCCCATGATCGAAGCGGCCCTGCTCGACAATACACTGGGGCAGCTAGCAGAGGATCACGCGGGCTCGACCCTCAGCGAACACGCTGCCGCCGAAGCCACCAAGGCAAGCGAAGCACCCGATGCGAAATCAGCGGCAACGTCGCCACAGGCAGAAGCCGTGCTAGAGGCTGCGGAGAAGGCACGTTGGACGGTGCCGCGCAACAGCTACGACGCCATTGTCGAATCGCTCTACGCCGAGGCAGGCAAGCTATCGGAAGCCTATGTCACCTACGGGGGCGGCGACGCTTCGGGCAACTGGCGCTCAAAACTCGATCGTCTTTTGACGGGTCGATGGACCGGTATGCCGATCATGGCCTTGATGTTACTGACGGTCCTCTGGATCACCATCAGCTTGGCCAATGTGCCCTCCGGCATGCTGGCTGACTTATTGATTGGTAAAGGACAGCCACTCCTCAAGGGCTTGGCGGCTGCAATCGGTATGCCCTGGTGGTTGGACGGCGTATTGATCGATGGCATGTATTTAACAATGGCTTGGGTGGTTAGTGTGATGCTGCCGCCGATGGCGATTTTCTTTCCCCTGTTCACGCTGCTGGAGGATTTTGGGTATTTGCCCCGCGTAGCCTACAATCTGGATGGGCTCTTCAAGCGCTCCGGCGCGCACGGCAAACAGTCGCTGAGTATGGCAATGGGCTTTGGCTGTAATGCCGCTGGAGTGATTGCCACCCGCGTGATTGATTCTCCACGAGAACGCCTGATCGCGATCATCACCAACAATTTCGCACTGTGCAATGGTCGCTGGCCGACGCAGATCCTGATTGGCACCATCTTCATCGGTGCCTTGGCTCCGGCTGGATTTGCCAGTCTCGCAGCCGCGGGCTCGGTCTTTGCCGTGGCTTCGTTCGGTATCGTGCTCACCTTTGTCGTTTCCTCGGGACTCTCCAAGACGCTCCTACGAGGCGAGGCATCTGCCTTTAGCTTGGAACTGCCCCCGTATCGTCCGCCGAATATTTTGCGCACCTTGTATATTTCGCTGATTGATCGAACGGTGTTCGTCCTCTGGCGAGCGATCGTGTTTGCCGTGCCTGCGGGAGCGGTCATCTGGACGATCTGTAACGTCGATGTGCAAGGCGTGTCGTTGGCGACGTGGTCCATCCAAGCGCTCGATCCTATCGCATGGCCTTTAGGGCTGACCGGTATTATTTTGCTGGCCTATGTGGTCGCCATTCCGGCCAACGAAATCGTCATCCCCACCATTCTAATGCTCACCGTGATGAGCACTGGTATGCAGGTCGATGCCGCGTCCGGTGCGGGCGTGATGTTTGAAACCAGCGACAACGGCGTGTTATTTGCCCTGCTGAGTGCGGGAGGATGGACCACCCTGACGGCGGTGTGCCTGATGCTCTTCAGCCTCTGTCATAACCCGTGCTCGACCACGCTCTATACGATTTATCGCGAGACCGGCAGTATGAAATGGACGGTTTGGTCAGCCGTCATCCCCACCGTGATGGGCATCGTGCTCTGCGCCATGGTGGCGACGATCTGGCGGTTTTTTGTGTGACGTGGTAAAGAAACCCGCTTCAAAAAACACGTCACAGCGTTGTAGCGATGCGACGCTAGTCTCGTCTCCACGTCTGCCCAGCGTTGTAGCGATGCGACGCTAGTCGCGTCTCCACGTCTGCTCAGAGAATTTAAAGGACACCCACATGTTCAAGTCACGACAACGGACCAATCTAAGCTACTGTCAATTTCGCAGCCCCTCGCCGAAAAACTTGGCTCTTCCTGGACAAATGGAACTCGGTCGAGGGCTTACCTCGGCAACGGAGATAGCTGTCCGTGCTCTCGAATACATTGTTTCGATGCCAGCTCAGGTGTTTGGGGGCGGGGCGCAGCCAGGAATCTCAGTATCTCCAGCTTTCATGCCGGACGTGAAGGTCGTTCAATAGGTTACGGGTGATTCTCCAGTTCGGACGATGCAGATCCATGGTGCCGACGAAGTAGTGGATGTAGTAGAGATCCCGGCTGTCCTTATCCGCACGACGCTTGAGCAGGTTGGATCGCTTGGCTGCTCTGCGCGGGGGAGTAGCCCTGCTTAGTGAGCCAAGTCGCCAGGTAGGCCTCCTCGATGTTTGAGTTGTTCGGGCGCTCCTCCCAGTCGCCTAGAAAGTCGTAGTCGAGCTCGTCCCGAAAGAGGGCGATGACTCGGTTTTGTGTGACGCGTTCTGGTTTGCCGATTTTACTCATTTGTTTGAAGCTTTCTCGATGACATTTGTCATGAACCAAGCGGGAACCGTGTCGGTTTTTAACTCGAAGTGGGTTCCTTCAGTCACCTCGGCAAACCATGATCGTTCAAAAGCTTTGCTCGAATTATCAAATAAATAAGCACGATCCGTTGCTCGGATCGCCCTCAAGAGCAAATCGAGTGATCGCTCATAGCGTGAAATGATCTTCTCGCGCGGAACATCATGGCCTTGCTGGCTCACCCGGTAGGCGACTCGCGAAACATTGATCTCGGGGTCTTCGGTGGCGATGTAATAAAGGTAAGTGCGGTAACCCTGAGCTTGTGCGCTTTCCAATATCTCCGTCTTCGACTCATGCGACATCACAGTTTCAAAAGTAAAGCTTTTCCCCAGGGACATCAGTAATATCCTGATCTCGTCAGCGTTAATATAGATGCCGATCAAGTTTTCGCTAATGACTTCTTTTAAAGTGCTTTTTCCCGAACCATTCGGGCCGGCGAACATGCGAATGCGGGGCGTAGACATCTGCACTAGAGATTTATAGGCTTAGTTGGATCCACCTTAACGGGTGATCCTACCTTTTTGATAAACTCTTTTCGCCCATCCGCAAAGCAGCGGTAGAGGGCACCGTCCTCGACTTGTAAGACGCCTTGACCGCTGCTCAATGCATGCTCATGTGCAATTTCTGAAGGCGACACCCGAAAGTGGCGCAAATGCAGTCTCAATCGATTCTGAGTTCTGTGACGTATTCATTTAGGTAGAATGCGCGGTTTAAATGCTAAAATCAAATGATTAGTTTCCTTGAATGAAGTCCGCTTTTGATGTGTGACGCGTTCTGATTTGCCGATCTTGCTCATTTTAATACCTCCCAGTGGCCACCTTTTTACCCCCCCTTTCCTCCGAACCTTCACCGATTGCCTTCAAATATTCAGACGAGTAGGGGAATTCGGTCCAAAGGTCGTGACCCGAAAGCCTGAGCACGGGGTCGGGTGCGCCGTCTTGGTGGCAGGCTTCAAAGATCCGTTGGATGCCGCGCCCCCAAGATTCGATTTCACCCGCACGGAAAAAGCGTTGGCAATGTCTGGATTGAATGGGAGGGAGGCATGGTCGCCTAGGAGTTTAGTGAGATCCCATCCATCTGTTAGCACGGCGGGGTTCCAGATTTTTAAACGATCGGCAAATATCTTGATCTGGATCGGCGCGGTAATGGCTTAGTCACGGTGGATGAGGGCGTTGAGTTCGCGGAAGTTTGAATTGTGGGGCTTTTGGTTTTTTCAGCAGAATCACAAGTAATGACATGACCCCATCTTCAGTTCCACCTACTTGAGTCAATCAGCCAGGTAGGTTGCGGAATACCAATTACCTCCCACTATCGTATCACGGCTTGATTCTGCAGGACTTCGTGACAAGCTACTGCCATGGTTGAGAGTCAGGTTCGACGGCAATCGCTAAAGGAAGAATGGATTAATTCTTTGAGTCATGGTGTGGGGCTGATCGGCGTGTTGCTACTGATGCCCTACATGGTCGTGGCGGCAACCCGCCACGGTGATTCACTGACCGTGACTGGAGCGCTCATATTCGGCTTCACATTGATCCTTCTCTACGCCTCATCAACGATCTACCACGCGGTGCCAGCGCTCCGCAAACGCGCCAAGCTCATCTTGAAAAGAATCGACCACATGGCGGTCTACTTCCTGATCGCAGGGACCTACACGCCATTTACGCTGGATGTGCTACGTGGACCTCTGGGGTGGAGCTTGTTTACACTGATCTGGCTATTGGCGATACTTGGAACGGTCCTTCACTATCAAGGGCGACTGAAGAAACAGGCTTACTCATGCGCCTACTATCTGTTTATGGGTTGGCTGGTGATTGTTGCCATGGTTCCTTTGTGTCGCCAGATATCAATGGCTTCTTTGCTGGCGCTGATCGGTGGAGGCGTGTCTTACAGCGTCGGTGTCTATTTCTACCTGTCGCACCACCGCCCGTATGCACATTTCGTCTGGCATCTTTTTGTGCTAACGGGCACGGCCTTACACGTCAGTGCGGTGCTCGGAGTCTATGCGGGCTAAATACTTCCCTTCGAGTAGGAGGCCTCAATGGCGCGGTACCTACGTGCGACGGCTGAAGCTCAGAAGGCTTAAAATGAATCAGGCGACTTAGCCCAAGTTTCTTATGGCATGCCGCGAGGGTGCTAAAACAGTGGGTCTGGTGCTCAAAGGCACTACAAAATCGATTTCATTTCATTTTGGATTTCATGACTGGGCATGCTTGTTTATAGTCGATGCCGAGTTGCTTGTCGGTTTTTAATATATAATCGCCGCACAGTTCGAGTGCTTGCTGCATTTGCGCTTCTTTGCGCTCAGCCACGAGTGCGCTGCCGCCGCGCAGCTCGATGTTGTAGTAGCGCTGAACCTTTGAGTGCTTCTTTTGGAGAGTCCCAATCGTGCGCTGGATCTTATCAGGGTCTTTCAAGCGCCCCGCTTCGATACGCTCAGCGAGTGCTTTGATGTCAGCGAGAAAGTGCTCTTCTGCTGGCGGTTATGGGTTTTTTTGCTGCACCGCTTGCAGCAGTTGTCTGACGTAGCCGAGCGTGTCGGCTTGGATCGTTTCATCGCTCTGTCCGAACAGAAATTCAGCCACACGTTTTGGTCCGATACTGTCGATCTGCTGGAAATCTTCGTCTAAATAATGCAGCGCTTTCTTTGTGCTGGAATCTTCGCGTAGAGGTCTGAGTTCATCGGCGATAGCCTCTACGCTGCTGCCGTAGTTTCGGAGTAGATAGAATAAATCGTAGGCATCTTTATTTTCGCCACGGTTTCGGAAGGCCAAAGCCTTTAGCACCACGAAGGCACCCGCACCACACACACGTATTTGACGCTTTGTGTTGAGGTCAGGTTTGAACCCGTCGCTGGCTAAGCGTTCGGTGACCTCCGCGTAGCGTTCCTCATTCACAAGGGCGAATGCGATCCCGAGATCTAGGTCCATTGTGCCCGCATGCGGATCGGTGTCGGCAGGCAAGTTCGACTGATCAATCAGCAACGAAGGCACTAGCCCGCCGACCACTACGATTTCGTCCATCAAATCGCCCAGCTTGGTTGCGAGGTAGAGGCACGTGCTGCGCACCAGCGTGACCATTTCGGGCGTGTAGTCAGCTGCGGTGGTGGGTTTATTGATCATGATTGATTGCCTTCCCATAGGCTTGCTTTGAGTGCTTCGGAGGCCTCTTGGGCGCGCTCAGGTTGATTCTTTAAATCCAGATAGAGCTGCACTGGGTGTGCGCACTGAATGCCATCCCGGGCTTCGGCTCCTTGAAAGACGCCGGCGTCATTGGGACTGACCAGCCAGACATTGGCACCACGGATCTCTTCGCGGAAGCCAAGCTCCATGCGGATGTCTTCGTTGAGCAGACCATCGTGGTAAACGCTCGCTAGCCGAAAGCCTGCAAAGTGATTGACGCACCAAGCGCCAGCGAGCCCCGTTGCGGCATAGCGAATCTGATGCCGTTGCATCGTGCCCGCGATTTGTTTCACCGCATCCATGCCCGAACGTGTTGCCATGTGGCCACGGACGATGCGGTGCTTGTTAAAGTCATAGGCCTCTCGCCATGCTTCCAGCATAAGTTCAGGATCGGAGGCCGTGACTACCCCGATAGCATTGCGTTGCAAGAGTGCTTGCGCCTCCATCCCTCGCACGATGCGGCTGGTAAAACCTTCATCCAGCCCGCTGACTTCAGCCAATTCCCGCTGAGTGAAAGCCCGCTGGGGCTGCATTAAGAGACAACGCGCAATACGTGCGCTTTTTGGTGCAAAGAGATTCTTTGGGCGGCCCGCGGACTTAAAGCGGTTCGGTTTGCCTTCGATTTGAATACGTAGCCCCGGCCTGCCCTGCAGTAAGGCATTGCCTGATAGATCCAGCCAACAGACCCCAGCTTCTTGGCAGAGCTGTTGGCCGACATCGCCCATATAAGGCACCACGACGAGGGGGAGGGCTTGAGGCTTGCATTGCTTCGCAGCAGTTTGCGTGACACGGATCGCCTGACCGACCGATGCCGCATCGCCTTTGCCTTTGCTCACCACCGCAAAGGCCAGCCCTTCAAAGTCAACGATCCAGTCCGCCGCTAATGTCGGACTGTTTTCGGCGGTTACTGCATTCGCATCTACCCCCAGTAAATCGGCTAGTCGTTGCTGCACTTTAGCAGTATCGGATAGCTTATTCGAAGGACTCATGTTGTGAATATGTAGCAACTTGATTGCGCAGTCAAGTAGGATAATTTAAACAAGTCCATATTGGGGTATCTACAGGTTCTCTAGGCGATCAATTATCTAGGCGATTTGTTGGTTGCGTGAATGGCTTCAACTCCAGACTGCGTGGTTTGGTATTTTTGGTGACGGCTGGTTGGCTTATCCGGCAGAGTCACGGCTAAATATTTGAGCTCTAACAAGGGGTTCACGACTTAGTGCTTATCTTAGTGCCATCTTGGTCCCTACTTAGTCCTTATGAATCGTTTTTACCTGCTAAATCTGAAGTTGTTTTCGCAAATTTCATCGACTGCGGAGCCGCTCGAACAGGCAGGCGCACTAAGAACCAGCTGCCTCTATCGTCCGTCTCAAAAAGCGGTTGTCGAGAGCCGTTCTCCTCTAAAGCTCTCAATATGGAGGGGATGCCCGTGCTCCGGCCTTCACTCAGTTCCAGTTCTTTGAGGAACTCTCCAATACGCCGGTTTCGGTAGCGCCGTGCGACCGATCAACCCGGCTTGCAGGTCTTCCATCCGAATCGACACGTCGGGGCCGTGAAAACTCAGTATTGAGCTGACTGCGCCGCTCTACAACGCCCTGATCGATATTGCAGACCACCGATTGGATCGAGTCGGGCTTGCTGCATTATTGCGCGAGCCACTCGCTTGATGCCTTAACTGCAGCTTGTTGTGGAATTGTAAACTAAAGGTCGGTGCGGTCGCCACGTAAAGAACCCCAATATTGAAGGAATGGCGCTGCCTCTGGATCCCTCTGGTTTCCAACTGCAAGAATTACGGAACGAACCCTGCTTTCAGCCTGGGCGGCATTCGCTGCTGGAATGCTCAGAAGTCTCAATTGTAAACATAACGACATGACCCGAATGGCACGAGCTTAAGCCCCTCGCCCCAACGGGGCAAACTATGTCAGCCTGGGGCAACGCCCTAGGCGTCAATGGGTTAAAGATATCGAGCCCTGAAAGGGCGATCTAAGAAAACGACGTAAAAGTCCCTTAAGTTCGTGCCATTCCGACATGACCCCTTACGAGTTCGATTGAATGAAAGGTAAGAGATCGATATTGTTTTGCTTGGGCTCATCCAATGCACCTGTCTTTTTGTAGTAAGCATAAGCGCCATCGAAGCTTTCCAGTGGCATGCGGCTATTTAACTCGATCAGCTTATGTGCAAACTTACAGAAAGGCTTCGGGTTGGCATTGCGGGTCAAGGCTTCCAACACCGTGAGATAGTCATCTCGGAATGAGGTCGGCACGATCAGACGCGTCAAACCTGCATCTTCGAGCACGGCATTCATTCCCAGACGAGAGATGCGACCGTTCCCATCTTGAAACGGGTGCACCTCGGAGATGACGAAGAGCATGAAGAAAGCCCGCGCGGTGGCTGAGTTTAAATCACGGGCCGATTGCCAGCCACGAGCAGTCGTTTCGCTCACCAGTTCTGGGCGCACGAATACCCGCGAGCCGACTTCGTTGTTACGTTCTTTAAATTCACCCGGTCGAACATCGGTTCGGCTCGCCATCATCCGTGCATGGCGGATCTTGATCAGCTCGATATACTTTTGAGGATTGGCGGCCACTTTACCGCTGGTCCTCGTATCGATGATCAGGCGGTAGGTTTCGAGCATGTCATGCGCATCTTCTGGTCGATTGCGTTGCAGTGCTTTCGCCGTGTCGGTTTCATTTACAATTTCTTGCGCCTCCTCGACCGAAAACTCAGTGCCTTCGATATAGTTTGAGAAGTATGCTTCCCAGAACGCGCGATTTTCCAATTCAGAGACGGGTGGGGCCGGGAGCTCTGTAAAGCTTTCCATCGCTAGCGCCGCTTTCAACTCGTTAAACAGCTCAATACGCTCTGGATCATAGGGTTTGCCCGCGACTCGCGCACGGGAGAGATCACTGCTCAACTCGTAGGCCGACGGCTTGCCTCTGAGCGCGCGCACAAATTCTTCCAAGGCTTCGAATTCTCGCTTCCACTCGAATCGCTGCGACAGCATGCGGGCATCTTCCAGTAGATCGTTCAGCCACGCATCTCCGCCTGTGCCCAGTATGCGAAGTTGGCGGTCAAACCATGCTTCAAGCGCATCTTTAGCCAGTGTTTTAGGCTCGTCGCCTGCACGGGCACGCGCGATTTGGAAGTTTTCCAGCACGGCGCGTGCTTGGCTGGCGATATAGAGGCAGGTGCCATCGTCTTGGACAGCGGTTCGCACATCGTCTGTTTGTGCGTCCGGTCCGTGCCAGATGCGGATTTCTAGGCCAGGCAGTTTGCGCACCGGAGCGACCTTCTGCTGTAGGCTAATGTGGAACTTGCCAGCAGGGGAGAGCTTGCCCTCCAGTGCGGAGCGGTGGCTGATCACCGCGCCCGGATAGAAATGCGCGGCGATGGCTTGACGATTCCGACGCAGGATTTCAGCCGGGTCTGCGCGCAGCTCATCGGTGTAGAGTTTGCTGGCTAGTTTGCGCAAGGTGCCTGCTTTGACCCTTCGGGATATCTCACCCGACCGTTGCGGGTCTGCTGAACCATAAATCAATGCCATACGAAGTTTTGTGGATTAAGGAGCCTTTCTTGGCTCCAATGTTTAAGTTTGATGTAATTAAACCGGTTTTCGGTTAATTTCTATTAAATTAGATTAACTGTATCTATGGCGACTATTTTCTTAATTTAATTAGAATAAAGCCTGTAATTAAGTTATCTTAGTTAAATTCTATTTAATTAAGGCGTTTTTAGGTTAATTTTAATTGAATTAAAATGATTCAGGAGAGTCCAGTGGCTGATGGCACTCTTCACGTCACACTCATCACTCCGCGCAAGGCGCGGTCGTAGCCTCGGAATGTGATTGCGTAAAGCTCTCAATATGGAGGGGATGCCCGTGCTCCGGCCTTCACTCAGTTCCAGTTCTTTGAGGAACTCACCACTACGCCGGTTTCGGTAGCGCCGTGCGACCGACCGACCCGCTTGCAGGTCTTCCATCCGAATCGACACGTCTGGCCCGTGAAGACTAATGTTGAGCTGACTGCGCCGCTCTACAACGCCCTGATCGATATTGCAGACCACCGATTGGATCGAGTCGGGCTTGCTGCATTATTGCGCGAGTTACTCGCTCGATGCCTTAACTGCAGCTTGTTGTGGAATGGTAAACTAAAGGTCGGTGCGGTCGCCACGTAAAGAACCCCAATATTGAAGGAATGGCGCTGCCTCTGGATCCCTCTGGTTTCCAACTGCAAGAATTACGGAACGACCCCTGCTTTCAGCCTGATATATTAGGCAGTGTAACGGCATTTAGGGTAGCTTGAACAGCCGAAGAAAGTATTGCCAGCGTTCGGGCCGCGTTTGGCGGTGCGCTCGACCAGTTCTGAGCCGCAGTTTGGGCATGGTGCTGTCGGGCTGTTTGGTGGTGCTTGTGAGGTCTGCTGGCTCGGTGCTGCCCAACGGCTTTCACTTTCCGGTGCTTCGTTGACAGGCTGGGCGGGTTGCGCCGCAACATGGGCGAGCGGCGCCGCGACTTTTTCCTGCATGCATGGTGCATGGGCTTTGTATGCCTGAATTCGCTGAATTAGGCGGGGGCCATCAATCAGCTCGATCGGTTGGCCTTCAGCAAACTTCAGTTCATTGTAGGGCAGACGATAGAGGAAATCCAGATGTGCATTATCCACATCCAGCCCGCGCTTCAAAATAGCAAGGATGCCGTCTTTCTTCAGTTTGCGGTGCAGGCGCTCGATGATCTGCTGCTTCCAGTCTGGCTTGTAGTGCAGTTTGGCAAGTTCTTCGCCTTGAGTGGCTTCGAGAAACTCCCAGAGCTTCGCGGTATCCAGTGCGTATTCCGGGTTGTAGTCTTTGGAGAGTCCACGCACATAGCCGAGACCTTTACCGCCATAGCTGCCCGGATCTTCATCGCTAGCTCCAGCGTTTGGGGAGGCGCCGGTTACCCCTCCAGAGAGGAAGCGTTCAATGTAGGCTTCAAGGGCTTTCTCTGAGGTGTTTGTCGGACTCATGGCGTGACTGAACCTTCGAGTCTTTCCTGTATTTTCCCCGCGAGACTTTTGAAGTCGTCAAATGATTGTTGAGCGCTATAAAGGTGTGAGCCGATGGCTCCGTCGGCGGATCTTAGGTCGAAAACTGGTTTTTTTGCCTGCATGGCCATCGGCATTAAGGAGCGATAGTGCTTCAACATCGCCAGACAATCCGCTTCATTGATGGTAGTCGCCTGATCAGTTCTGACGTTTTCTGCGTAGGTAGCTGGAATTTTTTGACTCCACCGCTCGTAAGCCTTAACGGGCCGGTTGTCGCGAATACCGAACTGCATAATTATATAGCCGATCGTTTGTAACAGACCGCTCGGTAATTCTAAATCAGGATCGGGTGTTTGCGATATCCGTATCTGCCATTGCGAGCGCCATTCCTGTAAAGTCGGCCCGAGGTTGCGCAGCCCTTGAAGTGAGAACAGATCAGGAGCTAAGGGGACCACGATTCCATCTGCGCAAAGTAGAGCCGCTCGATTGGTGGCTCCGAAATTGGGCCCGACATCAATGAGCACAATATCAGTATTTTCTTTCTGAGTCTGGAGAATTCGGTAGAACGCTGACGTTGACCGAAAACTCGGCTCGTCTCGGTCCAGGCATTTGCCCCAAGCCTCAGAAAGTTTGGCCTCGAATCGGGATAACTCTAAATCGCCGGGGATCAAACTGAGGTTTGGTCTAATTTTTTGAATCGCTGGTTCTGCGATGTCACCGATACCGCGAATGATCGGTTCCAAGCTCTGCATGATGCTGGCGTTCGTCTTCCGCTCCGGACTCCAGATGTCCTCTAAAATTTGGTCTTTTAGAAACATCGAAGTGAGATTGGCCTGGGGATCCAGGTCGGCGACCAGAACGCGACGCCCTAGCTTGGAGAACATCCATGCCAGATGATAGACGAGCGTGGTTTTACCGACCCCGCCCTTATTATTGAAAAATGCGAGTATTTTCATCGTGCGGGGTGCTTATTGATTTTAACCAGGAAGTGGGTGGTTTCTAAATCAAACTCGGCTTCGGCGCTACCATTATCGAGCAAGAGTCTTTGCGCGCGAGCCACGCCTCGACCAAATCGGTTAGCGTAACCCAGTGTGGCCATGACTTCGGCGAGCACCGGATTCCGGTAGTCATTGACCAAAGGGAAATTCTCAGGGCGGGCATCGCCGTAAAGGCCTCCGGGACTTTGGATTTCGATATGCCGATCAAATTCGTAAAATCGAACGGGTTGATTCGATTGATAGTCGCGGTGCAAGATGGCATTCATCAATAGTTCCCGAATGCTGTCTTCGGGGTAGTCCCAAACGAGCGTCTCTTTAAGTGCGCTATTCTTTATGGGCTTTTCGGTGAAGCGGCCTTCAAGGAAGCTGTCCAACTCTCGAAGTAGCCCCATTAAATTGCCGTTAAACTGTTTTTGTGCCGCCACATCGTCAGCCAGCGTTTCACCCTCGAATCGGACATACTGCACATAAGCACTTGGGTAGTAAGCCAACGGATCATGGGCGAAGGCTAAAACGCCCGCATTGGTTGGGCACTTGCGGTCGAGATGGTAAAACCGTAACCCAGCCAATTGATGCTCTAGCTCTCTGTGATTCTCGCGCAAGACCTCCGCCTCGATCGCTACGCGCCGGTAGGTGTTGAGGAAAGCATCGATGTCCATCTCCTCCAGAGTGGCGTCGGGGCAAGGGGTTAAGTCGAAGGTTCTAAAGTTGGCAGATCGTCGCTCGATCAGTCTGCGTTCGTCACTCTCACTGGCGCGTCCGCGTCTGGGGCCGACCCGTATATCGACAGTGCCGTCCCGGCGCACCGGTGGCATATCGCTTGGCTCCACCTCGACCACCAGAAACTCGCCGCCATCCGGGTGCGCTTGTTTGAAAACCCGCATGATTGGTTGTGGCAAGATGTGTCCATCGTCGCGGTAGGACGCCATATCCTGCATCAATTGATCTGTAATCTCCGTTTCGGGGCAAAGCGAGCCATCGTCATTCAGCCCGATCAAGAGATATCCGGGTTTTCGATGACCCGGCAAATCATTAGAGAACGAACAGATCGCTTCGCGGAATTTTACGGTCTTCTTCGTCGAAACCGTTCGCTCGATTCGATCCGACTCGTCGATGGCGAGGACTTCTTTGAGTTGTTCGGGACTGAGCATATTAGATTAATTTGGCGGATGAATACTAGGCGTAGTGCTCTACGAATTTTAACAGCGGATAGCGATCACTATTTGCCCAGCACAGAATACTGCAAGGTTGGTCTTGCCCCTAACCTTTCAGCTTTCATCCAGTTCACCCGCGAGCGCTCCCATGTAGTCGTTGACCGCCATGGCGTGGGCTTTTGCTAGGTGGCTCAGCGCATTACGATTCGCGCGGCAGTGGCCGGACTCGATTCGGCTGACCTGACGACTGCCTAGTCCATCGATGTCGGACTGCCGCAAAGCATGCTTTTTCCTCAGGCCCCGAATGGCTGCGCCGTAGCGTTGGTTGAAGTTGGCAGAACGTTGCTTGGCTTTTAACGCGGCGTCCTTATCGCAGAGTTGCTTCAGCTGTTCCCAGCCTAAGTGCACGTCGACTTCGGGCCAATACAGCCAAGAACCGTCCGAGTCGATTTCGTAGGCTTCTAATTCGGCCAGGCTGAGCCGGTGTAAGGCCAGGATATCAGCGACGGGGATTCGTAGCCATTCCAGATTTGCAGAGCAGACGCCGAGTGTGAGCTTGCCCTCCACCTCTACAATACCTGCTTGAAAAATACGTGAATGATAATCGGGTGCGCTTAAAGTGTTGAGTAGGCGGCGGAGCACTTTGGAACGCTCCGCTTCGTTGCCTTTGTCTTCAAGCACCAGCAAGCGCTTATCCGTCTTCCGGATTTTTGCCTTTGTTGCAAAATCGACTAAGTTTTGCCCATCGCCTGAATGGCTCCACACGATCCACTTTTGATCGCCCGAGGGGATCTGTGCGTGCGTATCCATGATGAAGTGACGAACGCCTGTTTGGTCGAGCAAGCGGTAAGTGCGCACCTTTCCTGCTCCCTGGTTCGTGGATACGCTGGAGGTCATCACTTTAAACTTCCGACGACTCCCCGCAGGCATAGAGGCCAAAGTCGCGGAGAGACGCTTT